>Ga0070697_100000872_pt1 | contig 22677 bp, 19 predicted proteins | sample KBSK1501metaG_FD_65475 | JGI IMG/M metagenome (GOLD analysis project Ga0070697, IMG submission 65475) | Corn, switchgrass and miscanthus rhizosphere microbial communities from Kellogg Biological Station, Michigan, USA - KBS K1-50-1 metaG | ecosystem: Host-associated > Plants > Roots >... | reverse complement strand
GCGTTGTTCAACGTGTGGCGCATTTCCAGCATGTAGCGGCCGAGCGTGGCTTCGCGCTCCAGCAATTTGTTGGCTTGTCCAGCGCGATGGGCGCGGGCCATGGCTTCGCAACGTCGCAGAACTTCCGATGCGATCAGCACCAGTGCATCGAGCCAGCCTTCATGCTGGCGCAGCACCATAACGCGAGGTTGGGTTTCGCGCACCTCTTGCGCCGACTGGCTCTCTTTGCACACCAGCAAGACCGGCTTTCCCGACACTTCGAGCGTCGCCAATACGGCAGGCAAAATCCCGGGCCGCACGGTCCCGACAACGGCCGCGTCAAATGTTTCCGGATCGGTTGCCCGGCAGACATCGCCACTCATGAGAGTAAACGCCGGCACGCTGCGCTCGGCTTGCCAGCGGCCCATGACGGCGCGGGCAAACTCCGGGTCATCCGAAATGAGCAATACGGTGGGCTGATCCACGTTCCTCGTCTCCGTTCCCATTGCGTTGTGTCTCTACGCGGTGCCGTCGTCTTTGGGTCCAGCCCGATGACCGGCAGAGGCATCCTGATCCCACTCCGATGAGCCGCTGGAAACTTCGAACTCGGGCACTTCCGAACCGATGGCAGCAAACTCTGCGCTTGCCGCGGCTGCCTGGGCTCGAGGAGCCGGCGAGGCAGCCGTTTTCACGGCCGCGCTCTTGGTGGTGCGTGCCAGAGCGGCGTCGATCACCCTGCGGAGGTCCACCAACATGCGCAGTGGCTGGCCGGAGGAGTACTCGGCGTGAAACATCACCTTCCAAGACTGGCAGATCATGCGCAGACGGACGATGGGCTCGTCCGCCGAAAACTGGGCCGGGCGGCAATCGAGTGTGCTGACGCCGCACAGTTCCAGTTCGCGCAATCCGTCCAGGATGGCATTGAGGTCCTGCAGCATCAGGCGGAAGAAGACCCGCCGCATCAGGAAGCTGAAGCGGGTAAAGGCCACCATGGCCGCGGGCACGAAATAGTTTTCGCCCGATTCAACCTTGAGCTTTCTTCCCTTCTCGAGAATGCCGTTGGAGAGCAGCTCACTAAGGCCGCGACAGCGATTTGCGGCTTGAACCAACTCCTCGAGCGGTTTGAGCCACGCCGGAACGTTCAAGTCCGACGCCGGGAGAACGCCGTCGAGCACCTGGGCCACGTACTCCATGTCCACATCGGCATCTTCCAAGCGCGACGGAACACAATGGGAAAAGAACTGGACGAGCAGGAAATCAATTTTGTCGCGGTCGGAGCTGGCGCGCTGTGGCTTGTGCAAATGGTGCTCGAGGAGCACGCGCAGACCTTCCTGGCTGGTTAGGCTGGTGGTTTGCAGGAACTGGCGCAACTGATGTACTTGTATGCGTTGGTCCACGTCCAGAAACCACTGTCGAGCCTGTTCAACCGATTCCTGCGGAGGAGCCTCAACACCGGATTCCAGGTCGTTACAGGGAGGCAAGTCAATGACGAACTCCCGCGCCAGGGCTGCGTATAAGGGATAAAGCAAGAGCGAAGCGCGCCATTCGGCGGCGAGTTCATTCGTTTGGGGTGTAGCAGTCATGGCTTCACGATCCAGTTGGCAACCTCTCGCGTAAAGCGGGCGGCAACCGCGGTGGATCCCCCGGTATATTGCAAGGCCACCACGGAGGCTTCAGCGTCCAAGGTGCCGTCAGAATTCTGCAGCCGCAACATGTCGGCAAATTCCAGTGGCAGGCTCGAAGCAAACAGTACCTCACGTGGCGTACCAAACTCGATGGTTGTGCTTTCAGTGAATGCATTGCCTCCGCTTCCGACCCGAGTCAAGCGGACGGGAATGCGGACCGGACTGGCCCCCGGAAAGAACTTCGCCAGCTTGGCGGTCGAGCTTTCGCGCGCAGAACGTGTGCTGACTGTGGCCTCTTTGGGCACGGGACACCTCGATTGCGGGGCTCAACAATTTTGATCGACGCGGCCCGGGTCCCGGGCCTGCCGGTTAGCAAGAGCTTAGACACCCGGACCGCATCGAAAAAAAAGGAATGCACGAACGCAACCAAAGTCCGGGATTTCGAGAGCGAGCTTAAGGTGTTGATTACTAAAGGGCATGCTCGCAGTAGTAAGGCTGGATATCAGGTCCAAATTCGACTTTCCGTCTCACATTGAAACAGAGTCTCAGTCGCCATGAACCAGTTGCCGGTGCCCATTATCCGATCCCAAGGTGCCCCGCAACACAGCACAAAGTGCCGCAAACTAGGCCCTACTGCAGCGCCTGGCTCGTGGGTGGCTGCTGCTGCCGCGTGCCAATGTTGTAGCGCTTGAGCTTGCGATAAAGCGTGGCACGGCTGATGCCCAGCATTTTACCCGCGAGGGCTTTGTCTCCCTTTACTTGTTCGAAAACCCGGAGGATGGTGGCGCGTTCAATATCCTCCAGGTCGGTGGAAGAGAGGCCCGAAGCGGAATCCACCCCGGCGTCCAAGCCGGGTGAGGCGGAAGCGATGATCGGGGGCAGATCGCTGATGTCGATGATCCGCCGGTCGCCCAGGGCAACAGCGCGTTCAATACAGTTCTCGAGTTCGCGGACGTTCCCTGGCCAGTCATATTGCAGCAGGTATTTCATGGCTGCGCCGGTGACCTGGATGGGGTCGCCGGGAGCGTACCGGTCAAGAAACCAGTGTACCAGCATGGGGATATCCGAGCGGCGCTCGCGCAGAGACGGCAGATGCACGGTAACTACGTTGAGGCGGAAGTATAGGTCCTTGCGGAAGGTCCCGGCCCGGTAGGCTGCCTCGAGATCACGGTTGGTGGCCGCAATTACGCGCACATCCACCTTTACCTTCTGATTGCTGCCCACGGGGCGGACTTCTTTCTCCTGCAAAACGCGGAGCAACTTGGCTTGCATCTCGGGGGGAAGCTCACCGATTTCGTCGAGGAAAATAGTGCCGTCGCTGGCCGATTGAAACAATCCCGCCTTGGATTTCAGCGCCCCGGTGAAAGCCCCCTTTTCGTAGCCGAACAGCTCACTCTCGATGAGAGTCGGGACCAGCGAGCCGCAGTCCACCGCCACAAACGGATGTTTGGCAAAGGAGCCGCGGAAATGAATCGCACGCGCCACCAGCTCTTTGCCCGTGCCGCTCTCGCCACTGATCAGCACGGGAGTGTGGGTGTCTTTCAAACGCGAGATCATGCGCAATACGTCCTGGATCTTGGCCGAGGCACCCACTATTCCATGCAGCTCGGTTTCCGCGCCCACGCGCTCGCTCAGGAACTGGTTCTCCTCGACCAGGCAGATTTTCTCCTCCATCCGGCGTAGCAGGAGGCGCAGCTCGTCCAGCGTCGGGAAGGGCTTACTGATGTAGTCATACGCGCCGAGCTTCATGGCCTGCACCGCGGTTTCCACCGAGCCGTGACCGGTCATCACGGCAACCTCGGTGCGAGGAAACATTTTCTTCACCTTCTCCAGAAACTCCAGGCCGGACATGTTGGGCATGACCATGTCAGTGAGAATGATGTGTGCAGGCTGTTCCTCAAGCAGGGCAAGAGCGGTTTCCCCGCTGTCGCCTTCTATGCAGGCGAAGCCCAGCGCCTCACCCACGGTTATGCAGAGCTTGCGGATGCTCTGCTCGTCATCAACGATTAGCAGACGGATACGCAAATCTTCACTCACAGTGCCTTCCCCATGGTTTTTTCGATGACCGAAATGAACTGCTGGACGCGAAACGGCTTTTCCACGCAGGGCACCCCGGTGTTGCGGAGTGTGGCGACGGTTTCTTCATTTGCAATATCGCCGGTGATGAAAACGATCCGGGATGCTAGTTCGGGGCGATAGCGGACAACCCAGGCGTGGACATCGGCGCCGTTCACCCCGCCAGGCGTGCGCATATCCGAAACCACGCCCAAGAAGTCTCCGGACTCAAGCAACCGAAGACCCTCAACTCCAGATTCGGTGCAGACCACGGCGTAGCCGCTGCGCTCCAGGGTGGCGCGGACATAAGCCATAACGGCGGGCTCATCCTCAATGAGCAACACTGGCAAAACGGCGGGCTTGGCGGGAAGCGCTGTCATCGCGGTATAACTCCGGCAGCGGCCCCGACCGAAGCCGTTTCTGAGAGGGCGGGCAGGCGGACGGTGAAGGTAGCGCCCTCTGTTCCCGCGTTGTTCTGGCAAAGAATCTCGCCCCCATGCTCGTGCACGATGCCGTAGCAGATGCTCAGACCGAGGCCAGTACCTTTCCCAACTTCTTTGGTGGTGAAAAACGGGTCGAAGATACGGTCCGGGGAAGCGATGCCGTGCCCGTTGTCCCGAAACGAGACCTCTACAAATCCACCTTGGCGGGCGGTCATGATCTCGATCCGCGCGGGACGGCCGATTTCACGCACGGCGTCGTAGGCGTTGTTGATGATATTCAGGAACACTTGCTGCAGCTGGTGCGAGTCGCCAATGACGTACGGCAGTTCGGGATCGAGGTGCTCGATGACCTCCACTCCGTGGCTGTGGAAGTCGTAGGCACGTAACTGCACCGTGCGGCGCAGGATGGCATTGAGCTGAACCGGCTTGCGCTGCGGCGGCATCTGCCGGGCAAAGCTCAGCAGGTTCTGCACGATCTGCTTCGTGCGCTGGGCTTCCTGCAGGATGACTCGCAGGTCCTTGCGCGCGCTTTCTGGCAGCTCGGTGTTTTCCATGAGCAGGTCCGCAAAGCCCAGGATGGCAGTGAGCGGATTATTAACTTCGTGAGCCACCCCGGAAACCAGTTGGCCCACCGCCGCCATTTTCTCGGCGTGCATGAGCTTGGACTGCAGCGTGGCGGCATCGGTAACGTCCGTCATGACCACCACCAAGCTAGCGACGTTGCCCTGCTCATCGCGCATGGGGCTTAAATTGACCGAGAACTGGCCCACCCGCCCATCGCCGCGCAGGATCTGCAGATCCAGATTGTCCACCTGACGGCCGGCCAGGGTTGCACTGAAAGCCTCGCTGACGATCTGGCGCCGGGCCGGGGCGACCAGATCTTCCAAGGGTCGCCCCAGCAATTGTCGCTGCTCGTAGCCCAAGTCATACCAGCGGCGGTTGGCATAACTGATCAGGCCGGCGGTATCGGCCACCAAGATCAGGCTCTGTGTGTTGTTCAGGATTTTTCCCGAGAAGTCACGCTCGCGCTGCAATTCCGCCTGGAAGTTCTTGAGGCCGCTGATGTCGAGCATGAGACCGCGGTACTGCACGACCCGGCCCTGGGTGTCGCGCACGGCAAACGCATTGATCAAGACGTGGGCCGCGGACCCGTCTTTGCGACGAAGTGTTTCTTCGTGGTTGCGCAGCACCCCGTGCTGCTGCACGAGGCTGGCAAGTTCCTGGCGTCGTTCCGCTGAGAAATAGACCTGGGTCGCAACGTCCGCCTGCAGCAATTCTTCGCGGCTGCTGTAGGCGAGCATGCGAACTAAGGCATCGTTGACTTCGACGAAGCGCCCATCAGGCGTGGAAAAAAACAGCCCTTCCTGAATATTATCGAACAGCTCCCGGTAGCGTCGTTCCGCCTCACGGCGGTCGGTGATGTCCTTCAATACATGGATGGTCTGCAGCCCCTCGCTACTGGCACTGTGCACGCGTGAGCTGGAGACGAGATAGGTGCGCTCCAGCACGGGATGAACGTACTCGTCGGCAGCATCGCCGCTCATCCTGCAGAAAGGGCATAGATGTTGCGGCGCCTCGGCGCCCATGGCCAGGAGGGCACACATGTTGACTCCGATGAGTTCCTGCGGCTGCACGCCGATGAAATCGGCCAGCGAGCGGTTGACCCGCAAGACGTTGTCCGACTCATCGTGGGCCACGATGAAATCGGTAATCGCATCGAAGATCTCCATCCAGTGCCGGTTGGCCTGGTCCATGCGGGTGAACAAGCGGGCATTCTCCAAGGCCACGGCAGCGTGCCCGGCGATGGCCTGCAGGAGTTGTTCGTCCTCCCCCGACAGAGGCTTACCGCGCCCGCCGAGGTAGAGCACACCGACCAGTTCTCCGGAAGCACCCATCAGGCGCACTAAGGTGCAGTCGCTCCCACCCAGCACCGAGGCCAACGCTGGACCTAGCAATTCCCCTGCATTCGAGGAGATGATCGCCCCCGCGTGCCGCGACAATGCTTCGTCCACAGCATGGCTGAAGCGGCGCAAAAGTGAGCCTTCCTGGCCGCTTTCGCCAGCGTCGCCCTGCAGAACCAGAGTCTCCAGGCTGGATTCCTGTTGGACAGCCAGCCCAGCGCAGCGGGCACCCATCATCTCGGTAGCGCGGCTGACAAAGCTCGTGGCGAATTCAGGAAGCTTGACCAGCGAGTTGAGTTCGAGGGCCAGCCCCATCAGGGACTCGGCACGACGCCGGTGTTGCTCTGACACGTGCAGATTACGCGTCACCTCCAGCGCCACGGCAACTTGTGCCGCCAGAGCCCGCGCGCGCCGAATATGCTCTTGGGTGATGCCTGCCCGGTCGAGCCGGTCGAGTACGCCAAACATCCCCAGTACCTCACCATCCGTGCCCAGCAGCGGCACAGCCAGTAGTTGTCGCACGTTGAACTTCGCAATGGTCTCCAGGTTAGCGCCGGGAATCTTGGTGGGGTCGTCCGCCCAGAACACTTCTTTGTTGATCAATGCGCGGCTGGCAATGCCCTCGGGAAAAACCACCTCCACTTGTCTAGTCTGGCCACCTTCAGCCCCCCAGCGGACGCGGAAAGCGCCGTCTTCCAGCAGGCCAATAAAGGCGCGGTCGAACCCAAGGAAGTCTGCGGCTCGCAGTGCAAACTGCTGCAAGAACTGGTCAAGCTGGCCGATGGAGCCGAGTTCGGACGAGATATCAAGGAGTTGGTGCAGTTCGTGGGCCTGAGCCCGAGCCGTGGCATAGAGCTCGGCGTTGGCAATCGCGACCGCTCCAAAACCGGCGACCGCAGAAATCAGCGACTTCTCTTCTCCGCTGAAGGCACCCCCATGGCGGGGATACACCAGGACGGCACCTTGAGTACAGGAGGTGCGGAAAGGGGCTGCAACCAGCATCCCGGCTGGGATCAGATCTCCCAACGCGTGGGTGGCGGGATCAATCGAGACCGTGATGGGCTCGCCGGCGGCAATCGCGCGCGTTGCTAAATCGGCCGCGAAGTGCAGTCCCTTACGATCGTGGCGCGCACGCACGGAGGCCACCAGCTGCGGGGATTCGGCGGCGACGGCCCGTAGTCCGAAGGCCGTGCCTTGACGCAGCAGAACGCAGACCAGCCGGGTGCGCAGCAGAACCCGCAGCCGGTCAGCCACTGCCTCGACCACGTCCGAGGCGTCCGGGACGGCATGCAGCGCCTGCACCACGTCGGCCAGGATCTCGGCGCGGCGATGTTCCTCGCGCGAGACTTGGGTCAGACGACTCGTTTCCAGCAAACTCCCCATTTGTCCGGCGAGAATCGTGGCCTTGGCCGCCAGATCATCGCTGAAGAACTCTGGATCCGAGCAGTGGAGAAAGACAGCGGCTCCGATAACCTCGTTGGCAACTACCAAGGGCGCGGCCATTATGGACCGGGCGTGGAATTCAGCAGCCATCGGATAACGGGAAGGATCCACACGGTTCACATAAATCGTCTTACGGCGGCGGATAGCTTCGCTTGCCACCGCGCTCTGACCCGCCTTGAGCCGCCTGCCGCGAAAACTCTCTGCCATCAGGCCATCGGCTTCCGCGCCGATCAATTCCTCGGCAGAAGCAAATTGCCAGAAATACGTGCCGTCCACCTGAAAGAACTCGCGGGTCACTCGGCAAAACAAATGGATCAGCGGCGGGCCGTGGGTTCCCTGAGCCGCCGCGGCAGAGAATTGCAGAAGCAGTTTTTGAAAAGCTTCATCCGAACGGGGACTGGGCCCCTGCACCACCGCCGTATCTCCGGCTTGCATCGTCAGAGAGGCACCACTTTCAACCTGTCAACCACAAGTAATTGAATATACAGGAAAATTAGCTTGCCATCTCAATTTGAGTCAAGTGAATAACGACCGAGGTGCCCAACTGTGAAATCCCCGATGATGCGGGGATGGAGCGTGTCTCAAAGTGAGAGTTGGGGTACCTGATGAGACGATTCTTAACCAGTCCGAGCTTGCCGCCGAAGGAGCAGATCACATGTAACGCATTATGCAGCAATCGGTTAATGCCATCCAAGGGTTTTCGCCAGAAGTTTCTTGAGGCTGGCAACGGCATTGCACTTGTGGAAGCGTGGTACGTTTCCGGGGAGGGAGTTCTGTCTTTAAGAATGTGGGCAGCGGGCAGCCTGTTAGGGCTACTGGGGTTGACGGTGGGAGGCGCATTTCTTCGCCCGTTGACTGCCCGGGCCCAGGAACTTCTCATGCGCAAGGCGAAATTCAAAGTAGCTCCGGTTTATCCCGATCTTGCCCGGCGGATGAGCATTACCGGCACGGTCAAGCTATCCGTGGTGGTTGCGCCCAATGGAACCGTAAAGAGCACGAAGCTGGTGGGTGGGCATCCACTTCTGGTGAATGCCGCTATGGACGCGATAAAGAAATGGAAGTTCGAGCCGGGCCCCGACGAAAGCACAGGAATCGTGGAGTTCAAGTTCCAGCCCCAGGATTGAAGGGAATCACAGCGAGGCTAGACCGCGTGCCCGAACGAGCGTAGCGGGAAGAAAAGTAACCGAGCGGAGGAACAGTAAATGACGATTGGCAAGAAACTCTATGTGAACTTCGGAGCCGTCCTTGCGATGGTCTTGGTGCTGTTCCTGGTGAACCTTATCGCCGTGCAACGCGAGCACAGCGCCAAAGCCGCAGCCTCTCAAGCATTGGAACTGGCCGACGCCACCGACCGGGTCAGGTTCCAGATGATGCAGAACCGCCTTTATCTCAGCAACTACTTGCTCAGCGGCGACACCCGGGAAGTGGACCGGATGAACGACGGCGTCCGCATCCTGAATGAGAAGCTTTTGAGTTCACGGGCTCTGGCCAACTCGGATCAACAGCGGGCGGCCTTAGACAAGGTGCAGCAAACCGAGCAGAACTGGGCGCGGGAATTCGCAGCACCTCTTGTGGAAAAACGGAAAGAAGTGGACGGCGGCAACGCGACCGTCGCGGAACTGCAGATTTTTTATCTGCAGAAAGACGCCTCCTCTTGGGTGAGGAGCGCTACCGAGTACCTGGAGCAAGCCGATCAGGAGAATAAGAAAGTACTCGAGGAACGGCGCAAATCGGACGAGGCCGCCAGTACCTGGACGATCGGGATTGCACTGATTAGCACCCTGCTGGCGCTGGGCCTGGGAGTGGCCATCGCTTACACCACGTCCCAATCTATCACCGGGCCGCTGAACAACCTGATGAAAGTGGCTCAGCAAATCGGCAACGCGGGCGACCTGGAACACCAAATCGATATCAAGCGCGAGGACGAAATCGGCGAACTGGCTCGAACCTTTGCCCGCATGGTCGGGTATCTCAAGGAGATGGCATCGGTTTCGGAAGCCATCGCGGGGGGGAACCTGACTGTGGAAGTCCAGCCCAGGTCGAAGAACGACACCTTGGGCAACGCCTTCGCACGCATGATCGAAGGCCTGAGAAATCTGGTACGCAACGTGCGCGATGCCTCCTCTCAGGTGGCCAGCGCTTCCACCCAGGTGGCGGGGGCTTCGGACGAGTCGGCCAAGATCAGCCTGCAAACCGCTTCGGCAATCGACGAAGTTACCAGCACCATGCACGAGATGAGCGTCAACGTGCAGAACATGGTGAAGAGCACGCAGGTGCAGGCTTCGAGCGTAAGCGAAACCTCGGCCTCGATCGATCAGATGGTGGCCTCCATCCAGCGCGTGGCAGATACGGCCAAGGTGCTGCTGGATATCTCCAACCGTTCGCGGGAAGAGGTGCACAACGGCATCACGACCATGGACAAGGCAACGGACGGATTGAACCGGATCAACACCACCATCCGTTCCTCCGGCGAAATCATCGATGTGCTGGGTCAAAGAGCGGACGACATTGGCAAAATCATCGAGGTTATTGACGACCTAGCCGAGCAGACCAACCTGCTGGCACTGAACGCCGCCATCGAGGCGGCACGCGCCGGAGAGCATGGCCTGGGCTTTGCCGTGGTGGCCGACGAGGTCAGAAAGCTGGCCGAGAAATCGGCGCAGTCCACCAAGGAAATTTCCGAGCTGATCCAAAGTATCCAAAAGGAAGCGCGGAAGGCGGTGGAGAACATGGAACGGAGCACCGGCATCGTTAACGACGGGCTGGGACTCGGCCAGGAACTGAACGCCGCTCTGCGCAAGATCTCCAACGTGGTCACAGAAGTTTACAAGTTCGCGCAAGAGATCGGGGCGGCCACCAACGAGCAATCCCATGGCTCTTCGCAGATCGCACGGGCCACCACGCGCCTGAATGAGATTACCCACGAGATCAACTCAGCGGTGGAGGAACAGGCTTCGGGCGCGCAGGCCGTGGTCAAGGCCATGGAGCGGATGCGCGAACTGGTGCAGCAGACCACGTCAGGCTCCACGGAATTGGCCGCCTCGGCGGAGCAGATGTCGAAGATGTCGCGTGAGTTGCTGGACTCCATGGACCGGTTCGCTCTGGAACAAATCGAACGGTTGGTCCCACGTCACGAAGACAGACCTGGCGCCCGGCAAGCCGCCGCCGGCGCCCGTGGCTGACGCGAGATCGGGTCATGAACCGCGAACTGCATATCGTCGGCTTCCAGGTGGGGCGCGAGACCTACGGCGTACCCATCACTTCTCTGCACGAGATCGTGCGCGTGCCTGAGATCACGGCGGTGCCGGACGCACCAGATTACATGGAGGGTGTTATCAATCTGCGCGGCAAGATTGTCTCGGTCATCGATCTGCGCAAACGGTTCGGTCAAAACAAGGTCGCGAACCACCGCCGGAACCGAATTCTGGTGGTCGAGCACCACGGACGTCTTTCTGGGCTTATTGTGGACTCCGCGACAGAGGTGCTCAAGATTCCAGCTTCGGACGTCGAGCCCTCTCCCACGGTATTTCAGGAAGGCGGGTTGAGTTGCGTAAGCGGCTTGGGCAAGTTCCGCGGCCGCCTGATCGTGCTGGTGGATATGACCAAGCTGCTCGAATACAGCGGAGTGCCGCAGACAACCGGGACGGGGCAGAGTACGGAGCGGCGGACGCCGGCAGCGGAAGTGCGGGGCGCTGCTACGGGGAAATAGCACGCCCACAATGGGCAACGGACGAAACCGAACTCATGAGCACGTCAGCCGCACCGACCCAGCTTACCGAGGCCGAACTGAAGCTCCTGCAGGCGCTCGTGTACCAGGAGTGCGGCATGCACTTCGACGAACGCCGCACCCACTTCCTGCAGGACCGCCTGCAACGGCGTCTGAAGGAATGCCACTTGGACTCGTTCTACAGCTACTACCGCCTGCTGGTCAGCCACGAAGGCAAACACGAACTGGCGCAACTGCTGGAAAACCTCACCATCAACGAAACCAGCTTCTTCCGCAACAAGGCACAACTGGATCTGTTTCATAAGTACGTCCTGGACGAACTGCTTCGCGGCAAGCAGGCGCAACGGAACTGTTCCCTGCGTATCTGGAGCGCGGGCTGTTCCACTGGCCAGGAGCCCTACACGCTTGCCATGCTCGTCGCCGATGCACTGGGTTATTACTGTCTCCGCAATCCACTCCTCATCGAGACACCCCTGCCCAGGCCGTTGGTTCCGCCGCCCTGGAAAGTGGAGATTCTGGCCAGTGATATCAATTACTCGGTGTTGCGGGCGGGGCAGGAAGGGACTTATGCGGAAAACCAGATGGCCTCGGTGGACTACAGCTATCGCCTGCGCTATTTCGACAAGGTAGGCGAGCGCTATGCGGTGAAGAAAGCGCTGAAGGAAGTAGTCCACTTCGACTTTCACAATCTAAAGACGGAATATCTGCCCCAGCGCAATGACGTTATCTTCTGCCGCAACGTGATGATGTATTTCGACGAGGCGGAGCAAAAACGTCTGGTGGAAAAATTCTGGCGCTGTCTTAATCTGGATGGCTACCTGTTCGTAGGACATGCCGAGAGCCTGCTGGGATTGACCAATAGGTTTGCCATGGTTCATCGCAACAGTGGAACCGCGTACCAACGCGTCGAGGTGACGGTGTGACTCAGTTCTCCGATGAGCGCGACGCGGAAATGAGGGAAATTTTCTTTGAGACTGCGCAGGAACTGCTGCAGTCGCTCAATGATGAGGCACTAAAGCTGGAGAAAAACCCGGCCGATGTCGAAGCGGTGCGCAGTATGCGGCGGACGGTACACACGCTTAAAGGTGACGCCGCAGCCTGCGGCTATCGCGAACTGAGTGAATTGGCGCACGAATTGGAGGATGCGCTGGCCATGGAGACGCTCTCGTCTCACGCTACCCTAGCGGAGGTGGCGTTCACTGCCGCAGATAACTTTGGCGCGATGCTGGCTTGCTACCACCGCAATGCAAGACCTCCTGCGGCGGAGCCCTTGCGGAAAATGATTCGCGAGCTGGCGGAACTGCCGAAAACCCGAAAGCGCCGCAAGAGGGAAGACTCGGAAACGGCTTTTGTCCAAGCGGTCTGGACGGAGTATGAAAAGCTGGCTATCCAGAATGCCCTGGCTAAGGACAAGGGGGTTTACCACATCACCGCGCTTATTGACCGGCATTGCGCCATGCCGCTCGCCGCCCGGCAACTGGTGCTGAATGCGCTGGGCTCGGTGGGTGAAGTGCTGGGAACGCGGCCCGAGAACGGTTCGCCGAAAGGCATGAAGCAAATCGAGTTGTTAGTGGCCAGCGACAAGCCGGTCGAGCAGGTGACGGCGAAATGCCGTATTCCGCCGGTGATCGCCCAGGTGAGGGTCGAGATCCTGCAGGGCGTGGCGCCAAAGACGAAGAAAGCCGCGCCTGAGCAAAAAGCGGAAGAGAACAACGAAGTACAGCTCCAGCACGGCGAAGCCGAGGTCCGGGTTCCAGCATCTTCCGAGGACTATGAGAGTGCCGCCCCACTGCACCCCGGTGCGGCAGCGCCAGAAAATACCCTGCGGGTCGACGCGGAGCGGATCGACAACGTACTCAACCTTGTCGGGGAGCTGATTATTGGCAAGTCCATGTTGCAGCAGGCATTCCATGCGTTCTCCCGGCACGCTCCCAAGGAAGCCATGCGCGGCCGCTTCGCCGATGCCATGGCCTTTCAGGCGCGAGTGTTGAACGACCTGCAGCGCTCCGTGATGAAGATCAGGATGGTACCGGTAGAGCAGCTATTCCGGCGATTTCCGCGAATCGTGCGCGATGTGGCCAAACAATGTGGCAAGGAAGTGGAACTGGTGATCAGCGGGCACGACACCGACCTCGACAAGAGCTTGTTCGACGCGATCGCCGAGCCGCTGACCCACTTGGTTCGAAACGCCGTGAGCCACGGCATCGAGGCCGCCGAGGAGCGTAGCCGGAGCGGCAAGCCGGCGCATGGAGTGATCCGCCTGGATGCTTATCACCACGGCAATCAGGTCATCATCGAAGTCAGCGATGACGGGCGCGGCATCGATGCGCAAAAGGTAAAGGCCAAATCCCTCGAACAAGGCCTGCTCACTCCGGAAGAAGCTGGCCGGCTGAGTGAAGCAGAGATCCAGCAGCTGGTGTTCCGGCCGGGATTCACCACGGCGGAGGAAGTGACCGAGGTCTCGGGGCGGGGTGTGGGCTTGGATGTGGTCCAGAGCGTCCTACACCGGCTAAAAGGCACGGCGGAAATCGAGACTCGTTCCGGTCAGGGCACCACATTCCGGATGAAGCTGCCGCTGACTCTGGCCATCATCAAGGCGCTGCTGTTCCGGGTGGAACAACGGCTGTATGCCATCCCGTTGAATACGGTGGCGGAAATCGCACGCGCGACGGAGTCCGATTTGCACCAGGTGGACAACTACGAAGTGTTGCAGTTACGCAACCAAGTGTTGCCGGTGGTGCGGCTGGGGCGGCCGCCGGCGGAGCGGCCAGAGCATCAGTCGGGGAAGATCTTCGTCTTGGTCATCAGCCTCGGCGAGCGCAAACTTGGGCTGGCGGTGGACGCTCTGGAAGGCGAGGAGGAACTGGTCATCAAGGCACTGGACGACCAGACGATCGCGACGGATTTGATCAGCGGCGCCTCCATCCTGGGCGACGGACACGTGGTGCTGATCGTGAATCTGGCGGCGATCGTGGAACGTTATGCCAAATCCCGTCCCAGTCAGAGGGGTGAGCTCGCTTCCGGAATCCTGCTCTCTCATGCCGACCGCGCCCGAATCACTCAGCGCTCCGCGGAGGTGCAGCCATGACACCCATGGTGCGAGTGTTGGTGGTGGACGATTCCGCGCTCATGCGGAAGCTGATTCCGCAGATCTTGCAGACCGATGGCTCGATCCAGGTCGTGGGCACTGCCATGGACGGGAATTTCGGCCTGAAGAAGATTGAGGAACTGAAGCCTCAGGTGGTGACCCTCGATCTGGAGATGCCGGGCATGGGCGGGCTGGAGATGCTCAAGGAGATCATGCGCCGGCACCGGGTACCCGTAATCGTCGTGAGCTCGCACAGCACGCAAGGAGCATCGGTGACGCTGCAGGCGCTGTCACTGGGAGCCTTCGATTTTGTCGCCAAACCTCACGATGTGTGGGCACGGATGCCGGAAATTGCGCAGGAATTAATTGCCAAGATCAAGGCCGCCGCCCAGAGCCGGGGAGTACGGGTAAGGCCGGTTCCGGAAACCCTGCAGCGAGCGGAGAAAGTCTCGCTGGATGCCAAGAAGCCACCCACGAAAGTGGTGGCCATCGGTATTTCCACCGGCGGACCCCAGACCCTGCAGTATGTGCTGTCGCAGTTACCGGGAGATTTTCCCGGAACCATTCTCGTGGTGCAACATATGCCCGAAGGATTCACGGAAATGTTTGCCCGGCGGCTGGATGAAATCTGCGCTATCGGGGTCAAGGAGGCGCAGTCTGGTGATCTGTTGCTGCCAGGACGGGTCCTGATCTGCCCCGGAAGCCGGCATCTCAAGGTTAAGCGCTTGCCGCTGGGCGACGTCGCCGTGCTGAGCGATGACCCGCGCGTGAACGGACATCGCCCCTCGGCGGACGTGTTGTTCAGGAGTCTGGCGGAGGAGTTCGGCCCGAAAGGCATCGCTGTCCTGATGACCGGGATGGGGGAGGATGGAGCTCAGGGAATGGGTGCGGTGAAGGCGGCGGGAGGCATGACGATCGCGCAGAGCGAGGATTCCTGTGTGGTTTATGGCATGCCCAAGGCGGCTATCGATCGCGGCCACGCCGTGCGTGTGGTAGGGCTGGACGTGCTCGCTAATACCCTGATGGCGCAGTGCATGCAGGATCGGCTGGGTACAGCCGCGTCACAACCTGGCGATGGCGGCAAAGCCGCAGGCCCGGACTGGACTAGTTTCTTGCCTGGCAAGCATGAACCGGACGCCGGGTCAGATTGAGGTGGGAGGAGGTTGCGATATGGAGCAGTTTGCACCAATGAAACGCAGCAAGGACGGTCAGCCGGTGCGGTATCTCGTGGTGGATGATTCCGTCTTCGCCCGCAAAAACCTGGCCCGCATGATCGAAACATTCGGCGGACAGGTGGCGGGCGAAGCGGGCGACGGCATGACCGCCATAACTGAGTACGAGCGTACCAGCCCTGACATCGTGCTCATGGACATCACCATGCCACAGATGGAAGGCATCGAGGCCGCCGAGAAGATTGTGCAGCAGCATCCCGAGGCGCGCATCGTCATGGTGTCCTCGGTGGGCTACCAGGAGAACATCGTGGCGGCGCTGCAGCGGGGTGCGCGCCATTTCGTGCAGAAGCCGGTTAAACCGGAAGTGCTGTACGAAGTCATCAAATACGTGATGGGTGAGGACGGCATTGTGGCCGACGCCGCGGGCGCGGGAGCCTGACATGAAAATGGAACTGATCCAACCCTTCATCAACGCGGCCGACGCCGTGCTCTCCCAGGGACTGCAGTCCCCCATGTCCATTGGCAATCTCAGCATGGAGGAAGAGGCCTATCGGCGCAAGGGAGTCGCCGCGCTGGTTTGGGTGACTGGCGACATCGAGGGGCGCATCATCTTCGACCTGGATCCGGAGACCGCCGTGCGCGTGGCCAGCCGTTTCGCCGGTACCGAGCTGCCGGAATCGGACGAGCTGGTTCGCGAAACTGTCTGCGAACTGGCGAATCAGGTGATAGGCAACGCCATCACATCGCTCAACGACCAGGGGTTCCACTTCCGCGTTCATCCACCGGTGCTACATACCTTGGAGCATGGCGCAAAGAGCAGCGAAGATACGGAAGCGCTGGTCATCTGCTTTGAAACCGACAGCGGCACCGTGTTCATGAACATCGCGCTGCGCTATAACCAGCAACGCCCCGGTGAGCGAGCGGCAGCGGCGGCAGGGCAATAAATTGTTGATTTCTGATTGTTGAGTGTTGAAGGAAGTCAGTTGGATCTTGGCTGCTTTTCATTCAACAATCAAGGATCAGCGATCAACAATCTCCTGTTACGGCCCCGCCAGAACGAACACAGGATTCTGCGGCGGCGGGTTCGCCCCGTTCTGAGTTGGGAAATCGCTCAGCGGCGCGGGCACGTCTAGCACCTCTGTATCGTCTGCGGTGCGAATGATGGTGGTGTTCCCCGCATCGCAGTTCGTGACGTAAACTCTGGAACTGTCTGCCGAAGCGGCAACAAAGACGCGGAAGCGGGCTAACGGTTGCGCAAAGGGATTGGGAGCGCCGCAGCCGGTGGGATTCACTGTATCAATCCCTACCGAGCTGAGAGGTATCGTAGTTCGAACACTGCCATCGGAAGCGTTGATCACGGTGATCTGAGAAGTCGCACTGCCGCCGCTCACTACAACGCTTGCAACGTAGATCCGGCTACCGTCTGCCAAAGCGGCCACCGAAAGCGGGTTTGCCGGAACCGGTACCACGAAAAGAGGAGGATTGGACGGATTTGGATCCAGAGACGCATCCAGCGCCGTCACCGAATTCGCACTGGGATTCGTAACATAAAGCCGGCTCCGAGTCTTGTCGTAAAGCATGAAATTCGCGCCAGAGCCGACCGAAACGCTTCCCAGCACGGCATCCGAGGACGTATCAATCACCGTCACTTTGCCGGTGATGCCTTGATTCAGTACGTAGGCTCTCTGGCTGTCGGAGCGAGTCACAACCCAGACCGGGGAGCTGAGGCTGGAATCGGTTATCACTGGATTCACACTCTTGTCAATCGTATTAATGCTTACCGCTCCGTTACCGCCGCCGACCGCGTATAGCTTCTTTGCGTCAGGAGTCTCCGCCAGCACGATTGGGCTGAAGCCGAGGACGATGTTGTTCGTAACCACGTTGGTTGCAGTGGAGATCGCAGCCACAGTAGGGAGCGTAGGAGGCACATTAGTATTGTTACCGAGATTGGCCACGTAAACTGTCCCGTTCTCCGTCGTATGCATAAAAATGGGAACGGAGCCCGGGGGCAGACTCGTTGTGATCACGGAAGTAGCATTCGAAGGGGCGTACGACGAAACCGTGTCTTCCAGGCTGTTGGCCACGTAAATCCGGTTGCCATTCGGCAACAACGTGGCATGCACCGGAGCGAGTCCAACCGTGGCTACACCGACGTTCGTGTCGCCAGAAACATCAATGCGAGCGCTGGCGCCAGCGTTGTTGGGACCGTTTTCGCTGATCACCAGGACAAAGTGAAAGCTTTTGGGATCGGGCGGGGGCGGGGGGATGGGAACGGCCACCGGGCGGAAAGTGTCGCCGCAGCCCGACCAAACCACGATAAGAAGCAGAATGGCCGCCACGCGGGCCCCGCGCCACTGAGTCATCAGCACCCCAAGGGAGAGATCCATGTATTCGCAGTGATCCTGGAGGAATTTTCCATTCTAATGGCTGGCACCGATATGCGCCAGACGTGAGGCACTTAGCATTTAGCAATTGGCACTCAGTCCTTCAAGATGAGTGCTGTAGGGACCGCCCAAGGTTGCTAGCCAGGTTGCCAGGAATTGGCTTGCGCCGTCGAAAAAATGGCGCAGAGAGAAATGATCGGTCCGGGCGGACTCCCACGGGGAAAAATGCCAAGTGCCAAGTGCCAAATGCTAAGTGCTCGCCTATCCGCGCCCGCGGGACCTTCTGCCGGAAGCTGCAGCCTCGCGCCCCGCCGTCGCTGCCGGCTTCTTCTTCCCTTCCATCTCCGCCAGGCTTTGCTTCAGAGCTGCCATCAGGTCCACGACCGGCGCGAGCTTCTTCGGCTTCTCTACCTCGGCGATCTTGCCGCCTTCCAGTTTGGTTTCGATCAGTTTTTTCACGTTTTCCTGGAAACTATCGTGATATTTCTCCGGATCCCAATCCGCGGCGAGAGCTTCAATCAATTGGTGCGCAACTTTGACCTCGGCATCTTTCAATTCCACATCGGGCGCGCCGAATCCTTCCACCCTGCGGACTTCTTCTGCGTAGTACATGGTGTGAAGCATGAGTCCGCCCTCGCGCGGCCGCAGAAAAACCGTGTATTCGCGGTTGTGCATGGTGAGCTTGGCGATGGCAACGTATTCACTTTCTTCCAGGGCCTTGGTCAGTAGCGCGTAGGGGCGGCGACCAGCCTCTTCCGGCAGCATGTAGTACGACGACTCGAAGAAAACCGGGTCGACTTCGCTGGACTTTACGAACTCCAGGATTTCCATCGTCTTGGCGGTTTTGGGCTCGATCTTCTTGATCTCGTCCGGTTCGATGACGATGTATTCGTCCTTACGGTATTCGTAGCCCTTGACGATTTCGCTGCGGTCCACAACGCGATTGTCGGCCGGACAGTAATACTGCTGCTTGATGCGCTGCAGGTCGTCGCGGTGCAGCATGTTGAAGGAGATGCCCGAACTGCGTGCGCCGGAGAAAAGACGCACCGGCATCGAGATCAGACCGAAGGTAAGATAGCCAGACCAAACCGAGGCCGCCATAGTTCACCCCGCAACTGGGAACGGCGCCAGAGCCGCGCCGAGACAGTGAGTTTAGACTACAACGGACATTTTGAAGCACCGAGTGGCTGTGGTAATCCAAAATGAAAGCACCAACAATGGTGCATCCGTCCAAGAGACACTACAACTAGTATACCTGGGCTGGCCGGGTACATGGCAAAGGTTTGCTGGCCACTCTATTGATGATGCATGACTTTGCGCGAATCGCGGACGCCGGGGCGGGGCTGGGCAGCTCCCTCGGGCGCCAGCTCTGGATCGCCGGAGCGGTGACCGTGGCATTCTCGGTGCTGGCCCGCTGGATTCGGGGTGTCAGCCCTTCCGGTGCCCTGGCCGGAGGGGTCGTCTGTTTTCTGCTGTATGCGGGCGCCGGTCTCGGCGCATTCGCCGCGTTGGTATCGGTGTTCGCGCTCGCATGGATCACGACTCGGGTGGGCTATGAGCGAAAGCAGAAGCTGGGCACGGCGGAAAAGCAGGATGGGCGGACGGTATCGCAGGTCCTGGCCAATCTGGGTGTGGCCGCCTCCTGCGCGACGCTCTATGCTGCCAGCCACGGGAAGGCGATCTTGCTGCTCGCGACTGCGGCCGCGCTTTCAGAAGCAGCCGCGGACACCGTGTCAAGCGAACTGGGGCAGGCCAGCAGCGAGAATGCCCGACTGATCACGACTTGGGAACAAGTGCCCGCGGGTACCGACGGCGGTGTGAGCCTGGTTGGAACCATCGCCGGCGTCGCCGCCGCCGCACTGGTAAGCCTGGTATGTGTCCTCACGGGCCTCCTACCCTGGAAGTGGCTGGGCACTTCCGTGGCTGCGGCGGTCTTGGGTATGGTGGCCGACAGTTACCTGGGCGCGTGGCTGGAGCGGAGCCATGTGCTAAATAACGACTCCGTAAATTTCTTCAGTACTTTGATCGCAGCAGCCGCTGCTTCCTTGCTGGTCTGAGACGCTCCAGCAGAGCAACGCTTCATGCATTGGTTGCAAATTCCGCCGACGGGCCATGTCCCTAGGTTCCTTGAAGGTGCTTCTCTCGCAACGGACAATGAAAGAGCACCGCTGCGGCCAAAGTGCGCATCCAATCGCCTTGAAAAGGATCCCTTCGGACGCATCTCTTACGAGCAACGAAAGACGAGTCAGCAACTGATGAAGATTCGGACGTTTGTTATCGGTTTCGTGCTGGCGTTGGCGCTGTTCCTCTTCGCGCAGCACCATCCCGAAGCGGCGCAACCCGCGGGTTTTCATGCAGTCGTGGACCTAACCCACGCGATCAACGAGAACGTGCCTACTTACGGGCTGGCGGAACAGTCCGCATATCAGGTGAAGACCGTCGCGACTATCGAGAAGGACAAATACTTCGCCCGCAATATCTCTTTGCCGGAACACTTTGGAACCCACATTGATGCCCCGGCGCATTTTGCGCGAGGCATGTGGACCGTGGACCAGATTCCCCCGGAACGCCTGATTGCGCCGCTGGTGGTGCTCGATGTCAGCGCGAGCGCAAAGAACAATCCGGACTATCAGGTTTCGGTGGAGGACATTGCGCGGTGGGAGCGGGCCAACGGCCAGATCCCGCTGGGCGCGGTCGTGATGGCGCGCACCGGCTGGGATTCGCGGTGGGACTCAACCAAGGACTACCGCAATGCCGATGCCAAGGGCATCCTGCACTTCCCCGGGTACTCGGAGGAAGCAGCGAAGTTCCTGGTCGAAGGCCGCAACGTTGTTGGCCTGGGCATCGATACGCTGAGCATTGACTACGGTCCGTCGAAGGACTTCCCAGTCCATCAGTACACGCTGGCGCACAGTCTCTATCATTTGGAGAATGTGACTAATCTCGATCGAATCCCGGCCAGCGGCGCCATCGCCGTAGTCGCTCCCATGAAATTGGAAGGCGGCTCGGGAGGTCCGGTGCGCCTCTTCGCGCTGGTAAGGTAGGCGACGTACGACAGCCCGAGAATGAACTGAGAACTGGGAACTGCGCACTGAGAACTGATTTATAAGAGCCACCCAAGATCTTCTGCAACTTTCCACGTGAGATCATCATCCGATTCTTAATGCCGTAACGCAATCGGAGGCGAACATGAGCGACCCCCGCTATCCCCTCGGTAAATTCACGTATGACGGCCCCCCGACCGAAGACCAGCGGAAGAAATTCATCGCCGATATCGAGCGGACGCCGGCAGCGTTGCGTACCGCAGTGCAGGGTCTATCACTACAGCAGCTTGAAACACCGTATCGCGAGGGCGGTTGGACCGTGCGGCAAGTAGTCCATCACGTGCCGGATAGTCATCTGAATGCGTACGTCCGCTTCAAGCTGGCCCTGACGGAAGACGAGCCGACGATCAAGCCCTACATGGAGAATCTCTGGGCCGAACTCGACGACAGCCGATCAACACCGCTTGAAGTTTCGCTGGCGCTGCTTGACTCGCTGCACATTCGCTGGGTCCGCTTGTTGTGTTCGCTGAAAACGGACGACTGGAAGCGTGCTTTCCGGCACCCGGAACTGGGGATCGTATCGCTGGAGAAGAACCTGGCTTTATATTCCTGGCACGGGCGGCACCACGTGGCGCACATCACCGGGTTGCGGAAGAGGATGGGTTGGTGATGGCTAGCCCCCTTTGAGAGTGCTGGGAGAATACCTCGACGCGCCTGTTTTCCTGTATACCAACGCGAGATCCTTCGACTACGCAGAACCGTTCGCTAGCAAACGATTGTGCTGTGCTTAGGATGACAAAAGTAGGATTCCGGAGCAAACTTGCGCTACTCCGGGATGTGCAGCCGCCACAGCAGATAGCTGACCGCTTCCCGCAGCATGGCCCACCCTCGCTGCCACGCGGAATGTGGACGCGAATCCGGACGCGGCGCCACGTATACCTGCACTCCCTCATGCTCCAGCAGCTTGCGGATGCGGAAGACGTGGTACGCATCGCTGACCGCCACGCAACTGCGCATCCGGTTCGCGCGCATGATTACTCCCACCCGTTCAGCAGATTGCGCGGTGTCCGATCCCTGGGTTTCTGCGATGAGGTTCGGTTCGGGAATCCCGCGATGCATCAGGTAATCGTGGCCGACTCCGCCTTCGCTGAAGCTGGGGTCAGCCGCGGCGCCTCCCGTAGTAATGACGACCGGGGCAATCCCGCGTTGAAACAGCTCGAATGCGTGGTCCAGCCGGGCGCGATAAACAGGAGAGGGGCGGCCGTAATACTCGGCAGCTCCGAACACAACGATGGCATCGGCGGGATGAACTTCCTGCCTCGAGGCCTCGCGCACGATTTCCACGCCGGTCGAGACTAGATAAGCGAGGGCAACCGCCGCAGCCAGCGCCAACAACCACAGCAACCAGCGGCTGCGCGGACGCCGGTTAGCTGCTGATTCAGTCATCCTTGCCCGCGAAGAATTGGGAGATCTCCTGGGCGGCGATGGCGCCTTCCCGCAGGATCCGCCAGCGGGCCTCTTCGTCGGTAAGGTCAACGATGGTCGAAGCCACTTCGCGCGGCGATGTCCCCCCGTCCACAATGATGGCAATGCGGTTCTGCAGCTGGTCCCGCACCGCTTCCGCTGTCGTACACTCCGACGCCCCACTCAGATTGGCGGAAGTGGCGGTAATGGGAATCTGTGCGGCCTGCACTACCGCAAGCGGTATTTTGGAGTTGGGCACGCGCAACGCCACGTTGCCCGTATTGGCGGTCACTTTCAGGGGAAGCCGCGAGGAAGCCCGGACAATGATGGTCAGCGGTCCAGGCCAAAAACG
>Ga0070697_100000871_pt1 | contig 22677 bp, 28 predicted proteins | sample KBSK1501metaG_FD_65475 | JGI IMG/M metagenome (GOLD analysis project Ga0070697, IMG submission 65475) | Corn, switchgrass and miscanthus rhizosphere microbial communities from Kellogg Biological Station, Michigan, USA - KBS K1-50-1 metaG | ecosystem: Host-associated > Plants > Roots >... | reverse complement strand
CAGCGCGACCCGATCCGGTAATCCCCGAAGTGTCCGACAGGAAACGCACGCTATTCGCATCCACGATGTAGTAGAAGAAGCTGGAAGTGGCGGGCGAGCTGTCGGTGAGAGTTCCACTGCCGCGTCCGGTCACCGGGTTCGGAGCGTTAAAGGAACCTGCAGTGAATGTTAGGGAAGTCGAGACTCCGCCGCGATTCACATCCTCGCTGCCGGCGCTGACAACGCCGCCCGATACCGTGAAGGCACCCACACTGCCCACGGATTGCAGCGCGTTCAGATCATGCTCCCGAAAAACAAAGGTTCCGCTGGGAGCGGCGGCAATTACTGTGGCGTCCTGCTTTTCCGCCAGTCCGCCCGCGTTGAGAACCGTATCGCCTTCCACCAGGTAGACTTTGGAAGCACTGACCATCGTCACCGCCAGGTTGATCGTCCCCAAAGCATTGTTGAAGCTCAAACTGCCGGTTCCGTCTTTGCTGATGGCATAGGAGCCAGCGCTGGTGGTGGGAAAAACAGTGCTGCCCTCGGAGAAATCATCCGTAGCGGAGGTAATGCCACCGCTGCCGTTGGCGGTAAACACGCCGGCTTCGCGATAAGGCACTCCGTTGACGCTATTGCTGAAGTCAAACCCCTCGATCTGATAAACGTACTGCCCGTTGAGGCTGGCATTGGAGAAATTCCCCTTGGGGATGAAGCCAGTCACGGTCCCATTGTTCGATCCACATGCGACGCAGAACAGAAATGAAACCAGACCTAATGACAGATATAGTTTTCTCATACCAGCGGGCCACGCGAACTGCCTTTACTCCTTGGAGGCGGTCAGATTGAGGGCTACTGTCACTTTGAACACAATTGTGCGGAGAAAGTTGTCCGCAGCTCGGTCTAGTTCTGTGTACGCGAAGAGGACAAATCACGAGCCACGAGCTTGGCAGGAACGGCTATCCTTCGGCAATCTCAGCACTTCTCGCCGGAACTGAGGCCGCCTTGCCGCCTGTTCTCCGCAGCACCCCTACCACCAGGCGATACCCCAGTAGCAGGGAGAGGACAAAAGCATACTGCGCCGGTTTGGTGATGTCCGCCTTTACCAACCACCAGTAATGGATTACGCCGGCGATCGCACTGAGGTAGATCAGGCGGTGCAGGGCCTGCCAACGCTTGCCGCCAAGACGGCGAATCCAGGCTTTGGTTGAGGTGAGCGCGAGTGGAATCAGCAGCACGAATCCGGTGAAGCCGACGGTGATGAAGCGGCGCTTACTCACGTCCGCCCACATCTCATGCAGGTCAAAGAACTTGTCCAGCCAGATATAGGTCAGGAAGTGCAGCACTGCGTAGAAGAATGCGAACAGCCCGAACATGCGGCGATAGCGGATCAGCCAGAGCTGCCCGGTCAGCTTGCGCAACGGAGTGATGGACAGTGTCACCAGCAGGAAGATCAGGATCCAGTCCCCCGTCGAGTGCGTGATCACCTCGATGGGATTAGCGCCGAGAAGACCCATGTAAGCCTTCCAGCCCAGCCGCGCCAGCGGCCCCAGGCATGCGAGAAAGACAACCGGTTTAAACCATCGGACCATGAGTCGTTTGTAGCAGGCCTTTCGTAACGCCACCGTTCCTGCGGCTATCCTGCGCGCCCGTCCCGCCCGCAGAGCGAGAGCAAGATGCCGGCAATAGGCAAAGCTAGAAATTCTTCTTTAAATCCATTCCCGAATACAGTGACGCCACCTGGTCATACCCGTTGAACATCAACGTGGGCCGCTTCAGGAATTCGCCTAAACGGCGTTCCCTGGCCTGGCTCCAGCGCGGATGGTCCACATTTGGGTTCACATTGGAGTAAAAGCCGTACTCGCGAGGAGCGGATCTGTTCCAGCTGTTGATCGGTTGGCTATCGGTAAAATGAACGCGAACGATCGCTTTGATGCTTTTGAATCCGTACTTCCACGGTATCACTAGGCGCAGCGGCGCGCCGTCCTGATTGGGTAGCACTTCTCCATACATGCCAAAGCAGAGCAGCGCCAGCGGGTGCATGGCCTCGTCCATCCGCAAGCCTTCGACGTACGGCCATTCCAGCACGCTACTGCGCTGCCCTGGCATCTGCCGGAGATCCATCAGTGTAGTGAACTCGACAAATTTCGCCTTGGGCAAAGGATCGGCGCGCTTGATCAATTCGCTCAGCGAGTAACCCACCCAGGGCACAACGATCGACCACCCTTCCACGCAGCGATGCCGATAGATGCGTTCCTCTGGCGACGCCATCTTCAGTATCGCGTCTACGTCGAGCACCTGTTTCTTCTTGACCTGGCCGTCAATGGCGACCGTCCACGGCCGCGTTTTGAAGTTCTTGGCCAAACCCGCGGGCTCGTACTTGTCGGTGGAAAATTCGTAGTAATTGTTGTAGTTGGTCACATCTCTATAAGGCGTGATCTGTTCGCTGGTGGAGAACGGGCTCTTCTGCAGGCCGTCAATTTTTTCATTGGCACGGGCCACGGCGGACGGCGAACTGATTTCGCGCAAACCCACACCAGCCAGTGCCGCCGCGCCCGTGATGGCGGTGCCGGCCAGAAATTTCCGCCGGTTCAGGTAGAGGCTTTTCGGAGTAATCTCGGATGATGGAATGTCGACCGCTTTCTTGATCAGCATGGCGGAAGTCCTTCAACAAAAGTACGCAGCGTCTCGCCGCGCTGGATTCGATAGCTTCTGGATTTCTATTCTCTGCCAAATAAGACGCTGTTGGCGATGGAAAGTTGCATCCGGCGGCCAAGCGGAACAAACCAAAGGCCACCCGGTTCCCCAGGGGGCTGCTACGTGGAGGCCGCGAGCATCTCACAGACGCGCCGGATCTCGTGGCGCTGCAGGGCGGTCAAGGCGAGAAACTCAAACCCATGGCGCAGGCCGTCGCGATATCGGACTAGAGCCCGAAACTTGATGGGATACGCCGCCATCGGCAGCGTCAGTTCCATAGCCACGACTTCCCCGTATTCCAGCATGCCAGTCAAAGTGGCGCCGATACCGTCCTCCCCCAGTTCGTTCGAACGCCCCCAAAGGGGAATACTCTCTCCTGCGCGAAAAACGTGAACTGAGAGCCTGATGTCGAGCGGGTAACGGGGAAAGCGGCGCGACGGCCTCGCCCCAGGTTTGTCTGTGTGGTCGGGCACGAGCGATTGTCCCCGATACACGAGAGATGCTCAACGCCAACCGAAGCAGGGTTACCTGCAGAGGTAATACGGGGATGCCTGTCGTATCATCTCCTGCATGGCTGCCATACCCGCGCCGTCTCTGATCCTAAGCTTTGAAGAAGCGCGTCACCTGGTGGAACATCACGCTTCCGCTCTGCATCCACGCGGCAAGGAACTGGTGGATCTGCTGGAAGGCACTAGCGCCGGGCAGGTTTTGGCCGAGCCCGTTCTCGCCGACCGCCACTTCCCGCCGTTCCCACGGGCCATGCGCGACGGGTATGCGGTCCGCGCTGCGGATCTTTCTCAACTCCCCGCCACGCTCGATGTGATCGGAGAGATTAGAGCAGGCGCAAGCAATAAAGATATTCCGGTTCTACAACCGGGCCAGGCCGCCACCATAATGACGGGCGCAACCGCACCCCCGGGGGCCGATGCAGTCGTAATGGTGGAACATACAACGCACCAGGGAAAGCGCGTGCAGATCACGAAAGGCGTGGCCGCAGGCGACAACATCGCTCCGGTCGGCTCCGAGGCCAAGCGGGGAGAGCGGCTGTTGTCTCCAGGATTGCGGCTCGACTACCCCGCGATTGCCGTGGCTGCTGCGACGGGAAGAAGCCGTCTGCTGGTTTATCGGAAGCCTCAAGTCGGCGTGCTCGCTACCGGCGACGAGATCGTCGACATCGACGTTCCTCCGGGGACCAACCAGATCCGGAATTCCAATAGCTATTCGCTGGCCGCGCAGGTGCAGGCCGCGGGCGGAGAGCCAATCCTATTACCCATCGCTCCCGACGAGCCCTCACGCCTGCGCGAACTCATCGCCGACGGGCTCGAAGCCGAGCTGCTGCTGCTCGCGGGCGGAGTCTCGATGGGCAAGTACGACCTGGTTGAACAGGTCCTGGCAGAATTCCAGGCAGAGTTTTTCTTCACCGGTGTACAGATCCAGCCCGGAAAGCCGGTAGTCTTTGGCCGTGTCCCATGTGGCACCCCCGCCCGCGGGCAGCCAGCCTCCTCTGCAAGCTATACATATTTCTTCGGCCTCCCAGGAAATCCGGTCTCCACCATGGTCACGTTTGAACTGTTCGCCCGCCCCATGCTGGAGGCGCTGGCCGGCCTGACGCCCCGCAAATTGGTATTCCTGAACGCCCGACTGAAATCCGAAATTAAAACAAAGGCAGGCTTGAAGAGATTTCTGCCTGCAGTTCTTTCCGGAGAGTTCGAGCATGCGGAAATAGAACTGGCGCGATGGCAAGGATCGGGCGATGTGGCAGCCATGACCAGAGCAAATTGCTACATCGTGATTTCCCTCGATCGCGATCGAATTGCGGCGGGTGAGTGGGTCCCGGTGCTGATGCGGTAGCAGATATATGAACGTTGAAACGATTTTCGTTAGCGCTGCCGTGGGTATCGTAGCCAGTGTGATCACGGCTTGGGTAACAACTCGATTCAAAATGCGAGAGGAAGGTGACAAATGGGAGAGGGATTTATTATGGAAATATACCGAATTAAGTTCCAGAGACCGGGAAGCTGGAGATAATCTCGCAGCTCAGCTCGCCATGGGATCTTTGGATGTTGAGTCCCCTGATGGCATGGGTGGTAAAGTCTTCATCCCAAAACATGCTCACCTCACGATGGGTTCGAAGGAAGGCAAGAAGGCAAGAATCTCGTACTCAACTATGGCTGTTTGCAGAGATCACGCAGTAATCATTCACGAGGGTTCTTCATTGGTCGTGCTTGACCAGGGGACCAAACACGTCCGCCTCAAAGGAAAGTTGGTGGATTGGGTGGCCCGTCAACCCGGAGACGTGTTTTATATTGCCAATGTGGCGATCACCTTCCACAAATTTTGACGTATCTTAGAATTTTTGAATGCCGAGGAAGCTCTCACACTACGATCGAGCGGGCCGTGCCAGAATGGTGGACGTCTCCGCCAAGTCGGCCACCAACCGCGAGGCCGCTGCCAGCGCCTTTGTCGCCTTGAAGCCTGCCGTGCTCAACGCCTTGCCCAAGAATCCCAAGGGCGATGCGCTGGAAGTGGCCCGTCTTGCCGGCATCATGGCGGCCAAGCGCACATCCGATCTGATCCCGATGTGCCATCCCCTGCCGCTTTCCCACGTTGATGTGACCATGCGGCTGTGCGAGAATGGCGTCGCGATTAGCTCAAAAGTTATAACCACGGCGGTCACCGGAGTGGAAATGGAGGCCCTGGTAGCGGCCAGCGTAGCCGCGCTAACCGTGTACGATATGTGTAAAGCGCTGGACAAGGGAATCGAGATCCGGGAAATCGTGCTGGAGCACAAATCCGGAGGCAAGAGCGGCGACTACACCCGTGTCCGCAAGAAAATCTAGCCTGTCATGGCGAATCACGTCAAAGTCCTGCTGGTAGACGACAATCCCATGGTCCTGGGAATGCTGCAGGGGGCGCTCACCCCGCTGGCCAAGGTGAGCACGTCGAACGATTCCGCCGACGCCTTGCTGAAAGCGGTGGACGATCCGCCTGATCTGCTGATCAGTGATTACCGCATGCCCGGCATGGACGGGCAGCAATTAGTGGAAAAGCTGAAGAGCCGTCCCAAGACCGCCGGTATTTCCGTGATTCTGCTCGCCAGCAAGGCCGACATTATGGAAAAGTTTTCCAACCATGAGCCGGTCGATGATTTCGTTGAAAAACCTTTCTTCCTGAAAGAAGCCACCCAGCGCATCAAGCGTTTGATTGACAAGATTGCCCTGGAAAAAATGGCCAAGACCGCGCCCTCGGACGGTGTGGTGCGAGGCAGCCTGGCGCAGATGAACGTGATCGACCTGGTGCAATCCCTCGAAATGGGACGCAAGAGTTGCGCCCTGACTCTCACCCTCGACCGCGACAAATGCGAAATGTACTTCAAAGAAGGCCAGGTAACCCACGCCGTCTACGGCGCACTTACCGGCGATCCCGCCGTCTTCAAAGTTCTGGGCTGGACCGGCGGCAACTTCCAGATCAACTTCGAAGGCAAGACCAGTAAACAAACCACCACGCTGAACACTCAGGGCCTTTTGATGGAAGGCCTGAGGATGCTCGATGAATCCAAGCGCGATGACGGGGGCGCCGAGGAAGAAGAGGAAGATGTCCTCCTCGACTCCTGAGGTTCTGACCGCGGCTGTCCTCACCGTCAGTGATTCCTCTGCTCGCGGCGAACGCGCCGACCTCTCCGGTCCGGCGGTCGCGGAAATTCTGAAGAAATGCGGTTTCGCAGTAGCCGCGACTGAGATCGTAGCCGACGACCAACCCCCCATACAGCAGGCAATCATTCGCCTGGCTGGCAAGGCGCGTCTGGTCGTGACCACCGGCGGGACCGGGATTGCCGAGCGTGACGTCACCCCCGAAGCTACCCGGGCCATCTGTGACCGTCTGCTAGAAGGCGTACCCGAGCGCATGCGCTTCGAAGGCTCAAAAAAAACTCCACTGGCTGCGCTCAGCCGCGGAATCTGCGGCGTGAGGGGAAAAGTGCTGATTTTGAACCTGCCTGGCAGCCCCCGCGGTGCGGCCGATTCGCTCGAGGCCGTAATTGATCTGTTGCCCCATGCGCTGGAGTTGCTGAGCGGGAATACCAAGCATGCGTGACATCTCCCGTCCTATTGCCGTCACGGCCAGTACGGGGTGACGCCCGCGCCTACACTGGCCCGCCAGGCGCTACAATCATTTCATGCCCCCGCGCATCGCCATTCCTGTGCCCCACTCCGGAGATAACGAATATGCCGAGCGGGCTTTGCCGCAATACCTGCATGCCGTCGAAATGGCAGGTGGAGAGCCGGTCCGCATTCCTCTCGGGCTGTCTCCGGCAGAAGTCATGAAGCTGATCGAACGCTGCGACGCGGTGGCGTTGCCGGGAAGTAAAGCCGATGTGGATCCAGCGAAGTACCATGCATCAAGAGATCCCAAGACCGCGTTATCCGATTCCAGACGCGATGCCGTGGATGAACTACTGCTGCAGGACGCTTACAACATGCGCAAACCCATTCTCGGCATTTGCTACGGCCTGCAGATTCTGAATGTCTACCGTAGCGGTACTCTGTTGCAACACATTGAGTCGCGGGTCAACCACGAAGCCGGAAAAAGCGTGCCGGTCGCACACACGGTCGAAGTGGATTCTGACTCGCGGTTAGGCGAGATCGTTGCAGCGGGTGCGAAGATCCCAGAAAACCCTGTGTTTTCGATGGCGGTGAATTCGAGTCACCATCAGGCGGCGGAAGTCGTGGGCGGTGGGCTTCGCATTGTAGCGCGATGTCCAGAGGATGGAATCATCGAAGCGTTGGAGGGCACATCTCGCGCCCATTTTGTGCTGGCCGTGCAATGGCATCCCGAACGTTCGGTGGAAGAAGACGAGGGTTCGCGGGCAATCTTCCGGGCGCTGGTTGAAGCGGCGCGGGCAAGACACGACAAAATGGTCGGAGAGCCCGCTGGTCGGAGAGTATGAGACGCTGTATGGAAACCCACACGGCCCGGAAAATTATCGTTTGACTTTTTGCCGCCCCGCAGGTTTGCGTGCTCTTTTCTGCAGCAGTACCACGGCATGCGCAATCGCCGCATTGTCTGTTCCCATACCTTCCGGAGTCTTGGCTTTCAATCCGACACAGTCTGAGGGGATCCCCAGCAACTTGGCGACGTGCCCGCGGATGGCGGCTGCATGCGGGCCAATCTTGGGAGCAGCGAGAATGAGGGTTGAGTCCATATTGACTACGGCATAGCCAGCCGCGTTTACGCGTTTGAGCCCTTCAGCCAGAAACATCGCCGAGTCGGCGCCCTTCCAGCGCGGGTCGGAAGGCGAAAAAAGAGTACCAATGTCAGGAGCGGCGACCGCGCCGAGCAAAGCGTCAGTGAGAGCGTGGAGCAGGACGTCGCCATCGGAGTGGCCGCCTAAGCCCTTGGGGTGCGACAGGGTCATGCCGCCAATCTTGAGCGGGATGCCGCGTTTGAATTCGTGAGAGTCCCAGCCGTAGCCAATGCGGGTTTCCGGTTTCAAGTTTCGGGTTTCCAATCTAGTGGCTAAGTTTCTGGCTGTTCGTCGTTGATCGTTGGCCGAAACACGCCGCGGAAAATAGCATGATCCGTGTAATCGGTTAAAATCCGTGGCACGCTTTTACCGCTTCAGGAAGAACTCAGCCAGTTCCATGTCTGCCGGAGTCGTGATCTTGATGTTTCGCGGCGAGCCCATCACCACCGCAACCTGATGTCCCGAGCGTTCGACCAGCGAAGCTTCGTCGGTGCCGAGAAAGCCGTCAGCCGTGGCTTCGTCGAAAGCCTTCTTCAGCACACTATAACGAAAACCCTGGGGCGTTTGTGCCATCACCACGCGCTCGCGGGGCACGGTTGCGGTAATGACAGCGCCTTCGGCGGTGCGCTCCACTTGCTTCACTGTGTCCATAGCAGGCATTCCGGCAATGGCCGCGCCGTATCTTCCGGCCGCTTCGATTACAGCGTGAATGATGTCCGCGGTCACGAAGGGGCGAACCGCGTCGTGCACGAGAACAATATCAGTTGGCGCCGCTGAAACCGCAGTTATCGCATTGGCTACTGATTGCTGACGGTGTGCGCCGCCTTCCACCAGTTCAATCTTCTTGCGCGAAAAATCCTTGGCTTCCCTTTCCAGGCGGGCGCGGAAGCCCGCGATCTCGTTGGCGCGCAGGGCGATGTAGATTTCCGTGATCTCAGGGCTGGCCGCGAACTTGCGCAGGGTATGAATGAGGATCGGCGTTCCTCCCAACTCGGAGAACTGTTTGGATGCGGCCGGCTTTTTGCCTTTGGCTTCGGAGGCGGGGGCCATGCGTGTCCCCAGGCCGGCCGCCGGAATGATGACTACCACCTTCATAGCGGGGTGTAAGTATAAGGGCTAGGAAGAGGGACTTCAAATCGGGACGATCAGCGTCCAACTAGGCGGATAAAAGCGATGGCTTCACCTTCAATGATACCGCAGCTGGGACGATTGTTATATCTCTCGCCTTAAATCGATTGCAGAGCGAATCTGTCAATGTTCCGAAAATCCCGACCTGCCGCTTGACGTGAGCGTCCACCACCTCACCCAACTCATCGTCTTCGCGGTGCGGATCGATTTGCATCCACATTGTGCTCATTCTTGAAAATGCGGGTAAAAGTTCTGACTGCTTTCATGTTATTTGCAGTTGAATTCATAGGATCTCCCGTAACCCAGGATTCTTGCAATGCCGACCCATCGCATTACCTCTCACCAAGGTATTGCTCCAGGCGGGTGACGATTTGCCTGCAACCGCCTCGGTATTGATCACTGACTTCTTTTCTTGGAATCTCCAAGTGGGTTAAGACAAGTTCGCTCTCGGTTGCCGTCACTTCGAAGAACTCGACCGTGACGAGTGTCGGGCGTAAATCAGTCGATTTTGCAATCCAGGTAAAGGCGAGTTTTGAGGGCCGATCTACAACGGTAAACTCGCCCCGGTGTTCGAACACGTCCGTGGGGCCATGCACGATAATGATCAAATGTCCCCCGACGCGCGCTTCTATTTGAACATCGGCGGAAACGATATTTCCTGGACACATCCACTCCCGCATGCCCTCTGCATCGGTCCACGCGTCAAACAACTCTTGTCGCGTGGCGCGGATCTGCCTTCGGATGACGACCTTGCCGGGTACCGGCCCTCACCGTCGCCTTCTCCTCCTTGCCACCATATGACGTTCGAGGGCATCGAGCCGTTCTTCCCAGAAGGCATGCATGTTCATCATCCACGCCGAGGCTTCCTGTAGAGGCTCCGCATCCTAGCGACAGCTATGATCGCGCCCGTTGATTTCGCGCCGAATCAGGCCAGCTCGTTCAAGGACAATCAGATGTTTTGAGACTGCGTTCAACGAGACTGGAAAGTGCCTTGCGATGTCGGTGACCCGGGCCGGATTCGATTCCAGTCGCTGCAGGATCGCTCTCCTGGTCGGATCCGGTAAGCCGGTTTCGCATTATGCCTTCTAAGGTCTTCCCTGTACGCCTTTTTGCCCGCTTCGTGAATTTTTTTCCTCCCAGAAGCGCGCTTGTAAAGGTGCCGTGCGCGGGCCCAATGGGCTTGCTGCACGCGACTTACAGGCCCGCACCCCAGTGCAATCAGGGCAGTTGAGTAGCGTGTCTAAAGCCGGTCCTGATCGGCCCTCGAAATGCTACACAATGAGACCGGATAGATCTGGGGGGCGACCATGAAAGAACAACCAGATTCCTGGCTGGCATTGGTTGCTTTTTGTGCGGTGACGACGCTTACCGTCGCGCTCGGGTTTGGCGTCCTGTTCGCAGGTGGCTCCGTAACATTCGCTGTTGCTCGGTCGGCGCATGTCTCCGATGAAAAACAACTAGACACTCAAGTTCCCCCAGCTTCCCGTGACAAGTATGTGGAAGCCGACGTTTCGCGCCCTTCGCAACTAAAGCAGATCGACGAGAGCGGCGCATCCAGTCAGACTTTTGCGGGGATGATCACTGACTCCCACTGCGGCGCCAGACACTCTATGAAGTCGGGTAAATCGTCCGCGGAATGTGCCCGCTCATGTGTGCGCAACGGCGCGCACTACCTCCTGGTGGACGGCGAGAAAAATCACATGCTGGAAGGCAATCTCACGCAGCTCGAGAAACTGGCCGGCGAGAGAGTGGAAGTTGTGGGTATGCTCGAGGGCGACACCATCAAGGTAAAGTCGGTGGGGTCGAGGTAAAACCGGACGCGCCAGCAACCTCATCAGCGATAGAAGTCTCGCTTACTCCGCCGGCCGCTCCACCATGACCGGGTGCGGCTTCTTCAGCTCTCCGCTTTGGCCCGCGGACGCGGCTGGTACCGACGGCGCAGCCGACACGGCGTTCACCGCCGGCCGAGAATCGGCGCGAACCCCGTTACGCTCGTCCCATTTTCCGAAAATCATTTTCCCGGCAGTGGTTTGCAGAACCGAAGTTACCGAGATATCGATGGTCTTGCCGATCATCTTTCTCGCGTTGTCCACCACCACCATGGTTCCATCGTCGAGATAAGCCACGCCCTGGTTGTACTCTTTGCCCTCCTTCAGGATGAAAACCTTCATGGTTTCGCCGGGCAGGACAATCGGTTTCAGGGAGTTGGCCAGTTCGTTGATGTTCAGCACGGCCACTCCTTGCAGTTGCGCTACCTTGTTCAGGTTGAAATCGTTGGTGATGATTTTGCCTTCATACAGCTTGGCCAGTTCGATCAGTTTCAGATCCACTTCACGAACGGCGGGGAAATCATCTTCGACGATCTGAATCTGCAGGGAGGCGATTTTCTGCAGACGTTGCAGGATATCGAGGCCTCGGCGCCCCCGGTTTCGTTTCAGCGAGTCGGCGGAGTCTGCAACCAGTTGCAACTCGCGCAGCACGAATTGCGGAGTCACGATGATGCCGTCTAGAAAACCGGTTTCGGCGATGTCCGCGATCCGGCCGTCAATAATGACGCTGGTATCGAGAATCTTGTAGCTCTTCTTACTCTGCCTCTCGCCTCCAAAGACGCCCCCCAGAGCCGCCAGATTCAGCAGGTCGCCCTTGTTGGCGCCCACCACCAGGCCGACGTAGGCCATCAGCAGCATCACCAGAATTTGCAGGAAGCTCTGCGTGTGCCCCGGGACGACGCTGTTGCGGATCACCAGAGTGAACAGGTAGGCGCCGAAGATGCCGAGGATGCTGCCAATGGCTGCACCGATCAGGCGGGTCAGGCTGACCAGACGCAACCGCCATTCGAACAGGACGATGCCGACGCCTATGGCCGCGCCTACTAGTGCAGCATCCAGCTTCGAAGGCAGGTCGAAAGGATCAATCAGGTAACAGGTAACAGTAATAATGAGAATAAATAAAAAACGAACCAAAACCAAGTCCACCGAAGGACCTCCCCGGAACCCACCTGCGACCCCTGCCGCGAACGAGAGTCCCGCACTGGTTCCCTGTGCTTCCCAAAAATTGGTACCAGTGATCTGCTAACCGGAGCCTATGAATTAGAAGATGAAAAAGCTCCGACCTCCCCATCCGGCACAACTCGGAGCGGGAAACCCCAACTATATTAGGTAAAGTATATACCTGCCGCCAAATCCGGTCGCAGGTCAGCCTGTCGGACGTGGACTTCAACCGGTCTCATTCCTAAACTGGGTCCTAACCCGGGTTCTGGCCTCGCGCCCATCGCCTGCTGGGGAATTGCTCTTTACCAACCTACGGTGGCCTGGTGCACACGGCCCAACCTCCGCCCGATGAGTCGTACCGACTCCCTCACGACGTTGAAGACGTTCATGATGGCGGCCAGTACCACGCCTATGTGGACACCGAGGCTGATGTTCTTTGCCAGGGATTGCAGTTGCGGCGTGCTCGGGTCGGCAGCCACGAACAAGTCAGAGGCGTTGATGAGGAAGTAGAGAACGATGAGACCGAGTGCGCTCATCACCAGACGAGCGACCTGTCCACCCTGCGTCCATCGGGGCCAAACCAGCCTCGACGCCGTGAGGCCCAAATCAACGATCACCAGGGCCACAAACAGCGGATAGATGGTGTGCCATACCGGACCAAATCTGAGAAAGGCTATGCCCGGTCCGAAGATGAGGTACTGGTAGTGCAGCCCGGCCAGCCACCAAACGCCGAAGATGGTCTGAATCAGCAGTTGCGCGATCAACTCGAACTGCGACTTACGGGGATCGGTCTTCACCAGCGGCGGCAGCTTGCGCGGGTCCCAACGCTTGCTCACGAGGAACTTTGCGCCAAAGAACTCCAGGGCGGCGAAGACCAGGGTTATCCAGGCGAATGTCAACAGCGCGATGCTGGGATACCGAGACAGCACGCCTAGACTCTCTGCAAGCGTTTTGCCGGCGGCGGCGGTCGCGATACTGGCGGCCGCCAGCACTAGAAACGCCAGGCCCAGCGAGGCCTTCAGCACCTTCCCATAGATGGGGAAGATGGTCGCTCCGATCATGTGTTGCTGCTTGCGATAGCCGCTGGCCAGCTGTAGCGGGCTGCCAAGCTTCTTCAGCATCTCCACCTGCTCGTCTTCACTCAATGGGCGACCGAGCGCCGCTTCCTTCTCCTCGATCTGCGAGAGGATGCTGTCGCTGAGTTCTTTCATGATGTCGTCCCGCTGTGCCGCCGGAAGTGCGAACTTTACGGCCTGCAAATAGCGATCAATCATTTCCATAAAAAACTCTCCTAAAGAATTCCGTCCAGGGATGCGTTGATGCTCTTCCACTCCGCGGCCAGTTGTTTCAGAATTAGCTTGCCGTCGGCGGAGAGGCGGTAGAAACGCTTGTTGCGCTTTTCCTCTTCGCGCCACTCGCTGGCCAGCAACCCCTGGGTTTCCAGGCGGCGCAACAGCGGGTACAACGTGCCTTCATCAATTTCCATACCCTGTCCGGCGAGCGCTTTGCGCAGGGTGTAGCCGTAACGCTCGCTGCGCAGCTCGGCCAGTCAAGTATTTTTCCCGAGGGGGCTGGGGAAAAACAATCAGCCCCAGATTCAAACGGAAACCGCGAGGCCAGATGAAAGGCTTGCTCGAGATACAACCCTGCGTACTGTTAAACTTTTACCGATGAATGCGCTCGTCATCAGTCGATTAGGCGATCCGGATGTGCTGGAAGTGCGGCAGGTCGCGGATCCAGTGCCCGCTCCCGGACAGGAGTTGGTGAGGGTGGAAGCAGGCGGGGTCAATTTTGCCGACATCATGACGGCACAGGGTGGTTATCCCGGGGCCCCAAAACCGCCCCTGGTCGCGGGACGGGAATTCTGCGGGATTCGGGCCCGCGACGGGCAACCCGTCATGGGCTACGTCCAGTGGGGAGCGTTTGCCGAGCGGGTGGCAGCTCCTCAACAATTGTTGTGGCCCGTGCCCAAGGGATGGAGCAGCGAAGAGGGAGCAGCCTTCCCAGTGAATTACTTTACTGCCTACTTCGCATATTGGAAGGCAGGCTTGCTCGAGCCTGCGGCCGGCGGAGCGGTGCGGCGGGTGCTCATCCACGCCGTGGCGGGTGGAGTGGGAACGGCGGCGGTGCAGATAGGAATGCTGCTGGGCGTGGAGATGTATGGAACGTCGTCGTCGGAGGAAAAGCTGGCGCGAGTGAAAACGCTCGGGTTGCAGCACGGGATCAACTACAAGCAACGCGATTACGAACAAGCGATTAGAGAAATGACGCGCGGCGAAGGTGTGGACGCGGTATTTGAGATGTTGGGTGGAGAACACACCACCAAGAGTGCCCGCAGCCTTCGGGATTTTGGACGGGTCATCGTGTATGGGGCTGCAACCGGGCAACCCGCCCAACTGGATGCGCGAGTGCTTTATGCCAAAGGCGCGAGCGTGCATGGATTGTGGCTGACTTATCTGTCGGCAAAACCCGAACTTATGAATCAGGCGTGGGAACAGCTTTCCGCGTGGACGGCGCAAGGCCATTTGCGGCCCGTGGTCGGCCACGTGTTGCCCCTGGAACAGGCTGCGGAGGCGTACGGCTTGTTGATGCAACGTAGGAATTTCGGGAAAGTAGTGCTCAAGTTGCCCTAGTCCTCATCTGCGAAATGGCTCGCGGCGCGCTTGGCATCATGGTGATAGATACCTTGAGTGCTTGACGGGTTCTGCCAGTGATAGAAACTTAATTGCATGCGCTCCCAGACCAAGGTTTCGTCCACCAGTTCATCCCTGCAGAGCAGAGCGGTGGTGGAGTAGATCGAAATAGTCTGCCATCCAACGTGAATTTTTTCTCCACATGTGTCCAACGTGATTCGGTCCCAGTGCGAGTTCTGGTCGGTGCACGACGTATCCTTCGTCTTGCTGGACCTCATACGTCCCGGCACAGGCGTCGTATCCACGTTCGATGGTGGAAATAGCTTCAGCCGGTGTGGCGGTCCTCGTCCTCGGGATGGTGCCGTCGGCTGTCTGACCTCGATCCCGCACAAACTTCCACAAGCCCACGACTTGCTGTGGCCGGGGACTGAGTTGGTCAGGCACGTCGCACACAAACAGCCAGCAACAGCGATCGGTAGAGTCTCTTCATCGTGTCACCTCATTGTCATCACACACAACAAGACAAATCGCCGTTGTCTTGCAGTTCCGAGTTTGCTGACGTTGCTAACAACCAAGCCGGTACGGCGTCCAAAGAGTTAAGTGCGAACACAAGTGCAGCGGAACTTTTCACCGGTATTCGACGTATCTTGCAGTGATCGAGAGTTCGATGATGGAAACTGGGCCTGAGGGAATCTAAATCAGCTGACCCGGTTTTTGGAGAAGAACATTTTTCAGGGGTTAAAGGGATTGGTCTCACACTCGGTTTGGCGGCCCAGGTGAGAACAATCCCCGAGCAGAGAGCACAAAGCCTTGCGGCCCAGCCCTCTTTGCTTAACCCCGAGGCAGCATTGTAGGCCTTCGGCGGCGAAACGCAAGAATTTCCGACGAAGGCGAGTCCAAGCCGCCCAGAACCGGTTCCCGACGTCTTCGGGAAAGAAAAAAGGAGCGCAATGAAAGCATCGAAAATCTCCAAGGGCTTGCTGCTGGGACTAGCTTTGCTGCTGGCGACAAGCGTATTCGCAGCGAACAAGGGTTCTCTGCAGGTTAGCGATCCGGTAACCGTGAATGGCAAGCAAATCGACGCGGGCGAATACACGGTGAAGTGGGATGGCAATGGGCCCAACGTCGAACTCAATATCCTGCGCGGCAAAAATGTCGTAGCCACCGTGCCGGCACGGATGGTTGACCTCGATCGCACACCGAGCCGGGGCTCATCGGTGACTGTGGTGAACGAAGACGGCCACAAGGCGCTGAACGAGATCCGCTTTTCGGGGAAAAAATACGCGTTCGCGATTGGCGCCCAAACCGCCAAAGCGGAATCGGGCGATACCAGCAAGTAGATTTGTGTCAGCGTGACAAGGGGGAGCGCCAGCTCCCCGTTTTTCCTATGTGTGCCGAGCTGGGTCGACAGCTTGGCGGTGTAAGTCCTCTAAGTTGCACCAAGGTGCGAATTTTGGGGTTTTCTTTCGTGTACCTTGGTGTCCTTTGCGGTGAATGATGTCAGCGACCCTCCACAGGTCTATAATCACGAGTTTGTCCGGTGATCTGTGCGCGTCCTTCTACTTAGCGATATTCATAGTAACCTCGAAGCGTTGGAAGCATGCCTGGCGGCGGCTCCGCCGCACGATATGGTCGTCAACTTAGGCGACGTCGTCGGCTACGGCGCCAGCCCCAACGAGGTCATCGAGCGCTCCCGCGGCCTAGGGAACATCTTTGTACGCGGGAATCACGACAAAGCAGCCAGCGGGGCGATGGAACTGAAAGACTTCAATCCCATCGCTGGACTGGCGGCCCTGTGGACCCGTGATCAGCTCAACCCGGAAAACCTCAAGTGGCTGCGAGCCTTGCCCCAAGGCCCGGTACAGGTCAGTGAACTGCCCGGCATACAGTTTGTGCATGGCTCGCCCATGGATGAAGATGAATACGTGGTCACCCTGCGCGACGCGATTGAGCCGCTGCTGACCTCCGGCACACCCCTGACATTTTTCGGGCACACTCATCTGCAGGGATGTTTTTCCAGCAATAATGTGGCCAGCGACTACCTTCGTCCGCAGTACAACACGGTAGGGCAGGGCGAGGCTACGGAGTTTCCACTCAAAGACAGCATGCGCTACATGGTCAATCCGGGCTCGGTCGGCCAGCCTCGCGACGGCGACTGGCGGGCCGCGTTTGCAATGTTTGATTCGACCGACCGCGTGGTCACGTTCTGCCGGGTTCCTTACAATCTGAAGCAAGCCCAGGAGCGCATCCTGACCGCGAACCTTCCGCAACGGTTAGCCACGCGCCTGGCCGCCGGCAGATAGTCAAAGATGAAGATAAAATCGATGGCGGCCCGGTGCTCTGCGATCGCGGCCTGGCTATATCCCCTGGCGCAGGCGCAGGACTTCTGGCGCAAGTGGCACGGCACCTCTTCCCCCCCGAAGTTGAGAATCTCCCGGATCAAGCCCATGACGGCACCAGCGTCCGGCGTGAAGTGTACGCTGTCAGCAAACAGCGCGCGGAAGTTGTCGTGTACGCCATCAAAGGCGGAGGCCACACCTGGTCGGGCGGTCCGCAGTACCTGCCCGTGTTTCTGGTCGGAAAGGCGAGTCACAATCTCGATGCCACACAAGCAATCTGGGATTTCTTCAAGCGCCGGGGTTTGTAGCGCCGCCGTCCCGCCGGACGGGCGAACGCCCGCCCGTGCACCATAGCTGCGGCCTGCGGGGGAGCAAAGACGTAGCAAGCTACGTCTCTACGATTAGGATGTAAACTTTTGTCATGCCCTCTTCTCCATCGCATCCATCCCGTAATCTATTTGCTTCAGCGCACGACAAGCCTCCCGAGCACTACCTGATCGCTCACAGCGACGGCGGCGCGCGGGGCAATCCCGGACCCGCAGGATACGGAGTGGTAATTCAGGACGAGGCCGGACGAAAAGTTGCCGCGCTCAGCCAGTACCTGGGACATCAAACCAACAATTTCGCCGAGTATCAGGGCCTGATCGCGGCCCTGGAGTATGCGATCGAGCACGGACACAAAGCGCTCAAGCTAGTGAGCGACTCGGAACTGCTGGTGCGCCAGATCAAAGGCATCTACAAGGTAAAGAACGCAACTCTGCAGGAACTCCACGGCCGCGCCAAGCAGTTAATCGCGCACCTCGACTGGTTCTCCATCGATCACGCTCTGCGTGAGCACAATCGCGAGGCTGACGAACTGGCGAACCAGGCTATGGACAAAGGCACATCTCGTGTGACGCGGGCGTCCTCGCCCGCGGCCGTTTCCGCCACGCCACAAGAATTCGAGGGAATCGTAAAGGGCGGCGCCATCAAGCTAATCAACGGCGATTTGCCGGAAGGAACCCGGGTGCAAGTGCGAGTGAAGAAATAAGGTTGTCGGGTCATTTCGAAGCTTAGCCACAGCGAAGTCGAGGGCTAACGATGAGGCAGACATTAGGCCATGTCGTGTTAGTCATCCGGGATTATGATGAAGCGCTCGCATTCTTCACTGGTACGCTCAACTTCAAAGTGGTCGAAGATACTGGTTTGAGCGCAGACAAGCGCTGGGTGCTGGTCGCTCCGCCGGGCTCTGAAGGCACCAGCTTGCTTCTGGCCCGCGCAGCGACGCCCGAGCAGACGAGTCGTATCGGCAACCAGACCGGCGGGCGAGTCTTTCTTTTTCTGCACACCGACGATTTCTGGCGTGACTATCGTGAAATGACGGCACGGAAAGTAAAGTTTATAGGGCCGCCGCGCGAAGAAGACTACGGCACAATCGCAGTCTTCGAAGACCTGTACGGCAATAAGTGGGATCTATTGGAACCGATTCGGATCGCCGGCCCGAAATCGTGACCTGCCCCTTGTCGCTTACTTCTTGTTCAAAAATAAAGCGCTTGCCATGACACAAACCCCCAGGGGACGGCTGAAAGTTCCTACCGTGCGCGCCTGGTCGGTCGGTTCACGGTTCCAGCGAAGTGTGGTCGTGCACGATCTTCCATCCTTCGGGAAACTGGCGAAACACGAGGGTGAACAATCCGTGCGGCGTCTTGCCATCTGACAGGGTCAGCTTCCACCTGCCTCGAACAAACCCCGCGTCCGGAGCAAGTGCCTCGATCTGCAAATCGGAGAATTCCAGCTTGCCCATCTCGTGGCCTTCGCCCTGGTAGGTCTTGCGATAGCGATCCAGCGTGGCCTGCCAGCCCGAAGTCTTGTGCGTTCCAAAGAACGTCAGATCGGGCGACTTCCAATAACCTGCCATGAAGTTTTCGAGGTCGTGGTGGTTCCAGAAGTCTTGCTGTGCTGTAAGCACCTGGTCGATGGCGATGGGTGTCTCTTGCGTTTGCACCGCGAGCGGAGCGAGCAGGGCGAGTAGCAGGAAGATGATCCGCATGGGTTCTCCTGGGAGCAGTCTCGCACAGAAGAGCGCATATGGGGAGAATGCCTTGCGGCGGCACAGGGCCGAGTAGCTTGGCGCTCAGGCTGTCAGAGCGCAAATATTTGTCGCTAGGCGCGGCCTTTTTTTACTGTGGCTGCGGCTGCCGCCAGCGTTCCCGCTTTTTCCCAGGGACGTTTCGGGCGCTCGGCTTTGGGTTTGTCCCGATCTTGTATGCGATCGTACTGGTACGATTCGCTCACCGTGCCCAGCGACTCGTTGTATAGGGTGGGCAGTCCCAGACCTTCCTTCAATTCTTCGGTGAACTGCTGCAGCGCCTTCAAATGATCCGCCGTGGCCGGAACTTCAGTCTTGGCGGTCTTCAGGAATTGCTGGTAGCCACGATTGACCAGCTTGGAAATCTCGCTGCCGATCAAATATCCGGGATAAGCAAAAATCTTCACGCCATCGTCCCTGTCTTTCTGGATGGCGGCGGAAACGCTGTATTTCTTCAGAAACACCCGACCCGGCGTGCCCGGAGCTTCGATCAGATCGAATCCGTGATCACGCAGCCAGCTCAATGCGTCTTCATAACTTCGTTGTTCTACCGTGGTTGACATTCGTGTTGGGTTTCCAATCCCTTCTAACCCTCTTTTATTGTGAACCTCTGCGATTCACTCTCTGGTCTGTTCCATCAGATGCACGATTGCGGGAAAGAGTCCATTTCCCCAGCTTCGCCAAATCTGGGCTGAATTCCACCCAGCCTCTTTTATAATCCAATGAACAGTCGCAAAAGCCTTTAATCAAGTTGCGAATACATTACGATAGTCACAGGTTCGGCTTGCAAATTTATGCCCCCGCTTTCTACTGGACGAACGGAAGTACCTGATTCGTCGACGCCTGCGCGCGCTGCAGCCGAGACGCGTCCGGTTGTGAGTTCCCTCGGCCGCCGCAGTCTCGAACTCATCGGCAACACCCCGCTGTTGTGCCTGGAGCGGTTGACTCGCGATCTGCCCGGCATCGAACTCTTCGGCAAGGCCGAGTGGTTCAATCCCGGTGGATCGGTGAAGGACCGCGCTGCTTCGAACATCGTCGTTCAAGCACGCGCCAGCGGAAAATTCGGACCCGGCAAGACTCTACTGGACTCCACCAGCGGAAATACTGGAATCGCCTACGCCATGATCGGTGCCGCCGAGGGCTTCCCGGTGACGCTGTGCATGCCGGAAAATGTTTCGGTGGAGCGCAAGCGCATCCTGCATGCCTATGGCGCCAACATTATTTACACCGATCCCGGCGACGGCTCTGACGGATCGATTCGCGCCGCCCGTGAACTCTACGCCAAAGACCCGGGCAAATACTTTTATGCCGACCAGTATTCCAACGACGCCAACTGGCAGGCTCACTACCATGGCACAGCCAACGAAATCTGGCAACAAACAGAAGGACACGTCACCCATTTCGTTTCCATGATGGGCACGAGCGGAACGTTTGTCGGGACAACGCGGCGTCTGAAAGAACTGAATCGCGCGATTCGCTGCATCTCACTGCAACCCGATTCGCCATTCCACGGGATCGAAGGCGCAAAGCACATGGCCAGCGCCCTCGTCCCCAAAATTTACGATGGGTCACTGGCGGACCAGGATATCGGGATCTCGACCGAAGACGCCTATCGCATGGCCATTCGACTAGCCCGCGAAGAAGGGCTGCTGGTCGGCATCTCGGCGGCCGCGGCGGTGGTGGGATGCCTGCAAGTGGCGCGACAACTCAAGAAAGGTGAGCGAGCCGTGTTCGTGACCGTCCTCTGCGATTCTGGCGACAAGTATTTGAGTGAGAGATTCTGGGAGGAAGGGTGAGATTGCACCACGGAGACACGGAGACAGAGAGAAGGATCTTGGGTTCTCTGTGGCTTTGTGTCTCCGTGGCAACTTGAGTTCTTAATGCTGAAGATCGGCCGCAAGGAGTACGAAGCTCTCAGGCAGCATGGTGAGGAAACCTATCCCCACGAATGCTGCGGCGTCTTGCTTGGCCAGATGAATGCAGACGAAATACGCACGGTAACCTCGCTCGCCCGTGCCGGAAATACACGCACCGATTCCGCCCACAATCGCTACAACATCGATCCCAAAGAATTGGTCGGCATTCAGCGCCAAGGCCGAGAGCGCGGCGAGGACATCATCGGCTTCTATCATTCGCATCCTGATCATCCCGCGCGCTGGTCGCAAACCGATCTTGCCGAAGCGCACTGGTTCAGCTGCTCCTACGTGATCACCAGTGTCGAGAACGGTAAGGCTGTGCTGACAAATTCATTCGCGCTGACCGGAAGCGACGAGAACGACAAGGAGCTGGTGGATGAAAAGATTGAAGTAGCGTGACCGGTGTGGGGCACACACTCTTGTCCGCCGCCTTTGAAGTTGATTCTAGGTTTGGGGATCCAGCAGTTCCTGTGTGGTCTCACGGGAATGAATCTTGCAACACAAGGCCAAGGCGGCGGACAGAAAGTGTCCGTCCCACACGGTCACTGCTGAATCCCCCACCCCTCCTATGGCATCATGTATACCCTATGCCCAAGATCCAGATCCCAACCCCCCTGCGCCAATACGCCGGGAAACAGCCTGCGGTTGAAGTGAAGGCTGGAACCATCGGCGAGGCCCTTTCCGACCTCGTCGCTAAGCACCCTGATTTGCGCCGCCACCTCTATACCGACGACGGCAAGCTCCGTGCCTTCGTGAACGTGTATCTGAACGACGAGGATGTCCGCTATCTGCAAAAGGAAGCTACGGCGGTGAAGGACAGTGATAATATTTCGATTGTGCCCTCCATCGCGGGAGGCCGGAGTTGATGGACGAATTGCCGAATTTTGGGATTTTCGAATTGAGATCCAAGCTCACATTCCGCTGTTGTTGTCTCTCCTGTCGATAGCTGTATTCGATCCGTCAATTCGTAAATCCGGCAATTCTGCAACTTAAGAGGTTTTCATGGCCACGACACTCGAAGTCAAACCCGAAGCCGTAACGCTTAGCAACGACGAAATCCAGCGCTACTCGCGCCACCTGATCATGCCCGAGGTCGGCATGGAGGGCCAGCTGAAGCTGAAAGCCGCGCGCGTGCTTTGCATCGGCGCAGGAGGGCTGGGTTCGCCGCTGGCGTTGTATCTGGGTGCAGCAGGCGTCGGAACGCTGGGAATCGTGGACTTCGATGTCGTGGACTACACCAACCTGCAGCGCCAGATCATTCACTCCACCGCCGACGTGGGCCGCAAAAAGCTGGATTCCGCCGCCGAAAAGCTGAAGGCAATCAATCCCTTCCTAGATATCCGGAAGTTCGATACCCGGCTGTCGAGCGAAAATGCGCTCGAGATTTTCCGCGAATTCGACATCATTGCCGACGGAACCGACAACTTTCCCACGCGTTATCTGGTGAACGATGCCTGCGTGCTCACCGGCAAACCCAATGTGTATGGATCGATTTTCCGCTTTGAAGGCCAGGCCAGCGTGTTCGCGACGAAAGAAGGCCCCTGCTACCGCTGCCTGTATCCCGAGCCGCCACCGCCGGGGCTGGTGCCTTCCTGCGCCGAGGGTGGCGTACTGGGCATTCTGCCGGGGTTGGTCGGCGTGATGCAAGCCACCGAAGTCATCAAGCTGATTCTGGGCAAGGGAGAGTC
>Ga0070697_100000867_pt1 | contig 22741 bp, 9 predicted proteins | sample KBSK1501metaG_FD_65475 | JGI IMG/M metagenome (GOLD analysis project Ga0070697, IMG submission 65475) | Corn, switchgrass and miscanthus rhizosphere microbial communities from Kellogg Biological Station, Michigan, USA - KBS K1-50-1 metaG | ecosystem: Host-associated > Plants > Roots >... | reverse complement strand
GGGAAGATCAACCAGAACAAGGCAGATTATGCCGCGCAGTTTGTAAACTGCACGGACGCGGCGAAGTACCGCTGCGCGGAGTTCAAGGCTATCTACGATGGCTTGAGCAATCAGCAGTACGTGGACAAGCTGTTTCTGACTCTGTTGCAAACTGCCGGAGTCAATGTGAGTGCCTCCGACAAGGCGGCGTTAGTCAATGGCCTCAATGCCATCCCGGCGATGGAGACGCGCGCCACCGTGTTGCAGAAGGTGGTGGACGGCATCAACGTGATCTCGGAAGGCAACCAGCAGTTCACCACCACTTACGGGCAAGCATTCTACAACTCAGAATTCAACGAAGCGTTTGTGCTGTTGGAATACTTCGGCTACATGAAGCGCGATCCGGATGATGCCGGCTACGCCTTCTGGTTAGGCAAGCTGAATCAGTTTGGCGGCAACTTCGTGAACGCGGAAATGGTGTTGGCATTCATTTCATCACCCGAGTATCGCGCCCGCTTCGGCCAGCCTTAATCCAAGAGCATTCCTCTTAACTTGCCTCTCATGAATTTCCAGGTCCAAAGATATGTCAGCGATGCCGATCAGAATGGCTTGGTCGGTGTAGAATCAAAGACTATCGCAGGTACCGCAGTCCCAGCGGTTTTTCCCCCGAAGTGAAGACAGAGAGAATTTAAGCAAAAATGGAACCGGCGAAATGGTGAAGTGTATTTTCATGCCAGGCTTTTTCCTGTTGGTGCTTCTCTTTCCACTGATCAGTCCTGCCGGGTCAACATCGTTAGCCCAAACGCATACTATTTCCGGCCGAGTAACAGACGGCTTTGGCAATGGTATCAGCCCCGGGACCGTGACGCTCAGCGGCACTCAAACAGGCAGTACAACCACGGATAGCATTGGCAATTATTCATTTCCAAATCTACCGGCCGGTGGGAACTATATCCTGTCGCCCTCAAGCATGGGGCCAAATACTATAACTTTCAGCGCGGAGGTTAAGAACCTTAGCAACGATGTTACGGTTAATCTCCAGGTGCTGTTCTTCGTAACCTTCCAGATTCGGATCAGGGATAATTTGGGAAACGGTATTCCCGGCGTCGCTATCAGGGTCAATGACGCGCCCTTTGGGTTTGCGCAGACCAACTCATTTGGAATGGTCAATATAGGAGTGAACATCCCGGTAACAAACAATGGACCTCCAGCCACGCTGACACCGGAGAAGACAGGCTATGTCTTCACTCCCGCGAGTCTGACCTTGAGCACGCAAAATGGCAATCAGGTCGTTAGCTTCACGGGCGCGTCGGCATTCGTGCAGGTGGTACTGACTGCGGACCAGGTAACTATTAATACCTGGAGGCTGGAGGGCCGAACCTATGTTTACGTAAAACTCACTTTCCCAAATGCCGGTTATCGCGTCGCTGACTGGGGCACACCACTTCAATCCGAGGCGAACTTCACTGCCGATGCCAGTGTGCAACGCTTCACGGGTAGTTCAGTGCAGGCCGAGACCACGACGGCCCAGATCTATGACCTCGGTCCGGTACCTGAGGGGACCTACAACATCAATTTCAATACTTCAGGCACGCTGGCGAAGACGCTGCAGCTTATTATCAGTTCTGCTGCACCACCGCCGAATCCGATTGATACCGCGCGGGATTTTGTAAAGCAGCAGTATCGAGATTTTCTCAATCGCGAAGCTGACCAGGCCGGAGAAAATTTCTGGACCGGCAACATCACCAAGTGTAGTGATCCGGCGCAACGTCCGCCCGGGCAAACAGAGGCGCAGTGCACTTTGCGGCAACGCGAGACCACCAGTGGAGCATTCTTTCTCTCGCCGGAGTTTCAATACACTGGTTATTACGTCTACCGCATGTACGTGGGAGCATTGGGCCGGCAGCCGAAGTTGTCGGAGTTTATTCCAGACGCGCAGTTTGTCGGAAACGGGATCATAGTTAACGGACAGCTCTCGGCGGGGAAGATCAACCAGAACAAGGCAGATTATGCCGCGCAGTTTGTAAACTGCACGGACGCGGCCAAGTATCGTTGCGCGGAGTTCAAGGCGATCTATGACGGCTTGAGCAATCAGCAGTACGTGGACAAGCTGTTTCTGACTTTGTTTCAGACCGCCGGAGTCAATGTGAGTGCCTCCGACAAGGCGGCTCTGGTCAATGGCCTCGATGCCACCCCGGCAACGGAGACACGAGCCAGCGTCCTGCAGAAGGTAGTAGACGGCATCAACGTGATCTCGGAAGGCAACCAGCAGTTCACCACCACTTACGGGCAGGCATTCTACAACTCGGAATTCAACCGGGCGTTTGTGTTGTTGGAATACTTCGGCTACATGAAGCGCGATCCGGATGACGCCGGCTATGCATTCTGGTTAGGCAAGTTGAATCAGTTTGGCGGCAACTTCGTGAATGCCGAAATGGTGCTCGCATTCATCTCATCACCCGAGTACCGAGCCCGCTTCGGCCAGCCCTAAAAGGTGGGCTTGCCCCGCAATGTCCGACATGCTTCAGCTTGTCGTAATGATTTGCGAGACTCAAGCCATAATATTAGCTGTTACTTCGTACATTGAGTGTTGTCAATCCTTGGCGACAAGCTGAAGCATGTCGGACATTGCGGCCCTGAGCTTAACAAACTTGAGCGGTTCCAGACCCGAGGAGTTGTTTGATTCAAATTCAAAGTCTTTGATTATCTCTAGTCAACCCGGCAATTCTTTGACATAATCCGCCTACCTCGAGCTTGCGTTGTTCTTTCCCCCTGTTTTTGTTTGTAAGTCGAACAAGGAAGTCCATCCGGTGCCCACCTCGCTCCCGTAAATAGAGTTGGGTCTGCAAAAACGAATGAGTTCTCACACAACTCACCAGCGTGATTCGACCCAAACTCTCCTGCGTGGGCGAATCCTTAAGCATCAGTACATCGTTTTAGCGACGTGCCTGCTACTTTGTTCGCTTCCCTTCCTGGTCACGGGTTTAACTCGAACACTGCCAGTAACCCGAGCAATGGATCGAAAACTTCAAGAGCCGGCGCGATTAAGTGAATCTATCAGTGTGCAAGTTTCCGAAGTCCGCGATCCGGCAATCAACTTCAAAGATGGCCATCAGTTGCTCACCTCATATCTTGGTCCGGAAACACTTCGTCTCGCGCTCGAGCAAAATCAAGCCGAGCCGCTCAGCCTCGCCTCGGCTGATTTCGATGAAGACGGCGTACCTGACCTGATCAGTGGATATGGATATCAAGGACGCGGCATCGTGACTCTATTGCGCGGCAATGTGGATTCAATCTTTCCAAACGCCCCCGAGGCACAGCTACGGAAAGCCATGGGAACCTTCATTGACGCACCTTTTCTTTCCCCGGGTGCTTTGTTCTCATTGGCTGCACCCGCAGACTTTATCGGCGCGGGCGATTTCGATGCCGACGGCCATTGGGACGTGGTGGCAGCATCAAGAATGCGCAGCCACCTGTTTCTGTTTTCCGGTGACGGGCGCGGCGGTTTCTCAGCGGCGCGAGAGATTGATCTCCCCGGTACAGTCACCGCCTTGACCGCGGGAGAAATCAATCGTTCCGATGGACTGACTGACTTGGTTGTGGGTGTTGTGAGAGAGCACGGAGCGCAGTTACTTGTCTTTGAGGGACCCGCGGGTGCTCTTAGATCTAATCCGGAAGTGTTTCACTTGTTAGCGCCGGCGAGCGGGTTGGTGCTGGCAAGGTTGACCCAAGACTACTTGACAGATCTAGGGGTTGCCGCCGGACGTGAGGTGGTCATTGTTGAAGGCCGCGATCGAAAGTTATCCCTTGATCAAACAACCCGGGATAAGGTTTCTCAGGCAAAACTCACGCGTCAGCCGATTTCTTTCGCTGTCACTGCGATATCCGCGGGAAACTTTACTGGAGACCAGGATGAAGAGCTGGCCGTTCTTGCAGAGGATGGAGGGCTCCATCTCTTAAGCCGACCTCAGGTAACAAGCCTTGAGAAAGCAGCGGTCAAATGGACCAGCGAGCTGTGGGCAACAGGGCCGTGGTCAGCCGCCGCCCAGGTGATAGCCGCCAGAGTTTCAATCGGGGGCGCAGATGACATATTGATAATGGACCCGGCTAACGATCAACTGGATATCGTTACGAATGAGATCGATGAAATAGGGACGACAACCGAGCGAAGCAGCAACGAGACGAACAAGCGGCGAGGGCGTGTCGCGTCACTCAATGTGGCAGGAGGATCACGAGCAGTGTTGCCGATGCAGCTGAATGCCGATGCGTTGAGCGATCTGGTAATGCTGCATCCGGGACAAACGGCGGTATCTATCATCACAACGGCCGCGCTGGCAACCTTCACTGTCAACTTAAATGCGGATACGAACGATGGTCTCTGCGATCCGACAAACTGCACCCTCCGTGAAGCCATCAATGCCGCCAACGCCAACCCGGGCGCCGACGTGATCAATTTCAATATTGCGCCGGGAGGTGCACAAACGATCACACCTGTAACAGCCCTGCCAACTATCACCAGTCCCGTAACCATAGATGGCACCACGCAACCTGGCTTCGCGGGTACGCCTGTCATTGAACTGAATGGCAGCATTGCGCCAAACGGCACTAATGGGCTGCTTATTACCGGCGGCACTACCACGGTGAGGGGGCTGGTGATCAATCGTTTTCACAATGGCGACGCAATCGAGTTTCAAACTAACGGCGGAAACGTGGTCGAGGGCAACTTCCTCGGGACTAACCTGGCCGGCAACGGCCTTGCCAACGTTCCCCCGGAGTTCGTGCGGGTCAATAGATCCGGCGTCTTTATAAACGGGCCGCCAAATAACCGTATCGGTGGCACAAGCGCCGCTGCACGTAACCTGCTATCCGGCAACACTCAGGGCATCTTCCTCTCTGGACTCACTGGCAACACGACTGGAAACCTCATACAGGGAAATCTTATCGGTACGGACGTTGCGGGCACCGGTGACCTTGGCAACGGCACCAACGGCATAGATGTTTTTCGAACGGCTGCCAGCACAATTGGAGGAACCGTCGCCGGCGCGCGCAACTTAATATCGGGCAATGATAATTCGGGAATCGGCGTGCAAGTCACCAGTGGAAACCTGGTGCAGGGCAATTACATCGGCACAGATATCACCGGCACCATCGATCTCGGCAATGCCCAGTCGGGTGTATCGACAACCTCCGGTTCCTTCGACACTTTTGGCGGCACGACGCCGGCGGCACGCAATATCATCTCCGGAAATAATAATCAGGGAATCCTGATTCGCGGAGAGGGAAACTTCGTGCAGGGCAACTTCATCGGCACGAACGTTCAGGGCACCGCGGCAATAGGCAACACCTTGAACGGTGTGGCTACCAGCGACGCACCTAATAACACAATCGGGGGCGCAACAGCCGCAGCTCGAAACATCATTTCGGCCAACCGCCAGAATGGCGTCGCGATTGGTCTCGATCTTGGCAGCGGCTCGACAGGAATTACCGTGCGAAACAATTACATCGGCACTGATGTCAATGGCACTAACTGCCTGGGAAACCTTCTTGACGGCGTCGTCGTCAATCGCGGCGCCGTCAGCCACACGGTCGCGGATAATCTCATCACATGTAATGGCCGGAACGGCGTCAATATTCCAAACGCCGGCGCAATCGATCCCGCCATCAGAATCGAAGTCACGGACAATTCGATCTTCGCTAACACTCTCCTGGGTATTGACCTGGGTGAACCGGGAATCACCGCCAACGACCCTGGCGACCCTGACGGCGGAGCAAATTTTCAGCAGAACTTTCCAGTGCTCACGTCATTTGGATTGGGTGCGCAGCTCGTGGCGGACGCCTCGCTAAGGAAGACGGCGGTTGGCGCTGCCGACGTTCGGGAGAGAAAGTCAATTTCTCAGCAGGCTGCCCTAACGGTCAACGCAACGTTGAACAGTACTCCGGGCACGACCTTCACCGTGCATTGGTATTTCAGTGGAGACTCGCAATGCGTTACTAATCAACCGACCAGCCGGCCGTTAGTAACGGGTAAAGTTCCAGGTGTAACCACGGATGGCAACGGCAACGCGCCATTCAGTTTCCCCTTTGATTTTCCGGCGGGGACCAGCAGCGGGATCATCAACTGCACGGCCACTGATCCGGGTGGCAACACGTCTGAATTCTCTGCTTGTTTGCCGGTGGCCACGTGGCAACCAGTCGTACTAACGGCGCAGCAGGTAGCTGAGATCAAAGCCTGGACTGTCGGTGGCAGGACCTATATTTATGTGAAGCCACAGTTTCCGAATGCCGGCTACCGCGTGGTTAATTGGGGACAGGTTGCCAGAAGCGGTAACGACTTTACGGCGGACGCGAGTGTGGAACGATTCCCTGGTGCTTCTATTCAGTCAGTGGTTACTACGGCGCAGATTTACGATCTTGGACCACTTTCGGACGGCAGCTATAACTTTAATTTCAAGACTTCAGGAACGCTGGCGAAGACCCTGCAGTTCATGGTTAACTCGACCACTCCACCGCCGCTGAATCCGAATGATATTGCGCGCGAGTTTGTAAAGCAGCAGTATCGAGATTTTCTCAATCGCGAGGCCGATCAGGCCGGTGAAGATTTCTGGACCGGCAACATCACCAAGTGTAGCGATCCGGCGCAACGCCCGCCCGGTCAGACAGAGGCGCAGTGCACGCTGAGACAGCGTGAGACTACCAGTGGAGCATTCTTTCTGTCGCCGGAGTTTCAGTACACGGGTTACTACGTTTACCGGATGTACGTGGGAGCATTGGGCCGGCAGCCTAAGCTGTCAGAGTTCACTCCGGACGCGCAGTTTGTCGGAAACGGGATCATCGTTAACGGACAGCTTTCCGGAGCGAAGATCAACCAGAACAAGGCCGACTTCGCGACGCTGTTTGTAAACTGCACGGACGCGGCGAAATACCGTTGCTCGGAGTTCAAGGCGATCTACGATGGATTGAACAACACGCAGTACGTGGACAAGCTGTTTCAGACTCTATTGCAGACAGCCGGGGTCAATGCCAGCGCCTCAGATAAGGCCGCGCTCGTAAGCGGGCTCAATGCAAGTCCGGCGACGGAGACGCGAGCCACCGTGTTGCAGAAGGTAGTGGACGGCATCAACGTGATCTCGGAAGGCAACCAGCAGTTCACCACCACTTACGGGCAGGCGTTTTACAATGCGGAATTTAATGAGGCGTTTGTGCTGTTGGAATATTTCGGCTACATGAAGCGCGATCCGGATGACGCCGGCTATGCCTTCTGGTTAGGCAAGCTGAACCAGTTTGGCGGCAACTTCGTAAACGCTGAAATGGTGCTGGCATTTATTTCATCGCCCGAGTATCGCGCGCGCTTCGGTCAACCTTAGTTCGTGAGGCCTGGGAGCGCAGGCATCCTTGTCTGCTCGGCTGTGCGGAAAGTACCTGCTACAAAGGAAGAGCAACTAGGCAAGAGTATGCAGGCAAGGATGCCTGCGCTCCCAGGCGGCAAAGATCGGAGTGACTTCTTGAACTCCAACGCCATTACATTTCAAGAGTCGAAACGCCGCCGGCCAGGTTGGCGGTCCTTTACGGTCATAGTTATCGCGCTGTTCTTCCATGCCCTCACGCAATCGCCTTCGCAATCTGCGGCTCCCGACAATACACCGCCCGAACTAGTAATCCAGACGGGCCATAGCTCGAGAGTAAACTGCGCGGTGTTTGGTCCCGACGCCCGCTGGCTTGCTACCGGCAGCGCAGACAACGCGATCAGGTTATGGGACGTCGAGACCGGGCGGGAACTGCGTGCCTTGAGCGGCCACAAGAATTGGATTAAGTCGCTGGCGTTAAGTCATAACGGGGAATTGTTGGCTTCGGGCAGCAACGATCGGACAGTGAAGCTTTGGAACGTGTCTTCAGGACGCGAGGTCTTAACGCTCAACGGACATCAGAGCTCTGTTGAAGTTGTCTTCTTCAGTCCGGATGATCGTTGGCTGGTTTCGGGAAGCACTGACAGAGCGATCAAGGTTTGGAACACTTCGTCCGGCGCGGAGCTGCAAACCCTTGCTGGTCATACCGCGGCAATAACTGCCCTGGCTTTCAGCCCGGAGGGCAAGACCCTGGCGTCGGGCGCTGCCGATAACACTATCAAGCTTTGGGACACGAGCAGCTGGAGTTCCTCACGCACTCTCACCAAACACACCAGGAAAATTACCTCGCTTTCTTTTAGCTCCGATGGAAATCGACTGATCTCAGGCGCGGCTGACGGCACGATCATCGTTTGGGATGCTGCCAAGGGGCGCGATGAGATCACCATGCGAAGTGGTTTGAATGCGATTGTGACAGCTGAGTTGGTGGGCCAGGAACTCATAAGCATCAACTCCGATGGACGAATCGTTTTTTGGAATCCCACAAACGGGAAAGTAATCCGTGAGGTTGCCGGCAATTCCGATGTAGAAGAAATTGTCTTTGCTGCGTTAAGCCGCAACGGAAGGATCTTCGTCTCGAGCACCGGAAATAAACTGGCGGAGATCAAGGATGTCTCGACCGGGAGACTCGTGCGAACACTCGAGAGTCACTCAGCTGGTTTCTTTTCTGTTGCCTTCAGCCTTGACGGGAGGTGGCTTGCTACCGGGACAAATGATCGTTCAGTGCGGCTCTGGCAAATTGCTACCGGGCGTGAAATGCCAAAACTCTCGGGCCACACCGGCTGGGTCAAGGCCGTTGCGTTCAGCCCGGACAGTCGTCTGCTTGCCTCGGGCAGCAACAGCGGTGAGATAAAGCTGTGGGACGTCAACAGCGGACGCGAAATCTACAGCGTGTCATATAATCAGCAAACGCCCGAACGAATTCATACGATTGCGTTTAGTCCCGACGGGAAATGGCTTGCTTCTGCCGGAACCGGACAAACAGTTCACGTGCTCGACCTGGTCACTCGAGAATCACGTAACCTCACGGGCCACACGGGTGAGATTACGAGCCTCTGTTTCATTCCCAAGTCTCCGTTCGTATTGTCCGGCAGTACGGATAAAACGGTCAGGGTGTGGGATCTTGCAAAAGGAAACGCTATCAAAACGTTTGCCACGCTCAGCGGTCAGGTAAACGCGGTCGCCGTCAGTCCCGACGGCACGATGCTGGCAGCCGGAACGGCGGACGAGAAGATTTACTTGCTGAAGGTGGCAAACGGAGACGCGCGTCCAATGTTCGGGCATACAGGTGAAATCTTTAGTCTTGCGTTTAGCCCGGATGGTCGTTGGCTTGCTTCGGGAGGGATGGACCAAACTGTTAGGCTTTGGGATCCCGGAACAGGTCTGGAAAGACAAAAACTCACCGGCGCATCAGGCGACGTCAATAGCGTGGCTTTTAGCAACGATTCGCGATCGTTAGTCTCCGGCAACGGGGACGGTAGTATGATCGTTTGGAATGTCGAGAGCGCGTCAGTGGCCGCGACTCTGGTCTCGGTTCCCTTGAGCGACGATTGGCTGGTAGCTGCGCCCGGTGGCTTGTTTGATGGTTCGCATGCAGCCTGGAAATATCTTCTCTGGCGTTTCGCGCGGAGCACTTTCAAGGTTGCGCCGGTCGAATCATTTTTCAATGAATTCTATTACCCGGGTCTGCTGGCCGACATTCTGGCGGGAAAGAATCCCCAGGCGAAGCGGGACATCGTCACGAAGGACAGGCGACAACCGGAGATACGGTTTGTAACTGCGGCAGCGCCTGTCGATAATATTCCGCAACGCACCGTTCAGCTGAAGCTGGAAGTCGCTGAGGCGCCGCTCGACGCGGAGCATCCTCAGGCAAGTGGCGCGCGCGATCTACGGCTGTTTCGCAACGGCCTGCTGGTGCAAACCTGGTCTGGCGATGTACTAAAAGGACGTTCGCAACAGACGATTGAAACCAGCGCGCGGATAGTTGCCGGAGCGAATGAGTTCACGGCTTATGCGTTCAATCGGGACAACGTCAAGTCGGCGGATGCTTCCCTCAAACTAAATGGGGCGGAAACACTTCGTCGGGATGGCACTGCCTATCTGATTGTGGTGGGCGTGGGGAACTATGAGAACTCTCAGTACAATCTTAACTATAGTGTCGCCGACGCCAACGCCATCGGGGAGCAACTCAAGCGCCAGCAGGAATTGCTGGGCCGCTATCGTCCCATTGAAGTTGTATCGCTGCTCAATGAAGAAGCGACGAAAGCGAACATTCTGCTGGCTCTGAAACTTTTAGCCGGCGCCGGCAATCGGGTGCTGGCGCAGAACTCTCCGGCCGCTCTCTTGAAAATCAAGCCGGCCCAACCCGAAGACGCAGTAGTCTTTTACTTCTCAGGCCACGGCACAGCGCAGGGCGATCGTTTTTACCTCTTGCCTCATGATATTGGCTACCAGGGACCACGAGCCAAACTTGATGCGGCGGGATTAGAGACCATCCTGGCCCACAGTATTTCCGACCTGGAGATCGAAGAGGCGCTGAAACACGTCGATGTAGATCAGCTGCTCCTGGTAATCGATGCTTGCAATTCCGGTCAGGCGCTGCAGGCGCAGGAGGAGCGCCGCGGACCAATGAATACCCGAGGGCTCGCGCAATTGGCTTATGAAAAGGGGATGTATGTTCTGACCGCTTCGCAGAGTGATGAAGTTGCGTTTGAATCGGCCGGATTGAAGCATAGTTATCTGGCTCACGCCCTGGTGGTGGAGGGCATTCAACGAGGAGCCGCCGACTCAGATAGCAACGGGCAGGTGCTGTTGAAAGAATGGTTTGATTATGCCACGGAGCGCGTGCCTCGGATCGGACGAGAGAAAAACCGGACAGGAAAGGAATTGGAAGAAGTAGACGCTGACGAGCAGCGCGTGCAACGCCCCCGAGTTTTCAACATGCGGCAGGGTGGAGCCGAACGATTTGTGGTCGCGAGTGTGCGTTGAGATTGTCATCTTCACCCGGCTTCAAGCGGGTGCTCGATCAGTTTCGTGACTTTTCGTGTGATTTCGTGGATCGTCCTCCAGAGTGAGAAAGAAGCGATCCACGAAATCACACGAAGCCACACGAAAAATGCTCTGGCGCTTTCTGATCTTCGAACCGTTGACTTAGCCAGTTGAAGCCCGGAAACCTGAGTTGCACATGGACGAACAAGATCCCACTCCTGAAGCGTCGACCAAAGAAAAGGCGATCGACGCGGCTGACCCGATGGCAACTACGCGGGCCGAGCATGGACCGATCATCGGCTCGCTGCTCGATGGCCGTTATCTGGTAAAGCGAAAGCTTGGCCAGGGTGGCTTCGGCGTGGTCTATCTCGCTTCCGACGAGAAGATGATGTCGCGCCCCGTCGTTGTGAAGTGCCTCCACGACGCCGAGACGGGAAACGAGTGGAGTATCAGAAAATTCAAACAAGAGATGGAAGCGCTGGCGCGCATCGATCATCCCAGCATCGTCGGCGTCTTCGACACGGGTCAAATGCCGGACGGCAAGCCTTATATCGTGATGCAGTACGTCGATGGCTGCAGTCTACGATCAATGATCACGCCGGAGGGAATGGACTTCTGGCGCGCCGCAAACATTATTCGACAAATTGGTAGAGCGCTTAGCGCTGCCCATGAACGCGGTATTCTCCATCGGGACCTGAAGCCGGAAAATATTATGGTGCAGACTCTGGGGGGCGGTGAAGAACAGGTCAAGATTATCGACTTTGGGATCGCCAAAGTTAAGAACTCGCTTGTTTCTACCAGCACCGCGGGCGATCGAGCGGCCGGAACTATTGCTTACATGTCACCCGAGCAGCTAAGCGCCGGTCCGGTGTCCCCGGCCAGTGATGTTTACTGTTTCGGGATCATCGCTTACGAAATGCTCACCGGGAGGCGTCCGGCCAATCCTGAATCCGCATACCAGTTGCTCGAGATGCAACGTTCGGGGGTGCGCGTGAAGCCAATCGACTTGCGTCCCGGTCTTCCTGAAGCAGCGCAGACTGTCGTCCTCAAGGCGCTTTCCTTTGACGCCAAAGATCGTTATCAAAATGCACGAGACTTCGCCGACCTGCTTGCAGGTATCCTGGTAGGGGATGATGAACAAACCTTATTGCAGACTCCTGCTGCCGAAGAACCCACCGTGCGTGATCAGGAAGCGACAGCGCAACAAGCTGAAACGGCGCACGTGCTTTTCATGGACATCGTTGGATATTCCAAGCTACTGATTGACCAGCAGCCCGCCTGCATGAAGACCCTCCAGAACATCGTGGGCAAGACTCAGGATTTTGGTCGGGCCCAGAAGACCCAGCAATTAATCCGGCTGCCAACGGGCGACGGAATTGCGCTCGTGTTTTTTGGCGATCCCGAAGCGCCCGTAAGGTGCGCCCTGGATATCAGCCGGGCGCTGAAGGATTGTCCCGACGTCAAACTGCGGATGGGAATCCACAGCGGCCTGGTCTACCGCATGGCTGACATCAACACAAACATGAACGTCGCCGGCGGCGGCATCAATATCGCTCAACGCGTTATGGATTGCGGCGACGCGGGCCACATCCTGGTTTCGAAGCGAGTGGCCGACGACCTGGGCCAACTCGCCCGCTGGTCACCAATGCTTCATGACCTGGGCGAAGCAGAGGTCAAGCACGGTGTTCGCATTCCCCTGTTCAACCTCTATGGCGATGAACTGGGCAACCCCGAGACTCCAGCCAAACTGCGGCCGGCGCCTTCGAAACTTTCTTCGAAACGCACTCTGGCGATTGCCGCGACGGTGATCGTGGCAGCATTGCTCGGGACCGCGGCGCTCTTCATTTTGAAACCTCGGCCCGCCACTGAGCCTGCGGTAACGGTAACGCAGCCTGTTGCGCCTCCAATACGTCAGCAGTCGCTTACGTATTGGTTGACTGTCCAGAAGATGACGAACCGCAAAGAAGTGGGCGAGCCTTTCGACTCGGCCGGTGATGTAATCTTCGGCAACGGCTGGAGATTCCGGTTCAACTTTCAGCCGGCGCAGAACGGCGCCCTGTATCTTCTTAACGAAGGCCCGGGCGCGGATAACAATACTGAATACAATGTGCTGTTTCCCAATCCCCAGGATAACCAGGGACTGGCAGGCCTGGCTGCAAATCAACAATTGAATAGTGGTTGGAACCGATTTGTGGATCAAACCGGCGTTGAAAAGTTGTGGCTGATCTGGACCTCAGAAACTGCTGCCGAATTGGATAACGTATTTCGTGAAGCGGCGAAGCATGAGGGAGTGATAGCAGACGTCGCCCATATCGCGACGGTGCAAAAGTATTTGAAACAATACGACAAACAACGTCTTGAAGTTATCGCCGATAAAGCCCGGAAGCGGACCCAGGTTAAAGGAAACGGTGATGTAGTTATTAGTCTGGTGGAGCTCTCTCACGAAGCTTACTAACGAGAACGTGAGTAAAGGTTGGAGGAGTAAATGAATAAAGAAAGATTTGCCCCGGTTTTCGGTTTAGCGCTGCTGCTCGTTTGTGGCGGCTTCGCGGTAGCGCAGGACCAGGAAGGTTCCAAAGGAATAAAGGCCGAAGTCTTTATCGGGAACCGCCCTTCTCAGTCCTCAGGTAGACGGCCGATCGCGCGCAAGAAGCCAACCTACAAATCTTCACAACTGGTTAGTTCAGCCGGCCCACCGCCGGGAAAAGAGTTTGCCCAGCTCGGCGTCACCATCTGGCGCTTCCGTCCTTCCACCGCTGCGGATAAGACGAAGGAGCTGGTGGAAGAAGTAGATGCACCATCCAGTCAATGGAGTCTTGAACGAATTTCAGAAGGAACCCTGCTCGCCCCCGGGCAGAAAGTCAGGCTGAGCATTGAGTCACTCTCGCGCGATGGCTACCTCTACGTGATCAATCGAGAAGAGTATGCCGACGGCTCTTTAGGTGATGCCCGCTTGATCTTTCCCACCCGGCGTACTCCCGAGGGCGCGAACCGCGTCAAAGCTGGAAAGATGATCTACATCCCTGGGCCACCCCGGTATTTCCGCATCAAGCCCAGCGCCAGCCCTAAGGGACATGTGGCCGAAGTTTTGACGTTGCTCGTTTCGTCCCAACCTCTGGTCGATCCCGGCCAACTATCAGACACTGCCATCACCTTGTCCCGCGAACAGGTCGAATCGTGGGAAAGACAGTGGGCCACGCAGGCGACGAAGTTTGAGATGGAAGGTGGGGCCGGTCAAACAATGACCGAGACAGAGCAGAAGGCCTCTACCGATGCGGCGGCACTCACCCAGGACGATCCAGTTCCCCAGACCATCTATCGTCTGGCTATCAAACCTGATGACGCTGTGGTTATCAGACTGCCCCTAAGATTTACTCCAGCCAAAGCCGGCGATTTAACCGACCTAAAGCAACGGAAGCAAAACTGAATATGGCGTGGCGCCATTGGCCAGGTTGAGTGTGTCTCACTTCTTTTGACGACGGCTAGTTTCGCGATTCTTATTCTAGGTTCATTAGCCAGATGTCTGCTTCGGTGGTGACGAGACTAAAATAAATCTGGCGGTCGTCACGAGAGAGCGTAACTCCATTGCCGAACTCATTCGGAGCCACAGAGAGAACCTCGCGAACCTTTTTTGACTGGCTGTCGATCAGGTAGAGCTTACCTTGATGCTGAAACAGCAGCCTTCGGCTGTCACTCAGCCAGACAGGATTCCGCCCGAAATCAGTCAACTGCTCGTAATGCTGAGTCTCCAGAGAGTAAACAAGGATGCTGATAGGGGCTCCGGCAGGAAGTTTATTCCCAGAGAGTTTCCGCCCGTCCGGGGACCACGACCAAGGCCCCCAGTTAGTCAAGTCGCTCATTGAAGGTAGCACCTGCGGCGACTGCTCTGTCCATGGCTTCTCGACTTCGATGATGGAGGGGCTGGCACCACCCGCATTACGGTATGAGAGGCGTGTGCCGTCGGGTGACCATGTAGGGTTACCAACTATACCGGGGGCGTAGGTGAGTTGCTTCAATCCGCTGCCGTCCGAGTTGATCATCCAGATTTCCCACTTGCCACTCCGGTCTGAGAAAAAGGCGATCCGCTTTCCGTCAGGCGACCAGCGGGGCTGGCGGTCCTTATGGAGATCATCAGTCAACTGGCGTAGGCCCGTGCCGTCACGCCTGATGACGAATAAATCGTCCTGTTTGCCTCGCTGAGAATCAAAGGTTAACCATTCACCGTCCGGCGAGAGGTTTGGAGTGTTTGCCCACCTGGAGCCCTGCGTGATCCAGATCGGTTGACCCGTGACCGTTTCCTTATCGGGATCAAACCCTACCTGCTGTAGATTGCCTCTGCTTAATATCTGTGAATACACCATGCGTCGGCCGTCAAGTGAAAAGCTGAGCTGCGCGCTGTAAGAGGATGGAGTCGTCACCGCTTCAGGTGGTCCAAGCACTTTCCCCGTCTGCTCCTCAATCGGTACTCGCCAGAGGTTCATGCTGCCTGCGCGGTCGCTGGCAAAGTAAAGATGCTTTCCGTCCGCCGACCAGACCGGACTCCCTTCCACAGCCGGGTCATTCGTCACTTCCGTCGGCTCACCGCCACCTGCAGGAATTGTCCAGAGGTCTCGTTGTGCCGCATTTCGCCTTCCCCCATAGGCAATCCTGTTGCCGTGCGGAGACCAGTTGGGCTGTATCGAGTCTTCTTTTGTGATTTGCCGCCTTTCTCCGGTGGTGACATTTACTGCCCAGACTCGGCTATTCGGATTGTTTCTGAAGGCGGGGTCCACGGGACCTTCGTCGGCACAGGCAATCTCTTTACTGTCAGGCGACCACGCCGGGTTGAAACCGAAATTCGTCAGCCGCTTAACACTCTCGCCCGTCGCCCCCATCACAAAAAGGCCTCCGCCTTCTCGCTCCGAACGGAACGCGATGCGCTCGCCGTCAGGAGAGAACGCTGGGTGCGTGTCGTCCCAAGGGGAGTCCTTCGTTAGATTGACGGGGTTCTTCCCGCCCACACGTTGCAGGTAGATGTCCCAGTTGCCGGAAGCGAATCCGGCATAGACGAATGACTTTCCATCCGGCGAAAGCGAAGGGAAATATTCTGGCCCAGACTGATCCGAGAGCTGGGTGAATGTCGCTTTTATCGTTTGTGCTTCTTTAGTCAATGGATTGCGGCGAGACAGCATGTATAACGTGCCGGCCGCAAGAATCATTATTCCCAGGATAAGAGCCACCGCTCGCTTATGCTGTTTAATCCCGGTGACAATATATTCAGCGCTTGACGTAGTCTGTGCCGTCGCGGCAGTAGACTGTCCACTGCCCGGCATGCTGCTGATTGCCGGCGCCGAAGAGCGTTCCATCTCGGCCTCCAACTCCTTTCTCAAGGCCCTGAGATCAATTAGCAGGTCTTTGATTGTCTGATACCGCTCCTCTTTATCTTTGCGCAGCGCCTTCCTGACAATCCGCTCCAACTCACTCGGAACTCCCGGCAAGGAATGTGAGAGCGGTAGAGGCTCTTTTTGTAGTATCAACGACATGACATCGCTGGCTGTTTCCCCCTCGAACGGCTGGCGGCCCGCAGCCATCTCGTAGATCATTACACCCAGGCTCCAAATGTCTGTCCTTGCATCTACCTCCAGTCCTCGCGCCTGCTCCGGCGACATGTAACTGACCGTGCCCATCACCACGCCCGGCTCCGTTTCCACTTTACGCAAAGTCGGAGCTAGGGTACCGATTGCTTTCGTCTCGGTAAGCTTGGCCAGTCCAAAGTCCAGTACTTTGACGTAACCATCGTTGCGCAGCATGATGTTCTCAGGCTTGATGTCCCGATGAACTATTCCGGCCTGATGAGCTGCCGCCAGTGCGCCCGCCACTTGAATCGCTACATCCAGTTCTTGACCAAGAGTCAGAGGTTCGCGCGAAATGTGATGGCGGAGCGTCTCTCCCTCCACGTACTCCGTGGCCATGAAGTGCAAAGAATCATCTTGTCCAATCTCGTGAATGGTGAGGATATTCGGATGGTTCAGTGAGGAAGCGGCTCGCGCCTCTTGCTGAAAGCGCCGCAGTCGCTCTTCATTCTTTGTGAACTCGGTGCGCAGCACTTTGAGCGCAACCCTTCGACCCAGTCTCGTATCCTGAGCCAGGAACACTTCACCCATGCCGCCACGCCCGATCTTGCTCAGAACTTGATAGTGGCCGATCTTCTTACCTACGATTGCGCGGTCATTCGCAAGCATCTCGGTAGCCGCTTCAGCGGCCATTGCTTCGATTGAACCCCCAGCTTCATCGTGTGAAGCGATGAGAGACTCGACGTCACTGCGAAGCGCTGGATTGTCCTGGCAGGCCCGGGCAAGGAAAGCGTCGCGCTCGTCGGGCGGACGCTCGATGGCCGACTGAAAGATCTGTTTTACCTGTTGCCATCGTTCTGGTGTCATTTCTGTTGGTAGTTAGTAAAACTGACTAACATTTTACGTTTCATTCCGCGAGTGCCACGCGCCGCAGCAGGTCTTTAAAGCGAGGATCTGAACGGAGTGGGTCGAGATTGGGATTCACCTTGAGATACATGATTTGGTAATCACGTTTGTCATAGGCTCTTTCCAATAAGTCGAGCGCCCGATCAGACTCGCCCAGTTGGGCCCACGCTTGCGCGCCATCAAACTCTGATCCGGTTGGCGGCTTTGCCAGCTCTGCCAACCTTTGCCAGTAATCTTTAGCATCCGAAATCGGCTTAGCACGAAGGGCTGCAGCCGCCGGAGTGTTGTAGCCCATCAAGGTACTATACTTTTGGAATGCATCCATGGCCTTTCGGTACATCCCCTTCTGTTCATAAGCAAATCCGACGTAGGCGTACACTTCGCCGAAGTTTGGATCCCGTTCGATTACGCGCTGGCACTGAGCGAGCATTCCATCGTAGTCTCGCGCGTAATACAAAATCCACGCCTCCACCGATTGGATAATTAGTGACAACGGATCTATCTGTTGCGCTCGGCGAATTTCATTCAAAGCTTCATCGTGGCGGCCCATCGCGGCAAGGTATTCGGCGTACCATTGGTGAGCGGTTGCATAGTTCGGATTGACTTCGATGGCTCGCTGAAAGGCTTCGTCCGCGCCCTTCCAGTCCCAGTCGTAACTGGCTTTGATCATCGCCAGGGCCGTATAGGCTTCGCCCAGCGAGTCGTCAATCGCGAGCGCTTCTTGCGCCGCGTGTCTTGCTTTCGGAAAAGCTTCGCTGGCAGGCATTAGGTCGTAACCGCTGAGCGTGATGTAGGAATCAGCCAGTGCCCCATACACACGGGCGTATTTGGGATCAAGCGTGAGGGCCTGCTCCAGGAGCGCAACGCTCTTTCGTATTCCTTCGATGTTTCGCTTGTTCCAATAATAGCGGCCTTCGGAATAGAGGCGATTGGCTTCGACGTTTTCCGTATCGCGCCGGCTCACCAGTTTACGCTCTGCGCCGGTCAATTGCGGCACCAGGGCTTGCGCCGCCTGATCGGCGAGCGCGTCCTGCAGGTAAAACGAGTCCGCGCTCTGTTCATCGAACGTTTTGGTCCATAACTGCTGCCCGTCACTTACGCGCAGCAGTTGCACTCTTAGGCGGAACCGTTCTCCATCGCGCTGAAAGCTGCCATCCAGCACCACATCCACCTGTTGCTCGCGGCCTGCCGCAAGCGGGTCCAGAATTTTGCTCTCGTATCCTTGCACTGAGCTGGTGGGCCGAACGACGATCTGGCGCAATCGACCCAGCCGCTGAATCAACGCGTCGGTCAGCTTCAGCCCAACAGATTGGTCTTGGTTCGGATCTAATGATCTGAGCGGCAGCACCGCCACGGTCTTGATGCTCGGCGAGGCAGCCTGCGTTTTCGAATTCGTTGAGCGAATCAACAATCGCGCCCCAACGAGAAGCAATAAAACAAGGAGTATCACAGCCGAGGTGGCTTTCCATTTCGCCGGCAGTCTCCTTCGCAAGTGCCAGCGCATCTGTTTGCGCGCGATCACCGGCATGCCTGCCAGGTGTCGCCCGATGTCATCGGAGAACTCCTCGACCGATGCATACCGCTGTTCGGGTTGTTTGCGTATCGCCATCATTACAATGCTGTCTACGTCGCCAGATAGAAGCCTGCGCAACTGCATGGCCTCGCCCTCTCGGGTCTTACTCACAGACTCAGGGGTGAGCGTTATTACCGCCTTTCCGTCAGTGCTGGGAACTTCCTCTGCGCGAGCGACGGCGGTGCTCGGCTTTTCAGGCTCTTCTTCGCATATAACTCGGGCGATTTCGTGCGGCTGGCGGGTGCGAAACCTATACGGGCGATGGCCGGTCAGCAGTTTATAAAGCAAAACACCGAGAGTATAAAGATCGCTGGCAGGCGTTATGGGTTCACCACGAATCTGCTCCGGGCTGGCGTACTCAGGGGTCATCAGCGTAAGTGTGGTCGCCGTTGAATCGCTCGCATCAGAAGAAAACTGCGGGTCGAATAATTTTGCGATGCCGAAGTCGAGCAGTTTGGGCGTGCCATCAGCAGTGACAAGGATGTTGCTGGGCTTTATGTCTCGGTGAACGATCGAGCGTTGATGAGCGTAGTGAACGGCAGAACAGACCCTTTGAAACAACTTGAGGCGCTCCCGAGTGGGGAGGCAGTTGTTGTCGCAATGCAAATCAACAGGCATACCATCAATGTATTCCATTACGAAGTAGGGCAGCCCGTCTTCGGTAGCCCCACCGTCTAACAACCTCGCGATATTGGGATGATCGAGGTCGGCAAGAATCTGGCGCTCATTGCGGAAGCGGCGAATGATGAAGTCTGCATCCATCCCAGGTCGGATGAGCTTGATTGCAACCTTCTTTCGGTATTGGCCGTCGGCGCGCTCGGCCAGGTAGACCGTTCCCATCCCGCCCCACCCGATGGGGCTCAGCACCCGGTAATGGCCGATGTGTTTGCCTACGATTGAATCTGTTTGGTTGGTGGAAAGCATCTCCGTAGCCGCTTCAACTGCCATTGCTTCGATTGAATCGCCAGCTTGATCGTGTGAAGCGATAAGCGATTCAACTTCGCTGCGCAGCTCTGCGTCGCCGGCACAGGCTTGACTCAGAAATGCGGAGCGCTCCGCCGGGTTTCGCTCAAGCGCCGATTGGAAAATCTGTTTTAGTTGCTGCCACCGCTCTGGTGTCATAACTTGGAGTGCTCAAAAATATGATAAGTGGAGGAGAGGTTTTGTTGTTACGGGTTTCTGATCTGCCGATGCAGCCACGCCTTGGCCATGCTCCATTCCCGCTTGACTGTTCGTGGAGACACTCCCAAAGCTTCAGCGGTCTCTTCGACTGTCAGTCCCCCAAACACACGCAGCTCAACTACACGGCTCTGCTGTGGATCGATCGCCGCCAGGCTGTTGAGCGCCTCGTTAAGGGTCAACAAATCTGCATCCGTTTCCTTGGAGGATATCACCGCTTCGTCAAGCGATAACCTGGAGTAGTCTCCGCCTCGTTTAAAGGCCCTCCGGCTTCTCGCGTAATCCACCAGGATGTGACGCATCACCTGCGCAGCAGCGGCGAAGAACTGCACGCGGTTTTGCCAGCTGGTGTTTGTCTGGTCTACCAGCTTCAGGTACGCCTCATGAACCAGCGCGGTGGTCTGCAAAGTATGACCGGGCCGCTCGTGACGCAGAAAGCGGCTCGCGAGTCGACGCAATTCATCATAGACCAGCGGCATTAGCTTATTGAGTGCTTCCTGATCGCCGTGGCCCCAGTCATTAAGCAGGCCGGTCACGTCTTTGCGAGAAGTCGTTGCCATCAATAACTTCCTGAAGACTGGATCTCTTTCTTTCCGACCAAATTTACTCCTTAGCTTGATGTCCAATCAATTGAAAGTCCGGCCCCCTAATCCTTCGCCACAGCTGCCCACCAGCCGCCCAGCAACACTTACTTAATGGAGGCTTACCCCATTGTGCCCCGTTTCATATTTCTTTTGGCCCGCTTCGTAACTGAATTCCGCTCTTATTAAGTGAGGCAACAAACTTTCACTCATCAGACGCGCCGCCTGAACTCGGCGCAAAGGAGAATAAAGATGAAAATCATCACGAAAACAATGTCGTCAATGTGTGGCATTTCAGGATTTCTTGCTGTCGCAGCTTTCGTGCTGACGCTGGTCGCACCAGTGACGGCGCAGGAGCGGCATTATTCAACGATTGCTCCTCCCGGAGCTCGGTCCAGCACCGCCTTTGGGATCAATGCCCGAGGCGATGTCGTTGGGACATTTGTAGATCAGAGTTTCGTTCAGCACGGCTTCCTGTTGAGCAAGAAGGGTGATTTCACGGTAATTGATTTTCCCGGCGCCCGAGCCACCATAGCGCGTGGCATTAGTCCCGACGGCGAAATTGTCGGCAGCTATTCGTTGCCGGGCGATTCTCCCGTATTAGGGTCTCGCGGATTTCTGCTCACAAAAAATGGCGAATTCGGAAACGTGCACTATCCGGGTCACACGTGGGAGGTGCCGCAGCGCATTTTGCCCGACGGTACGATCCTCGGCTGTTACCACGATTACGACCAGATGCAGTCGATGCGAGGTGTAGTCATCGCGAGAGACGGCGCGTCGGAGATTGATGCTTTCGGCTCAATGAATAACGGAGCGACGCCGGACCTCCAGCTGATGGTGGGCTTCTGGTTCAACATGATGGACAACCAGACACAAGGTTACATGATTGAAAACGGCGTCTTCACCTCATTTATGGTGCCCGGCTCCAACGCGACCTCGGCCTGGGATGTCAATCCCGATGGCGCGATCGTCGGTCAATATAGTGTTGGGGCCACTGTACGCGGTTTTCTCAAAACCGGAGAGACCTACACCACGATCCATTACCCGGGATCGACCGTGACACGCGCCTTCGGCATCAACGCCAGGGGCGATATTGTCGGCAATTACGTGCTGGGCGGCGTGATCCGCGCCTTTCTTGCACGCGAGGTCGAAGACTAATGCGGAGCATCTACGCCCGGATTGGTGGCCGCCATTGTCAGAAGAGCATTACTGAAATTGTAGGAGGTGCCCCATGAATCCCGTTGAGACGATCCGCGAAGAACAAACGCCCTTCTCCCGCGTCACGAAGTCCGGCGGTGCTGCCCGCGAGCGTCAGACGAGGAGCCTCCCGCGGATGGCCCTCGCGGCGTTGATCTTCTTGCTGGCGCTGCCGTGCGCCGCGGTCGCGCAGTCGGCGTTAGCTGACGACGCCGACGCGCAGACCGGCAACACCCCGAACCTTAATCTCTCCGTCGGCAGCAACGTCTATCTGAAGTTCAAGCTCTCCTCGACGCTGCCGACGGGGACGCCGGGGTCGAGTGTGGGCCGTGCCACGGTCAAACTCTACCTCGGCGCCGTCAAATCGCCGGGCGCGGTGGACGTCTATCAGCTCGCGAGCAACTGGAATGAGAAGACCGTCGCCTCCGCCCCGCCGGCACTGGGCGGCCTCCTCCAGACGGGCGTGCCCGTCAACTCCGACCAGGAAGGAAAATTCCTGGTCATAGACGTGACCGCCGCCGTCCAGCAGTGGCTCGGCGCGGACGGGTCAGGGGCGGGCGGCGCGTCGAATTACGGCGTCGCACTGGTGGCGCGCGACGGGGCGAGTCTCACCTTCGACAGCAAGGAGAACTCGCAGACGAGTCACGAGCCGCAGTTGAATGTCCAGTTGAAAACCATCGGCGGGTTGCAAGGCCCACAGGGCCCACAGGGCGAGCCAGGCCCGGCGGGCCCACAAGGACCGAAGGGCGATACTGGCGCGGTCGGCCCACAAGGACCGAAGGGCGATACTGGCGATACTGGCGCGGTTGGCCCACAAGGACCGAAGGGCGATACTGGCGATACTGGCGCGGTTGGCCCACAAGGACCGAAGGGCGATACTGGCGC
>Ga0070697_100000866_pt1 | contig 22778 bp, 21 predicted proteins | sample KBSK1501metaG_FD_65475 | JGI IMG/M metagenome (GOLD analysis project Ga0070697, IMG submission 65475) | Corn, switchgrass and miscanthus rhizosphere microbial communities from Kellogg Biological Station, Michigan, USA - KBS K1-50-1 metaG | ecosystem: Host-associated > Plants > Roots >... | reverse complement strand
ATATCCCAACGATCTCGTGATCGCCACCAAGGGCGGACTCGTCCGGCCCGGGCCCGGCGTGTGGGAACCCGACGGGCGTCCCGAGCACCTGCGCGCCGCCTGCGAGGGCAGCCTGAAGCGGCTGCGGGTCGAGCAGATCGATGTCTATCAGCTTCACCGCCCGGATCCGAAGGTCCCGTTCGAGGAATCGGTCGGCGCCCTCGTGGAACTGAAAGCCGAAGGCAAGATCCGGCACATCGGACTGTCGAACGTCACCACCGAGCAAGTGGAGCGGGCGCAACAGCTCACCCGGATCGTGTCGGTCCAGAACCGGTACAGCGTGTTTGAACGTGATTCGGAGCCGGTCCTGGACTTCTGCTCCCTCGAGGAGCTGGCGTTCCTGCCATGGCGCCCGGTCGCCGGTGGCAATCTCGCGGCTGGAGTCGTCGAGGAGATCGCGCGCCGCAACAACGCGACCCCGAGCCAGGTGGCGCTCGCCTGGTTGCTGGCGCATTCGGCGGTGGTGCTGCCGATCCCGGGAACATCAAAGGTGGCGCACCTCGAGGAAAACCTTGGTGCTGTGGCGTTGGACCTTGCCCCGTCCGACTTCGCTGCGCTCGACAAGATTGCCCCCGAACCCCGCGGCTGAGGCGAGCGACCACGACGGCGATTGGTACGACGCGCTTGACGAGGCCTTGATGGAGACCTTTCCGGCGAGCGATCCGATTGCGGTCTCCGAGCCGATCCACCGGCACGTTGCCCCCACCCTGCCTTCCCATGAGGGGGAGGGCAAGGGCCCTAACGCCACCACGGCGTCCGCGCCGCCTCGACCGCCTGGGCCACGGGATCTCTGAGGTCGTCCTCCATACGAGCGAGGTTCTGCGCCCACTCGCCGGCCATCACCACGGCTAGCGCTCCGCGTCCAGCGCTCTCATCGTTCCGCCAGCGGCGCAAACAGTCGAGCGCCGCGGCCCGCAACGTCCTCGCTGAGACGGGTTCGATGTCTCCTTCCGGCTGCTGAAGAGCGAGGCGCTCGGCCAGGCGAGAAAGGCCGCTCAGCAGCGCCCTCCTACACCAGTTGAACAAGGAGCTGGCTCACTCGAAAGTACGGTGACGGACGCGGCTCAAACCGGTAGAGTCAAATCATGACCGGCCTTTGGGCTGTCCTCCTCACGACGTTTCTCGCCTCAGCCGTGGAGGCGATCGAGATGGTCACCATCGTGGTCGGCGTCGGAGCGACGCGCGGCTGGCGATCGACGCTGATCGGGGCCGCGTCCGGCTTTGGCGTGTTAGCGGTGGTTGTGGCGATCGGCGGTGTCGCCCTCAGTTACATTCCGATTGGTCCACTCCGTCTCGGGATCGGCGCGTTGCTGCTCGTCTTCGGCCTCCAGTGGTTCCGCAAGGGCATCATGCGCGTCGCCGCCCGCGGGCTTGCGGGGATCGGCGGCACGGATCCTCAGGGTGATGAGGCGGAACTGTGGAAAGGCCCCGGGATGGATTGGACCGCCTGGTTTCTCGCCTTCAAAGGGGTCGTTCTCGAAGGTCTCGAGGTGGCCATCATCGTCGTCAGCTTCGGCCTCGGCGCGGGCCACTTGGGCGGCGCAGTGATCGGCGGCGTCGGCGCGATCGTCGTCGTCGGTGGCATCGGGCTTGCCCTCCACCGGACCGTTCGACGGATTCCACGGAGTCTGCTCCAGCTGATCGTCGGTGTCCTGCTTACCACCTTCGGCACCTTCTGGGCGCTCGAGGGTCTCGGGGTCGAATGGCCCGGTGCCGACGCGGCGATTCTCGGGTTGCTGATTCTCTACGGGGCGACGGCCCTCGTCTACATCACGCTGGAGCGGAACCGGGCGCTCGGCCTGCGTCCGGCAGCCTAGCCGATGCCCCCACCGTTGTCGTGGATCGTGGCCATCGCGCAGTTCCTCTACAACTTCATCGTTGGCGACGACTGGTCGGTCGCGGCGGCCGTCGGCATCGGACTGATCCTCACCGCGGTTCTCAACGTCAATCACATCGTGGCGTGGTGGCTCATTCCGGTGATTGTCGTGCTGATGTTGGGTATCAGCCTGCGGCGGGCGAGTCAAAAAGTAAGGTGAGCGTCATCGCGGTCGTCGGGCTGGCGACGATGGGCATGAACCTCGCCCGCAATCTCGCCCGAAACGGATTCGGCGTGTCGATCTATAACCGCACCACGTCGCGCGTCGACGACTTCATGAAGCAATACGGGACGGAGGGCGCGTTCACGCCGGCTCACTCGCCGGAGGAGCTGGTGGCACAGCTGGAGAAACCGCGCCGGATCCTGATCATGGTCAAGGCCGGAGCGCCGGTCGACGAGACGATCGAGCATCTCGCGCCGTACCTCGAAGCCGGCGACATCCTGATCGACGGCGGCAACTCCTACTTCCTCGACACCGTGCGGCGCGGCAAGGCGCTCGAGGCCCGCGGCCTGCGCTTCATCGGGACCGGCGTCTCCGGCGGCGAGGAAGGCGCGTTGAACGGGCCCAGCATCATGCCGGGTGGCGCGCAGGAGGCGTACCAACAGGTCGAACCGATGCTCACCAGGATCAGCGCTCACGTGGACGGCGAACCGTGTTGCACCTACATCGGTCCCGGCGGCGCCGGCCACTACGTGAAGATGGTGCACAACGGCATCGAGTACGCCGACATCCAGCTGATCGCCGAGGCCTACGACCTGCTCAGCCACGCGCTCGAGCTGGGTGCCGAAGATCTCTCGCGGATCTTTGTCGAGTGGAACAAGGGCGACCTCGAGTCCTACCTGATCCAGATCACGTCCGAGGTGCTGGCCAAGCGCGATCGCGCCACCGGGCGGCCGCTCGTCGACGTCATCCTCGACGAGGCGGAGCAGAAAGGTACCGGTAAGTGGGCGTCGCAGTCGGCGCTCGACCTGGGGATCCCGGTGACCGCGATCACGGAGGCGGTCTTTGCCCGCTTCCTGTCGGCGCTCAAGACGGACCGCCAGATCGCGTCGCGGACGCTCGCCGGCCCCGACGGCGCGATGCGCGCGCCCGCGACCGGCTCGCTGGTTGACGATGTGCGCAGCGCGCTCTATGCCTCGAAGATGGTGGCCTACGCGCAGGGATTCGAGCAGATGCAGGCCGCCTCCGACGAGTACGGCTGGGACCTGAGGCTGGGCGCCATCGCGCGTATCTGGCGCGGCGGCTGTATCATTCGCGCCCGTTTTCTCAACCGGATCACCGATGCCTACGCGGAGTCGCCCGGCTTGAAGAACCTCTTGCTGGCGCCGTACTTCCGCGACGCGATGGCGTCGGCGCAGGATGCCTGGCGGCGGGTGCTCAGCGTCGCGGTCGACCGGGGCATTCCAGTGCCCGCGTTCTCCTCATCGCTCGCCTATTACGACGCCTACCGTCGAGACCGCCTCCCCGCCAACCTCGTGCAGGGCTTACGCGACTACTTCGGTGCACACAGCTACAAGCGGATCGACCGCGAGGGATCGTTCCACACGCGCTGGGCCCAGGACGGAGAGGAAGTCCCGGTCCGGTAGACCTTACCGATCGGCGAAGGCGAGTCGGGCGCCGAGCGCGACGAATGCCCCCGTCGATGGCGGTGACCTTAGCCGGTGGACCTGAGCTGCGTGAGCAGCGGCGAGCCGATCAGGGCATCGGCCGTCGCACTGTTGGTCGCCAGCGGGACGTTGGCCACATTGCAGATCCGGAGCAGCGTCTGGATGTCCGGGTCGTGAGGGTGCTGTCCGAGCGGATCGACCATGAAGATCACAGCGTCGACGGCGCCCTCCACCACCCGGTTCGCGATCTGAACATCGCCACCGACCGGGCCAGATTCGAGACACTCGACCTCGAGCCCGACTTTGTCGATCAGCAGCTTGCCGGTCGAGCTGGTCGCAACGAGCTCGAACTCGGCGAGGCGGTCGCGGTTGAACGCGGCGAAGGCAACCATGTCGGCTTTCTTCCCATCGTGGGCGATGATCGCCAGCCGAGATCTGTGAGACATGGGCGTGCAGTCTACAGGGCAGGCGTTAAACGCAGGTTAACGACGCTCAATTTCGCGCGCGAGCTGTACCGTGCCACACTAGATCTGTGGCGGAACGACCCCCGGCGCTGCTCTTCGATCTCGACGGGACGCTGGTCGACAGCGTCTATCAGCACGTCCTTGCCTGGCACGAGGTGCTCGGGCAAGCCGGCATGGAACTGTCCGTGTGGCGGATTCACCGGCGGATCGGGATGAGCGGCGGCCTTTTCGTCAATGCCCTGCTGCGGGAGACCGGCAAACAGCTGAGCGCCGAGGAAGCCGGCGCGCTTCGCGCCCGCCATGCCGAGGCCTTCATTCGGCGATTGGGGGAGGTGCGTCCGTTGCCCGGCGCCCGCGACTTGCTCGCGCGGCTGACTCGACAGAACGTGCCATGGGCGATCGCGACCAGCGGCAACATGCGGACCGCGGGACCCTCGATCGACTTGCTCGGCGTCAAGCCGAAGGTGATCATCACCCGCGACGACGTCGCGCACGCGAAGCCCGATCCTGACTTGTTCCTCGCGGCCGCCGACCGGCTCGGCGTCGACATCACGAGCTCGATCGTTTTCGGCGATAGCGTGTGGGACTTGCTGGCCGCACAGCGGGCACGATCGCTCGGCGTCGGGTTACTGTCCGGCGGTTACGGACGGGAGGAGTTGCAGCAGGCGGGCGCCTACCGCGTCTACGAGGACCCGCGTGACCTGTTGCTGCACCTCGACGAAGTCGGCGTGCGAGAAGCAGCCGGCTGAGCCAGGAACCGTCGGCGGCGACGGCCTAGCTGCGTGTCCCGCGAATCCTGTACCTCGGCCCCTTCGCGACCATGGCCGACCGCTTCGCGGTCGCGCCGCTTCTCATCCCGATCGCGGCCAAGCTTCAACCGCTACTCGACTCTGTTCGCGATCGGGGCTGTCGTCACGCTCCCGGTGTTGATCGTCGGGAGTCTTGCGCGCTGGCGATATCGCGGATCGGACGCCATCGTCGACGCCCAGCCGACCGGCCAGATCGGCTGACTGTGATCCGCCGTCCCGCTAGGCTCAATCCCGAATGTTGAATTTCCTCGCGCGCAATCTCGACAGTGTGCTCGCGACCTACGGTTACCTGGCGGTCTTCGTCTTCGTGGGCGTCGAGAGCATCGGTATTCCCGTTCCGGGTGAGACCATGCTGGTCACCGCCGCCATCTATGCGGGGACGACCGGCCGGCTCTCGATTTTCTGGGTCATCGTCGCCTCCTCGGCGGGCGCGATCGTGGGGGACAACATCGGGTACGTGATCGGGCGCACCGGTGGGTACCGGTTAGTGAAACGGTACGGACGCTACATCCGTCTGGAGGAGGACCGGCTCCGACTCGGCCAATACCTGTTCCACAAGCACGGCCCCAAGGTGGTGTTCTTCGGGCGATTCATCTCCGTGCTGCGCATCTTTGCGGCCTTCCTGGCCGGCGTGAACCACATGCATTGGCGACGCTTCCTGTTCTTCAACGCGGCGGGCGGCATCGTCTGGTCGACGCTGTACGGCGTCGCCGCCTACCTGTTCGGGCAGCAGCTGCTGCGACTTTCCGGAAAGGTCGATCTCGGGCTCGCGATCATTGGCGTCGTGGTGATCATCGGCGTCATCATCTTTTTGCGGCGAAACGAGGCGCGGCTGCAGCGCGAAGCCGACGCCGCGATGCCGGGACCGCTCGAATTGCCGCGCTAACGCGCCTGGCGGCGCTCTGTCTCGAAGACCTTGGCCAGCAGCTGCAGCAGCTGCTTCTGCTCGGCGAGCGACAGACGGTCCAGGAAATGGGGCGGCTGGGAGAGCAGCGCCTCGAGGGATGCTCGCAGCCGCGCGCCTTCCGGCGTCAGCGCCAGCAGGCGAAACCGCCGATCCGAGGCGTCCGGGCGGCGCTCGATCAAACCGCGGGCCTCGAGCGAGTCGGCCAGGGCCGTGATATTGGACGGATCGTAGTGAAGCCGGCGGGCGAGCTCACGCTGCGTCTGGGGCTTGGCCAGCTCCCGAATCAGCTTGCCCTGCGACATGGAGAGATTGCACTCGGCCACCCTGGCGGTGAAGTCATCGCGCAGGCTGGCAAAGGCGTCGTCCCGGAGGAGCTTCCAGAGCGCCTCGGTGGGTTTTTTCTCGACTTTGGTAGCCATGACGGGAATATACCCTGGGGATCGATGATTTATACAACATGTGAATGGTTCAATGACCGAGACAAGCATTGGAGGAAGCGTCATGAACTTTGTGCCTTACTGGATGGATCCGGCAAAAGCGAAGGCAACCATCGAGGCCGGCCAGGCGGTCGTCCTGGACGTCACCTCCCGCTTCATCGAGACCGCCGTCAGAGGCAGGATTCCGGGAGCGGTCCGGGTCTCACCCCGGGAGATCCTCGACCTCAATCGGCATGCTGCCGACGTGGTCAAGGACCTACCCGGGCTTTCCCGCGACAAGACGATCATCGCCTACTGCACCTGCCCCGACGAGGAGGCCAGCGCCCGCCTGACGCGCGTTCTGCGCGACGAGGGCTACGACGCGTGGATGCTCGACGGAGGATTGCCGGCCTGGCGGGCGGCGGGCTACCCGATGGAGCTCAACCAGGCGGCGTAAGCGACCAACAAAGGAACGAATCCCGGCAAACCCGCGCCATAATCGTGGTATGGCGCGGGCAGTCTGGTCCGGGACGATCACCTTCGGCCTGGTAAGCGTCCCGGTTCGCCTCTACCCGGCAACGAAACGGAAGGACGTGCGCTTCCACGAGATCGACCGGCTGAGTGGGCAGCGAATCCGCCATCAGAAGGTGGTCGAGACAGCCCCCACCCTGCCCTCGCCCAGAGGGGGAGAGAGGTTCGAATCCCCCACCCCGTCCTTCCCCTACAAGGGGGGAGGGAGATTCGTCTCCGAGGTACCCCCCACCCCGACCCTCCCTCACAAAGGGGGAGGGGGATTTGTTCCGGCTGGCGACGTCGTCAAGGGGTTCGAGGTCGCGAAGGACCGTTACGTGACGGTCGATCGCGAAGAGTTGGACGAGCTGGCGCCCGAACGCACACGGACGATCGACGTCGAGCAGTTCGTCGACGCCTCCGCCGTAGACCCGATCTACTTCGACGTCAGCTATTACGCGGTGCCCGACCGGGATTACGAGCGCGCGTATGGGCTGCTGGTCGACGCGATGCGGGAGACCGGAAAAATCGGGATCTCCTGGTTCGTGCTGCGCCGCAAGCGATACCTGGCCGCGTTGCGCCCGCAGGGTCGACTGATGGTGCTCACCACGATGTTCCACGCCGATGAAATCCTGCCGACCGCCGGGCTGGAACCCGCCAAGCCGGCAGACCTGAGGAAGAATGAACGCGAGATGGCGGCGCTCTTGATCAACACCCTCTCCGGACCCTTCGAACCGGAGCGCTATCCCGATCAATACCGCCAGAAGCTCAACGCGCTGATCGAGGGACGGGCCGCCTCAGCGCGGCCGGCGCGGACCGAAGAACCGGCGGGCACGGGCGTCCAGGACCTGATGTCGGCCTTGCGGGCGAGCGTCGAGCAAGCGCGACTGGCGTCGAAGCGCCGCGGCAAGCCGGCCGCGAAGCGCAAGCGAAAGAGCGCCTGAGGTTCGGAGCCGCCGCTTAGCGACCGACGCGGTCGCCAACGGCCGCACTGTAGGAGAGCCATGGACCGCGCCGGCCGCCATGGCGTTCGTAGAAGCGCTGGGCGTCGTGGTTGTCGGCGGCGGTGACCCAGTCGAGCCGGGCGTAACCGTGCGCCGAAGCATACGCCAGGCTGGCATCGAAGAGCGCCGCGCCGGTGCCGCGATTACGAGATGAGGGATCGACAAAGAGGTCGTTCATGACCAGGATGCGGTCGGCAATCAGCGTGTCGACACACGCGTAGAGGCTGGCGAAGCCGTGAAGCCGGCCACCATCCTCGGCGACGAGCTGGACCCCGAGCGTCGGATCCCGCTGAAGGAGGTCGAGCAGCGCCTCGACCTTCGAGCCGGTGGGGAAGGGGGTGCGGTAGAACGCGAAATACCCCTTGATCAACTCGAGCAGCTGCGGCCGATCTTCAGGTTTGGCTGGACGGACGACCATCGCGCCAGCCTAGCATCAGTGTGATGACGTCTAGAGGGATGCCGTTCGGCCACGCGCGGATCGCCGGCATGGCGACGGCGGTGCCGCCGATCACCGCCACCGTGGACGAGGTCTGGGACGCGCTCGGCCGGGCGCGCGGGCGGCGGATGCCCAGGCTGCAGGGTGAGGAGGGGGCGCGGACCCGCTACTTCGCGCAGCCGCTGACCTCGCTGATGGAGCGGCGCACCCAGAGTCAGCAGACGGACGCCTATCTCGAACATGCGCGGGTGCTCGCCCGGCGGGTGTGCTGCAATGCGCTCGAACGAGGCGGGATCGCTCCGTCGGACATCGGGCTCGTGATCGGTGTCTCCTGCACCGGTGTCATCCTGCCGTCGCTCGACGCCGAGCTGATCCCGTTGATCGGTCTGCGGCCGGACGTTGCCCGACTGCCGATCACCGAGCTCGGCTGTGGCGGCGGGGTGGCGGGCCTGGCCCGAGGCCTCGACTACCTGCGCGCCTACCCGCAGCGCAGCGTGCTGCTCTTTGCGGTCGAGATCCCATCCCTGACCTTCCAACCCGACGATCGATCCATCGACAACCTGGTGGCGGCCATGGTCTTCGCCGACGGCGCCGGGGCAGTGGTCCTTGGTGGAGGCGACGGCCTCGCGGGCTGGACGCTCGAGCACGCCGGTACGGTGCTCGTGCCGGAGGGAGCCCGCCACCTGGGATACGAGTTGCGCGACGGCGGCCTCCGCGTGATTCTCAGCCGCGAGCTGCCGGATGTGGTGCAGGCGCACCTGCGCGGCGCGGTCGAGACGTTCCTCGGCGAGGGGGGCCTCCGGCTGACGGATATCGACGCGGTTGCGGCGCACCCGGGAGGTCCGCGCATCGTCGATGCTATCGACCGGGCGCTGGACCTGCCTTCGGAATCGCTCGCCACCTCTCGATCGGTGTTCGCCGGCAACGGGAACGCGTCGAGCGCCGGCATCTTCTTCGTGCTCGAGGAGATGAAGCGCTGCGGAACGCAGGGCCGGGTGCTGGCGATCGCCCTTGGACCGGGGCTCTCGATCGAGCTCGCGCTGATGCACCTCGAATGAGACCCGCCACCCTAACCCTCCCGCGCAAGGGTTGAGGGAAATTGACGGTGAGTCCTAGGCGATACGCGGCGGTTTTGCTCGCCTTCGGGACGCAGCGAGGACTCGAGCTCGTTTACTCCGCGCGCAATGAACGTGCGATCCGAGCCCGTCAACCGTCCGCGCCCCAGGCGAGCGAGCGGATCTTTCGATGGATCGCGCTCGCCAATCTCGGATTGTTTACGCTGCCGCTCCTCGAGCGGGTGTGGCGTCGACGCTCGCCACCGGCGCTCATTGGCGGCATCGGGTGGATCGCGGCGCTGACGGCGGTCGCGCTGCGCTTGAGTGTGATTGCCAGCCTGCGCGGTGCGTGGACAGTGCGTGCCGTCGTGCCGAGTGACTTGCCGGTGGTCGACCGCGGGCCCTACCGCTTCATCCGCCATCCGAACTACGTCGCGCTCGGCCTCGAATTCCTCGGCCTCCCGCTGATTGGCGGCGCCTACGCCAGTGCGGTCGGCCTGGCCGTGGCGAATGCCCTGCTGCTCCGCCGCCGAATCCAGGACGAGGACGCTTTGCTGATGGCGATCCCCGCGTACCGTCAACGAATGGGGGACAAGCCTCGCTTCCTGCCGCGCCTCTTCAGCGGCCGCTGAACATCCGGAGCCACTCCCGCGGGGTGATGCGGTTGAAGCCCCAGTAGCCGAATCCGATCCCGAGCAAGGTCGTTAGTGTCTGCGGAGCTCGTTGGTGGCTGCGCATAGCTCGTTCGACCAATGCCGGGGTGCGGCTCAGCCGCAAGAACAACGACGCCACGCGGCGGGGATCTTTCGTCAGCCGGTAGTGCGCCCGCCGGTACGCGCGCTCGGGATTCGGCGAAGCCAGCGCGGCGGCGAACGCGCGCGCCTGGCGCAAGCCGGCGGCGACACCCTCGCCGGTGATCGGGTCGGTGAACCCCGCCGCATCGCCAACGAGAAAGATGCGGTCCTGCGCAACCGTCGAGGCGCGGTACCAGAATGGACCCACCGCCGAAACGGAACCAACGAGCTCGGCGTTGCGCAGCGCCGGGCGCAGCGCCTGGGCGATCTCTCGGTATCGTGACGTTAGCCGTCCACCGAACTCGCGCATCCGATCCTGGTAGCAGAGCAGTCCGACCATTCGCTGGTTGCCCCCAACCGGCCCTTCGTAGACCTCGAGGCCGCGGTCGAAGGTGATCCGAACCCAGGGATCGAGCGGCGCGTCCAGCGTCCAGTGGGCGACGATGCCGTAGCGGTGGGGCAGTCGGGGTCCGACCGTCCAGCCGAGTCGATGTCGAAGCGCCGAACGGAGGCCGTCCGCCAACACAACGAAGCGGGCTCGAACCTCACCCGCCGCGGTGATCACCGTCGCCTGGCCATCCGCGTTGGTTCTGACATCACGCGCTTCGGTTTGCGCGCAGAACTGGATCTGCGGTTGGTGGCTGAGGGCGTCGACCAGTCGCGCATCGAAGGTGAGTCGCCGGATCCCGAGCCCTGCCTGCTCGCCGTCGTGTTCGGGAAAGGGCACCGCCACCGGTGGCTGCTCGGCAAGCCCGAACTGGATTCCCTGCAGCGGCGGCGCGCCCCCCGAGAGGACGCCGTTCTCGAGGCCCAGCTCTCGCAATGCGGGGCGGCCCCCTGGCATCAAGCCTTCGCCGCACGGCTTGTCACGAGGAAACGCCTGCTTGTCGAAAACGATCACCCGATAGCCACGGTGCGCGGCAAAAAGCGCAGCGGCGGCTCCAGCCGGCCCCGCGCCAACTACGACGACATCGGCGTCAATCCCGCGATCAGGCTCCCGGCTTATTCGTCTCCGCACCGGCTTCCGCGGACTTTTCCACACGCTTCGAGCGCGACGGCGCCGTGGTGGCGGTCACGGGTTCGCTCGGAACCGTGACCTGCGCCGGAGGCTGACCCTGCGCGCGGCCGGGCAGGCGTCCACTGACCAGTTTCCGCCAGCGGCTGGTGCGGTCCGCGGCAGCGTGAGCCGCGCCCGAAAGTTGGCGAAGCGCAGCCTGCCGGCGAGCGTTGCCCCGTTCACGGTCGCCCAGGTAGGCGATCGCCGCTCCGGCAGCGGCGGCCACCCCGAGCCAGACGCGGCTCACACCGGTCTTCGCGCGCACGTTTTTCACGTCTTGTGACTTCATGGCATGTCCCCTTGCAATCTCATGCAGCAGCGACCCGTGAACTCCTCTTAGGGTATCCGATATTCGCGTGGCTCGACCGCCGAGGACAAACCGGATCAGGCCCTCTTCGACCCGGCAATGGCCAGCTCGCCGCGCGCCTCCTCGAAGGTGACGCCCTGCTCCCAGTAGGCGTCGAACGCCGTCTTCAATACCGTCGCCAGCGACGGATGCTCCACCACCATCATGGTGAGCTCCATGGTGCTCGCCGCGATCGGGTCCTGCATGCCGAACATCACGATGGTCTCGTCGATGATGACCAACTTCAGAGGGAGCTCGCGGACGAAGCGCGCCTGCTCCCCTTGCTCGATAAAGCGGCGCACGCCGTCTGCCACGGCGGGATCGTCGAAAACGGAAAACTCGTAGATGCTTCGCGCCTCGTGACTCCGGACGACGGCGAGGCCCTCGACGTTCTCCTGCGGCGGCTTCGCGTAAGGCGGTTTGGTAAAGATGAGGATCTCTCGCTTGATCGCCGACTGCAGCTCATCGAAGCGGGCCGTGATTGCGCCCGGGTCACGGAGCACTTCGATATACTCGAGCGGGTCGGTCTGCTCGCGTCCGGCGACGAAGGCCGCCGTTAGCGCGCGCACGGTCGCGGCCGCCCCTTGCTCCAGGCTGCGCAACTCCTCGCGGCGGCTGGCCATCAGCAGCTCGAGGGCAAGCGACGGCTCGGTGGCGGCGTATTTCACGACGCTTCCCGGTCGCGCCGCGGCGAGCCCCTTCTGGACCAGGCTGCCGAGCACGTCGTAAATCCGCTGGCGCGGGAGGCCGGCGACCCGGGCCACCTGGGCCGCCGTGAAGGAGTCGCGCCCGGTCAGCGCGATGTAGGCGCGCGCCTCGTAACTGGTCAGCCCGAGGCGGACCAGCTGGGTGACGGCCGCCCCTGATTCCACTCCCGGACAGTAGCGAACCACGTGCCGTGGTGTCAACTGCGACGTGCCGCAAAATTCCGAGCAAATCTCGTTGACACCCCTGCCCGTGGTGTGTTACAACGCCGAAATAAGCTACCACGACGCGTGGTGGCAGGGGGAAAGGTCAGGCTGGGCCGGCGCGCGGAGCCGGCGTTGGTAGGAGGGAGGACCCGATGGTGCGGGGGAGGACCTCTCCGGTGGCGAGATTCGCGACCGCTGCACTGGCGGCGATCCTGCTGATGCCGTCGATCAGTGTGCGGCCTGCGTCCTCTTCGGCTCCACCCCTACCGACGTTTGGAAACGCGACCATCAGCGGCATCCAGGGATTCGGCTTCGAGCAGGACCTGCGCCTGGACACTCGCGGCCGCGTGTACACCAGCGTTCCCGGCAGCCTCGGTTCCAACATCTCGTATGTCTGGCGCTCGCTCGACGGAGGCCAGACCTTCAAGTGGATCCCGGCAGCGACCCAGCCGGTCGGAAAGCTCGTCCCCATGTGCAACGGGGGCGGCGACACCGAGCTCGGCACGGATTCAGCCGACCGGCTGTACGTCAACGACCTGGCACTGGCCAACTACGGGACAGCCCGCTCGGACGACCAGGGCCGCACGCTGACGGCGCTGCCGACCTGCACCTCGGTGCTGACCACGCCAGACGACCGCCCATGGTACGCGGTCGATGGCGATCCGCTGGCCGGCGGCTCGATCACGCTGACGTACAACGTGGCGCCGAACGCGACTCCGCTATCGCTTGGGGCGTGCACCGCGGCCACCGCCGCGCTCAGCAACAAACTGGTTTTCGCGCGCTCCCCCTTGCCCGGAGCCCCGCAAACGGCGGGCCTGGAGTTCGGAGCTCCGCAAGTGCTGACGCAGGGATGTGATGAGGGAATCATGGGCAACGACGAAGTCTTCACCTACGGCTCGGTGAAGCGAGTCTTCGTCATGCACAACAACGACGCGCTCAACCAGATCCGGATGGCGCGGTGCGACGTCGTACCCTACTCCCTCGAAGCGCCCAGCGGTTACGCCAACTGTGTCGATACGGTCGTCTTCAGCGACCCGACGACGGTCAACGGTGGTGACTTCCCGACGCTGAGCATCGATCGCGCGGGCAATCTCTTCGCCGTCTGGGAGCAGGCGCCCTGCGGACCTTGCCCCAACACGATCACGGCCGATACCCTCCTCTATTACTCGGTGTCGACCAGCCAGGGCGATAGCTGGACGACGCCTCGCCAGCTCCCGACGCCTGCCCTGCACACCAACGTCTTCGCCTGGCCGGCCGCCGGCGACTCGGGCGCCGTCGATGTCGCGTGGTACGGCACGGCGGCCCAGCCCACGTTTCCGGGGAAAGGTCCGGACTCGGTCAGCGGCGATTGGAGTCTCTACCTGGTCCAGTCCCTGAATTTCACGAGTGGGAATCCCGCCTGGACGCCACCGATCCTGGCCAGCGAGCAGTTCGTCCATCGCGGCAGCATCCAGACGCTGATGGGTGGGCAGTCGGGTGACCGCACGCTCGGGGACTTGCTGCAGCTGCGCATCGGCGGTCAGGGTGAGGCCAATATCTCGTACGCCGACTCGAACAGCGGCAGCGAGGTGCTGGCATCGCAGGGGATGTTCGTCCGGCAAAACGGTGGTTCGAGTGTATTCGCCGACCGGCCCGTCGTGCGCGGCGCGCCGCTGCGCCTCAACTCGGTGACAGTGGGGGACCACCCCGCCACCCTCGACTCGGCCTCGACCAGCTCACCCAACCAGCCCAACCTGGAAATCCTGGGCTCACAGGTCTTCCTGTCGAACGACCAGAAGCAGTACCAGGTCAAAGTCCTGGTGGCCGACCTGCGGAGCCTGGCTCCGGGCATCGGCGTGCAGGGCACGACGCTCGTGTGGAACACGCAGTGGAAAGTTCCGTCCACGAGCGACTCGCATGGCGGCGGCTTCTTCCACGCCTACATGGAGTCGGTGGCCGGTGGAACACCGACCTTCTGGGTCGGCCAGAACGCGCTCGAGTTCACCGGCAGCATCACGATGACCTATCCGGGATCGACGCAGGTCACCGGCTCGTTTACGGCGACGGCGCCCGGCCTGATCACGATCAACGTGCCGGTCGACGCGGTCAAGGAGCCGGACCCGGTCAACGGCCTGCTCTATAGCGTCACCACCGCCGGCATGACGCTCACCGGCAATGCCGAAGCGGTGCCCAACGTCTTCGGCACGGGGATCGGCGGCAACCTCTTCAACCTCGTCGATGTCGCTCCCGCCTATGACTTCAACCCGGCGCTGGCTACCCCGCCATTTCAGACGTGCCACGAAGCAGACGGCGATGGCAACGTCAACGGACGCAGCGGCGGCACGGCGCATTTCCACTTCGATCGCGACCGATGCGAGGGGGACGGTGCGACAGAATCGGTCGACGAGCAGGACCCTGCGTCCGGGACGGACTTCCACTCGACCTCGATCACGGCGGCAATCTTTGACGACATCGCGCGCACACTCACCATCACGGGCGCCGGTACGAACGCCGGCCGTCTCGTCGGATTCACCATGGTCGGCCTCGACAACGGCGCGTTCCCCAGCGTATTCAGTCTCGCCTTGACCGACGGCTACACGGTTACGGGGAGCCTGCTCAGCGGCTCCCTCCAGCTCTTCTAAGGAGGATTGGCATGGTTCGTGCTCGTGTCTTGGCTTCAGTGTTCGGCACGGTCGCGGTGTTATCGATGCTCGTCGCGCCAGCACCTCGAGCGGCAATCGCCGCCAACAGCGCCGGGATCGCCTTCGAAGTTCCATCCGTGGTCGATCCAATGCACGCCATGGGCGAGCCCGACATCGGCGTCGATCCTCTGGGCCGAGTGTTCTCGAGCGGCCCGACCGGGACCGGGACTCAGCGCAGCCTTTGGTACGGATCCGTTGACGCCGGTCATACGTATCGCGAAATCAATCCTGGTACGCCACCCACGGCGCTGAGCGGCACGAAGGACGCCCCCGGTGGCGGCGACACGGACATCGCGTTCGACCGTAGCAGCAAGCAATACTTCGCCGACCTGTATGCGCTCACCTGCTTGCGCACAGCCACGACCAACGATGGCGGTGCCAGTGCCAACCAGGAGATCTATCCAGCAGGCTGCTCTGGAGTTCCCGGCGCTGACCGGCAATGGCTGGCGGTCTTCGATCCAACGCCGGCGCAGCGTGTCAACCCGCGGTCCGCCTACCTGAGGGCAGGAGGGCCGACGCCCCTGATCTACATGGAGTACAACAACCTCGCCAACGGGGCGCACTGGGTCAAGAGCAACATCCATACGCTGCCACAGGTCCCCGGTGATCCCGGGCTCACCTACCAGGACGCCACCAACGGCGATACGTCACCGTGCACTGACCCAAACGGTAACGTCGGCTTCTACGCCCCCTTCGGGGCCGATGGCCACCCCTCGATCGACCAGCTGACGGGGAACGTATTGCAGGCGGAGTTCGGGTCCCCGGTGAACGGCAAAGCGTCGATTCTGCTCAACATCGGGACGCCGGACGCTGCCGGAAACCTCACCTTCCTCGACGCGCCGTCGACGGCATTTCCATGCGGCGACCAGAGCAAGCTGATCACGGTGGCGACTGGCGTACCCGACGACTCCGGGGACGCGGCCAACTTCGTGGTAAGCGCGATCGACTCCGCGAGCAACCTGTATGTCGCTTGGGTGGGGAAGAGCACGACACCAGCGTTGCGCCAGGCCTTCGTCGCGGCTGCCAGTCCCGCCAGCGGCTACCGCAACTGGACAACGGTGCAGGTCAGCGACGCCTCGACCGCAACGGGCGACGCCGCAAACGTCTTTCCATGGGTCACCGCGGGCGGCCCAGGACGGTCCGACATCGTCTGGTATGGCGCCAACCAGTTCAGCGATCCCAGCACCAACAACGGCCAGGCCTGGAACGTCTTCATGGCCCAGGCAGTTTTCAACACGGACCAGAGCGGCAACGTGATTACGGCATTACCGACCGTGTCGCTGGTGAAAGCCAGTCCTCATCCATCTCACTACGACAGCATCTGCCTTGCCGGGACTGCGTGCATCTCCTCGCAAGGGAACCGGAACCTGGCCGACTTCTTCGCCGTGACCATCGATGGCAGTGGCGCGGCCGAGATCGTCTACGACGACACCTCGAATGGGCTGGTCCAGCCGGGGTTTACCCCCGCCAACAAGCAACTACTCGACCACGCCGGCGCGCCAGTGGTCACGGTCGTGCGACAGTCGGCTGGAATTGGGCTATACGGCACGGCCGTGAGCGGCCCGTCGAATAGCCCGGTCAGTGGACTCAATGATCCTGCAGGCGATGCGTTATATCCAGTGATCGGCGGTGCCAACCAGCGGGGGATGGACATCCGAGGCAGCGCGCTGCGGCTGTCGCCTCAGGGGAAGACGCTAACCGTCACCATGCAGGTCGTCGACCTACGGAATCCGGGCCTCACGGCGCCCGTTTTGGCTGCGACCAACCTTCAGTACCTCACCCGTTGGCAGATGGGCAACACCATTTACTACGCGGCGATGGAAAATACCGCGGCCAACAGACCCATTTTTTATGCGGGCAAGGCAAACAGCATCGACCTGTGCTCGGTGTCGGCCTGCTTCCCGCACGTGCTCACCTATCCCGAACCGCCGCCGGCAAATCCGCCACCCGGCACGAACATCACACCCTATACCGGCGCTTCCGAGAACGGATCCGTCATCTGCCCCGCCACGCCATCCGCAAGTAACCCCTGCATCCTGACCATCCAGGTTGCAACCGCGGACGTCGGCGGGCCAACCTCCAGCAGCTTGCTCGAGGAGGTGGGCGGCTATGCGCTCGCTGCCGGCAGCCAGGAAGGCCAAGAGGACAACGGCACTGCCCTCGCGGACAGCGTGCCGCTGGAGATCGACGGCGTTTGCTGCTACAACTTCCAAGCCTCGATCAACAACGGCGGCCCACCGCCGTGCCACGAGGCGGATGGCGATGGCGATGTATCAGACGGTCACGGCGGTAAAGCCCACTTGCGCTTCGACCAGGACAACTGTGAGGATGGCGCGCCGGAGGGCGTCGAGGAAAGCGATGCGCAGACCGGCGATAACTTCCAATCCAACAGCGTCTCGGCGATGACATTCGACGACGGGTTGGGCAACGTGACCATCCTGGGCACCGGAGCGCACAACGGGAGCGCAGTCAGTTTCACGCTTGTGGCCGTCAATGGCACGGCCGGCGTCGGTAGTTTCAGTTTGGCCTTGAGCGACGGCTATACCGTCGGCGGAACCTTACTCGCGGGCAGCGTTCAGCTTCGGTAGGAAAGGAAGGGACAGAACGATGAACACGACATTTCGGAAGATCAGTCTGGCCGTCCTCGCTGTCGCACTGATGACCCTGCCGGTCGCGGTGATTCCGGCTCCCGCGAGCGCGGCCGGCGGCCTCGGGTTCGGGGCACCGTTCATGCTGAACAATCCGCAAAACCCGTTCGTCTTCGGGGTGCAGGACGTCGAGCCCAGCATCAGGGTCGATACCCTGGGCAACGTCTTCCCGGGCGCCATCCGGGGCGTCCCCGCGGGTGTCGACGTGTGGCGTGTCTTTGCGCCCTATACCAGCAGCAGCTATGAATACCTCGGCTCGCCCGACGGTACACCCGTAATTCCGGGGCTGGGGCCGCCCGGCGTGGCCTCGGGCGGCGGCGACATCGATATTGCCAGCAGCTGCGAGACGAACCTGCTGAATGTCAGCAGCCTCAACCTGGCCAACACGATGAACTTCAACTCAGCGGACCAGGGGCACCACTTCGACGTGACGGCTCCTTCGTCCAGCGTCTACACGGGGGTTGATCGGCAATGGTACGACAACGACGGGCCGCTGACCGTCTATCAGAGCGTCCACGACACGGCTGCGAGCAACGCCATCGTGGTCACGCGCTCCACCGACGGCGGGCTCACCTGGCTGCCGGTCGGGGGACAGGTCATCAACCCGGCCCAGACCGATGCCTTTGGCGCCGCGCTGCCCTTCAACAACAAGCTGGGGAATATCGTGGTCGACCAGCACCGCCATTACCTGTACCAGGTGTATTCAGCAGGGGCGAACGCGGCCGACAACGTCAACAGCAACGCGCTGCACGCCGTCTGGGTGGCCGTCTCTCTCGACCAGGGCCTGAGCTGGACCGACCACCTTGTGTTTGCGGACCCGTCGCCCTCCATGCGCACCGACGCCGTCTTCCCGGCGATTGCCGTGGACGACGCGGGCAACGTCTACACGGTCTGGAGTGAGGTCGATAGCAGCACAGCCACGAGCCACCCCGGGACGTTCTTCAGCTACTCGACCGACTTCGGCGCGACCTGGAGTGCACCGGTCAAGGTCAACCAGGGTGCTTCGCAGAACCTTACGCTTTTCCCCTGGATCGACGCGGCCGGAGACGGTGGGGTCGACGTCGTCTACTACGGGACGAGCAGCTCGGTCAACGGCACGGATCCGAGCACCAACCAACCGGCGATCTGGAACGTCTTCATGGCGCAATCGCTGACGGCCCACACCAGCACGCCGTCCTTCGCCACCAGCCAGATCACCGGCAGCAACACGACGACCAATCCGCCGATCCACCGAGGCAACATCAGCATTGGCGGCTTGCAGCCGGGCTCGTCGGCCGACCGCACGCTGGCCGATCTCTTCCAGGTGGCCATCGGCTACGACGGGCTGGCCAATATCAGCTGGGCGGCAGACTGGAACACGCCCGGCACCGGGCTCGCATGGTTCGCGCACCAGACGGCCGGGGCAATTCCCGGAATTCCCAATGACGGCTGTCACGCGTTCAATGGCGGGCCGGCCGGCGGTACCGGGGCCAAGGTAACCGGCGGCGGATGGATCGCCGGGAAAAACGGCGGTCACGGCAACTTCGGGTTCAATGCGATGCAAACCGGCGGCGGCAACCTGACCTACATCGACAAGGGCGGCGACGTCAAGCAATTCAAGGCCGACACCATTACGCCACCGGCGGTTAGCGGGTCGACCGCGAGTTGGAGCGGGACCGGCACGTGGATCCACGCGGACGGCTCGAGCCAGCCAGGGGTTGTTTATACGGTCAGCGTCACCGACAACGGCCCAGGCGGAAAAACCGACAAGTTTTCGATCGCGTTCGGCAGCTATTCGGATTCCGGAACCTTAGGAGGCGGAAACATCACGATCCACTAACCCAGGCTCGGGACAACGGGCCGGCTCTCGCTGAGCCGGCCTCAACCCTTCAGGGATATCAAGAGGGCGGGAAGGAGAACCGGCGATGAAGAAGCGATGGATGGGCGTGGCGGTGGCCTTGGTTTCAGCGCTGATATCGAGCCAACCGGCGCTGGCAGCGACGGGCTTTACGACCCAGGTCTCGCCGCCCGCACAGACGAATGCGACCGAGCCCTCGGTTGCGGTCGATCGATCGGATGGAACGATTTACGTCGCGTGGCAGGCCGGCGGCCGGCACGTCGCTCGCTCGGACAACGGCGGCCGGACGTTCGTTCAGACGCCGATCAACAGCGTCTTCGGCAATGATGTGGGCGATGTCGCTATCCGTGTGGGAGGACCGGCGCCCTGCGCGGTTGCGGTCAGCGGATGTACGCCCGGTACACATCGGGTCTACCTGACGTCGATCGAACGGCTCCCCGCGCCGCTCCAGACCCATCTGGCGTTTAGTGATGATCGAGGGGCCACCTGGACGGAGAATCAGCTTGCCGCTTTCAACCCGTCCTTCATCGACCGCCCCTGGCTGGCTGTTTATCCAAGCACGATGTCTGCTACCCAGGATCAGGTTTACATCGCCTACCACGACTTCTCCGTCAGTCAGATCAACGTGGCGGCCTCGAACAACGGTGGGCAGACGTTTGGTCCCTCCGTGGATGTGCTGGGCACCAACGGCCTTGCGTTTGCCAATTCGTTCTGCAACACCGTGCCGAGCGGCATCGAAGTCGATCCGGTAACGGGGGAAGTCTACGTGCAGTGGATCACGGCCGATCCGGTGGCCAACATCGGTCAGGGTTGCAACATTACGCAGATCCAGAATTTCCATCAGGTGTGGGTGGCCCATTCGCCGCCCGCGGACTCCGCGACGTTGACCGTCTGGGATGCGCACATGGTCTTCGACGGCGGAACGAACACCAACACGGACGACATCTTCGCGACGCTGGCGGTGGATAACGCCGGCAATGTGTTCTCTGTGTTCCCCGACAACATCCGGAGTTCAGTCAACTTTGATGTCTGGTTCTCGCACTCGAGCAACAAGGCGCGGACCTGGTCGAACCCCGTGGCCGTGAACAGTGATGGAGGGACCAATTTCTTTCCCTGGATCGCTGCCGGCTCAGCGGGACGGGTAGATTTCATCTACCTGCATACGCCGGACCTGGCTCCGTCCGATGCCAAGTTGTCGCCGTGGACCACGAAGTTCGCCCAAACCACTAACGGCACCGACGCGGTCCCGAAGTTCGCGGTGACGTCGGCGTCGAGCGGCATCATGCACGTGGGTGGGATCTGCACCAACGGCATCTTCTGCTCGGTCAGCGGCGGCAACCGCGACCTTGCTGACTCCATCTCCATCGCCATCGATCGCGGTGGGAGCGCGGCCCTCGCCTGGACCGACCAGGGGACCGTGCTGAACGGACCGACCCATATCACCTACGGCTGCGTGACCAGTCAGCAAACCGCCGTTGTCGGGGCAAACCCGGGGCTGAGCTGTAAGGGCCCCGCAAGCTAAGTCCTCAACCTCCTCCAAGAGAGGCCGGGCCGAACCGGCCTCTCTTTTGTCAGACTACTGTCATGTGCCGAAGTATCAAAACGCTCCGACGCCGTGACGAGAAGCCGACCGACCAGGAGATTCACGACGCCGCCCTGCAGTTCGTCCGCAAGATCAGCGGCTACCGCGTGCCGTCGCGCGCCAACACCCCGGCGTTCGAATCGGCGGTCCGCGACGTGAGCGCCAGCTCGCGCCGGCTGCTCGACGCTCTCGCTTAGGAGGCCGCCAGCGGCAGGCGCAAGACGAAGGTCGAGCCCTTGCCCGGCTGGCTCGTCTCCAATCGCAGCGATCCGGCCATCTGCTCGGCCAGGCCGCGACTCAGGTACAGGCCGAGACCGCTTCCCGGTTTTTCGCGGGAAAGCCGGTCGGTGCCCCGGGCAAATCGCTCGAAGATCCGGGGCTGGTCGGCGGTTTGGACCCCGATGCCATCGTCGGTCACTCTAATTGCCAGCTGATCTCCGTCTTGACGCGCGTGCATCCGGATGGTGGGGGAATGGTCACTGTAGGTAAGGGCGTTGTTGAGGAGGTTGTCGAGGATTTTTCCGACCATGGCGCGGTCGGCCAGCACCGTACTATTGTCACTCGTCTCGATCGTGATCGTCGCCTTGACCAGTCCAGCACGCGGTCCCGCCCGCGCCAGGGCTTCTTGCAACGCCGCAATGACGGAGATTGGCTCGGCTTTCGGCGTCAGCACCTTCCCTTCCAGCCGCGCGACGGTCAGGAGCTCGTCGGCCAGCAGCTTGGCCTCCTCCGTTTTTCGCTGTGCGGTTGCGAGCACGTCCCGCAGCGCTGGGGGTAGCTCACCGAAGGCCCCTTCCGTCGCCATCCCCAGGTAGCCACTGGCCACGGTCAGTGGGGCGCGCAGCTCGTGGACGGCGATGCTCATGAACTCACTCTTCGCGTGCTCCGCCGCCTGGGCCTGGGCCGTCAATCGCGCATTGCGAAGCAGGAGCGCGCCGAGCGTGGAAAACTGTTGCAGGGACTGGACGGCGGCCGGATCAAACGGCTCATCGGTCTTGCGGCCCATCGCGAGCAACCCGATCGTCTCGCCGCCGACGGCGAGTGGGGCGACCAGGAATCGTCGATATGGCTGGACGACGGACTCGAGGCCTTGGGGCGCGCCGGAATATTCCGCGGCCGATAGTTCGACCGGGTGCCCACGGGTCACGCCGGCCAGCACTTTGGGCATCAGCGGCCAGCGGGTACCGACGAGCTCGCCGGTCGGGGTCGCTTCGATCACCATCTCCGTGCCTTCGAGCCGTGCGAGCGACGTGCCGTCGGCGTCGACGGACGCACCCGCCCGCTGCAGCAGGCGGCGCAATACGGCGTCCAGCTGCACCTGGCTCGCGACGTCCTCGGCCGCTTCGGCCGCTTCGCGCAGCTTTGCGGCCGCCTGGTCGGCGCGCTCGCGTGCCGCCTTACCCTCCTCAAAGAGCCGGGCATTGCGCAGGGCGAGCCCGGAGATCGTCCCCAGCAGGGTCAAAGCCGCGAGGTCGGCCGCGGTGAAGGACCGATCTTCGTAGCGGCTGAACACCAGCATCCCGACGGCCCGCCGGCCGTGGACAAGGGGGACCACCGCCACGTGCCGCACGTTGGTGAGCGCCTGGCGGAATTCCGGCGCCGCCTTGTCGGCTGCCAATTGTCCGCCGAAGGCCGGCTGCAGCGTGTCGATCGCCTTCCGCACCAGCGGTTGTCCGGCGAAATAGTCGAGCGAATAGCGCTGCCCGACCCAGGTCAGCTCGCCCGCCCGGCCGTAGGTGGCTTCGATCACGACGTGGTCATCGGTCAGGCTCGAGAGGGTGGCCCGATCCGCCTGCAC
>Ga0070697_100000865_pt1 | contig 22780 bp, 14 predicted proteins | sample KBSK1501metaG_FD_65475 | JGI IMG/M metagenome (GOLD analysis project Ga0070697, IMG submission 65475) | Corn, switchgrass and miscanthus rhizosphere microbial communities from Kellogg Biological Station, Michigan, USA - KBS K1-50-1 metaG | ecosystem: Host-associated > Plants > Roots >... | reverse complement strand
CTATGCTCTGCTGGTTCTCTATGTCTCGGGAATTCTTCCGCTGGTCCCAATGGTTGCGCTCTGGGCCATCCTGATTGATGCGCCACATGTCTTCGGCACATTCTCAAGAACCTACTTCGATCGCACCGAGCGTCGCAATCGAAGCCGGTTGTTATGGGGGTCCTTACTCTTTTTCGCGGTCGGTCCAGTAATGGTTCTGGCCGGCGCGGGTCTCATTTTCTTTTTCATCGCCGCCCTCTGGGCCTACTACCACTTAGTGAAGCAACACTATGGCTTCATGGTGCTGTACAAAAAGAAGAACAACGATCTGGCGCCCCTGGACAACGCCCTCGATCGCCTGTTGTTGCTGTTCGCATTTAATTATCCGTTTGTCGCCTTCATCGCCCAGGACCCCGAAGCCATGGTTCGCGTTCCCGAAGTTTTGCGATCTGGCGTGAATGGCCTTGCCACTATCCTGTTGGTCGCAACCATAGTTCTCGCAGTAGCCTGGTTGGGAAGACAATTCCAACGGGCAATTACCGGTGAACCGCTCAACGTTCCGAAATATCTGTTACTGGCAGCGGCGATCCCTATGCACTGGATAGTTCTGCTCACGCCGATGCCGCATAAGCCAATTGCTATCGTTGCTATCCTGACGATCTATCACAACTTGCAGTATCACCGGCTGATCTGGTTTCACAACCAGAAGTATCAAGTTCGGCCCTCTCCAACCGGAAATGGAGAGGCTTCGGAAGTTCGCCGGCAATATGGCGCCGCCGAGCTAATCAGCCGCCGGCTGCTCTACTACATTGCCTTCGGAATTCTCTTCGGCCTGCTCTACCAGGGACCAAGACAAATCCTGGGTTACATCAGTCTGAAAAATGGCGACGGTCTCGCGGGCGCGAAATCGGCCGGTATCCAGCTCGGCATTTCATTCCTTTGGGGCTACGCCTTCATCCACTATTACCTCGACTCAAAAATCTGGCGTATCCGCCGTGATCCTTCAGTCGGTAAAGCATTGAATATGAACTGAAGTATGGCTGACTACGAATTCGTCACCAGCTGGCACTTCAACGCCCCGCAAGAGCAGGTCTGGGATCTGATCTTTCATTCGGAGAATTGGCCACAATGGTGGCCCGGTGTAGAGAAGGTCGAGAAGTTGCAGGACGGAGACTCCCACCACGTTGGCGCCGTTCACCGCTACACCTGGAAAAGTAAACTTCCTTACCGTCTGGTCTTTGAGATGAAGACGACCCGGGTCGAACCGATCTCTTTATTAGAAGGCGAGGCCATCGGCGAGCTTCAGGGTTTTGGCCGCTGGCAGCTTTCCTCCGAGAGCGAAATAACCACCGTCCGTTACGATTGGAAAGTCAAAACCACGAAGAGTTGGATGAACTATCTGGCTCCGATCGCGCGACCTCTGTTTAAGTGGAACCACGACGTGGTGATGGGCTGGGGTGGCGAAGGTTTGGCAAAGCGTTTGGGAATTGGCAATTAGCTTGTCTGAAGCGAGGGTGATTCTACGGGCTGATTGCTCAGGGGGTTGAAGTACAGGTCGATGTTTCTTAGGCAGCCGGAACAGTGCAGTCGAATTCCAATCAGTAGCTTACCATCATAGGTAAAACGCTCGGGTTGAGGAGGGGAGTCAGCCTGGTACGGATTCTGTCCGCAGCTGCATTGGAATTCTCGCAGGACCGCATCAATGGCAGCTTCATTAGCTACTCGAATAGCGATTTCCGGAGCGAAACCAGTTTTTGCCTTCAGCTCTTTTGCTACTTTACTCCTGCGGGGTCCTGTCAAACTACCGCGTATTAAGACGATAGCAACAATTACTACTAATGGAATCGCAACAATGAGTAATCCGATCAATTCGGTAGTCCGGCTCGAGCCCTGACGCCGATAGCTGACCACCGTGCCGGTCCCGTTCGTCAGTTCAAACCCCACCACGTTGTAAATCCTGTCCAGGACTAACAGATGTTGAGGCACTTTTTCGACTGGAATAGAGTCGGCAAACGTCTTTAACGAGTATTCGAGCTTAATATCGCTTCCCTGATCCGAAAACTGATAGTCAAATCGAACCGCATCATTTGAGATCGTGCCTCGATCAGCGGAAATGTTGTAACTCTCCGACAAATCAATTTCGATTATTTGGTCGATCGAAAGCGGGTAACGCATCCTCAGAGGCATCGATCGTTGCTTAACTCCCGGCTTGCCTATTTCTGCGTAGATCTTGTCCGCGAGGAAGTAATGCTTGTTATCCTTCCAGAATCCGTCTATGAGATATTTTTCCTTCACCAGAATGGTGTTTCCAATCTGGTCGTCCTCTACCTGGGGCAACCCATCAGCTTTGATCGATGGGTTCGCTTCACCGTAAAAGTTCAGGTAGCTTTTGCTCAATTCAGCGAGCGAAGATCCGGAGATGAAATACCGCATACTGTCTGCATCGGCGCCGGCGTAAGTAGTCGTCACAAAGAGTGATATGGACCCGCGGCTGCTCTGACCTTCATACTTTTCCCTTACCTGAACATGCCCGGAATTCGCAGCCGGCAGCGGAATCTTTTCCAATTCAGTGGTGCCCTCGCGAAGAACAAGGGCGCGTTCGTAGTTGGGGTCATAGTATTTATCGAGGCCCCCTCTCTGATAACTCATGGTGGGATCGAACCAATACGTCTTTCCTGCTAACTTCACTTGGACGATTACATGATCGAATGCAAAAGGCGAGGGCTGCTGCTTGTCTAAAGACCGCCCCGCAGTCGAGTTAACCAATGCCGGCGCGGCGTCGATGCCCATCGACCTCAGGACCGTAGCTAGAAGCAACGACTTGTCTTTGCAATCGCCAAAACGCCTGGCAAACACCTTCGCGGGCAACGTGGGCTGATGCGAATAGCGCCCGAGCTCTATTCCCAGATATCTAATCTCATCCTGCACGAACCGTAGTGCTGCCACCGTTCTCAGCTCGGGCGATTCCAAATCACTCTGCCATTTCTGAATCTTCGAATTCAGCTCAGGTGGCGTCGGATTGGTTGACCCGTACAAAGGCAAAGCCCATTTGACCACGTCATTCCAGGTTTGAAACTCGCTGAGACTGACTCTGGGATAGGGATCGAACCACGCCGGAGTGCCGTCCTCTACACTAATTGCGCCAACCTCGCGCCGCTCCCAGGTGTACTCAGAATCGCTTCCGAGAGTACTAATGCTCGGCGCAACTTCGATGTTGGCGTTTTTGATTGTGATGGACCGGTCTGACGGGCAAACAAGTCTAAACTTGAGATGCTGGATCGGTTGACGGTCTGCCAGGTATAAGGTTTCCGCAAAGCGGCCGTCGAGGACCGGGTTCTCACCGCTAACTGTATAGGCATAGTCAACGATGTCCCCTACCCTGATGTCGTTAAGAAAAATGAGTGCTGCCAGCGTGCCGTTGTAGAGTTGTTGATTCAGATCTTCCTCTTGCTGAATCACCTTAATTTCCGAGGGTCTCAGGGCGTCGATAAGAGCGCCATCTCGACGGATGCGAATGAAGTGAATTGCGAGTTGTTGATAAGAAGGTTCGAAATAGAATCTTAGTTGTGAGACGTCACCCAGCCCCGCCGAGGTCTCAACCTTCTGCACGTGGTGGTAGTAGCGGTCTACGGTTTTCTGGCCGATTTTGATCTGGTGATCATCCAGTAAGAACGTTGACGCAGCGGCGCTCGGTCCGCTTTTGGCCTCAGACTCCAGATCTAAAGGGTGGACCCATGACTGGGGCGGTCTAATAGCATATGAACCCTTTGCAGATGCCTGCCGGCTCACAATCACTAGCAGGAGACAAACGCAGAGGATACTGAGAACAGTCTGAAGCAACGGGATTAATGATGGGAGCTTACGTCGCAAGAAGTTGACCTTCGTGTTCTGGAATCTGCTCAGTACAAAATGATGACACTACGTGGACAAACTCCGTCGGATACTCTTCATGAGGAATGTGGCCACACTCGCGGAAGACGATGAAGCGTGAACTCGGAATCTCCTGATGGATCCTCTCGCCGTCCCGCAACGGCACTTCGCGATCATTCTCACCCCACATGATAAGGGACGGCTGCGAAATCAGATGAGCATCACGGGAGATACGGTCGGCATCCCAGCGGCGAACCGTACGTATGATTGCACGATGAGTGCCCCTGGTTCTGAGTGGCAGATGTCGCGCCTGAACTCTTCGTTCATCCAACACCCAGGAGTGCCGGTCATAAACTCGTTTCATTCTTCGCCGGAGCAAGGTAAGAGAGCTCGCCAGCAAAGGCGAAAGAATGTCACCGATAACTGGTGAACCAAACAGACGCATTAACATATAGCGGGTGGGCTTATTGTTCGTGACCGCACCCACCAGAATCAGCTTCTCAACCAGAGTTGGATGATCGAGCGCAATTGTCGCCGCAACTGCGCCACCGTAGGAGCTGCCGACCAGAATCATTCGTTCGATTCCCAGTTGCTTAAGGAAACTAACGACCATCGCCGCCTGCGAAGTGATTGTGTAATCGAGGTGACGTGGTTTACCCGAATAACCATAACCAGGTAGGTCCGGCGCAATCACCCGGAAGCCGGCGTCGGCGAGCGGCAACAAGACTTTGCTCCAAACCAGGTTAGACGATGCGAAGCCGTGGATCAGAATGATCGGCGGCGAGGTGATGTCACCCGCTTCCTGATAATGCATGGACACGCCATCGACTTTGATAAAACGAGAACGGTCGGCGTGAAAGATGATCTCGCGGTTCTTCTCCCATTCCACATCGCGCGGGCGCAGGAGAAGCTTGGCTGCCACTCCGCCGGCGGCGGCTATCGCAGATATTCCACCGAGCCAGTAACGCTTTTTCATAAAGTTCCCGCCGCCATCACTACTCCCGGATGCAACGACCCTTCCGCAGCGTTGAATTGAGCAACTGCTACGAGGTGCCCATGCTCATCGCGTAGTCTGATACGCTCCCCATCGGCCCATGCTGCTCCGTCTATTCGAATATTCAAACCATGCCCCACTCTTCTTAGGTCGTCAGGAGTCAGATCCATAAAAGGTAGACGTGACAAGGCCACATCAGGGTTGAACATAATCGTCCCCAGGGCCTCCTCCGCCAGACTCAGCTTCACCTGTTCTAATGTCCGCGCCTCGTGAATCGGAAAGTCGCCGACCCGCGTGCGACGCAGTTCCGCGAGGTGGGCTCCTACATTTAACCGCTTGCCAAAGTCTTCCGCCAGAGTGCGGACGTAAGTGCCCGCCGAGCATGCGACCCTCACCTCGAAGTCGAACGTGCCATCAAGGTTATCTTTCAACAATTCGCCCGCCGGCTGAATGGCTTCAAACCTCTGAATGCAAACTTGCACTGGCGCTCTTTCTACTTCTTCCCCTCGCCGTGCCAGCTCGTAAAGTTTTTTCCCGCCTTGTTTCTTGGCCGAATACATTGGCGGCACCTGCTCGATGTTGCCGCGCAAACTCTCGAGCGCAGCTTCAATTTGCTCTCTGGTCCATGGCCCCTTCGCTCGTAAAGCTTCGGGAGGATCCGGAATTCGTTTCCCCGTGATATCCCCGGTATCTGTGGAATAGCCAAGCCGGATGATAGCCTCGTACTCTTTCTCCAGCCCACTGAGAAACTGGGCCAGGCGCGTCGCCCGGCCAATAAGGATGACCAGCAGGCCCGTGGCAAAGGGATCCAGCGTTCCGGTATGCCCCACCCGGCGCACGTGAAGTATGTGCCTGACTCGATCTACCACATCGTGCGAAGTCAGTCCCGCGGGCTTGTCGATGATCAGCACTCCGTCCATAGAACCATTCTAGGTTGTTGATCGCAGATTAGCGATTCGGGGTGGGAACGCTGGCTGGAGTCTAAACTCTTAGGTCCGAAGGACTGGTAGTTAGTAGCCCAGTCCGTAAGGGCGGGGAAACTCTTTTCGACAGCCCAGGCCTGAAGGGCCGGCACGAATGGTGGCGCACCTTCGGCGCTCCGGTACCCACCGCTGTATCTACCCCGCCCTTACGGACGGGGCTACTAACTGCCAGTCCTTCGGACCTAAGGCATCCTGACATTTGAACATGACCCTACCCAGCACGCCATCTCTGGGCTTGCTTTCGCGCTTTGTGTTAAATGTCTACCTCCGACATGCGTCAACGACGTTCAAAACCCAAAGCTTCGGAGGACGAGTCGACAACTACTCGACTCAGCCCGGAGCAGATTCGCGCGCGTACCTTCCAGCGTGCGGGAAAACTGCTCGCAGCCAAGGCCCGCTCAGTTGCCGAATTGCGTGAACGATTGTTGGAGAGATGTTCGGACAAAGCGGTCGTTGAAATTGTGATTGCCCGCCTACGCGAGTATGGCTATCTCGATGACGAACGTTATGCCGTAAGTTACGCCTCATCGAAAGTGCGTCAGAGTCCGGTCGGGCGACGCCGGCTCGAACAAAGTCTGGCAATGAAGAAAGTTGACCGCACTGCGGCAAACGAAGCGCTCGATCAGGTTTTTGCGGAGACTCCGGAGGAAGTATTAATTGACCGGGCGATTGAAAAGCGCGTTCGCCTTCGCGGGCGCCCAAAAACTCGCGCCGAAGCCAAGAGCCTCTTCGATCACTTGCTGCGTCAGGGGTTTCCGTTTGAGTTGGTAAGCGACAAGGTTCGTGCAGTGTCACGAGCAGACCTGGACGAGTAAATTCGTGATGGCAGACTCGGATTCTCGTCTTCGTATCACCGGGGCTTTCTCTGTGTTAACTCAGTGTTCTCCGTGTCTCTGCGGTAAAAGCCGCTAACAAGAGATTCACCACAGAGGCACAGAGATCACAGAGGACGCACAGAGAAGTCGGTCGTTTCACTGGCTTCAAAGCGCGTGCTAAACTCAAGATTCGTACACTGAAGAGCTGGTTTATTGATCATGACTGGAAACGAAATTCGCGAGACTTTTCTGAGGTATTTTGAACGAAACGGGCATACACGCGTGCGCTCGTCGCCCTTGTTGCCTGCCAACGATCCGACGCTGTTGTTCACCAACGCCGGAATGAACCAATTCAAAGACGTCTTCCTTGGCCTGGAGAAACGCGACTACTTGCGCGCTTGCTCATCGCAGAAATGCCTGCGCGCCGGCGGTAAGCATAACGACCTCGATGAAGTCGGCAAGACGGCGCGGCATCAGACGTTTTTCGAGATGCTCGGAAATTTTTCGTTTGGCGATTATTTCAAAGAAGACGCCGTCAAATTCGCCTGGGACTTGCTGGTAAACGAGTTCAACCTGGACCCGGCCCGGATGTGGTTCTCTGTGTTTGAAGGCGATGACGAAGTAGGGCCGGACGAAGACGCCGAACGGTTTTGGGAGCAGGTTGGCGCTCCACGCGAAAGAATTCTTCGCTTCGGTCGCAAGGACAACTTCTGGCAGATGGGCGACACCGGCCCGTGCGGACCTTGCAGCGAGATTCATTACTACATGGGTCCTGACCCGAACTACGCTGAGAACTGCGCCGAGAACGTGAATGGCCCCGGCGACACGATCACTGAAATCTGGAACTTGGTCTTCATGCAGTTTGATCGCAGCGAGATCGAGCGCGGCAAGTACAAACTCACGCCGCTGCCTGCTCCGTCTGTAGATACGGGCATGGGACTCGAACGCATCACTACTGTGTTGCAGGGCGTGAAATCAAACTACGAGACAGATCTCCTAAAAGACATTGTCGAGTTCATCGCAAAACTCGCTGATCGAAAATATGAAGCTGACACCCAGGAAGGCTTCGCCATGCGGGTCATCGCCGACCACGCTCGGGCAACTGCGTTCGCCATTGCCGATGGAATCCTGCCCGGTAACGAAGGACGCAATTATGTGATCCGGAAGATCATGCGCCGTGCGATCTACCAGGGCCGTCACACGCTTGGTTTAGATGACTTGTTCTTTTACAAGGTCACGAACTTCGTCGTCGATCAGATGAAGGATGCTTATCCGGAGCTGGAAACCCAAAGGGAATTCATCGAGAAGATGGTGCGGCTGGAAGAGGAACGGTTTGGGTCAACTATGACGGTTGGCTTGAATAAACTCGAAGAACTCTTTTCCTCAACCAAAGGTCAGCCGGGATTTAAAGAGCTGGGTCGTTTGTATGACACCTTTGGAACGCCAAGAGATTTGATTCGCATCGGTCTCGAAGAACGCGGCTTCGCGATTGATGAAGAGGACTTCAACGAATCTTTCGATGCCGCTTTGCAGGAACTTCAAAAAACCGGCGCCGCCGAAAAAGCGAGCAAGACGAAATCTAACGCCGTCTATCCAAACGTCGCCGGCGCAGCAGGTCAGTCTCAATTCAAGGGCTATGAAGCCACACGAGTTGACGACTCCAGGATTGTCGCACTCATCAAAAAGGACACTGAAGTCCAATCGCTGAACGAAGGCGATGAAGGCGAAGTTGTGCTGGACCGGACGCCATTCTATGCCGAGAGCGGCGGGCAAGTTGGAGATGTCGGCAGACTAAGCAATCCACTCGCTACCGCAAGTGGTACTGACTTCATGGCGTCGGTTGTTGATACCTATTCGCCGGCGCAGGGTTTGATTGTTCACAAGGTCAATGTCGAAAAAGGTAGTCTGAAAGTAGGCGATACAGTTGCTGCTGAAGTTGATGTCGAGAAGCGTGATGCAACCAGACGCAATCATACGGCGACTCACCTGATGCATGCAGCCTTGCGTGAAGTTCTGGGAACTCACGTCAAGCAGGCCGGCTCGGTAGTGGCGCCTACGTACCTTCGTTTCGATTTCACGCACTATCAGCCTTTGCAACAAGCAGAGATCGAAGAGGTCGAACGCCTGGTCAACTATCACATACTGCGCAACGAACCAGTACAGACAGATGAGATGGCTGTCGAAGAGGCGATGCGTTCAGGGGCGATGGCCCTGTTTGGGGAAAAGTATGGTGAGAAGGTGCGCGTGCTTTCAATCAAAGGCGCGGGAGGGGGTGAAGATATTTTCTCCAAAGAGTTGTGCGGCGGCACGCACGTTCGTGCGACTGGCGATATCGGGTTGTTCAAGATCACCAGTGACGAGTCGATTGCCTCCGGAGTGCGGCGGATAAGGGCAGTCACGGGCGTCGATGCATTTGAGCGTTTCCGCGAGGCCGAAACAATTCTGGACCGGGTAACCGCAGGCTTGCGCACTTCGCGAACCGAACTCGCCGGCCAGGTCGAAAGACTCCAGGATGAGTTGAAGAAGGCGCGCCGCGAGGCAGATGAGCTGAGAATGAAGATCGCAAGCGGAGCGATCGGCTCTTCATCGACAAATGGCGACGAGTCACGCGAGGTCGCCGGGGTGCAGGTGGTGGCGCGCGAAGCCAGCGGACTTGATTCCGCCGGAATGCGTCAGCTCTCCGATACGTTGCTGGCGCGAATTAAATCCGGTGTGGTTGTTTTGGGCCGCAGCAGCGACGGAAAAGTTTCGCTGATAGTTCGCACCTCGGCAGACTTGACCGGCCGGATTCCCGCGGGCCAGGTTATTAAGGAATTAGCGCCGATCGTCGGCGGACGTGGCGGTGGCAAACCTGACATGGCCGAGGGCGGCGGCAGCCAACCGGAGAAGCTCGGTGAAGCTCTCGAGGCTAGCTACGCTGTGGTAGAAAAACTTCTGGGTTAGAAGAGATTATCAACTCTGATCCGCTCGAGGTCAGGAAGGCGGGCTTGCCCCCGCTCTTGGGTTCGGCAAAAAGCGCGAACGGTCATCTTAATGAAAGACCGTTCGCGCTTCTGTATATCGGGGCCCGTTTAACTAACCCGCGCCCCGATCCCCCGCACCCATCTACATAGTTTTCTGTTTGTCTGTCAGCGTGATGGCCATCTTTTCAAGCGTTCCCTTATTCAGGGTGCCGGTAACCTTTAGACCCTCCGCCTCCTGATACTTTTTTAGACCCGCGCGCGTGTCATCATCGAGCTTTCCAGTCTGCTCACCCGCATACACGCCACGGGCCTTAAGAAGGGCCTGGGCTTGCTTGATCTGATCTTTGTTGGCCCTGAAAACCGGCCCACGCTTTTTGGCCGGCTTCGCAGAGGTAGTTGAATTCTGAGGGGTTGAGTTGTTGGTATTGTGAGCCGCAATCGCCATCGCAGAGACGAAAAGCAGCGACACTAAGAACGAGAGTATTTTTTTCATTTGGTTCCTCTTTTGTGTGAGACGCGCAGAAGCGCGCTGGTTAAACTACGAAAAGCGGAAAGTGCGCGTATCATGACCAGCGCAGATCGAGATTTCAATCGCTGAGCTAAAACACCCTCTATCAGCCAGATGCAAGCCGTTTTGCAACGGAACTTTTTCTCAAATGCCACTCTCGGAATTCGGTGGGCCAAGAGAAAGGTACAAGCGGGGAACACTGCTTCAACTCAACTCTTAACCAACGCTCTGTAAGGCCTGGTGGGCATTCTCTGGACTATGCGCGTGAGGTCAACCGCTCAGATTGCGTAGGCTTGGGGCTGCTGGCTTGGCGGCTCCAGGGACGCTTTTGTCGAGGATGAATCTGCGTCCCTAAGAAGCAGGCCGAAAAGGCACCAGAAACCACCGGAAAACCACTGCTTTTAGGCTTGTATTTCCATTGTTGGCAATCGTTTAACCGTGTGTTACTATCTTTCTGGTCTTCTTTGAAGGGCAAAAAAGGACCCGTTCCCCCGGCAGTTATTTCAAGACTAACTGCCTGATCTTAAAGAACCATTTCCGGCCCTTTCGCTTCATTAAATTCACCGATTAAGAATGGATTGCATGAAACTTTTTTCACTGACTGCTGGACTACTGCTTTTATGCGCCCCGTCAGTTTTCTCCCAGGGCAACTCGGGTGGATCAACTTATCGCGTGGACAATTTTGATTTCGGGGTCCGAATCGCCGCACCTCCCAGTCAAGCAACGTCGTCGACGAAATCTACTCGCGGCAAAATGCGCGGTGCGCGCTCTGCTGCGAGCGCCGGAACTATCAACGCGATCATCAATGCCCGGATGGCCGACATCCAGTCCAGCTATTCGCTTGACGGGTTCACCACCGGCGATGCAAACATCGACAGCTTTATTATTGATTCCGGCAGGCGCAACTCGGTGGACCCAAAGCTGCTCTATGCCATCATGCATCAGGAATCCACTTTCAAACCTCGCGCCATGTCAAACAAAGGCGCGCGCGGTCTAATGCAATTGATGCCGGGGACTGCCGTGCGTTTCGGCGTCAGCAGTATCTGGGACCCGAAACAGAACATCGAAGGTGGCAGCCGCTACATGCGTTTTCTGCTCAACACGTTTGATGGCGACGTCGAACTGGCATTAGCCGGCTACAACGCGGGCGAAGGTGCAGTGATGAAGTATGGCAATCGCATCCCGCCGTACAGTGAGACACAGGAATATGTGCGCAGGATAAGCAAGCGTTACTCTTTGATTCGCGACCCACTGGCGGCTCGCAATGCAAGCCTGATTACGCGTGACGAGATTGCCGGCAATCAAAAGGAATCTGTTCCGCTATCAATGTATGAACGGAGCGTATTTATGGTGAAACTTCCCAACGGCCGTTTGCAGTTGATCACCCAATAGGGTTGACACCCAAACCGAGACGAAACAGGAAGCGAGGCGAAATAGTTCGCCTCGCTTTTTTTTCGACCGGGGGTGCCGCGATGGAAGGCGGCTGAAGATGGTAGTCTCTTAGGTTGAAAACTTCTTTGCGTCCTCTGTAACAACTCAAGTTCTTGTTTTTGCTTGATTCGTTGGCAAGAACAACCATCCACCAAATCACACGAACTAACACGAATCGCCCTTGGTTGTAAGATTGCCCGAACACGCGGAGCGATCTCATTAGCACCGCGGCTTTAGCCCGGTGACACCGAGTTAGAACATTGAAACGAAACCGTTTCAACGGTTTTGTGCGCGCGACAACGAGAAACCGTTCGAAACGGTTCAGGAGATTATTAGCAAGCTTGATCACCGGGCTGAAGCCGCGGTGTTAATGAGATCGCTCCGCGTGTGCAAGAGCACAGTTGCCGTGATGTCAGCTACTCATCAAGAACCGATCTTACGCCCCTCGATTCAATGAGACTGCCCTTCGAAGCTTGCTCAAGGATTAGCTGACTGGTTGGGTGATCAAGGCCGGCAGAGGTGTCATGACTCTGGCTGCTGGGACACAGAGGACCGGGCAGGGGGCATTTCTCACAACTCGTTCGATCTCAGATCCCAGCACCGGCGTGCCGCCGAAGAGCGAGGCGTGGATGCTGGTGCCGATGACTATCAAATCTGCGTCCTTCTCAGCCGCGAGGCGAACTACTTCTTCATAGGGCCGGCCCTCGGCGATGTGCGTGGACGCACGGGCGCCGTCTCCTCGAGCCAGTTGGGCCATGCGGTCCTGTACGTAACTTCGCAAACGAGTAAGTGCGTTGAGACCACCTTCCGGAAACATTACTGAAATCTGCTCAAGGTAGTCGCCAATTACGTATACCGCGTGAAGTTCCGCGCCCGTTTGGTTTGCCAGTTGGGTAGCTACTTGCGTTGCCGCCGCGGAGGAGGGACGAAAGTTTGTCGCCAGCAAAACTCGATTCAGCCGCACTTCGCTACGACCGCCTTTGTGTTCGACAAAATCATGTTGCGGCGGACGTATCGTCAACACCGGGCATGGTGCTTCGGCTATGATTTCTTCCGCAGTCGATCCCCAGAGCGCCCGCGAGAGTCCTTTGCGACCGTGAGTCACGACGGTTACGAGATCGATGTCATAGTTGCGCACGGCCTTCGCAATTTCGGGGGCCGGTTCCCCTTCGACAATTACTGGCTCGACCTCAAGGCCATCGAATAGCGGGTCGGCCAGAAGGTCGCGAACCTCTGTCCGGATCTGGAGCAACCATCTGTTTTCCTGTTCCTCAAAAACTCGTTCAGGCAGTGTCAATAAATTGGCCGGAACAGTCGCACTCTGAACGCTAAAGAGCACCACCCTGCCGCCACCGCTGTGGGCAAACGCTGCCGCATACTTCAGGGCTGCGCGCGCGCGCGGCGTGAAATCGGTCGGGAACAGGATGTTTCGGAACGGATACATCGCGAATTCGGATTGTGAATCTCGGTTTTCGGATTTGCTTCTGACGTAAATTGACGTCTCAAACGATTGCGTAATTACTAATTCCGGAATTCGAAATCGCTTCGCCGCGGAGTCTAACAAGAAAAAACTTGACTGGAAAGATATCGGCCGGGGGAAAAGGGTAAGGCGAAAGCAGCACATGCCGCTACCCTTCCTCCTTTCCCCTTGACCCCTGTTTTTGTTTTCTTCTGGATTTTCCGGCGCATTCCATGCCAAACTCCGCACGCAATTCCATCTGCCAACCGGCACAGCAAGCGCAAGACCTATCTCGTTCGATTTAGGAGGCGACACCTTGCTTCGAGGACTCTTTCGTACAAAAAATCTCGACGACATTCTGGCATCCATCGGTGGGCCACAATTTTCACTGAGGCGCACGCTTGGTGCTTTCAATGTGACGCTCCTGGGCATCGGCGCGATCATCGGCGCAGGCATATTCGCAACTGTCGGCACCGCTGCCGCGGGAGATGCGGCCCGACCGGGCGCCGGGCCTTCCTTGATGCTGTCCTTTGTCATCACGGCGATCGTGTGTGCCTTCACGGCCCTCTGTTATGCCGAGTTTGCTTCGATGGTTCCTATATCCGGTTCGGCCTACACCTACTCCTATGCGACACTTGGTGAATTGGTCGCGTGGATTATTGGTTGGGACTTGATTATTGAGTATGCAGTGGGAAATGTCGCCGTAGCAATTAGCTGGGCAAATTATTTTCGCACTCTGTTGGGCACGCTCGGAATAGATATCCCTCAGTGGCTGGCGACTGACTATCGCACCGCCGCAAAAATACCCGGACTCTATGAAAGTGCCCCGCACATACTTGGTATCCCGATAGTCTTCAACTTGTTGGCCCTGGGTATCGTCGCCTTGATTACCGTCGTGTTGGTTTGGGGTATCAAGGAATCAGCAGGTTTTAATGCGGTGATGGTGGGCATCAAGATTATCGTGCTGCTGTTCTTTGTGGTGGTCGCGCTTTATTTCGTCTCTCCTTCAACCATGGCCCATAACTGGGTCCCTTTTCAACCTAATGGCTGGCGCGGCACGTTCACCGGCGCGGCCTTAGTCTTCTTTGCCTACATTGGATTCGATGCAGTTTCGACAGTCGCCGAAGAAACCAAAAATCCATCGCGCGACCTGCCGATCGGGATTATTGCCTCGCTGATTATCTGCACGATCTTTTACGTGGTGGTGGCGGCGGTATTCACGGGCATGATTCCTTATCATGAACTGGTAACCCGGCTCTCAACCGAACAGGCTGAACCGTTGACCATGGCGCTGGAGCACGTCGCGCCGCAGGCAACCTGGGCCAGCGGTATTGTGGCCTTCGGCTCGGTGGTTGCTCACACCGCAGTGTTGCTGGTGTTTCAGCTCGGCCAACCGCGCATCTTCTTTTCGATGGCCCGCGATGGATTGTTGCCACCCGTCTTTGCCAGTGTGCATCCCAAATTCAAAACTCCCCACGTCACGACGATTCTTACCGGGGTGGTGGTTGGCGGGTTTGCCGCGGTGATGAGTATCGATGAGATGGTCGACCTGACGAACATCGGGACACTGTTTGCGTTTGTGCTGGTTTGCGTCGGGATCATCATCCTGCGTTACAAGGACCCGCAGCGACCCCGGCCATTCAAAGTTCCATTGGGAGCGTGGTTTCTGCCTTCGCTCGGCGCGATCTCATGTGTGTTTCTAATGTATTACCTGCCGCCGGCATCATGGTGGCGCTTTATCGGCTGGTTAATGCTGGGAATGTCGGTTTATTTGTCTTACGGCTACGTGCGCAGCGGGGTGGGACAGAAACTGGGGCGGCCATTCCCGACCCCGATGGGCCTTAAGGTGGCGGCGTTTGGGTTTCTGTTACTGGCAATAGGTCTCTTCACAATTCCCCATAGTTCAACCAGCGCCGAACTTTACGAGAAGATGCTGTCAGGAATGGCAGAAGGAAAACGGACTATCATCGCGTTCACCTGTATTGGACTGGGGTCAGTCCTTGCCATTATTGGATTGCTTTTCGGATCTGGGAATACGACGACAGCGAAGGAACAAAACTGACGATGCGGCGAAGTTGAGGCCAGCTCGTGAATGAAGGAACCCGCTTAAGGTTTCGTGATTTTTCGTGTAGTTTCATGGATTGCCTTCTGTAGGCAAAAAAACCTCGATCCACGAAATCACACGAAGCCACACGAACAGAATCCTGAACGTTCTTTTGGATTGAAGAATTATGAATGCCCTTCCAATCATCATCGGCACGCTTTGCGTAATGGCGATAGCCTATCGTTACTACTCCGCCTTCATCGCCGCCAAAGTGATGGCGCTTGACGATTCGCGTCCGGTGCCGTCGCAGACGATGTTCGATGGTCACAACTATTATCCAACCAACAAATGGGTGCTGTTTGGCCATCACTTCGCCGCCATCTCCGGCGCCGGCCCATTGATTGGCCCCGTGCTGGCAGCGCAGTTCGGTTTCCTGCCGGGGCTATTGTGGCTGGTGATCGGCGTATGCCTGGGCGGGGCGGTTCACGATTTCATAATTCTGGTAGGCAGCGTTCGTCGCAAAGGAAAATCGCTGGCCGAGATGGCGCGCACGGAGATTAGTCCGTTGTCCGGCATCGTCGCGGGAGTTGCGATTCTATTTATTGTGGTGATTGCACTCGCCGGACTGGGTTTGGTGGTGGTGAATGCTCTGGCCGACTCGCCGTGGGGAACATTCACGGTTGGATTCACAATTCCACTGGCCCTCTTCATGGGCCTTTACATGTATCGCTTCCGTAAAGGCAAGATCGCTGAAGCCAGCATAATCGGTGTTATCGGGCTGCTTGCAGCCGTATATTTTGGGGGCCGCATTGCTGACTCGTCGCTGGCCCACCTATTCACGCTGTCGCGCAACAACTTAATCATCCTGATGGCCGCTTACGGTTTTATCGCGTCGGTGCTGCCGGTTTGGATGCTGCTGTGTCCGCGCGATTACCTGTCGTCGTATTTGAAGATAGGCACCATCGCAGTTCTCATCATTGGCGTCATTCTGGTGCATCCAAATCTAAATATGCCGGCCTTTACTCCATTCACGCATGGCGGTGGACCGGTAATTCCCGGGAGACTTTATCCGTTTGTCTTCATCACGATCGCGTGTGGAGCGATCTCAGGATTTCATTCACTGATAGCTTCAGGGACGACGCCGAAGATGATTGCCAAAGAGACAGACACACGTCTCATTGGTTATGGCTCGATGTTAATGGAAGGGCTCGTCGGGGTGGTGGCGCTCATCGCGGCCACCTCGCTCTTCCCGGGTGATTATTTCGCTATTAATACTGCTCAAAAAACTGACACCCAGAAGTCGGCCTACGTGCGGATGGTAGACAGCCACACTGCCCAGGGTTTCAATCTTCAGCCTCAGGAGATTGATCAACTTGAACAGGAGTCAGGCGAGAAAAACTTGCGCGGACGCACGGGTGGCGCGGTAACGCTGGCTCTTGGTATCGCCAAGATCTTCAACGGCATCCCGGGTCTTAGCGGTCTGATGAAGTATTGGTATCACTTCGCCATTATGTTTGAAGCTCTTTTCATACTCACCACCATCGATACGGGCACGCGCGTGGCGCGTTTTCTGGTAGGGGAGTTTGGCGGGCGCTTCTATCGCAAACTGGAACAACCAAACTGGCTGCCGGGCTCAATCGTTACCAGTGCTCTGGTGGTTACCGCCTGGGCCGCTTTTATCTGGTCAGGATCGATCTCAACAATCTGGCCGATGTTTGGAATTGCAAATCAGCTGCTGGCCGCTGTGGCTCTCTGCGTTGCCACCACCATCATCATCAATACCGGAAAGGCGCGATACTGCTGGGTAACCATCGCGCCGCTCAGCTTCGTTGCTACCACCACACTCGTCGCAGGCTGGCAGTCAATCACCGACATTTTTTGGCCACTGGCCCAGCGACCGGAAACTGCGGTCCAGGGCTATATCAACACCTTCCTCACCGCCACTATCATGACCGCGGCAGTTGTGATTCTTGCCGATTCGATTCGTCGTTGGCTGGGCATGGGCAAGCGGCCGGAAAGCCTTGCGACTTTTGTTGAAGCTGAATCAGCCACATAAGCCGACTTTGCCCCCGATTCGCGCTTGAATATGTCAACCAGCAAACTGCTCGGCCATGTACTTGTAACAAGTGTCACCGATGAAGCGAGTTTTGATCTCTCTAGCTGCCGGATTGCTTCTCATCCCGTTAATGTTGGGGTTGTTGCTCGCTGTAAAGATATTCTGGCCGACTGATTTTCCATCCGCATTCGTGTGGCTCCTTATGTGGCCGCTGCCGTTACTTCGCTTAGTTTGCCGGATTACGAACCTGGAAGTGACAGCGGGTAACGTCTTAGTTGTGGGATTGCTCGGAAATTATTTGCTCTTGAGTCTTCTGGCTTATCTATGTCTCACCCTTCGAGCCCGATACTTGAAGCGGAAGGTGCGCTTGCCATCTTTGCAGCCACCGCCCCCGCCGTTCACTGACTAATCTAGCGTCGGCTCTAACGAATCGAGCCAATCAGCTTCCAAGTCATTCGCCGTTGGACAGCATGCCCGCAAATCAGGATAATACGCGGTTTCAGAATGACGGGTTGCTCGGCACAGGAAAGGTGTCATCAGACTTCGCGAGTGGCACAGCTTTTGTGAAGAGTGTGCCCGAAGCTGTGCGAGGACAGCCCTCCGCAGCTAAACATCAGAAAATCAAATCATTTCAGGAGTTGAACTATCGCTGATCAATACATCGGCACGGCTGTGAGTTTGCGCAGCAGGTTCCTATTAAAAACATCATGAATCACAACTTGAACGTTTCTCGCTTTTCAGCCATGGCGGCTCTCATGCGCCGGCAGGTATTTACCGTTTCTGCACTACTAATTGGTTTGACCGCTTTTTCCGGAACGGCTTTCGGCCAATCGCATCAGGGTGGCGAGGCAAGTCTGATTTTGCCGAACCTTTCCGACGTCACTTTTTTTGGCGGCATTAACGGTCACAATCTACTTTTGATCGGACTGATCGTGTGTATGCTGGGCCTTCTTTTTGGCCTGGCTATTTACATGAACTTGAAGAAGCTGCCGGTGCATCGGGCCATGCGGGAGATATCGGAGCTCATTTACGAAACCTGTAAGACCTACCTGATTACTCAAGGCAAGTTCATTCTGATTCTTGAGGTCTTCATCGGCATCATCATCATTCTTTACTTCGGCGTGCTCTCGCGGATGGAGCCTTTCCGGGTCGCCATTATTCTCGCCTTCAGTCTGGTGGGTATCGCCGGCAGTTACGGCGTTGCCTGGTTTGGAATACGGGTCAACACGTTTGCCAACTCGCGGACAGCTTTCGCCAGTCTCGAAGGCAAACCATTTCCGCTTTATGCAATCCCACTAAAAGCCGGCATGAGCATAGGCATGATGCTGATCAGCGTGGAACTGCTGATCATGCTGTGCATTCTCCTCTTCATCCCGGGCGATTACGCCGGCCCTTGCTTCATCGGTTTCGCGATTGGTGAATCGCTGGGCGCGGCAGCGCTGCGTATTGCCGGCGGCATTTTCACGAAGATAGCAGACATTGGCGCCGACTTGATGAAGATCGTCTTCAAGATCAAAGAAGACGATGCGCGTAATCCAGGCGTGATTGCGGACTGCACCGGCGACAATGCCGGCGATTCGGTGGGCCCCAGCGCCGATGGTTTTGAAACTTACGGCGTCACCGGCGTCGCGCTGATTACGTTTATATTGCTGGGCGTACGCGGAGAGACCGTGCAGGTCCAATTGCTCGTGTGGATCTTCGTGATGCGCATCATGATGATTATCGCGAGTGCTGCTTCCTACTTCATCAATGATGCGATCGCCAAAGCACGCTACGCAAAAGCGGACCAGATGAACTTCGAGGCACCCCTCACTTCGCTGGTATGGATTACTTCAATTCTTTCCGTGATAGTCACGTTCGTCATCTCCTGGTTAACCATCCCGACACTCGGCGGCGATACGACACTGTGGTGGAAACTTTCGGCTATCATCTCCTGTGGCACGCTGGCCGGCGCTATTATCCCGGAGCTGGTAAAAGTCTTTACCTCGACTGGTTCTCACCACGTCAGCGAAGTGGTTACTTCTTCGCGAGAAGGTGGAGCGTCCCTCAATATTCTTTCCGGTCTCGTGGCCGGAAACTTTTCAGCTTACTGGCTGGGAATCAGCATCGTCTTCTTGATGTCGATTGCTTACTACTTCAGCACTATGGGTCTTGGCGCCCTGATGGTAGCGGCGCCGGTGTTTGCTTTTGGACTGGTGGCTTTTGGCTTTCTCGGCATGGGGCCAGTGACAATCGCCGTCGACTCGTACGGTCCGGTGACCGATAACGCGCAATCCGTTTACGAACTTTCCCTGATCGAACAGATACCCGAGGTCGAAGCGGAGGTCAAACGCGACTTCAATATGAACGTCAACTTTGCGCGGGCCAAACATCTGTTGGAAGAAAACGACGGCGCCGGAAACACTTTTAAGGCGACCGCGAAACCGGTGTTAATAGGCACGGCCGTGGTCGGAGCTACCACCATGATCTTTTCGATCATGATGACGCTGACAAATGGTCTGACTACCAACACTGAAAACCTGTCGTTATTGCATGCTCCATTTGTGCTGGGCTTGATCACGGGAGGCGCGGTGATCTATTGGTTCACCGGCGCTTCGATCCAGGCAGTAACGACCGGGGCTTATCGCGCGGTAGAGTTCATCAAGGCAAACATTCGGTTGGAGGGTGTGGAAAAGGCTTCGGTCGAGGATAGTAAGAAGGTGGTTCAGATCTGCACGCAGTATGCGCAGAAGGGTATGTTCAACATATTCCTCACGATATTCTTCTCAACGCTGGCCTTCGCGTTTGTCGAGCCGTTTTTCTTTATCGGATATCTCATTTCGATTGCTATCTTCGGTCTCTATCAAGCGATCTTCATGGCTAACGCCGGTGGCGCCTGGGACAATGCGAAGAAAGTGGTCGAGGTGGATTTGAAACAGAAGGGCACGGCCTTGCACGATGCAACCGTGGTTGGCGATACAGTGGGTGATCCCTTCAAGGATACTTCGTCAGTAGCGTTGAATCCGGTGATTAAGTTCACCACGTTGTTTGGCTTGTTAGCGGTTGAATTGGCGGTGTCAATCGCCAATCCTCGCGGTCAGTTTGGCGAGAATGGTCCAATGATAAGCCACATTCTGGCGGCTCTTTTCTTTCTGGCATCGCTGGTGTTCGTCTGGCGGTCGTTCCACAAAATGCGCATCGGCACGCTGGAGTCGGCTCAGGTTTCAGGGGAAAGCGTCTCAGGAGATTGAGTCGCTTTAGGTCCCGACTTTTTGACGTAGGTGCTTGAATCCTGGAAACAGGCTACAGTTTTTCGGGTAGGTGTGGCATGCTTTCGCAGACTCGAAACCTGTAACTTTGAATCCGGAGCCAGGAATTCTTTATGAATACTACTTATGCCACCCCCGACACGCTCATCGGCGCCGCGTTGGCGCCTCTTGATCGGACGCGATCCATCTCGCTGGTCTTTGCGTTTAGCTTGCTGGTAGCGCTTTCCGCGCAGATTGGCATTCCAGACGGCCCGGTTCCGATCACGGGCCAGACATTCGCGGTGCTTCTCGCCGGCGCTTTGCTTGGTTCGCGCCTGGGCGCGGCTACAATGATTATCTACCTGGCAGAAGGCGCAATCGGGCTGCCTTTCTTTTCCTTCGGTAGAGGCGGCATCGCACATCTCCTGGGACCGACCGGCGGCTACCTCGTGGCATTCCCCGCAGCTGCTTTCATCACCGGTGCGTTTGCTGAGCACGGCTGGGACAAGCGCTTTCTGACCGCCGCCGCTGCGATGGCAATCGGTTCAGTAATCATTATCCTGAGCGGCTGGACCTGGTTTTCCCTGTTAACTAACACGCCCATGTTGGTTGCTTTCCAAACCACCGTGCTTAAGTTTATTCCGGGCGATATCATTAAGATCCTTTTGGCCGCGGCGCTTCTTCCCACCGGCTGGAAACTTCTACAGCGTGGCGCATTAGACAAGACTTAACTCGGCCAGATAACTGTTTTACCAGAGAACACAATAGGGGCACGGTATTTCGTGCCCCTATTGCTTTATCCCGCTATCTTTCACAGGGCGCGAATCAAACAATTGTAGGGGCGGCACTCCGTGGCCGCCCCTTCTTCACGATTTCATTCAACTCTGAACTGCCACTCGCAACGGAGGGGTGGCCACGGAGTGCCACCCCTACAAATCAATGTGTGGTGTATCGGCTCCGCCCACCGCAAATTACCTATTGACCGTCCAACCACAGTTGTAGTAGAGTCAACCTCATTCGTAGTAAACTTCGAAAAGATGGAGCCAGTCAATGTCGAAAGACAAGCCTGTGAAGTTGACCAAGCTGGAACTCGAGATCATGGGCGCATTGTGGGCGCTGGGCAGCGCCTCGGTGCGCGAGATCCAGGAACAGCTCCCTGAACGAAAGCGTCCAGCCTACACCACGGTGCAGACAATCATTTACCGTCTCGAAGAAAAGGGCGCCGTTCGGCGGGTCAAGAAAGTCGGCAACGCACATATCTTCGAAGCGGTTGTCACCCGCAAGGCAGCACATACGCGCCTGGTGGATGAACTGATTAACGTATTCGGTGGCTCTCCCAGTTTGCTGATGGCCCAACTGGTGGAGACCGGCCGGCTGACGCTCGAGGACGTCAGGGATCTGGAGAACACTCTCGCCTTACTGGAAGAAAAAAAGATGCCAACAGGACCCCAAGGTTCTGTCCAGAAGAGATCTGTGCGCCACAATAAAGAGGCCAAAGAGCAAGGAAAACTCTCAGGAAGGACTCCCAGATGACCGCCGTCCAGCAGTGGCTTGGTGAAGTCTCGCTCTGGTGGTGGCCGAAGTTTGCAGACCATCTGTGGCAGACAACTCTCTTTGCCCTGGTGGTATTGGTGGCTTCCTTCGCCCTCAGGCGAGGTCCGGCTCGGTCACGTCACAACTTCTGGTTGCTTGCCTCGGCGAAATTCATTGTTCCCGCAGCCCTCTTTGTCTTCTTTGCCCAGCAGGCCGGCATCGATTCGCTGGCCTTCTTCCGCAGTGCTCAACCCACGGAGCAGAACGCACTCCTGGTCAACAACGTCACCCAGCCGGTCTCGGCCCTTACTTTCAACTATGAAATGACTGTCGTGGCGAGCACCAGCAACAATCGAGCAGGGATCTATTTAACACTGACAGTGGTTTGGTTGGCCGGGTGCGCGGTGCTGCTGTCTGTCTGGGGGATACGCCGCCGAAAGTTTTTACGTTCGTTGAAGCTGGGTCGCAGACTTCAGGCCGGCCGCGAATGGGAGGTTCTTACACGCGCCCGCGAGATTCTTAATTTGCAAAGTGACGTTGGACTCGTGATTTCACCGCAGAAGATTGAACCTGCAGTGTGGCGTGTATGGAGACCGCTGGTGGTAATGCCGGAATCAATCTCCAGCCAACTCGACGATCAAGAGTTGGAAGCAATAATGCTTCATGAGCTGGTCCACATTCAGCGACGTGACAATCTGATCGGGAATCTTCAACTGGCCCTTTGCGCCCTGCTGTGGTTTCACCCCCTGGTGTGGTTTATCAGTCACAAGTTATTCAACGAACGCGAACAGGCTTGCGACGAGAGGGTGATGGAGCTATGTGGCGCGCCGGCGGCATACGCTTCAAGCATTCTCAAAGTGGTGCGCTTTTGCTTCGGCTGGAGAGTGGCCGGAGTAACCGGCGCCGCGAGTGGATCTA
>Ga0070697_100000864_pt1 | contig 22790 bp, 15 predicted proteins | sample KBSK1501metaG_FD_65475 | JGI IMG/M metagenome (GOLD analysis project Ga0070697, IMG submission 65475) | Corn, switchgrass and miscanthus rhizosphere microbial communities from Kellogg Biological Station, Michigan, USA - KBS K1-50-1 metaG | ecosystem: Host-associated > Plants > Roots >... | reverse complement strand
GGCTGGGAGGAATTGTTGATTGTCGATCCAAAGAACGTTGAGGAATCGGAAAGAGACGTGCTCAAGAAACTCACGGCCATCATCACAGAGCGCGATCCCGATGTGATCGAGGGTCATAATTTATTTCGTTTCGATCTTCCCTACCTCGTGACGCGCGCGAAGAAGGCTAAAACCAAACTCGATTGGGGACGCAGCGGTGGATTCCTGCGTTCGCGTCCGTCGCGGCTCCAGATCGCGGAGAAAACAATCGATTATCCGAAGTTCACGGTCGATGGCCGCCACTTTGTCGACACGTTTTTGCTCGCACAATTCTATGACGTGGGAATGCGCACATTGTCCGGGTTCGAACGGCTCGACGTGGCGAAGCATTTCGGCTTTTGCGGGAGCGAAGAGTTATCCGCGCTTACGGGAAAAGAGTTGCAGCGCGCCTACCTTGCTAAGAAAGAGCGCTTTCGTCAGCGGGCACTGTGTGCGGCGCATGAGACCCGCGCCGTAGCTGAATTGCTCAGCCCGAGTTACTTCATCCAGGCGCAGATTTTCCCCTATAACTACCAGGACGTCATCGTGCGCGGCAACGCCACGCGCATCAACGCGCTCTTCCTGCGCGAATATTTCCGGAGACGCCACTCCATTCCGCAGATGCCGATGGTGCGCGGGTTCGAAGGCGGTTATACCGACATTTTTTTCACGGGCGTGGCACGCAACGTCTGGCATTGCGATGTCGCGTCCCTTTATCCATCGATCATGCTGCAGTTCGATTGCTTTCCAGTCGCGGACAAACTCCAGATTTTTCGGAGTTTACTCACCGGTCTGCGCGCATTCCGGCTGGAGGCGAAAGCGAGCATGCGGGCTGCGAAAGATCCGGCCAGGCAACGCCATTTTCACGCGCTGCAAAATACGTTCAAAATTTTGATCAACAGCTTTTACGGCTATCTCGGTTTCGCGCAGGGAAACTTCGCCGATTTCGATGCGGCTGCGCGCGTCACGCAGATCGGGCGCGACCTGTTGAAGAAGATGATCGAGTGGCTGAGGGCGCAAGGCGCGCAAGTCATCGAGGTCGACACCGACGGGATCTATTTCATGCCGCCGGACAAGATCGACATCGACGATTTGCAGAAAGGTTTGGCGAAAGAATTGCCGCCTGGCATCGAAGTGGAATTCGATGAGCAGTTCGAAGCCATGTTCAGCTATAAGGCGAAGAACTACGCGTTGCTCACGCGCGACGGCGAGGTCATTATTAAGGGCGGCGCGCTCAAGTCGCGCGGGCTCGAGAAATTTCAGCGCGTATTCCTGGAGGAAATGATCAAGCTGCTCATGGAGAAAAAGCCGGAGGCGATCGTCGAGTTGAGGGACGAGTTCGAACGAAAAATCCGCAACCGGGAATGGAAGATCGACATGCTGATGAAGACAGACACGCTCCAGGATTCGCTCGAGAAGTATCGGCAAAAAATCGCCGGCTCGGCGCGGAACCGCGCGGCGGCCTACGAACTGGCGCTGGCAAGTGGACGCAGTTACCGGCCGGGCGATCAAATCAGTTACTACATCACGGGCGCCGGCAAAAAGGTCGCTGCGTATGAAAACGCGAAGTTGGCCTCAAATTTCGACCCTCAAAATCGTGACGAAAATATCGACTATTACGTGGCGAAGCTCGACGATTTGATGAAAAAGTTTGCCGGGTTGACCGAGAAAACCGCCACTGCGCAGGCCACGCTAGGCTTTTAGAAGAGGTACGATATCTAAAGCGAGGTCTCGTCCGCAGCGGAAGCCGGCCGCTAGGCGGAAGGTCTGTTTTAGGGTCTTTCGAATCAACGAAAATTTCGTAAAAAACGGCTTGCGTGGTGCGCAACTTGCAGCGATATGGGGCGCTTCTTATGCCAAGACTCCCCAACAAGACCTTCCGTTTTCTCATTATCGCTTCGTCCTTTGCCCTCACCGCAACCGCAGTGAGAGGTGCGACGGCCGAGCCGGCCAAATCGTGCTTTGTTTTCAAGGACGCCCAGGGAAAATCGCAGTCCGCCGAGATCGTCACGAAATACCAGCCGAAGAAGATCGTTAACCCCATCGCAAGGGTTGATTCGAGCATCGACCCGAAGCTGTGCCGCGCCGCCACGATCGCTCAGGAACGCGCCCACGCCCATTCCCGATCGCGTTGCTGGCAGTATGTAAAAGAGGCCCTCCTCGCCTCAGGAGTCATTGGTTCCTATCCGAAAACGGCCTACGCGAAAGAGGCCGGGCAGGAGTTGGTAAGCAGCTACGGATTCAAGAAACTGGCCGTGCACGATCCGTTCAAGGCGCCTGTGGGAGCCGTGCTCGTGTATGGCGCAAGCCGCGCTGCCGGTCACGTGGAACTCCGCACGAAGGACGGTTTCGTCAGCGATTTTCGCTCCAAGATTCCGTCGCCGCGTCCGCTGATCGGCGTTTACGCCAAGTCGTAATTTGAAGCCGCGGTCCTTGTGGGCCGCGACGCGTCGCATTGCAACGCGGCTACAACAATTTTGCGTCGAGGTTGATCTGGGCGCCGGCCAGGACAACAGAAACCGGGCACGTCTTCTTCGTCTGCTCCGCTGTCTCGCGGAATTTCGCCTCATCGATTCCGGGAACGGCGGCTTCTGTTTTTAAGTCGATGGTCGTGATCTTGGGTCCGCCTCCGACGATCTCGAGTTTAACGCTCGCGGTCGTGGTGATGCGCTTGGCGGGATGTCCTGCTTTTTCGAGATTGGCGGAAAGCGCCATGGAAAAGCAGCCGGCCTCGGCTGCGCCGATTAGCTCCTCGGGGTTTGTACCCGTGCCGTTCTCGAAACGCGATGAGAACGAATAAGGCCCTTCGTACGCGCCGCTTCCGAGTTTCATAGTGCCTTTACCTTGTTTCAGTGTGCCTTCCCAAACAGCCGATCCAGTTCGTGTAGCCATAATCGGTAAGGTGCGGCGGGCGATTCCAACGTGCAACCAAATCGCCTAAATCCGGCGGCCCCGTGGACCGCGATGGCGCGCCTCACAGAGACGCGGCTACATGTTCTTCGTATGCCACACTGCCAGCACTTCGGCTTCGCGTTCGAGAGTTAGGCCCGCTTTCAAATGCGATTGTCGATCTTGCGGCAGCTTTTTAAACCACGCTAGCGTGTCGCGCGCCGTCTCCGGGAGCGGACGGAATGTCAGACCTTTGGCGAGCGCTCGTTTGTTGCTGACTTGGTTTCCGCCAGCCTCTTCGCCGCGGGGCGGAATCCATACCGGCATGTCCGACCACGGCGCCACTTTTTGTGCTTCTAGAAAATCAGCGCTCACCCAGGTAAACTTCGCGTCGGAACTGAGCGCATCTTTCATCGTCTCGAGCATCTCGCCGATGCCAAGTTTCCTTTCCGGGCCGGTGGCATTGTAAATTCCGGTCTCGCCGCTTTCGACCATGCGAATCGTCCATTCGGCGAGATCGCGTGCATCAATGAACTGCACCGGATCGCTTGGCTCCCCCGGCGCGAGCACTTCGCCGCCGCGATTGATCCGCACCGGCCAGTAGGTGAAACGGTCGGTTTCATCGCGCGGCCCGACAATCAATCCTGGGCGAATGATTAACGTTTTTCCCGGAAACCATTTTTCCGCCTCTTGTTCGGAAAGCGCCTTGAGGGGACCGTAGAGCACGTACTTCGACGCGACGATGCTATCGCGCGATTCCTTCATCGCGTCCGGGCCGTTGTATTTCGCCAGCGGCGCGCCTTCAGTCGTGTCCGGTTTGTTCGTATCGGCATAAACCGAAATCGTGGAAATGAAAACGTAACGATCGACGTTGCCTTTAAGGATTTGCGCGGCGTCGCGCACCCACACCGGTACGGAGGTCGGGTTGTCGATCACCACATCCCATTGTCGATTTTTCAACGCGTCGAGCTTGCCGTTGCGATCGCCGATCAATTGTTCGATCCCTTCCGGCAATTCTCCCGGATGCGTCTTGCCGCGATTGAACACCGTGATCTTGTGCCCACGGCTAAGGGCGTAGCGAACCTGATAAGGCCCGGTAAAGCCCGTCCCGCCCAAAATAAGAATGCGCAGCGGCTTCGCAGATTTCTCGGCGAACAGATTCACTACGCCGAGAGCGGTCCCGGCGGCGGCGGAAAGTTTGATGAACTGACGGCGAGTTGTTTGGTTCATGCTTTGGCGGCAACTTTCTTGTCATTCCGAGCGAAGTCGAGGAATCTCTTACTGTTGTCCGGATAATGATGAGAGATCTCTCCACTTCGGTTGGGATGACAAAGATCACCCGTCGTGAAGCTACCAGGCTGATTGGCGCAACCACGGCCGGCCTGCTCTTGCCGATTGGGGCGGCGCGCGGGCAGGCGACGAGCGAATCATCAACGATGCTCGCGCGCGTTATCCCTTCATCCAGCGAGAAGGTTCCCGTCATCGGACTGGGCACCTGGCAAACGTTCGATATCGATCTTGCGTCGCCGGAACGAAAGGCGCTCGAAGAGGTCTTGTCCCTTTTTGTGAAACTCGGCGGCAAAGTCGTCGATTCATCGCCCATGTATGGACGGGCCGAAGAAGTGATCGGCGACATCGCAGCCAAGCTCGGGTTGCGCGACTCGCTTTTTCTCGCGACGAAAGTCTGGACGCGCGGCAAACAAGCCGGGATCGAATCGATGGAGCGTTCGCTCGCCCGTTTTCAAACCAAGCGGCTCGACCTGATGCAGGTGCACAACCTTGTCGATGTTGGCACGCATCTGACGACGATGCGCGAGTGGAAGGCGCAAAGCCGCATTCGTTATGTCGGAGTGACCCATTACAATTCCAGTGCTTACGCCGAGGTGGAGAAAGTTTTGCGCAACGAAAAGTTGGATTTCCTTCAGATTAATTATTCGATCATGGAGCGCGAAGCAGAGGAGCGCATTCTTCCGCTGGCGCAGGAACGCGGTGTCGCAGTGATTGTGAATCGGCCTTTTGGCGGCGGCGATTTATTCCGGCGCGTGAGCGCCAAACCATTGCCGGAATGGACAGCAGAATTCGATTGTCGATCTTGGGCGCAATTTTTATTGAAATGGATTATTGCGCACGCCGCGGTCACTTGCACGATCCCTGCGACGAGCAATCCGAAGCATCTTGAAGACAATATGCACGGGGGGATGGGCCGGTTGCCGGAGGCGAGGATGCGCCAGCGAATGATCGAATTCGTGTCCGCGCTTTGAGAGACCGTTTAGCTTCGGCGGCGGGCCACGCGCAGTAACGGAGTGAAAAGCAGTAAGGATGCGAAAGAGGCCTCCAGGGTTTGCAAACCGGCAGACGCCGGAATCGCCGGCAGATTTCCAGGAGCAATTGTCGATCTTGCATCGGCTTGCGCCAACATTGTGCCGTGGTGCAGAGTGTCCTTGTTGTCTTTCTTGGATCCCGGCGAAACGACTCGAAGCGTCATAAAATGTGGATGCGTACTCTCCCACGCGAGTGCATCCTTGCGATTCTCAAAGAAGCGATCGACCACGATGGCGTTGCGCTGCTCGGCGGTGTGACCAGTCAGCCGCGCCGCTTTGCGATTGACCACGGCCGGACCGCTATCGACCGCGACACAAGTCGTGTCCGCGAATATTACTTTGCTACCAAAGGGAATTCGCTCCGGATCGACCGCGCAATGTCCATCGCGCAGACGCGCGCCATTCCAGGAGGCGCGAAATTGACCTTCGCTTCGCCAGTAAACCGTGACACGTGCGAGGACGGTTTGTTCCCGCGCAAAAGCGGCCGGTACAATGAAGACGGCGAGGGCAATAGCGGCGATCAATCGCTTCATTTTCTGTTTAGCTGCAACCCTGGTTTCGAGATTTGGTCGAGGAACGAAGTTCGACGACGAAGTCTCAGGCAGTAGCTCTACTTAAGAATCGAATCCGCCGGCCCGTACGGTCGCCGCCGGACACGAATTTTCGGCTCTTAGCAAGAGACTTTGCGCCGTCGGGATCGGCGGGATGCCGTTAATGACCAGATTATGCCAGACCGTTATTAGAAACTGGCCAAAGGCGGTTGATGTCGCGATTCTGGGATCATGGCAATTCGGATCGCCATGTGGTCGGGGCCGCGGAATATTTCAACCGCAATGATGCGCTCGTGGGGTAGTCGAGCCGACACCGCCGTAATCGACGAGCCGTTCTATGCGTACTATTTAAGAGCCACCGCCAAGAAGCATCCCGGTGCCGACGAGGTGATCGCGGCTGGCGAGACCGATTGGCGGAACGTTGTCGATCGGATCACGAGGTTGGTTCCGAACGGAAAGAAGATTTTTTTTCAGAAACAAATGACGCACCATTTGCTGCCGAAGGTGGATCGGCAATGGCTCAGCGCGGTAACCAATTGTTTCCTCATCCGCGACCCAGCCGAGGTGATCACCTCTTATATAAAGAAGAACGATGTCGATCTTGCGCTGGAAGATCTCGGCTTCGTGCAGCAGGCCGAGATCTTTGACTGGGTAAGCCAGAACACGAAGCAACAAGCGCCAGTCATCGATGCCAGGGACGTGCAGCAGAATCCCAAACGAATGCTGGGGATGCTTTGTCGTGCCATTGGCGTCGAGTTCGACGAGGCGATGTTGTCATGGCCACCCGGATTACGCGAGACCGATGGCGTTTGGGCGACACATTGGTACACCGAAGTGGGCAGATCGACATCGTTTCAGCCGTATCGTCCGAAGAACGAGACGGTGCCGGAACGTTTGCGCGAAATTCATAAGCGTTGCCGGGAGTGTTATGATCGGCTGTATGCGTGTCGACTGCGCTAAACGCGTGTCATCCCGAGTCACGCAGACGGCGAGGGAACTCCCAACTTGTCGCAGGCTTTTCCGAACCAGCCATTGCGCGAGAATCGAGAATGTGATGACACCGGGAGGTGGACCTGAGTAAGTTCTCGCTTCGATGGGAGGCCCTGATTCGCCTCAGACGGATTCGGGATGACAGATTAAGAGATGCTGCAGCAATTTAACGAGCAAAACCGCGACCTGATTGTAAATATCAGCGGTCGCCTTCTGCATCGTGACGAAGCGGGGATCAGTCCGTTCGATTCGGCGGTGCAAGGCGGCGACGCCGTTTGGGAAGGACTGCGGCTCTACAACGGCCGCATCTTCAAGCTGTACGAACATCTCGATCGACTGGAGCGATCGGCGCGTGCGTTATCGTTTGTCGATCTTCCGCCCCGCGCAAAGATCATCGATGAGATCAAGCGCACACTTGCCGCGAACAAGATGCGCGACGGCGTGCACATCCGCCTCACGCTAACGCGTGGAGTAAAGATCACTTCCGGGATGGACCCGCGATTGAATCAATCGGGCCCGACTTTAATCGTTCTCGCCGAACACAAGGCGCCGGTTTACGCCAAGACCGGCTTGACCTTGATCACGAGCACGTTTCGCCGTTCGCCCCCGGAGATTCTCGATCCAAGAATTCATCACGCCAATCTGCTTAACTCGATCCTGGCCAAGATCGAAGCGAACAAGGCCGGCGCAAACGACGCCCTCATGTTCGACATTCACGGATTGATCGCAGAGACGAATGCGACGCACGTCTTCATCGTGCGCAAGAACAAGGTGGCGACGAGCCGCGTGGTGGCTTGTCCGAAAGGGATCACGCGCGCGACCGTGCTCGAGATTTGCGCGGCGGAAAAAATCCCGTGCCTCGAGACCGATCTCAAACTAAACGACGCTACGCACGCTGACGAAGTCTTTTGTAGCGGGACGATAGGCGAGCTCGCCGGCGTTGTTAAAATCGATAATCAAATTATCGGGGACGGCGAAGTCGGCCCCATGACAAAGCGTTTGAGCGAGCTTTACGCAAAGCGCACCGCGACAGAAGGCGTACAGGTAGTGTGAAACGATCCGATCAGTAATTTCGGATCAAACGAATCACGGCAACGATCATCGAAATGATCGGCCAGGCTGAAAGGCCCGCAATCAGGACAAACAAGAGGAGTTCGACGACATGATTGCGGATCGCTTCGGCGCCAAAGAATTCGCCGCTTAACTTGTGGAAAGCGGGCGATTTCGCTGCCGAAAGAGTCGCGGAGGAGCTTGTCTGCGTTTCCGCGCTCGCCTGGAAGTTGTAATCCGTTAACGGAAAACTCCGATGCGCGTGTTCAATGGGATCGATTTGAGGTGTTGGTTTCATAATTTTCTGAAAATGTTGAGTTTAGTTCCCGAATGCGGTTCGGGAGACCGGCGCAAAACCTGCGCGTGGTAAGATTCGACCACTGGGGTGCCGCGAGAGGCGGGCGGGCTCCAACTTGGCGAGATCGAGCGGCCTTTATGCGACCTGCCCGACCTGGCGGGCGAGCCAATTTGGCGCGTTGATCATTTTCATCTAGGCCTTCATTTACAGCCGATTCTGTGCCTGTCCAGGATGACGAGACAATTCGAGGTGTAAGTCGCTCTCGTTCTGCTGGAAGCGTTCGACGAAATCTTCTGCTTCCGCCCGCTCCAGAGACCGATAGCGAAGATCGACAACCTCACAACAGCCAGGAAGCAAGACCCAGAAAGATGCCCAGCGTGCTCACGTCGGTGATCGTGGTGAGAATGATACTCGAAGCGTTGGCGGGATCGGTGCCGATTTTGCGGAGGACAATGGGAATAGCTGACCCGAAAATGCCGCTGATCAAACAGCTGATGGCCATGGCGAGAAACACGACGGCGCTCAATTTGAACGCGACTGGGCTATTCTGCATCGAGGCAAAAATGTACATACCGATCGCGGCGGTCACGCCCGTGAGAGCGCCATTTACAAACCCGAGAAGTGTTTCTTTGGTAACGACGCCGAGTTCGCCGCCGGATTTTAGCTCGCCAAGGGTCATGCTTCGCAAGGCCACCGCCAGCGTTTGACATCCCGTGTTGACAGATTGCCCGATGAGCACCGGCAGAAACACGGCGAGCGCGACAAACCGATCGATCGTTCCTTCGAAGTAACCGACCACCGCAGCGGCAACGAACCCAAGGAGCAAGTTGCCCTGCAGCCAGGGATGACGAAAGATAAAGCTACGCGACCACGGTGTGTTCAGGCGTTCTTCTTTTTCCAAACCAACCATCGTGCCAGCCTGCAAACTGAGCTCGACGGCTTCGGCTTCGAACAGCATTTGTCCACGGATCAAACCGATCAATTTGCCGTGCCGCTCGCACACCGGATAGACCGGATAGTGACGCAACATGGTGGCCCTCATCGCATCCACGATTGGCATCTCGGGCGTGAGATAGAACGGACGCGAAACCATAATCTCATCGAGTTTCTGACCGGGCTGTGCCAGCAGCATCTCTCGCATCGCGACCACACCAACGAGGTGCTCGTTTTGGTCGACAACAAAAAGGTAGGTAATGAACGCGGTCTTAACCAGATGCCGCAGTTCTTGTGTTGCTTCGGTCACCGTGGTCTGCGGGTGAAAGACGGCGAGAGCCGGTTCCATCATTCGGCCGATCGTGCTTTCGGGGAAAGCCTCATTGCGGACCCATTGCTGGCGCATTTCGGGCCGAGCCGCCGCAATGATCTTCTGGCGGCGTTCGCTTGGAAAACGTTCGAGGACGTCCTGGGCGAGCGCTGGATTCAAAAGCGTCAGCATCTTGGCGATGAATTCGTTCGGGTAGGGTGCCAGCATTTCCACCGCTTGCGCGGGAGCATGCACCACAACCTTGGGAAGCAACGTCTCGATCTCGGTTTGAGCGGGTTCTTTCGCGATTGAATCAGTGTGTTGGTTAGCCATGATTGAAAAGATTGCTCTAGCCGATTACAGGTTGGCAAGACCGCACGTCCTGGAAAATCCAAACTCGCAATTCTTTGCCACTAATTCCAAGCTAAAAGGGTGATAGACGCGCTTACCCCCATGATGCAGCAGTACCAGCGGTTGCGGAAAAGCATTCCGGCGGACACGCTCTTGCTCTTTCGCTTGGGAGATTTTTACGAACTGTTTTTCGAGGACGCAAGAGAAGCGTCGGGCTTGCTCAATGTTGCGCTGACCAAACGCAATCACGTGCCGATGTGCGGAGTGCCGTATCACGCGGCGCAAACTTACATCGCCAAGTTGATCAAAGCGGGGAAACGCGTCGCGATCTGCGATCAAACGAGCGAACCGCAACCGGGCAAGATTGTCGACCGCGATATCACGCAGATCATCAGCGCGGGGACGGTAAGCGAGTTGAACTTGCTCGAAGCGAAGCGCGCGAATTATCTCGGCGCAGTTTACATGCATAACGATGAATACGGATTTGCCTACGCCGATCTGACGACGGGTGAGTTTCGGCTGACGCAGTTGCAAGATCGACAATCACTTTTCGACGAACTAGCGCGTGTCTCGCCGTCGGAATTGTTGGTCAGTGACGAGCAAAAGAAAAAGATAGAAGTGCTCGAGCACGCGATTGGATATGACAGCTACGCGTTCCTGCCCGAGCAGGCGGCGTTTACTTTGTGCGAGCATTTCAAAACGAAATCGCTCGATGGTTTTGGCTGCGCGCAGATGCCGGCAGCGGTCGGCGCAGCCGGCGCGATCGTGCATTATCTCAAACATCAGCTGCGCCGGAAGATCGATCATCTGGCCTCGCTGCGCTGCGACACGCCGGCTGAGTTTGTGGTGCTGGATGCCGCGACGCAAAACAACCTCGAGTTGGTCGAGTCGCGCAGCGCGCGGGACATCAGCTTGCTCGCCGTGCTCGATCGCACGCTCACGCCGATGGGTGGACGAAAGTTGCGTGCCTGGATTTTGCAGCCATTGCGCGACCTGACCGAGCTCAATCGCCGGCAACAGATGATTGCGGACTTGTTACATAAACCAGATTTGCTCGCCTCGATCCGCGCCGAATTGAAATCGATCCGCGACCTGGAACGCGCCGCGGGTCGGTTAAGTCAGGCCTCAGGAAATGCGCGTGACCTCGTGGCGTTAAAAACATCGCTCGAGCAAATTCCGAAACTGAAGGGCGAGATTGGTAAATTAATTGAGCGGATCGGCTTTGGAAAAAGTGACGGCGGCTTCCAGCCGGTGGTTAAGAATGGCTCACAGGCTGGAAGCCTGTGCCACGACTTGCAGAACGAATTGCGCGAGATGCCGGAGCTGGCGGATAAGCTGACGCGCGCGGTGGTGGACGATCCGCCGTTTGTCTTGAAAGAGGGCGGAATTTTCCGCGACGGATACGATGTCGACCTTGACCAGCTGCGCCAGGCATCGCGTGATGGCAAGAACTGGATTGGCGAATTGCAGGAGCGCGAGATTGCGAGCACCGGGATCAAATCGCTCAAGGTGCGGTTCAATTCTGTGTTCGGTTATTTCATCGAGATAACGAAGAGCAACCTGCCGAGCGTGCCCGCGCATTACACGCGCAAGCAAACAACGGTGGGCGGCGAACGTTTCATTACGCCGGAGCTCAAGGAAATGGAGGTGAAGATTCTGGGCGCGGACGAGCGGGCCCGGAACCTCGAGTATCAGCTCTTTCAGAAACTGCGCGATGAAACCTTGCAAGAGATCGGCCCGATCCAGCAAACAGCCGCGGCCATAGCGATTGTCGATGTGATCGGCGCGCTCGCTGAAACGGCGCGGCTCTTTCATTATTGCCGGCCAACGCTGAACGAATCGTTGCGGCTCGAGATCAAAGACGGGCGGCATCCGGTGCTCGATCAAAATTTGGTCGAAGAAAAGTTCGTCCCGAACGACGCGACGCTCGATGGTGAAATGCGTCTCGCCATTATCACCGGCCCGAACATGGCGGGGAAATCAACTTATATCCGACAGGTCGCGCTCATTGTATTGATGGCACAGATCGGGAGTTTTGTGCCGGCGGCGAACGCGGAGATCGGGATAGTCGATCGCATTTTCACGCGCGTGGGTGCGAACGACGATCTGGCGCGCGGTCAGTCGACATTCATGGTGGAGATGAACGAGACGGCCAACATCGTCAACAACGCGACCGGACGCAGTCTCGTCATCCTGGATGAGATCGGACGGGGAACATCGACATTCGACGGGCTATCCATCGCCTGGAGCGTGGCCGAATTTCTGCACGACAGAATCAAGGCGCGCACACTTTTCGCGACCCATTATCACGAACTGACCAAGCTGGCGACCGAGCGGAAAGGCGTTTGCAATTTCAACGTGGCGGTACGCGAGTGGAATGAGCAAATCATTTTTCTGCGTAAGATCATTCCAGGCGGCGCCGATAAAAGTTATGGGATCCATGTCGCGCGCCTGGCCGGTTTGCCCAAAGAGATCCTGGATCGGGCCAAAGACATTCTCGCACACTTGGAAAAACCGGACGGCGCAGTGGCGCAGCCGCCTAAAGCAAAGAAGACAAGGTCGACCGTCCGAGCCGGACGGGGAGCGGTCGCGAAAACGGAGAAGCCACAGCTCGATTTGTTATGATAGAATGTTTTCGCAATGGCGGTTAAGACGGAGAGAGAGCTGAGCGAAACACAGCGCAGCCAGTGGTTAAAAGCGGTGGCCGCGATTGAATTGCGGAATTTCGGCTACGCCATCTCGCTTTTGCAGGGGATCCTGAAACAGGAACCGGAATTCTTGACTGGCCGACAATTGCTGCGCAGGACGGAAGCGACCAAGAGCAAGACGGCGAAGCGAACGCTCTTTAACATCTCAATGGCGCCGCTGGCGGTGATGAAAGCGCAACGCGAAGTGAAGAAGGATCCGAAACGCGCGATTGAAATGGTCGAAAAGGTTTTAGAGGAGGAGCCGTACCATCGACAAGCGAATCTGTTGCTAAAGGACGCGGCGGTCACTGCCGGCTGGCCCGAGATCGGCGTTTTCGCGCTGCGGACTTTACTCGAGGAAAATCCGCGCGACGCGAAAGTTCTGCGCGACCTGGGCCGTCTTTATCACGATCTCGGGAAGAGCGACGAGGAAGTCGAAGTCTACAACCGCATCAGCCAAATTGACCCGCGCGACGCGGACGCGCTGCGCCTGGGCAAAGATGCCGCGGCCCAGGCCTCGATGACAGCGGGTGGATGGATGCAGGCGGAAAGTTATCGCGATTTGATCAGAGACAAAGCGGCGGCGATTTCGCTCGAGCAACAAGGCCGGATGAAGTTGAGCGGCCAAGCGCTCGAACAGCAGATAGCTGAAACCTACGCGCGTCACCAAACCGAACCGCAGAATGTCGATCTGGCCAGAAAACTCGGTGCCTTAAATGAGCAAACGAACAATGTCCAGGCCGCGATCGAGTGGTATCAATACGCGGCGAACTTGACCAAGAATACGGACACCGGATTGCTCCGCAAAGTTTCGGATTTGAAAATGAAAGAATCGGAGCGCGAGATTGCCGAGCACGAAGAGTTTCTCGCCACGCATCCGGCCGGCAATAAATTGTACGCGAGGACGGAGGAGCTGAAAGCGGCCCGGAAAAAGCGCGCTGAAATGTTGGTCGATGAAGCGCGCACGCGGGTAGAACTTAATCCGACCGATCGGCAACTTCGATTTGAATTGGGAGAACATCTGGCCAACGCCGGACGTTTTCGCGAAGCGCTTCCGGAATTGCAACGGGCGCGGCAAAATCCGAACGCGCGGCTGAAAGCGATGAATCTGCTTGGCCGATGCTATCATGAGCTGGGTATGCTGGACCTCGCTGCCAGACAACTGGAAGAGGCCGGGAAAGAGATTTTGATCATGGACGCGATAAAAAAGGAGATCATTTACAATCTCGGCTTGGTTTACGAAAAAACGGGCGAGAAGGAAAAATCGCTCAGTTGCATGAAGCAGATTTATGAAGCCGATTATGGTTACAAGGACGTAGCCACGCGTGTGGAAGGCTCATACGAGCAGAAACCGTCCTAGCGCAAACAAGCAAAGATTGGCGAGGGCGTGAATGGAGTGAGCTTGAGCCACGTCCAAAGGAGCGCGAAGATGCGAATCTGAGTTGCCGGAAGGTCCGGCAATCTGAACCGAAAAATATCTATGAAAAATGAACTCACTATAATTTCTCAATTTGAAATTGCTGGTGCTCTGCTTGGGTTACTCTCCTTTGCCGGAGTGGCGATGGCTCAAATGGCTGGCTCTGGCACCACCAAACCGGCGGGGCAAATCGAGACGAGATCAACCGCAGCCGAAGGCGAGAGAGAGAAGCCGGGACGGCATACGACTTCGACCGCCGCCTTAAGCGCCCAAGACAAAACATTCATGATGAACGCGGCGAAAGGCGGGATGATGGAAGTGCAGTGGGGCAAGGCTGCCTCGGATTACTCAAAGAATCCTGAGGTGAAAAAATTCGGTAAGCGCATGATGGCCGACCATTCAAAAGCGAACAACGAACTAATAGCACTGGCGAAAAGGAAAGGTGTGGCCTTGGGCCAGGAGCAAGCCGGCGTCAAGTGGCGCGGAGACAGGGATTACATGAATATGATGGTGGACGATCACGAGAAAGATTTGAAAGAATTCACGGCTGAGGCGACGAATGGAAACGATCCCGACGTGAAGAAATTTGCAGCAGACACTGCCAAAGTTGTCAACCAACACCTGCAAATAGCGAAGCAAGTGCGGATGCAGGTGGAATGATTCCGATTGTTTAGTTGCAAAAACGGCGCACGAAGTGGCATGCCGTGCTGGTTGGCGATCTTGCTTAAGCGATGGTAATAATTTGGGCGTGGACGCGCAATCGCATTTCGACACGCAACGGCTGGTCCCCGGCGGCGAGTGGCGGCAAATATAATTGCGGGTCGATCCCGCTAATTTTGAGACGCAGAAATTCTGGCTGCGCCAGGCGCTGGACGTGACCGCGAACGGCGATCCTATCGAAATCTGCAGGCTTGTTTGCATCGAAAAGGTTCTGCCCGGATTTTGTGACGCGCAGGCGCGCGATATCGATAACCGTAAGGGGACTGACAAAGTCGATTCGCAACGGTAGGGCCTCTGCATCGGACGGCAGGGGGGTGGCAACGTTCTTCCAGTCCTCGTGTCCAATTCGCACGCAAACGGAATCCTCTTCGCGGTGGGTTCCATCGGCGGTATGGAAAATCTGGATGATTGTTTCTTGCGCAAAACCGGTTTGCTGGATCGGGCCGCTTTCCCCTTCGCGCGTGATCCGCTCTTGCAGTTTGCGGCTGCGCTCGTGGTAGTAAACGGCGAGCGCGGCGGCCGCCGAATTATTGGTGGGTTCCAAGAATAGATCGCGAAAGCGGGATTCACTTTTAGTGGCTTCTCCCAAAGACCGAGACCGGGGCCGTCTCGAAACATGAAGGCGCGGCCGCGCCCAGTTAGTTCGTCCCAAGCCTTCCAAGCTCCAAGTCAGGCCTGTGTACGTTGACATCGTGAAGGAGAAGGACTCCGCCCGGGGGCCAGTTTCGGAAGCCAGTTTTCCAGGTCATGGCGTACGGCCTCTTCGCTAATGCAAACCATCCAGGTGCAGGATTTCGATTTTTGCGCCGGCAAATCTTTTCAGGGCGTCATCGAACCGGCAGCGAAGCAAGGTAGAAAAACGCTTATAATACCGGGCATTGTGGGCGGCGAAATTTTTGAAGATTGTCTCTTCATAAAACCGGATTGCGCAATCGCCTTTCCCAGGTATCAACGGCAAAGCAGCGTGTGCCAGTTTTGTTTTCGACGACGGATTGGCAGAAAGCAAAGTAACTTTCCCGGCGGTCGGTTCCCAGTTCGACAAGCAGGCTGGGTCGCTCCTGCGCCACCAAGTCGTAGCCAAAATAGAGATGTTCCGTTCAGGCGCTAACGCCGTAGATACACGGTTGGAATTCTTGCGATGGCAAGTCCGCAATCATTTTCGGTTGCATAAGACGCGACGGCACGATAACGCCGCGCGGCAAAAAAGTCAGTGTGAGGGCTTGGCGCGGTTGCCTCTCAGGTTAGACTTCGCTTCGTGAGCGAGCGTCGTCTTAGACCGGCCAAAATGCCCAGCTTGCATGGCTTCATTCCGAAGCTTTATCGCGGCGGCGCCATCCGCTTTTATCTGCCACTGCTTTACGACTTGGTCGCAATCAACAAGCCGCGATTAAGTGTGACCATCGGATTTGATGAAGGGGACGCGCATTTTACGTTTTGCCAGGCTGCGCAAGAACAAGGAGTGAAATGCCGATGCGTGGCTATCCGACGCGGCGATCCGAAAAGCGAAAAGGACGATCAAGCGTGGCAGGAAGGCAAGGCGTATGGCGAAGAGTTCTATGCAGAGGTCGCACAATTTCTTTCCGGACCGCCAGGCCGAATGGCGAAGGATTTCGCAAAGGAAGATGTCGATCTTTTGTTGATCGATGATTGTGATTCCGGAACGACGGTGCGGGAGGAACTGGCCGCCTGGAAATCGAACCTGGCGCCCGACGCAATCGTCTTGATTCACGGAACGAGACTGGAGCGCGACGATTCTACCCGCGCGGCGTGGTCGGAATTCGTCTCCGGCCGGCCGCACGTGGAGTTTTCAGACGGCGCGGGACTCGGGATCGCGGCTGGCAGTAACTCAGCGCATTCGCGGCGTTTTCTCTCCGGTCTGGGTGAGCTCACGGAATTGTACCACTTAGCGGCGCAGAAAATCGACGCGCAGGTGCGCGCCGCGCAGATTTCTCGAGAGAATACGAATCTGCAAACCCAGCAAATCTGGCTGGATTCCGTCATGCAAGATCGATGGGCCGCGCAGCAGATCATGGATCATCAGGCGCGTGCTTTGGCGGAATGGGAAGGAAAGTTTGAGCCGCTGTTACGCGACCGGGAAAAAGCCCAGCAAGTCATGGATCATCAGGTGGGCGTGATCTCGGACCTGGAAAATAAATTTGCGTTCTTGGAACGCGACCGCGCCGAGGCGCAATTGGTAATCGATACGCAAGTCGAAAAGCTGAGCCAACAGGCAGCCGCTCTAAGCCAGATGTACGCGCAGATACATGAGCTCAGCATCCAGATCAAAGAACAGAAGAGAATTTTGAAGGCGGCGAAGGAGGCTTGTCGCAAGAAGGGCCGGTGTTTTCAAATTCGAGTTGAGCCGAAAATAAAGCGCTCGGTCCCGGAGAAAATTGTGCGCGAATGGCGCCGGTCGTTGCGCAAGCTGGGTCTCGTTGCTTCTCCGGAAGCGAAGGCCCCCCGGCTGAAAGAGGTGCCCGGCGCGATTGTCGATCTTGACGCGCGTTATGTGGTCTGGATCCGCGAGCACGAGCCGAACCCGGCGGAGCTGGAGGAGCAGCGGCACGTCGCACAGCGATGGACGCGCAGACCGAAGATCAGTTTGTTGGTTCCGATATACAATCCGCCGGCCAAGTTTCTTGATGAAATGTTCGCTTCGCTGGCGGCGCAGACCTACGCCAATTGGGAGCTTTGTGGCGTGGACGCCGGTTCGAGTAACTCCGAAACGCTAAAAGTGTTAAAGGATTGGGAAGAACGTGACGCGAGATTTCGGATTGAGCGGCTAGCGCAAAATCTCGGGATATCGGAAAACACAAATCATGCGCTCGGAATGGCGCAGGGCGACTTCGTGACCTGCATCGATCATGACGATCTTCTGGCGCCCTTTGCTCTTTACGAAGTGGTTCGCGCTGCCGGGAAATTCCCGGAGGCAGATATCTTTTACAGTGACGAGGACCGATGGAGCCCGGAGGGAAAGCGACACGCGCCGTTTTTCAAACCGGAATGGAGCCCGGCGCTGCTGCAATCATTCATGTATCTTGGTCATCTCACTGTCTTCCGGCGTGATCTGGTAACGAAAGCAGGCAAGTTCCGAAAGGATTTCGATTTTTCGCAGGATTATGATTTCGCACTGCGCGCCACCGAGGTAGCGCATGAAATCCAACACATCCCCAGCGTCTTGTATCATTGGCGTGAACATCGACAATCGGGATCGCTCGGTGGAAAGCCGAAGGCGCGCCAAACTAATCTGGCCGCGCTCGCCGACGCGATGCGCCGCCGGCATTTGCCAGCCGATGTTCTCGAATATCCGACGGCGAACCGCGCGCGTCTCAAGATTTCGAAGTGGCCAAAGGTATCCATCATCATACCAACCGATTCGCCGGAGCGCGCGCGATCCTGTTTGAAACTGCCGCATGAGACAAATTATTCCGACGTGGAAATTGTGTTGGTCGCGAACACCTCGCTCGTCAGATTGCTGAAAAACAGCCGTCTGAATAACCGGTTTCGGTTCGTTTGTTACGACAAGCCGTTCAATTTTTCGGACAAATGCAATCTTGGGGCAGAGGCCGCCACAGGCGAGCGCCTGATTTTTTTCAACGACGATGTTGAGCCCGAGCATGCGGACTGGATTCAGAATCTGATCGAGCCGCTTGAGAATCCGAAGATCGGTGCAGTTGCGCCCAAGATGCTGTACGCCACTGGCAAGATTCAACACGCCGGATTGGTCACCGGTGTGCGCGGATTAATTGGTACGGCATTTCATCAACGGGCGGCGGATTCGACAGAATATTTCAATCTGGCGCAGTCGATGCGCGATGTTTCCGCGCTTTCGGGGGCGTGCCTGGCGATGCGGCGCGACGATTTCTTTCGGGTTGGTGGGTTCGATGCCGCGCACACGCCGATCGCGAATTCCGATCTCGATCTTTGTTTCAAAGTCCGCGAGGCCGGATGGCGCTGCGTTTACACCCCCTATGCCACGCTTCATCACGCTGGCCACGTTTCGTTGGGAGCGGAGAACAAAAAAGACGCGACCCGCCGCGACAAGTCGTCCATCTATCTTCTAAAACGTTGGGCCGGATATACGACGCACGATCCCTATTTCACCGACAACATGCGTGACTGGCTTTTCCTCGACTCTCCTACGCCGATCAAAATGGCGGGACGCAATCAGTCCGTCGTCGGTAAATCGTCCGCTGATCTGCTTTTTATTTCGCACGATCTATCGTCTTCGGGTGCGCCCATGATGCTCCTGCACGCAGCCAATTGGTGCCAGCAAAATGGATTTTTCGTGACGGCAATGTCACCAAAGGACGGCCCCCTGCGACATGAATTCGAGATGGCGGGCATCCCGCTGATTGTCGATCCATTGATTTTGACTGGGCATAAATCACTAGTGCAGTTCGCGCGCGATTTCGATGGCGTGGTTGCGAATACGGTCTTCAGCAGCCCGATGGTGCGGGCTCTGGAAAAGGAAGGGTTACCAGTGATGTGGTGGCTGCATGAAACGTTGGTGGGCGAACATTATCTTCGCGAAGATCGAGATCTGCGCCTTGCTCTGCCGGGTGCTGATCTCGTAGTTGTGCCGGCAAACGCCACCGCTGCGGTCTTTCAACCTTTCCGCGCCGACCCAGTGAAGCGCTTGCCAAATGCAATTCCAGAGCCAGGCGTTGTCACGCGCGTGCGAAAATCTCAGGACGCGCTGCGTTTCTTACTTCTTGGAACGATCGAGCCCCGTAAGGGCCAAGACATTTTTGTGCAGGCGCTCTCTCTTCTTTCACCGAGCAAACAAGACGGCGCCAAGTTTTTGATCGCTGGTCGAATAATGGATCCCGAGTTCTGGCAAAGTATCAAAGCTCTTGGCGCGGGCAATTCAAATCTATCAATCGCAGAAACACTCAGTCATGCCGAGGCATTGGAGTTCCTGGCTGCAGTAGATGTCGTCGTCTTCCCGTCACGCGACGAGGCTATGCCTACCGTGACAATGCTGGAGGCGATGAGTCTGGGTAAAGCGATCATCAGCACCACTGTCGGTGGAGCCATCGAGTTTCTCATCGACGGTGAGAACGCTTTACTTGTGCGTCCGGAAGTGGCCGGGGACCTCGCTCAGGCATTGGCAAGATTGATCGAGCAGCCAAAGCTGGCCCGCAAACTTGGCCAAAATGCGCGCGTCACCTATGAGAGACATTTCACGATGGAACGCTTCGGCCCGCAGTTCCGCGACCTCATTACGGAATTGCTGGCGCGCTCGAGCACGGAGCGGCCGCGACCAAGCGTGACGTTATGACAAAGCCCCCAAGATCGGCCGCGCCTCCACGGGTTTTGTTTTTTTCCCACGAAACCACCCTGAGCGGGGCGCCCATGCAATTGTTGCACCTGATCGGAGCGATGAACGCGCAAGGTTGGGACGCGGTTTTCGCCGCGCCTGAACGGGGACCGATTGCTGATTCATTAAAGAACGCGGGAACGGATGTTGAAATTGACGCTAGTTTTCTGGTGGATCCTGCACATCAGAAATTACGGGCTCTGTGCCGCAGGTTCGACGTGGTAGTAGCGAACACGGTTACGAGTTGGCCGGCGGTGGAGGCGGCGCATCAGGAAAACGTGCCGGTGATTTGGTACATCCATGAAACGCTGATGGCGGCGCGATTTATCAAGCAGGTCTGGCAAGCGAATACCGCCCTGCATCTCGCTCGCTTGATTGTTGTGCCGACCGAACAAGCCGCGCGTGTCCTCAAAGGAGCGACGCAAACGCGGATTGTTACTGTGCCGTACGGAATCCCGAACGTGGCCCATTTCGTAACGAAGGAAAAAAAGAAAAGCAAAACAATCTCGTTTGTTACGCTCGGAAGTTTCGAAGCGCGCAAGGGACAGGATATTTTGGTCGATGCCATCGGCCAACTCGATTCGGCGACGCGAAGCAAAACGTCATTCAAACTGGCGGGCCGAGTGTTAGATCGACACCTCTTCGCGCACGTTCAAGAACGCGTCGCCAAATTCAAGAACGTCGAGTTGATCGAATCCCCAGATCACGAGACTGCGCTTCGGTTGCTCACGAACGCAGATGCGCTTATTTGTTCGTCGCGAGATGAGACCATGCCGATCACAATCATCGAAGCGGCCAGGTCGGGAAAAGCGATTATCAGCGCGGACGTCGGCGGCATCGCGGAGTGGATCCGCAATGGTTTGAACGGCTTGCTCGTGCCGGCGGAGAAACCCGCGGCGCTGGCGGATGCAATCGCACGGTGTGGGCAAGACCGAGAACTACTCGACCGAGTCGGCGCAGCGGCGCGTCGGACATACGAACGTCATTTTACGCTTGATCGTTTTTCGAAAGATTTCACCGCGTTAATTGAACAAGCCCGGCAGCCAGAGGCCAAGCCCATCGTTTCCGCGCGGGCGAAGTACGAACGCTGGATCGCGGCGTTCGATCAAGAGAACGCGAGCAATCGTCTGGCCGTCTCACGTCTCGTTCGCCGGTTGTCACGTCATCCGCTCATCTCGATCCTGCTGCCGGTTTACAATTTCGATTTTAGATTTCTCCGAGCGGCGATCGATTCGGTTCGAAATCAAATTTATCCGCAATGGGAACTTTGCATTGCCGATGACGCATCTACCAACGCCGAGGTTCGGCCGTTTCTTGAAGAGATGGCGCGCCGCGACACGAGGATCAAAGTGATTTTTCGTGAAACCAACGGCCACATCTCGGCGTGCTCGAACTCGGCGCTATCCCTCGTCACCGGTGAATGGTGTGCGTTACTCGATCAAGACGATACGCTTTCCGAGAACGCGCTCGCCTTCGTTGCCCTGGAAATTGCGGAACATCCGGAAGCCGGATTGATTTACTCCGACGAAGACAAGATCGACATCGGCGGGGGGCACTTTGATCCGTTTTTCAAACCGGAGTGGAGCCTGGAAGAATTCCTCGGACACAACTTCATCAACCATCTCGGCGTATATCGAACTTCAATTCTGCGACGGGTCGGCGGTTTTCGGGAGGGTTTTGAAGGGTCGCAGGATTACGATCTGGCTTTGCGCTGCGTCGAACACTTGCGCCCGGAACAAATTCGTCACATCCCGCGCGTGCTTTATCATTGGCGAGCCGTGCATGGCAGTCTTGCCCTGGAGTCGAACGCCAAACCTTATGCACGGGTGGCGGGACGGCGCGCCATTTCCGAATATTTGCAGCGCTGCCGAATCGCCGCACGCGTGGAAGCATCTCCGGAAAACGTGCATGTTCATCGCGTGATTTACGATTTGCCTGCTTCCCTGCCGCTCGTCTCGATTATCATTCCAACGCGCGATCGCCTGCATTTGTTGCAGCAATGCGTCCAGAGCCTTCGCGAGAAGACCGACTATCCGCGCCTTGAGCTGATTATCGTGGACAACGGTTCGGCAGAGAAAAAAACACAGCGGTTTCTCGAAAAGATCGAGAAAACCGGCGCGGCCCGTGTCTTGCGCGAGCCGGGACCGTTTAACTTTAGTCACTTGAATAATGCCGCCGCCGCGGTGGCCGGCGGAGAGCTGCTGGCTTTTGTCAATAGCGATATCACCGTGGAAAATCCGGACTGGTTGCGGGAGATGCTACGTCACGCTGTCCGGCCGGAAACCGGCGCCGTGGGGGCGCGGCTCTGGTTTCCCGACGGCACGCTGCAACACGGCGGCGTCGTGCTCGGCCTGGGCGGGATTGCAGGACACGCGAATTACCGGGTTCCGCGCGGAGCCACCGGCTATTATGGCAGGATCCTGTTCGCGCAGAATTGTTCGGCCGTGACCGCTGCCTGCATGGTTGTGCGAAAGAAACTTTTCCTGGACCTGGGGGGATTTGATGAGCTCAATCTCAAAATCAGCTTTAATGATGTCGATCTTTGCTTGCAACTCCGGGAACAGGGTTACCAAATCATCTGGACGCCCTACGCCAATCTGATTCATCACGAATCGGCCTCCCGAGGGCATCAACCCACTCCGAAAGAAAATGCGGAGTTTTTCCGCGAAGCGACTTTCATGCAAAGGAAATGGGGAGCGACTTTATTGAACGATCCCTTTTATAATCCAAATCTTACCCTCAATTGGCCGGGTTTCGATTTTGCTTTTCCGCCTCGTTGGAAAACGTGTGCGAGCTCCGTGGCCATCGCAGCTTGATCAGTAATGCGCAAAACCAAAATCATCTGCACGCTTGGCCCGGCCACGGAGAAAACAGAAACGTTGCAGCAATTGATTCAAAAAGGAGCGGACGTGTTTCGCTTTAACATGAGTCA
>Ga0070697_100000863_pt1 | contig 22791 bp, 24 predicted proteins | sample KBSK1501metaG_FD_65475 | JGI IMG/M metagenome (GOLD analysis project Ga0070697, IMG submission 65475) | Corn, switchgrass and miscanthus rhizosphere microbial communities from Kellogg Biological Station, Michigan, USA - KBS K1-50-1 metaG | ecosystem: Host-associated > Plants > Roots >... | reverse complement strand
CGGTCATGACCTTACTGGCTGCATCAGCCGACAGGTTGCCCTCAGTTCCCGGCGCGTTGGAATCGATCGTCAGCCAGGTAACGCCTTTGTTCGTGTATTCCTCCTGCAATTTTTGCATGCTGCCACTGCCGTAATGTTTTTTCACGAATGGGCATTCCGGATTAAACCATTCGAGCACGATGTATTTGCCTTTGTATTCCGAAAGCGAGTGCGCTTTGCCTTTGGGGTCGGTCAGCGAAAAATTCGGTGCCGCGCTGCCAACCGGAGGCGGATCAAACGCGTAGAGCCCAGTGGTTACAAATGAAGCAACGATGGTAAGTATGAGTTTTGTTTTCATAGATTATTGAGAAGCGACCGCGGGTGAGATGGTTTCGAGTTTATCGAGAATTATGCTCTTCGTGAGCAACTCCGGAAAAACAATTGGTTTCTCGGATTTACCGCGATATAGCACGTAAAGTGGGACACCTGGCCGGCCAAATTGTTGCAATAATTTTGTGATCACCGGGTCGCCATTGGTCCAGTCGGCTTTGAGTTTGACGATCCCGTGGCGCTGGAATGCTTCACGCACTGCACCGCTCTCAAGCACGTTCGCCTCGTTAAATTTGCAGGTGAGACACCACGCCGCCGTAAAATCGACAAACACAGAATGGCCTTGGCCCAGTTCTGTTTGTAAACGCTCGGGTGTGAACCCCTGCCAGTCGCCATGAAGCTGCGAATTAGCAGAAGCAACTTTTGTTGAATGGAATTTTCCGCCAATGAAATAAACGCCACTGCCGACTACGAGCACGAGCATGAGCACGAACACGACCGAGCGCCTGGCAACCGATGTCGTTGCGACAATGAAACTGCCCTTCATCCAGCAGGCGATACTCACGAAAAGCAAAAAGCAGCTCGCCCAAATTGCGCCTTCGAGCCCGCGCTGCGCGCCTAGGACGTAAAGCAGAAAGAGTAGCGTCGCCAACAGCAGAAATCCCATGAACTGCTTTACATGCAGCATCCACGGCCCCGGCTTTGGCAAAAAGCGCAGCCATGCCGGTTGGGCGCACAGGAGCAAATAGGGCGCGCTCATTCCGGCCGCGATCGCGAAAAAGATCGACAATATGATTGCGGGCGACTGAGTGAAGGCGAAGCCGAGTGCTGTTCCTAAGAACGGCGCGGTGCATGGCGTCGCCAGCACTGTCGCGAAAACTCCTTGAAAGAATGAGCCCACATCGCCTTGTGCGCCGGTCCAGCCAAGCACACCGCGAGTAGCACTTTGCGGCAGCGAAATTTCAAAAACTCCGAAGAGATTGAGCGCGAAGACCAGAACAATGACGCTCAACGCGAGGACAAAATACGGATTAGTGAATTGAAAGCCGCCCCAGGTGATTTCGCGACCGGCGGCTTTGAGCGCGATTAGAAACAACGCCAGACCGATGAACCAAGCGAAGATTCCACCGGCAAAGGCGACCCCGCTCCGCAAAATTTTCTGACGGCTTTGCCCCGCGTGCTGAATAAAGCCGAAAATTTTGAGCGAGATGACCGGCAGAACACACGGCATCAAGTTCAAAATGACCCCGCCCAAAAAACCGAACAGAAGAAAAGTGAAAATTCCTCGCGCAGGAATGGAGGCGGTCGATTTGACCGGTGCAATCGCGGAGGTTGGGATTTGCCAAGCCGCCCGCTCGCTGCCGTCCGCGTGCCGCGCAAATACGACCAGCCCTTGAATCGAAGATAAATCTTTGCTCGCCGATTCAATCGGCACCCGGAAAACAACTTCGTTTGCGCTGCGAGATTCCAGTTGCGGGTGGCCAACGACCGTATCTCCTTGCGGCAACGGGTAAAAATCTACATTTGGATAATTTGCGAGCGTCGCGCTCTTCACGTTCAGCCGAAGATCAGATCTCGCGCGCTTCCAATTTGCGGTCGCAACTTTGGCTCCCGGCCAATCGCGAACAAGCAAACGGCGATAGCGCGCAAATATCTCCGCATTCGCCGGCACGCTCGTTACCGATCTCGGCAACTTAAGCTGCAAACTCGCGTTTCCAGGGATGCAAATCTTTTCGCAAACCAGCCAGTTTGCCTCCCCCGCCAATTTCACAGTCGAATCATTAATTGAAGCGGGCGGCGTGATTTCCTGCATGAGCAGAACTTCGTCTTGATAACCGTAGGTTTGAATATCGCCCGGGTCGGTAGTCTTGAGCGGAATCGGCCACTGGATTTCGCCAATTTTCCATCCTTCCGGCAATTTCCATTTCAGTTCGCTCGGAAGTCCGGCGTCGCCAGGAAATTTCCAGTACGTGTGCCAGCCGGGAGCCATTCGAAGCAGCAGCCCGATCGTGAATGGCTTGCTCGGGACAACTGCGTTGGTATCGGCCAGCAGCTCTGCTTTGACCAGCTGTTTTCCCTCATAAGTCTGGCTCTGCCCCTGTGACGCGAGAGCAAAGATCAAGAAGCAGACGATTGCGTGCGCGGCAAGTCGAACTGCCAATTTCATTCTCTTAGGTAACACTCGTGGAACTTCGCGGCAATTCACCAGCCTTTTAGGAAATCGATTTCCGGGACGCAGAGGTGTCCCAGACGTTATGGGACGATGAAAATCTTATCGGTCCAGGGGTCCTTGACTTTGCTGCCCGACGCATAACCGCTTACGTCCACATATCTCCCACCTGCATCGAATGGGCTGACGACGTACCCGGGCTTATCAGGAACTGATTTGGCAGTTGGAAATTCCAGCTGCGCAGAAGAAGTGCGCGGCGCGGGCGACCGCCTCGGTTTTGTTTGCACCGTCTCTTCCCGGCTGACACGTGAAACCCTTTCCCTTGCAGGCTGCGGTTGCGGTTGCGTCGGCGCGACCTCCGGCGCCGATGTGGGATAACCCGGGGCCGAGACATCGGATGACGTCATCTCAGTCGTAGTTGATGAATCATCACCACGTCTCTTTAAGGCGTAATGCACCGGCGCCGTAGCGACACGATAAGAACCCACCGCGACGCCGCGGGTGACATGGTACGAAGTCACCGCAACGTCACGACTCGCCCGGCATCCTCCAAGCAAAAGTGCAGTAAAGATCAAAGCTCGCGCAAAGGCATTCATTCTGCCCTATACAGATGTCGCGTGATCGCTATCCGTTCAATGATTTAACGCAGCAACATCCGACATAAAATCGGAGATGTCCTGGTCGGTCACCGACCATGAACACATCAGACGGTAAACATCGGGTTCAATGAATTTGTAAAAATGCCAGCCGCGCAGGTGGAGGTCGCGCATAAGTTGGTCATTCATTCGCACGAACACGGCGTTCGCTTCGACCGGAAAGACAATGTCGATCTTTGCCTTGGCTTGCAGGCGATTCGCGAGCTGGCGTGCCATACGGTTGGCGTGCTGCGCGTTCCGCAACCAAACATCATTCGTCAAAAGCGCGAGCCACGGCGCGGCCAGAAAACGCATTTTCGAACTGAGCTGCCCAGCTTGTTTGAGCCGGTAATCAAATTCGCTTGAAAGCTCTTTTTTGAAGAAAATCACCAGCTCGCCGGCGGCGAGGCCATTTTTTGTCCCGCCGAAGCAGAGAACATCCACGCCGGCTTCCCATGTGATCGCTTTCGGGGCGCAATTGAGCGCCGCAACCGCATTGGCGAAACGCGCACCGTCCATGTGGAGGAACATGCAGCGACCGCGCGCAAATTCACCGATCGCCGCAATCTCGTCGCGCGTGTAAGCCGTGCCGAGTTCCGTCGATTGAGTGATGCTGATCACGCGCGGCTTGTGCGAATGCAGCTCGTTCTGGCGTGCGATGACCGCTTCGGCCTCGCCGATGTCGATCTTGCCGTTCCCGCCACCAATCAGAAGAAGCTTCGATCCCTTCGTAAAAAATTCCGGCGCGCCACACTCGTCAGTTTGGATATGAGAGTATTCATGACAGACAACGCTTTGGAATGATTGACACAGTTGGGCCAGCGCAAGCGCGTTTGCTGCCGTGCCGTTAAAAACAAAATAAACATCGCAATCGGTCTCAAATAGTTCACGAATGCGGTCGCAAACGCGTGCAGTCCAGCGATCCTCGCCATAGGATGGTGCCCCGCCTACATTTGCGTTTTTGAGCGCCTCTATTGCCTCCAGGCAAATCGCGGCAGCGTTGTCGCTGGCAAACTCATGGCGCTCGCCACGTTGCTTCATGTCGATCTTGCTAATCGACTTCGACCCGTCGAGCAAATAAGTACGCGCGCAGTTTCGCGCAGTTTCGCTAAAAGAGATTGCCTGACGGACCCGAGCCCTGGGCCTCCGGAATCCACCAGGCAAATCCCTTCCACTTGCTCCCGAAATTTGTTCGGTTGCCTCATTTATTAATTCGGAAACAGACCGTGAACTGACCGTCTGCGGCATGAAATTATTTGTGCCCGCGAAAGGGTTCGTTCCGCTTTGCCTAACCCGAAACGGCGGACTAGTTTCGCAGATGAGGTCGCTCCAAAGCGAGATCGAGCAGCGCGGTGCGCGCATTTTTGAGCTTGTCGACAAACATCCGGAGTCGCTTTTTAGCAAGGCCGGTTTTTATCAGCGGATGATGGCGCTCTCCATGCGCAATGAGCATTTTAAGGTGCAAACGTTCCGCTTTGTCGATGTGCTGCCATCGCTCCGCAACTCCGGCGAGATCGTTCAGCACCTTGAAGAATACTTTGACGGAATGCGAGATGGTTTTGCGCCGGTGATTCAGACCGGGGTGCGCGTCGCGCGCATCGCCCCATGGATCAGTGCGTTTATCCTGAGACGTAATGTTTCCGGAATGGCGCGCCAGTTTATCGCCGGAAAAAATTGCGAGGATGTAATGAAAACACTGCGCAAGCGGCGGGCGCAGAAAATTGGGTTCACTGTCGATCTTTTGGGCGAGGCTGTCCTCAGTGAAAAAGAGACTGATGAATATGCGGCGCGTTGTCTCGATTTGCTGGAGTGCCTTTCGCGCGAAACGCGAGGCTGGGCCGATCCACTCGGAAAAAATTCGGAGCTTTTTCCGGTTGTAAATCTCTCCGTGAAAATCTCCGCGCTCTATTCGCAGGTGAATCCGGCCGATCCGACTGACGCCATTGCACATCTCGCGCCGAAGCTGCGGCCAATTCTGCGCCGCGCCCGCGAACTCGGCGCCTTCATCAATTTCGATATGGAAAGTTTTGCGCATAAAAATATTACGCTCGACCTGTTCAAGACAACTTTCGGCGAAGGAGAATTCAAGGACTGGCCGCATGCCGGGATCGTTATCCAAGCGTATCTGCGCGATGCTGAAGCCGATCTCCGCGATCTGATCGAATGGGGTCGCGCACGGGGCACGCGTTTCACGGTGCGGCTGGTGAAGGGCGCGTACTGGGATTACGAAACAATTAAATCGAAGCAGAACGGCTGGGATTGTCCTGTTTATTTTCAGAAGCCGGAGAGCGACATGAATTTCGAAGCGCTCTCGCGCGTGCTGCTGGAAAATGAATCGATCGTCACCGCTGCCTTCGGATCGCACAATGTCCGCAGCATCGCGCACGCGCAGGCGGTCGCGGACGAACTCGGGATCAATCGCAGCCGTTTCGAATTTCAACTACTGTATGGCATGGCCGGGCCGATCAAGCGCGCCTTGGTCGAAATGGGTTATCGGGTCCGCGAATACTGCCCGGTCGGCGAGTTGCTCCCGGGAATGTCCTACCTCGTTCGACGGTTACTTGAGAATACCTCAAACGAAGGATTTTTGCGCGCAAAATTTTCCGAGAATGTTGCGGCGGAAGAATTGCTGCGCGATCCGAACGAGCTCCTCAAGCGAGATGGAGCCACACCGCAGTCGGAGTCGTTGGCTCCGGCTGCAATTGAACATCGACATTGTGAAAATGACGCTTCCCTTCAAGGTCCACCCGGCGATATTTACAAAAACTCACCACTTGTGAATTTCGTTTACAAAGAGAGCCAGGAAAAAATGCGCAATGCGCTGCGCGAAGTGCGCAATCGGTTTGGTGAAAAATACCCGCTCGTCATCGGCGGCGAAAAAGTCTGGACAGATAAACTGACGCCTTCGGTTAACCCAGCCGCGCCAAAGGAGATCATCGGCTACGTGCCGGAAGCGGGAATTCCCGAAGCTGAGCGCGCCGTCAAGGCTGCCCGCGCCGCGTTTGGAAAATGGAGCCACACGCCCTTTGAAGAGCGCGCGCGTTTGCTCGACCGCGCCGCGGCGATCATGGACCGGCGGCGATATGAACTCTCGGCAGTCGAAGTTTTTGAAGTCGGCAAACCATGGGCTGAAGCCGACGGTGACATTCGCGAAGCAATGGATTTTTGCCGTTTTTACGCGGAGCGAATGCGGTTTATAGGCCGTCCCCGATTAACGCAGCATGTTCCCGGCGAAGAAAGTTATCAGCATTACTGGCCGCGCGGAGTCGCCCTGGTGATCGCACCATGGAATTTTCCGATTGCGATCTTGTGCGGGATGGTCTCGGCCGCGCTCGTTACAGGTAACACCGTGATCATGAAGCCGTCCGAGCAATCCATCATCTGTGGCGCGATGCTGATGCAGATTTTCGAGGAAGCCGGCGTGCCGCCCGGTGTCCTGAATTTCCTTTCCGGCCACGGCTCAGTCATCGGCGCGCACCTCGTCGATCATAAAGATGTCGACCTTATCGCGTTCACCGGTTCGCGCGAAGTCGGCCTGAGAATTTGGGAGTCGGCAGGCAAAACGCTGCCAGGCCAACGCGAGCTTAAGCGTGTCGTTTGCGAGATGGGCGGCAAAAACCCAGTGATCATCGATTCGGATGCCGATCTCGATGAAGCGATCGTCGATTCAATTTATTCTGCTTTCGGTTATCAGGGACAGAAATGCTCCGCTCTCTCACGCCTCATTCTTCTCGAGGAAAATTACGATCGCGTGATCGAGCGTTTGCTTTCCGCAGCGGCGAGTTTGCGGGTTGGCAACCCAGAAGTGCCCGGAATCATGGTTGGACCGGTGATCGACGAGACTGCTTACCGACGCATCCTTGATTACATCGAGATCGGCAAAAGCGAGGCTACACTGACCTACCAAGCGACAGAGATACCGCCGGAAGGCTATTTCATACCACCGACAATCTTCACCGATGTGAAGCCAAACATGCGAATCGCGCGGGAAGAAATTTTCGGGCCTGTGCTGAGTATCATGAAAGTGCGTGATCTCGATGAAGCGTTCGATGTTGCGAACGGTACCGATTACGCGCTTACCGCTGGATTTTTCTCGCGCAGCCCGGCCAACATCGACCGCGCCAAAGCAGAGATTGAGGCAGGCAACGTTTACATCAATCGCTCATGCACAGGGGCGGTTGTCGGGCGCCATCCGTTTGGCGGATTCAAAATGAGCGGCGGCGGTACCAAAGCCGGTGGTGCCGATTATCTCCTCCAGTTTTTATTGCCGCGCGTCGTCACCGAAAATGTCACGCGCCACGGGTTCGCCCCCGAAGAAACGCCGGAATATCGCGACGAGTTTCTTTGGCCTAAAACTGAGCCGCGCAAGGTCGGCACTTGATCACGTGAGCGTGATTGAGGCTACGGCCGTCCTTTGCTCAACAATTTCACGACCGTGATCACCATGTAGATCACCGGCCAGGCTGAGGCCACGACGACCACACCAAATACTGCCATTTCTTTAACGCGTTCTCGCGCGGATTCGATCATGAATTCGCGGCTTAAATTGTAAAAAGTCCGAAATTCCGATCCGTCCTCTCCGTCATACGAGGACGAATGGCCCCGCCACCCGCCAGAGCCTGAATGAAAGAAATAGTCGGTCTGCGGAAACCGTTTCCTGTCGCTACCGCAATGACGCCCGGGTTTCATCGCCGCTGATCCACAACTTGGACCATTCCCACAATCCATTATGCCAGCGATTCTCTATTCGGCCAGTCCAGAATCACGTAATCTGGCGATTCGGCGATGATGTTGAATCTACGAAGCGGAACGCGATCAGGAAATGTAACAGTTTCGTGCAATCGAGAAAAATGCACCGACAACGGCCCCACGATGCGTCAGGTCTTTGCGGCCGTGAATCGCGACTAATGCGATCCTTTGCTCCCCCTACTAATTCTATTTTTACCGCCAGTGGCCCGCGACCCACACCCAGCCGCCTGATCTGTGGATCCAATGACCCCGAACCCACACGGCAGTCGGTTGCGGCGGCATAACCCAACTGCCAGATACCCACACGTAGTCGGTTCCGGTCCAGCGCCAGTACCCGGGCGTCCAGACATATCCCTGGCCTGGGATCACCGTCTGCGATTCAATCCGAACCGCTGGGGGAGCCTGAGTCACGACAACCTCTCGTGCGACCGGGCCCGTCGTCGTAACCTCGCGCGTGGTCGTCGTGGTCACAGTAGTTGGTTCCCCAGCGCAGCCGACGAAGAAAAATGGGGCGAGCGCCAATACATAAACACCTCTTCTCATATAAGCCTCCTCGCTATGGATTCGTTTCGCACCAGGAACTCGGCTTTGTTCGAACTGCGATAACGATCTTTTCTCTACGCACAAGCCATAGCGGAAAACGGATTCTGATCCGATGATCAAGGATGCTTTACGTTGTCGCGACCCCAATCGGCAATCTTTCGGACATCACACTTCGCGCGCTCGAGGTGCTGAAATCAGTCCATCTGATCGCGGCGGAAGACACGCGGCATTCCAGCATCTTGTTGAAGCATTTCGACATCAAGAAACCGCTCGTCAGTTATCACGAGCACAATGAAGCGATGCGCGCCGCTCAACTGGTCGCGCGCCTCGCGGCGGGCGAAACCGTTGCCCTTATCACGGACGCCGGAACGCCAGGGCTTTCCGATCCCGGCGCGCGATTGATTCGCGAATGCATCAGACGCGAGCTGCCGTTCACGATCATACCGGGACCCTCATCGATTCTGATCGCACTCGTCGGTTCGGGATTCTCGACGGAGAACTTTTGCTTTCGCGGATTTCTCCCTGTCAAAAGTGGACAGCGCGAACGCGAGTTGCGGGCAGCAGCCGAACGCGACGAAACTACCATCTTCTTTGAATCCCCTTACCGTCTGACCAAAACCCTTAGCGCGTGCATCGACATCATGCCGGATCGCAACCTTTGCGTCGCCCGGGAGCTCACAAAAAAATTCGAGGAGTTTCGGCGGGGAAGAGCCAGCGAGCTTCTCGCACACTACGACACGCATCCGCCGAAAGGCGAGATGGTGCTCCTTATTGGAACCGTAAAAGATTCCTCGACGCCGCTCGGAACGACAAAAGAATAGCCGCTGGCTATTTTCGCTTGTCAAAGCCACTTACCTGTGGAATTTTGCGCGGCTTTTTCTCCTCAGAAGCGCTTATGGCTTACGCAATTATCAAAACTGGTGGCCGACAATATCGCGTCGTAGAGGGCGACACGATCGATGTCGATCTTTTGGACGCGGAAGTGGGAAAAACCACTACGTTTGCCGATGTGTTATTGCATGCCGATGGTCACAAGCTCACGCACGGTGATCCGCTAATTTCTGGCGCGAAGGTCACGGCCGAAGTTGTCGAGCAACGGAAAGACAAAAAAGTCATCGCGTTTAAATTTAAGCGGCGTAAGGGTTACCATCGCACGGTCGGACACCGGCGAAAGCTGACGCGAGTGAAGATCAAAAGCATCAGCGTCGACGCGAAGAAAAGTGGGACTACAAAGAAAGCCGCCGAGTAATCGCGTCTATCAACTCTCAACCTTCAACTATCGACTTCCAAAATGGCTCATAAAAAAGGACAAGGCAGCGTCAAAAACGGGCGTGACAGCGTCAGCAAGCGGCTGGGCGTGAAAAAATTTGGGAGCGAGTTGGCCGTCGCTGGCAACATAATTATTCGCCAGCGCGGAACGAAATTTTTGCCGGGGAAAAATGTCGGACTAGGCCGCGATTACACGATTTTCGCGCTGGTCGATGGAAACGTGCGCTTTGATCGGGCTGGGCGACGGGTCAACGTCGATCCGGTCGCGGCTGGGAAATAAACAGCTGATTCTGCTTTCCGGCTTCGACCAGCCTGCGGTATAACGAATTTCGCTGATGAGATACAACACGTTCATTCTGTTCGGCGCCCCTGGCAGCGGCAAAGGCACCCAGGGGAAAACGCTCGGCACGATTCCGCGTTTTTATCATTGCGCCTGCGGCGATGTTTTCCGCTCGATCGATACGCGCACGAAGGTCGGTAAAGCCTTCCTGGAATACTCGAGCAAAGGTGAGCTCGTGCCGGATGAGATTACAGTCGAGCTCTGGCGGGAGGCCATCGAGGCGGCGGTGGACGCGCATAAGTTTAAACCGGACATCGACACGCTCGTCCTCGACGGCATCCCCCGGAACATCGGCCAGGCGAAAATCATGGAAGAAATGATCGACGTGAAAAAAGTGTTTCACCTCTCGTGCCCGAGCCGTGAGACCCTTTTTACGCGCCTGAAGAAGCGCGCGTTGAAAGATAATCGCCTCGACGACGCGAACGAACAAGTCATCCAGCGTCGCCTCGATACCTACGAGGCGGAATCGAAGCCCGTGCTTTCATATTATCCAGAAAAGATAATCACGGCGGTTGACGCGACTCAGCCGCCTTCCAAAGTGTTGTTTGATATCCTCGCCAGTATGAACGGCGTGGATGCTCATCATGAGCCAGCAACAGTTTGAAAATTTCACTGCCTCCAGCCTCTATTGCGAGAAGTGCAAAACCGCGATGCCGGTGCGTGAGCGGCTGCTGTTAGTCCTGCCTGACCGCGAGATTTTCGATTATCTTTGCACAGGTTGCGGATCGTCGGTCGGCCAGCGTGAAGTCACTGCCGGCGATAAATTGCTGTCACAAGCAATGGCGAGGAGCCGTCCGCGGCGCGCGCCCGCGCAAACGCTGCTTCATTAAGGCGCCATGCGCGTCGTGTTCATCGGCACGGGTGGCATCGGCGTGCCGGCGGTGCAAGCTTTGCTGCAATCAGGCGAACACCAACTCACTGGAATCGTCACCCAGCCGGATAAACCGATTGGGCGCGAGCAGCGAATTGAGCCTTCCCCGATCAAACAAGCGCTTAATGGAACCAAGATGCCGATCTTGCAACCAGCACGGATTAAAGATCGGCAACCGATCGAGGAAATCCGCGGACTGTTGCCGGACGTAATCGTGGTGATGGCTTACGGACAAATTTTACCGCGCACGATTCTTGAGATTCCCTCTCTCGCGTGTTTGAACTTGCATGCGTCATTACTTCCACGACATCGCGGTGCGGCCCCCATTCAAGCCGCAATCGCATGGGGCGACTCCGAAACAGGAATCACGGTTATGTACATGGATGAGGGTCTCGACACGGGCGATATTTTATTGCAACACAAGATCGACATCTTGCCGACAGACACGGGTGGCTCGCTGCACGATCGGCTGGCGCAAATCGCGCCGGGGGTGTTGCTCGAGGGTTTGAAATTGCTTGTGCAAGGAAATGCGCCGCGCGTCCCGCAGGATAATGCGCTCGCTACTTATGCGCCAAAATTGAGTCGCGAAAACGGACGAATCGATTGGACGGAACCAGCTAAGGTGGTCGAGCGAAAAATTCGCGCTTACAATCCGTGGCCAGGGGCGTTTGCAATTCTGACAGACAGGCCGGGGCACGAGCTCAAACTTAAGATTCTTAGCGCGCAGATTGTCGATGGGAAAGGAAGACCGGGCGAAGCTCTATACGCAGATAATCACGGGTTAATCGTTGCAACCGGCGAAAAAGCACTTTCGCTCCAAAAAGTTCAGCTGGAAGGGAAATCGCGAATGGGCGCCCACGACTTCGTTCGTGGCCATGCTCGATTGCTAGAACGAAAGCTCAAGTAATTCGCTGGATCCCTCCACTTCGCTCGGGATGATTCGCGTTCCGAGTCATTTTGCTTTTCAAAGACCAGCGCGTCTTGTTTCATCAGATCCGCCATGAAAACAGAGGTGCCCGCTTACAAGCGCATTGTGCTCAAATTGAGCGGCGAAGCGCTTCAAGAGCGCGGCGCGCGGGAGAACATTTCGCCAGCAGTCGTCCGGGATATTGCTGGGCGCATTAAAGAAGTGCACGACCTCGGCGTGCAAGTCTCAGTAGTGATCGGCGGGGGGAACATCTGGCGCGGCCTCTCCGCTTCGCATCGCGGAATGGACCGTACAACCGGCGATTACATGGGCATGCTGGCAACGGTAATCAACGCCTTGGCTTTGCGAAGCACGCTTGCCCAGATGGGCGTCGAGACCCGCGTGCAGACGGCCATCGAAATGAAAAACGTGGCCGAACCGTTCATTCTTGGCCGCGCGATTCGCCATCTCGAACTCGGTCGTGTGGTCATTTTCGCCGCCGGCACGGGCAATCCTTATTTTTCGACCGACACGACCGCGGCGTTGCGCGCGAGCGAGATTCGCGCGGATATCATTTTGAAAGCAACCAAAGTGGACGGTATTTACGATCGCGACCCGAATACCGACCCAAATGCGAGGCTCTACGAACGCATTACTTTCACCGAAGCGCTCACGAAACGATTGCAGATCATGGATTCGACCGCATTTAGCCTTTGTATGGATAACAAAATCCCCATCGTGGTCTTCGATATGAACAAACCGAGCAACATCCGCGATGCCGTGTTCGGGCGAAAAGTCGGGACGCTCGTTTGCGATGAACCCGAGCCAAAGTAAAAATTTAATCTCATGAGCAGCGACGACATTCTTCTCGAAGCCGAGATGTCGATGGAAAAAAGCGTCGACTATATGGTGCACGAATTTGCTGCCGTGCGCACCGGCAAAGCCTCACCCGGACTCGTCGAAAATGTCGATGTTGCAGCGTATGGATCGACTATGAAGCTGAAGCAGCTTGCATTGATCACCACGCCCGAGCCGCGTTTGCTCGTCGTTCAGCCGTTTGATGCCAGCACAGTGCAGGACGTCGAGCGGGCGCTCAAGGAATCAAAAATCGGCATCACGCCGAACGTCGATGGAAAGATTATTCGGCTCCCGATTCCAGAGTTGTCGGAAGAGCGGCGCAAAGATCTTGTCCGCTCGCTTAGCAAAATGGCAGAGGAAGCGCGCGTGCGAGTTCGGGCGAACCGACGCGCGGCGCTCGATGAGGCGAAGAAACTCAAATCCACCGGCGAATTAAGCGAAGATGGATTGCGCGATTTGGAGGCCGAAGTGCAAAAGCTAACCGATCGTTTCGTCAAGTCGGTGGACGACCATCTCAAGCATAAAGAAGCTGAGATCATGAAGGTCTGATCGCGCGCAAGATCGACCTCTCCTACGATCGACAATTGAATTTGTAGGAGTCTGTCCCAGACACCAATTTCTACAGCCGCACGAGATCGACCAGGAACTGGCACCAAAGATAAACCATCCCGCGCCAGGAATATTTTACATCGCCAGCGGCAGTCTGTTTGAGCACGCCCTTGGCGATATTATGCGCGATTTGATCGCGCAGATCGTTTTCGATTTCCGTTTCGATACGCTCTTCATCCAAAATATCGATCGCGTCTGCATTCACGCCGTTCCGGCGGAGAAACTCGCGATGGCTTTCATAAAGCTGCCCAAACGATTGATCAGGGCGCTGTCGGTTGATGCGAAACTGAGGCGTCACTTTCAGGCCGTAGGAGAGCGGATAATTCCAAGTCGTCCAAATCGTCCCCCCCTTGGCACGCGATGAAATGCGCAAATAATAAAAGGAGAGATCATGCTGCTCGTTCAGGCAGATCGCAGCCTGGGCTCGATCTTCCTCCTTGTAAAACAAACGGAAAAACTGGCGGTAATCCTCCCAATCCCAACCGGTATCGCCCACATGGACGAAACCTTCGCTCTCGATCCCGCGCGTGATTTCAGTTAGCGCAGGAAAACTATCCGATGACGGCGGACTTTTCGGGCGGAGCTGTTTTTCTTTGGGCAGTCGAAGGGCCCGGATGCGAGTGAGAATTTCCAGCCACGGCAGGAAAAGCCAGCTCACGGCGGCAATCAATCCAAGTACCCAGCTGCCGGTTATAAAGAAGATCGCCAGGAATGAGGCGACAAGAATACCGAGCGCGCCCGCCTTTTGTGAATACGAGTTTTGAAAGGTGCGCAGGCCGACGCTGAGCATCGCCACCCCGAGCGTTAAAAAAACACCAAACAGCATTAGGGATTAATCTGGTGCTCGTTCAGAAATTTCTCGAGTTGATCGGTATCGAAATTCGCCAGAACCCTGTCGCCCGCCACGAATGTCGGGACATAAGTTTGTTCGGAAAGCTGTTTCATCTCCTCGTATGCCTGTCGGTCTTTGCTGATGTCGATGAGATTAAAACGATAGCCTTTCTCCGTGAGATAATCTTTTGCGTCAATGCACCAGGAGCACCATTCCCGACTGTAAAGCCTTAGTTCCATCGAGACGCGCTAATAAACTGTCCCTTTCGATTGCGTCAACCACCAGGTGAATCCCGTTTCAGTACGCCTTCGCCCAGACCACACGGCGCGAGCTTGGTTTACCTGTGAAAATGCATTCTCCGTGCTCGGCAGAATCGTCGAGTGGGATAACTCGAATGGTAACTTTGAGATCATTTTTGATTTGTTCTTCGACCTCGCGAGAGCCGTTCCAGTGCGCCAGGGCAAAGCCACCGTGAATTTCGGGTTTGTCAGAATTCGCCGGAGTAAAGAAATCGTAAAATTCCTTTTTGGAGTCGATTACCCGTGTGTGTTCGTCGCGGAATTTTGTCGCGCGTTCGTAGAGATTGTTTTGAATCGACGTGAGAATTTCGGGCGACCGCCGAACCAATTCCTCCATTGGCACCGATTCTTTCGCTTTTATCCCTTGATCGCGCCGGCTCACTTCGACGGAATTTTTCTCCAGATCGCGCGGGCCAATCTCGACACGGAGCGGCACACCTTTTTTGATCCACTCCCAATTCTTCACGCCGCCGCCGAGCTCGCGGCGATCGACTTCCACTTCAACCGGAAGATCGGCATATCGAACTCGGCGCAATTCTTTCGCCAATTTATCGCAAGTTTCCAGCACTGCGGCGCGCGTTTCTTCCTTTGGCATGACCGGCAGGATCACGATCTGCGTTGGCGCGATCCCCGGCGGCAGAATCAAGCCGTCGTCGTCGCCGTGCGTCATCACTATCGTGCCGACAAGTCGCGTGGTCATCCCCCAGCTCGTGGTCCAACCGAACTCCTGTTGACCTTCGCGGTTCTGAAACTGAATGCCACTCGCACGCGCAAAATTTTGGCCAAGGAAATGCGACGTGCCAGCCTGGATCGCTTTCCGGTCCTGCGCCATCGCTTCGAGCGTCAAGGTTTGTACGGCACCGGGAAATCTTTCGCTCTCGGACTTCGCGCCGGTCAAAACAGGAACGGCGAGATGATCGCGCACAAAGCGTTCATAAAGATCGAGAATCAATCTCGCTTCCGCGCGCGCCTCCGCTTCGGTTTCGTGAACAGTATGACCTTCCTGCCAAAGAAATTCGGTGGTGCGCAAAAAAAGGCGCGGCCGCATTTCCCAGCGGACAACGTTTGCCCACTGGTTGATCAGGATGGGAAGATCGCGATATGATTGCACCCACTTTGCGTAACTCGCGCCAATGATGGTTTCGGAAGTCGGCCTAACGACCAGCGGCTCGGTCAGCGCGCTCGCTGGCCGCAATTTTCCATCCGTATCGGCCTCGAGCCGACTGTGGGTAACGACGGCGCATTCCTTTGCGAAGCCTTCGACGTGCTCCGCTTCCTTCGCGAAATAACTCAGCGGAATGAAAAGTGGGAAGTAGGCATTGCGGTGTCCGGTCGCACGAAACATGGCATCGAGCTGCCGCTGCATATTTTCCCAAATGCCGTATCCCCACGGGCGGATCACCATGCAGCCGCGCACATCCGAAGGTTCAGCCAGCTCGGCTGCACGAATCACTTGCTGATACCATTCAGGGAAATCTTCCTCGCGCCGCGGGGTAATCGCGGTTTTTTTAGATGAATCCACGGATTCTGCCATGCAAGAAGCGGAACAATTAAACTCGCACGATGCAAATGGCCAGTAGCCATTTGGCGACACTCCGGAAACGCGAGTAGCTAAAAATTTCGTCCGATGAGCGCTTTGGCGGGGCGCTCGGTGTAGCCGCTGGCGAAATTGATCGTGCAAACGCTGCCATAAAGTGCGTGCGGCCCGTATCCTACGCCGGCGTAATTGAAATTGGGATCGAAAATGTTTTTGCGATGTGTTCGCGCCGGGCGGCCATCGTCAATAATGAGCGCAAGAATGATTTCGCGCGCGGTCGTTTTTCCGTAGGCAATGTTTTCACCCCACAGTCCCCTCCAGATTCCATAGCGGCTGAGGCGATCGCCCGGGCTGCTCTGGTCGCTGCCGCGATGTCCCGTGCGCCCCGCAGCCTGATCGGCGCAATGATCGGCCGCCGCACGACACATTCCCGGCGACAGGGTGAGCGGTTGTTCCGGACGAGCATTACGAAGGAAGCGCACGGCCTCTTCAATCGCGCCCAATCCTTCTTTCATCCGCCATTTTGCGCTCCCTGGAAAAATGATGAACCTGCCATCGAAACGCGAACGCAACGCCTCAACATACGTCGCGTAAAGAGCGGGATGTTGCCGGGCAAAGTTCATCTCGCGAAGGACGGTGCTGGCCGAAACACCTTCGCCGTTTGGCACAGCAGGATACTCGCTGGCCAAAAGAAGCGAACACCCGACCACGCAAAACAAAGCGGAAAGAGCGAGGCGGATCTGGAGCGAGTATTTGACACTCCGTGGCACGTCCCGTAGTTTTCGTGCCTTTTCCGCCGTTATGAAAACGTTTTCCGCCAAAGCCAGTGAAGTCCCGCGCAAATGGTGGGTAATCGACGCGAAGAACCAGGTACTGGGCCAGGTTGCGGTAAGGGCGGCCAATTTGTTGCGAGGCAAAGGGAAGACGATTTTCACTCCGCACGTGGATACCGGTGATTTCGTTGTCGTGATCAACGCTGACAAAGTGCGACTAACTGGAAAAAAAGAGGATCAAAAAAGTTACATGAGCTTTTCAGGATACGTGGGTGGCCACAAATCAGAGAATGCCCGGGCACGGCGTGTTCGCCATCCGGAATTGCTGATTGAGCGGGCGGTGCGGGGAATGATTCCACATAATCGGCTCGGTCGCGCAGTTTATCGAAAATTAAAGGTTTACCGCGGCGATTCTCATCCGCATGCCGCGCAACAGCCGAAAGCAGTCAAATTTGCCTGACGAGTAATTTTATGTCGCAAACTCAGGAATTCATCGCAACTGGTCGCCGTAAGACTTCGGTTGCACGCATCCGCATGATGCCAGGCACAGGCAAGATCGACATCAACGGTCGCAGCTTTGAAGATTATTTTCCCACCGCGCCATTGCAGAACGTTGTGCTGCAACCGCTTCAAACCGCAAAGCTAGTGAATTCCTACGACCTCTCGATCAACGCAAGCGGCGGTGGCGCAAGCGGACAGGCCGGTGCGGTTCGTCTCGCGATTTCCCGCGCTCTTCTTCAAGTGGACGCTAATTTACGCGGTAGACTCAAGACTGAGGGCCTGCTCCGACGTGACCCGCGCATGAAAGAGCGAAAAAAATCGGGTCAACCCGGTGCCCGGAAACGTTTCCAGTTCTCGAAACGATAATTTGTCGTGTTGGAGGGACACGCGCTGTCGTGTCCCAAATATTAGAGTGCCGGCGGCGCGGACGCCCTAAAGTTATTTTGGCTTCGGCGGCGTCGCGCTCGGTGCCGCCAAAAATGGCGGGATCGTCGATGTTGGTGCCGGCTCCGACGAGGCGCTTGGTTTCAACAAACGCAATTCCTGGGCGGCCTCGCCCGCCCAAAAGCTCTCCCGGTGGCGTGTCAGGATCGTCTCGCAGACGCGCCGCGCTTCCTCGGTTTGGTTCCTCGATTTCAAAAGGTACACTTGCGACAAGAGCGCAAGCGGCGCGTTGAAACTGTTTGGATAGGTCGATGCGATCTGTTGGTACATCGACAATGCCTCATCATTTTTTCCCATCAACTCCAGATTGGCCGCCATTGCCATTTTTGCCGTACTCACCAGTTCGTGATTCAGATTCTTGTCGATAAAAACCTGAAGTGTCGCGTTCGCTTCCGTGAATTTCTTTTCTTTCCGCTGCGCTTCGGCCAGCAGAAGATAAGCATCGGCGGCCGCGGGCGTGTTCGGGTAATCCGCAATCACTTGCTGATACGCGTCCGCGCTCTTTGCGCTGGCTAACAATGCCGATGCCGCCGCGGCGTTGCGATCAATGTAAAACCGATAGGCTCCAAAGCCGATAATGGCGAGCACGACGATAATTAATGCCGCGATAATCTCAGTTTTGAATCGCTCCCAAAACACGCGTGTTTCAAGCGCTGCATCGTACGAAGGAGGCGGGACTGTCGGCATAATTTGATGTCGATGCTACTCGGCGATTCAACCCGTGCGAGCGTCGTCTTATGCCATGCGAGGCTTTTTTGCGCAAGCGCTACGCAGCCGTTCGCTCGCTTGATTAGGCAGCCGCAAATTCGCTTCGCGAATCGCGCACGGCCTTGCGCGCCGCATTGCGGAAAGTGTTAACTCTACGAGATGAACCTATGGCAAGAATATTGGACCCCGGTCCGCGTGTTTCTCGGCCTCGGCGCCGAACCGCAGACACTCACCTTCGTGCAAATTTCACTGCGCGGAATCATCGTTTTCATGTTCACGCTTTTGATGGTGCGAATCAGCGCCCGCCGATCGCTCGCGCGCCGCACCGTTTTCGACAGCGTCTTTCTAGTGATTCTCGCCTCTGTGCTCGCGCGCGCTATCAATGGATCTGCGGATCTGCTCCCAACCGTCGGCGGTGGGTTTGCGATGGTTGCGTTTCATCGATTGCTGGCCTGGATTGCGTTCTATTCGCATGGCTTCGGCAATCTCATCAAAGGCACGGAGGAAATCCTCATCCGTGACGGGGAATTGGTGCACGGAGGGTTGCGTCGCAACCACATCACGAGACACGATCTTGAGGAAGATTTGCGACTCGATCTGCACTCTGACGATTTCAAACGCATCCGAAGCGCACGCCTCGAACGCAGCGGCGATATCAGCTTCATCTGCAAATGATCACGCAGCCCTGAATTCGACATTGGACGTTCGACGTTCGACGTTTGCTTGATGCAGCCACACGATAAACTCTTCACTCCCGGGCCGGTCGAGGTTTCCCCGAAAACATGGGCAGCGTTCTCACGACCGATGATCAGCCATCGCGGAGACGATTTTAAAAACCTTTACCGAGCCATTCACCCAGGTCTTCAGAAATTATTCAACACGACGCAGCCGGTGTTTCTCTCGACCTCCTCGGCGTGGGGCGTGATGGAAGCGTCAATCCGCAACCTCGTCGGCCGCGGCTTGCTCAATTGCATGTGCGGCGCCTTTTCCGACAAATGGCTCGACGTCGCCAAGCGTTGCGGCAAAAACGCCGAGCCGCTCCAGGTCGATTGGGGAAAACACATCAATCACAAGGCGGTGGATCAACGGTTGGCGACCGGAAAGTTCGACACCGTCACTTTGGTTCACAACGAAACTTCGACCGGCGTGATGAATCCGCTCGGCGAGATCTGCGGCGTGCTCGCGAAATATCCCGACGTGACCCTCATCCTGGACACCGTCTCATCGTTCTCCGGAGTCAAGATCGACATGGACGCGCTCGGTATCGACGTCATGCTAACCGGCGCGCAGAAAGCGCTCGCGCTGCCGCCTGGTTTCTCGCTCTTCTCCGTTTCCGAAAAGGGATTCTCGCGCGCCGAGAAAATCGCGAACCGCGGTTTCTATTTCGATTTTCTCGAATTCAAAAAACAGCAGACCGAGTGGATGACGCCAAGCACGCCCAGCATTGCGCACATTCACGCCTTGCAATCGAAGCTCGACGAAATTTTCACCGAAGGACTTGAAGCGCGTTTTGATCGCCACGTGCGCACCAACGCGCTCGTGCATGATTGGGTCGGTCGCAGCGGCTTCGATTTTTTTGCCGAGGAAGGCTTCAGGTCAAAAACGCTCACTTGCGTAAAGAACAACCGCGGCGTCGACGTTCTGAAGCTCGCTCGCGAACTGCGGGGCAAACATCATCTGGTCATCGATCCCGGCTACGGCAAAATTCAGGGCAAAACGTTCCGTCTCTCGAATATGGGCGACGAAACGGAAGACACGATTTCGCATCTGCTCGCGTGTCTCGATGATGTTCTGTAGCGCGGGTCCCCGCGATTGCCGAGCGAATGTCGTTTTCCTCAGCTGCAATCGCAGCCTAGCCTATCCCCGTTTATGCCAGCGATCGAAGCTTCCAGTTTAACTAAAATTTATCGGACCTACCGTAAGGAACGTGGCCTCTGGGGCTCGATCAAGGGTCTGGTCAAGCGACGATATCAAGAAACGCGAGCGGCCGACGAGGTTTCGTTCCAAATCGAGCAGGGCGAGTTTGTCGGCTTTCTCGGCCCAAACGGTGCGGGAAAAACCACCGTGCTAAAGATGCTGTCGGGCTTGCTGAATCCCACCTCAGGCGATGCGCGAGTGCTCGGCTTCATCCCATGGGAGCGGCGCAACGAAATGAAGCGGCAGTTCAGTCTCGTGATGGGCCAAAAGAACGCGCTCTGGTGGGATCTGCCCGCTCAAGAATCGCTCGAACTCAACCGCGCCATCTACGGGATCGATCGGACGCGGTTCAAAAAGGTCGTCGACGGATTGTCGGAGCTCCTCGAAGTGCAGGACAAAATGAATGTGATGGTGCGCGAGCTCTCGCTAGGCGAGCGAATGAAGATGGAGCTCATCTCCGCGCTCATTCATGAGCCACGCGTACTTTTTCTCGATGAACCGACTATCGGACTGGATGTCGTCAGTCAAAAACGTGTCCGGGAATTTTTGCGCATCTATAACGAGGAACATCGCATCGTCACGCTGCTGACCAGCCATTACATGCAGGACATCGAAGAGCTTTGTCATCGAGTTCTCATCATTGATCACGGCAAAATCTTCTTCGACGGACCGCTCGGACAAATTATCGATCGCTTCTCTGGCTACAAAATCGTGAGTCTGACCTTCGAGAAACAGGCTACGCGTGATTTGTCAGCGTTCGGTGAAGTAATCGAACAAACGCCGGTATCAGTGCAATTGAAAGTTCCACGAGCGAAAGTCACCGAGACTTGCCGGCAATTGCTGGAAGCTTGTCATGTCAGCGACATCAATGTCCAGGAAGTGCCCGTGGAGGATGTGATCCGCCAGCTTTTCGGAGAGCGAGCTGGCAAGGCCCGTTTGGAACGGGACGGTCAAGGCTGACCGAAGCTGGGCAAAATGCTTTTTTCCATCGCCTCCGCGAATGTTGGATAGCGAGGCGTCCAGCCAAGACCACGCAGTTTCGCATTGCTGACGCATTTACTGGTCTCCCCGCGCTTGCCTCGCACTGCCGACTTTCCGACAGGCGGAAGTGGACGATTCAACTTCTTCGCCAACCAACGATAGCATTCGCTTTGCCGAATAGGCTGATCGTCAACCACGTTGTAAATTTGTTTTGCTTCGCGTTGTCGATCTAACAAGAGAAAGAGGGCTGCGGCAATATCGTCTCGGTGCACTTGGTTAATAAAGCGGTCGTTTTCCGGATCGACAACCGCGTTGCCGGTGAGAAATTTGCTTAGAAACGCCGACCGCCCTGGTCCATAAATTCCAGCGAGTCGCGCGACGATCCCGCTGTGGCCGAGGAAGAGTTCTTCGGTTTCACGCAAGATTTGCCCAGTCTGATGCCGAGGCTCGGCGGCGCTTTCTTCGGTGACCCACTCACCATTGGTTTGCGCATATACGCTCGTGCTGCTGGTAAAAAGGATCGCCGATGTTGCAAATGTCTCGAGAAGATTGCGCGCGCCGTTGAGATAAACCCGACGATAAAGATCGACATGTCCGCCCCGCGTGCTCGCGCAATGAACGATCACGTCGAAATTTCCTTCGCAGGCGCGGACTTGTTGCGCGTCCGTTATGTCAATTGCGTGGATTGGATATGGCTTACCCGTACCGGCGTTAGATTTTGTCCAGCCTTCGACTTTCCAGCCGGCCCGATGAAACAAATCAGCAGTTGCCTGCCCGACATAACCGCATCCGGCGATCAAGATTCGCGGCATGATTCTTGATGCTCACACAGCCGCTGACGCAATTTCAATTTCATCAAAAATGTTTTTCTGAATCGCGCGGACCTGTTTGAGACGAATCAACTCCAGAAGCGCGAGAAAAGTCACGGCGACTTCAATCCGCGACACGACTGCGCCAAACAATTCGGAAAAGCGAACAGGAGCGCCGTCTGCGACCCGCTTCAAAATTGTATCGATCTTCTCCGAGACGCTGAAGCGTTCGCCGAAAATCTCCTGGACGTCTTGCCGAGCTTCCAGTCGCTTGATCACCGTTTGAAACGCGTTGATCAGCTGGAAAATCCCAACCTCACCCAGTCGAAGCGGCACATCGACAGAAGACGAGCCTCTTTCCCGAGCGAAAATGCGCTCCTGGTTGAGCTCACGCAGATGCAATTGTTCAGCCGCCTCCTTGAATTTTTTGTACTCAATCAGTTGCCGAATCAAATCCCAGCGCGGATCATCTTCCTCGGCGTCTTCCTCAGGCGGCTGCTGATCGATGGGCAATAAGCTGCGGCTTTTTAGGTAAAGCAGGTTCGCCGCCATAACGATGAACTCGCCGGCAAGCTCGATATTCAACTCCTTAAATGCCTGAAGAAATTCGAGATACTGCCGAGTGATGCGTTCGATCGAGATGTCGTAAATGTCGATCTCATCCTGCTTAATCAGGTAAAGCAGGAGATCGAGCGGTCCTTCGAAAACCTCGAGCTTGACCTTGTAATCG
>Ga0070697_100000862_pt1 | contig 22801 bp, 18 predicted proteins | sample KBSK1501metaG_FD_65475 | JGI IMG/M metagenome (GOLD analysis project Ga0070697, IMG submission 65475) | Corn, switchgrass and miscanthus rhizosphere microbial communities from Kellogg Biological Station, Michigan, USA - KBS K1-50-1 metaG | ecosystem: Host-associated > Plants > Roots >... | reverse complement strand
CTGTAGCCTGGCCAGTCAAGCAGACGTTTGTCAGTCCAGGGATTCGAGATGTTCAGGAACCGGCCGTCATAGCGTTTACCCTGATTTGCCACCAGTTCTGATTTTGCGACCCATAGAAGAGCGTGAGTCGTGGTGCCGTCCGGCATTTGCAGCGGCTCAAAAAGTAATGACTCAGCTTCCGCGCGTTGGCGTAACAATTCCCAGTTATGTCCGCGCGTATCGCGCAGGTTAGTTATCTGCCGCTCGTTGTAACGCTGCAGGTTCAGCTCATCGACCAACCCGCCAAACGTTTTGTCCGTGAGTTTCAGTCGCGCTTGGATTTCAGCGAGTTCAACGTCCGAAAACGCCTGTCCACCTTCCGGACTGGCAACCGCTTCATAAAGAGAGAGCACGGAAAGAGCACGGATAATGTGCGACTTGCGGTAGTCGCTTGAGTTTTTCCGGTAGGAACGAGTCGAAGCCTTCAGCGGTATACCGTAGGGATCGAGCAACAAACTCTGCAACGCCGTCCAAAAAATCTTATTCCAAACGTCGCGGTCAGCGGCCGCAAGATCAAGAACGGGAGGCGGCGCCTTCTCTGAAGCCGACTTTCTGCTGCCAACTCTGGAGTAAAGAAAGGGCACTGCGCCCGAAAGACGCTGTTCCATCGTGGGGCGCGTGTAGGTTAGCGGCCAAACGTACCGAAGACGATCATTTTCGGGACTGGAGTCGCCCAGCGTATCGCGCAGCACCGTTACGAGTGGAACCCAATTGCCATGTTCGGGAGTCTGAATGCCATCCAGCCGGGCGTGAATGGTTATTAGTTCAGCACCGCCGGCAACCGGCACTCGCTCCAGGCGAAATATCTCATCGCTGGAAGTCGACTCCGATTTTGGGCTATTTGGCGCATCCTGTTTTGGGCCAGCTGGCTGATCCGGATCAAAAGAGCGAGCGTCCTGGGCCAGGAGAGAGGCAGGGAATAGAAACGAGACTAAGAGAACAAAAATCAGGACACTGGTTTCTCGCGACGATCTGTCGGGACAAATGCGCATCTTCCAGCAACCCTTGATAGTTTTCAACCTTATGGAATCCTTCTGATGCCGCGGGCTTATTGCACCGCTTGTTCTATTTTCGCTCGAGCGCCTCGCTTCAACATTCTGATAGCAAATAGCGCGCCGACAGAATTCGTAAGAACAGAAAGAATATACCATCGCCCGAAAGGAGCAGTAAATTCTGCTGGCCGACGGGCTCTGGTGGATAAGATGGGCCTACGATGCTGGAAAGGATCTGCGGCGTTGCCGTTAATAACAGTGAAAATGGAAGAGTGAAAAGTGAAGAGTTGGCAAAGCTCTTACTTTTCACCTTTCACTGCAGTTAGCGGCTATTTTGGTGGGGAGGGAGCGCTTTCTGGTTCTTTGGCGTCGTTCTCCGGCGGAAGTTTCCAGCCGGCGCGCACGAGCAAAGCGATTCCGTAGCGAATGGGGACCGCAAAATTCGAGGCTTCATTCTCGGTAAACACCGCAAAGTTAACACCGATCACGCGCCCGTTTGGTCCAAACACGGGTGCACCAGAACCGCCCTCCGCCGTTCGCGCGTCGTAGGCGATTCGCCGGCTGTTCACGTCGGTGATATTACCCTGCGTCGTTAGCGGTTGAATGCGCTGTGACTCAGCGAGGTGACCAAGCAAAGCGTCGAGTGAACCGCCGTAACGTTGTTGTATGTTCCGTGATTCATTTTCGTCCAGCAACGCCAGCAGTCGATCAATTCCGTTTGGGAAGCCCATCATGACTACTGTCTTGCCAACTGCCAGTGCATTGTCGTCCCTCTCCAGCGGAATCACGGGGATATCGGTGGGCAAGTCCTTGATGTCGAGAAACACCACGGCGAGATCGTCCCGGGTGCCGGCAACCTTGAACTTCAGCGGTATCGGTTGTTTGTGATCAGGGAAGTAAGCATTCAGCTTCTTGAGCCGCGGTTGCCCTCTCACACTACTACTTAAACTTTGCGCGCGCTCATCGGCGAGCCAGGGCTGGGCAATGTGACGGTTTGTCACCACGTACCCATCGCCGACATAAAACCCGCTTCCCGAAAACTGAAACTCAGCCACTGCCGCATTGCCCTCGGGCGTCAGGGTGGTCGGATCGCCACTGTTCTGGACCGTCGCGCCGCTTTCGTTTAGCTGCGCCTCAGGATAACGAAGCGGCCTTCCAGTTCCTGCCTCGACAAAATAATAGGTGCCAGCTATCAAACATACGCCGCTGCCAAAATCGCTCCGAAGCTTGACGGCCAGAGACAGGCTGTTGCGGATCTCCTCGTTTGAACGACCGATGTCGTTCAAGGTTTGATTCATCTTCGACGTCTGTTCTTTTGCCTGCGTCAGCTGGGCGCGCTGATCGTCAATCAGGCGCCGAGTGCGCTGCAATTCTTTGAACATTGAGAATCCGATGTAGAGACTGCCGCCAACAAGTATCACCACGATCGTCAACGTAATCAGTTTCGTACTCGGATTAATCTCTTTTACGAGCTCTCGGGTAAACTCGCGAAGAAACACCTTCGCGTCGTCGCGGCGGGCTGTTGCTGCCGACTCAATAGCGGCTTGTTCGATGAACGGCGCAACGTGCGCCTCGTGGGCAGAGGTGCCGACAACAGCGGGCAGGGAACGAATCGGGTAGAAGGTAATCAGGAGATGGGTGTCGTCAATTCGAAGCTCGTCACCGTCTTCTATTGGCTCGTTAAACTTCAGATCGTTGCCGTTAAGTTTGAAAGTCAGTGCCTCGTCGACACTGGTTACGACGTAAGATCCGTCGCGCCTCTCAAGTTCAAGTGCGGCGCGGTTTTCGTCACTTCTTTTTGGTAATGACGAAGAACGGAGGCGCACCGCACAATCTTCGCTGCTGCCGATGCGGACATGTTCGTCCGTCAAAACCTGGGTATGCTTGTCCTTACCCGAAGAGATATGAATTACGAGGCCGCTTGACATAAAAGCTTAGCAGTCAACTTTGCTCATTACATTATTTTGGGCGACCGAATCAAACCGCCCGGTCCTGACGCGGTCTGTGAGAGCGGTCGCCCTTTAGGAGCTTATTCTACAGTTATTTTCAGTGCTAGCAAAAGGCTAAGTAGGAACTCGGGCCACCTCGATCCCCACTCCTTAACACCGCCTTTGCCGTGATAGCATGCGAACGTTGTCCAGGGCGGTTTAGTCTATGGCAGAGAACTACTTCATTGAAGATTGCGAAAGGCTTGAAGGGCTGGCCCCAATCGTGGCTGCGCCCATCCAGCATCATGTCTTTGTTTGCACCGGCAAGTCATGTTCGGCGGTTGATAGCGCAGCGGTGAAGATCGCGTTTGAGCGCGAGCTCCTCTCCCGCCAGCTCCTGTTCGGAAAAGAAAAGAAGGGCAAGAACCCAAGGGGAAGCGTAGTGGTGACGGAGTGCGGCTCGGTTGGCTTCTGCGCCATTGGGGCGGCGGTGATGGTTTATCCGGACGGCATCTGGTACGCGCAGGTTCGCGAGGGCGACGTGGCAGAGATCGTCGAGGAACACTTGATGAACGGGCGGGTGGTTGAACGTTTGGCGTTGCTGAAGATTCCGTCACCGGGTAAGACGCGCGCTCCCGAAGCAGATGAACAACAGCAATGGGAAGCGTAGTCCCTCAAGTGATTGCCTGGGACCGCGGGCGCCCCGCCCGCAATGAGCGCGAAGCGCGAAAGCTGCGATTTGATTAGCGGTATTCGCCAGTCACTCCACAGTCGCTAAACAAAATCAGAACTGGGAGCGAACCGGGGTCCCCGCGCGGGCAGCCCGCGTGGGGTGGTGGTAGCGACCAGCCGGAGAGTCAACTCTTGAAAGCGTGAGCTAGATAGCGCTCCAGTCCGGGGACCTTGTCGGTTGAGTGATCGGCTGGTCGCTACCACCACCCCACGCGGGCTGCCCGCGCGGGGACCCCGGTTCGCTCCCAGTTCTGATTTTGTTTAGCAAAGGAAGATTGTTTCTCGACCACTACGCTGTAATTGCAGCTTGCTTAGGTCTCCAGCGCAACACCGGCTTACGGGCTGCGGCGGCTTCGTCGAGGCGACCGATGCGGGTGTCGTGAGGCGCATTGATAACCAGCTCCGGATCGTCCTGGGCCTCGCGCGCGATCGCGCGCATGGCGTCAATAAACTGATCCAGCTCCTGCCTGCCAACCGATTCCGTCGGTTCGATTAGCATTGCTCCCTGAACAATCAGCGGAAAATAGATCGTCATCGGATGGAAGCCGTAATCGATCAGCCGCTTGGCGATATCGAGAGTGTGAACACCTTTGCGAGTTTGGCGTTTGTCGGTGAAAACCACTTCATGCATCGGCGGCGCGTCAAAAGGCTTTTCGTAATCGCTGGTGAGACCGTGGGCAATGTAACGCGCATTAAGCACGGCTGCCTCAGTTGCTTCGCGCAGCCCGTCGTTACCGTGCGTTTGAATGTAAGACAAAGCCCGCAGCATCATTCCGTAGTTGCCGAAAAAGGCTTTAACGCGGCCGATTGACTGCGGATAGTTGAAATCGAGCTTGAATCCTCCAGCGTCTTTTACAATTCGGGGCACCGGCAGAAACGGTTCCAGTTTTTTCGTACAACAGCACGGCCCACAGCCCGGCCCGCCGCCGCCGTGCGGGGTTGAAAACGTCTTGTGCAGGTTGAGGTGTATGACGTCGACGCCCATATCACCGGGGCGCGCCACCCCAACAAGCGCGTTCATGTTTGCGCCATCCATGTAAACCAGTCCACCGGCCTCATGAACGATACGGCAAATCTCTTGTATGTTTCTCTCAAAGAGTCCCAGCGTGTTTGGGTTGGTAAGCATGAGCCCGGCAACGTCGCCACCGGCGCAGAGCTCGCGCAGGTGATCGAGATCAGTCAAACCCTCGGCGGTAGAGCGAATCGTCTTCACAGAAAACCCGGAGAGATGCGCTGACGCCGGGTTAGTACCGTGCGCCGAATCCGGAATCAACATCGTGCGACGCTTGGCGGAACCGCCCTCGCCGTCGCGAGCGTCGATGTAAGCGCGAATAATCATCACGCCGGTCATTTCTCCGTGAGCGCCGGCGGCAGGCTGCAGTGAAATGCCGGGCAGTCCGGTTATCTCGGCCAGGTCTTCTTGCAATTCATAAATTACCTGCAGTGCGCCCTGGGCGTCTTCGGCTTCGGTCAGCGGGTGAAGGCCGGCAAAACCAGGAATGCGCGCCACTTTTTCATTCAGGCGCGAGTTGTATTTCATCGTGCAGGAGCCGAGCGGGTACATGCCCTGATCGATCGAGTAGTTCCAGGTCGACATGCGAACGAAGTGACGAATTACATCCACTTCGCTGACTTCCGGCACACCCTCCAGATCGTCGTCTCTCAGAAACTTTTGCGGGACAATCTCGCCAATGGGTTGTTCGTCCACGTCGAGCGCCGGCAAGCGATAGCCGACGCGGCCTGGTTGCGAACGCTCAAAGATCAAAGCTTCGTTGGCGTTGATGTGAGTTGTGACTTTGGTAATGTCAGATTTCATAAATCGAATGTATTACAGTAACGCAAACTGTTAGTTCGCGAAGTGCTTGACCGTGTGCATTGTCCGCAAACTAACAGTTTGCGTTACATTCTCCCTTGCGACGCGAGTCCCTCAACGAGTGCGTCAATCTCAGCGCGCGAGTTGATTTCGGTCGCGCAAACCAGAAATTCATTCGGCCGGTCCGGGTAGTAACGAGACAACGGCAAACCACCGGTGATGTTTCTCTCCGACGCCAGTCGCGCCAGCAACTGCTTCGCAGCTACAGGCGCGCGCACCACAAACTCATTGAAGCGCGGCCCGGTGTAGGGAATTGCAAATCCTTCAAGTTCACTAATTCTCTTCGCGGCATAGGCAGCTTTCTGGGCACACTGCGCGGCCACTTCCTGCAGACCACGCCGCCCCATCGTTTCCAAATACACCGTCGTGGCTAACGCAATCAGTCCTTCATTGGTGCAAATGTTTGAGGTCGCCTTCTCACGGCGGATGTGTTGTTCGCGCGTGGCCAGGGTCAAAACAAAGCCGCGGCGCCCCTCCTTGTCGTAGGCTTCGCCAACCAGGCGCCCGGGAATCTGTCGCGCATATTTCTCACGGGTTGCAAACAGTCCGACATACGGACCGCCAAATGAAAGGGGTACGCCAAAGGACTGGCCCTCAGCAACAACAATGTCTGCGCCACATGCACCCGGCGACCTGAGTAAGCCGAGCGACATAGCCTCTGTGACCGTCACGATCAACAGCGCCCCTACGGCATGGGCCTTCTCGGCAAGCGCGGCGACGTCCTCGATACAACCAAAAAAGTTTGGAGACTGCACAACCAGCGCAGCCGTCTTATCGTCGAGTAAATCGAGAGCCCCTGATGTCTGGCCCGTTTCGGAATCGATCGGAGCATGGAGTAGTTCTATTCCGGCGTGTTGTACATAAGTGGTTATGACTTCGAGATACTCGGGATGGACAGCGCCGCCAGCGACCACCTTCGATCTCTTTGTCACTCGCTCTGCCATCAATACTGCTTCCGCAAGCGCAGTTGACCCGTCATACATCGACGCATTCGCCACTTCCATTCCTGTCAGTTGGCAAACAAGCGTCTGAAACTCAAATATCGCCTGCAGGGTGCCCTGCGATATCTCCGGTTGATACGGCGTGTACGCTGTAAAAAACTCAGATCGCGAAATAATGTGATCGACGATTGTTGGAATGTAATGCTGATAAGCCCCGCCGCCGAGGAAACTTATGCGTTGGGCTCCGGGATTGCGAGTCGCAAGTTGCTCAAAGCCGGCCAGCAGCTCAATCTCGGATAGCGCCGGGGTAGTGTTGAGATTCCGTGTTAAGCGTAGATCCCTGGGAATGGAATCGAACAGTTCGTCCGCCGAGTTTAGGCCGACCTGATGGAGCATCTCGGTCCGCTCTTCCGGCGAGTTGGGAATGTAGCGCAATTTTACTCTTTCTCAGCTTTCGTGAAATCTTCATACTCAGCGGCAGTCAACATACTGTCGACCTCTCCGGGATTCGACATCTGAACGCGTATCATCCAACCCTCGCCGTACGGATCCTGGTTGACCTTCTCCGGTGAGTCGGCAAGCGCTTCGTTGGTTCCAACAATTTCGCCGGATACCGGTGAAAATACTTCGGAGACCGCCTTTACCGATTCGACGGATCCAAAAGATTCGTTAGCAGCAAAATCATCACCGACTTTGGGCAATTCGACGTAGACGACGTCACCAAGCGAGTCCTGCGCATAGTCGGTAATTCCGACAATGGCGACGTTACCGTCCACTCGAACCCATTCGTGGTCTTTGCTGTAGTGTAAATCGTCTGGAATGTTAGCCATGATGCCTCCGCAGCTTTCCGTTTTGGTTTCTATTTCTCTCGTTTGTAGAAAGGAGTCTTTACAATCTGAGCGCCAACTAATTTACCGCGAACGTCGATCTGGATTTCCTGTCCCTCACTTGCTATCTCCGTGGGAACGTAGGCCATGCCGATATTCTTCTTCAGGTACGGAGCCGGACTTCCTGATGTAACTTTCCCGACGCGCTCGGCATTTATCACGACATCCTGTTCATCGCGCGCAATGCCTCGCTCTGTTACTTCAAATCCGATCAAACGCCGGCGCACACCGATTTCCTTTTGCCTCGCTAGAGCTTCTCGACCGATGAAGTCGCCCTTGTTCAATTTGCAAATCCATCCGAGGTTAGCTTCGAGCAGCGTTGTGTCTTCATTGATCTCGTGCCCGTAAAGCGCCATGCCGGCTTCGAGGCGGAGTGTATTGCGCGCAGCCAGGCCGCAGGGGAGCACACCCGTATCGCTGCCGTAGTTTCCGGCATCAAGCAGCTTGTTCCAAATCTGGGTGGCCTTATCAGCGGCAGCATACACCTCAAATCCGTCTTCGCCCGTGTAACCAGTACGCGAGACAATTGCGGGCACGCCGTCAACCTGGCCTTCAGTGAAGTGGTAGTACTTTATGTCTGCCAACGGCAAGTCGGTGAGCTTTGCCAGAATACTAATTGCGTCCGGTCCCTGAAGCGCCAACTGACAATAGTCGGAACTTACGTTATTGAGTTTCACGGCGCCGCTTTTTTGGTGCGACGTGATCCAGTCCCAATCCTTTTCAGTTGTGCCGGCGTTCACGACAAGTAGCAGATGGTCGCCGGCGAACCGATAGACGAGGAGGTCGTCAACGACTGTGCCTGTGGGAGTCGTGAGCGCTGAGTATTGAGCCTGGCCGTCAACTAGTTTCGACGCGTCGTTTGAAACCAAATAGTTGACGATTGCGATCGCATCGTCGCCTCGCACATCGATCTCGCCCATGTGCGAAACATCGAAGAGTCCAGCATGCCTGCGCGTTCGGAGGTGCTCTTCGATCGTACCGGCCGGGTATTGAACAGGCATATCCCAGCCGCCGAAATCGACCATGCGACCGCCCATGCTGCGATGGACGGAATTCAATGGCGTTTGTTTAAGTTCTGGAGCGACGGCAGTCACGCGTGTTCAGACTGAGTTTAAAGTCCGGATTCGATCAAAGTTACGGCTAAAACAGGGTTAAGCCGGAAACTAACACGCGAAGTGCGGTGCGTCAAGCGAGTCAATCTACAATGCGGTTATGAGACGTTAGGAGGTGGATCTCCGCAACACAAATTCAGAACCGGGAGCGGTAGCGACCGGGTTAGCCCTACGCCAGTGATAGGTGGTAATGGAACTTGGACCCGGTCGCTACCGCTCCCGGTTCTGTATTAGTCGACCTAGCATGCGGGAGGATTGCTAAAAACGTCTTTCGCGAACATCCACTTTCTGGACGGTGAAGACGACGCGCATGGTGTCGGGACGACGATCTAGCGACGCCGGCACGAAAGCCGCGCTTTGTCGCAAGGCAAGCTCGAAGTCGGCGAGCATCTGGCGATCACGCGGAGCTTGAACCACGTCGGCGAGGGACGCTGATCCATTGCTGAAGACATCCGCCACTACGATCATGTCATCCCCGTCCTGATGCGTGTGTGGCTGAGCATAGGAGCTGGTTAACGCCGCAAGTGCGCCACCTGGATTGAGGCTGGGTGATTGCTCGGCAAATGGAGCGCGGCGGTTGGAAAAATCTTCTGAGCTGACCGGTTGGTTCAGGTCAAAGCCAGGACTTGGGCGAAACACCAGCACCGTGCTCAGTTGTCTTGAGGCTTGTTGCAACGCCATAAAGTGTGGACTCAGCGCAACGAACATCGCACCAAAGAGAACCACTGACGCAAAAGAGCCGACGCCATAGGGCATCAATCGAGGTTCCAACCACAATGATAGGCGCTCTGCCCATGAGCGGTCAGGCGACTGACGTCTGGCCGCTGCTTCGATCATCAGGGCGGCATTGATCGATGCCGCTAAGTTGGTTGGCGCAACCGGTCGCGTAAGCTGTCTTAAGCTACGGCTGACTGAGCGAAACTCAGCGGCGCGTGCGCGACAAACCGGACAATGATCCAGATGCTCGTCAACGGTCACACGCAGAGACGGCGGCAAAACGTCATCGATAAACTGTGAAAGCAGTTGTGTCGTTTCTTCGCAAGTCATAATTAAATCCAGATATCAGATGGCCGGCCGACCCCGGCTGCTCCGTTTGTAAAAAAGAAGCAACTCCGGCTAGTGCCAGGGCGCAAAGGAAGTTCCTTGATTTCGAGCGACGCTTCCACGGGTGTTGCTGGCCACGTTTCAAATTCGCTTTTCATCTTCGAGCTTACTTTCCGTCTGGTCCCGCCGTATTCTCACTTCGACCCATTTGGCACCGAGTTTTATGTGAGCCGGGGCGGGTCGACCATCCGCCTTCGAAACTATTACAAAGATCCTTCCAACTTCTGCCGCAACTCCTGGCGGCCGCGCGCCAGGCGCGATTTCACCGTTCCAACATTGATTCCCAAAGTTGTAGCAATCTCTTCATATGTGAAGCCTTCTATATCCCGAAGGATGAGAGTCTCGCGGTAAGCGCGTCCCACTCTTTGCAGCGCCGCTCGCAACGCTACCTCGCGTTCATGCGCCAGCGTTTGCTGTTCCGGGTTCTCGGAAGACTCGGCGAGCACCGCTCCAATCGTCTGGCCGGATTGACCCAGCGTTGCGTCGAGCGAAACGGTGTTATCGCGGCTCCTTCGGCGCCACCAACGCCAGCGGTTTCTTGCCTGGTTAATGGCGATGCGATAAATCCAGGTTCTCAAGTCCGCCTCACCGCGAAAACCGTTGATGCTTTGGAAAGCCCTCAGGAACGTCTCCTGAGTCAGGTCACGAGCCTCTTCGTTATTTTCGGTGAGCCGGAACAGTAACCCGTAGATTTCGCCCGAGCGTTCGGCCACCAATTCCTCGAAAGCCGCCGCTTCACCTCGTTTAAGCCTTTCAATGAACTCAGCCTCAGCGCGGGGTCGCGCCTCGCACAACTCCATATCGCCGACTGGTGCAGCCTGCTCTAACTCCATTTGCCGGAGCGCTATGGGCCCCCCGTAGCTCACTTGTTTCCCCCTGGGGACGGAATCGGAGTAGCTGACGACCCCTGCCTATTCCTAACTCCAACCTGGGCAGTCGCGTCCTTAGACACCCGATGTCTTCCGTTTGTTCCCGGTACGTTTCTAATCATTTTGTCGTGGCATCAATCGATGCCGTCTTCGTTTTCAAGCTGCAAAACTATACAAACACCCTGCTTGACAAGATTTCCGAGCCGCCTTTACAGTGAGTGTTTCGCCAATCATACACCTGAAAGAACGCCGTCCCCTATAAGGACTTGCGAGAAAGAACGAAGTGGCCAGATACAAAAAGAAGCGTGCCCGGGAACTTCAGCACGACAAATTCCGCGATGCGGCTGGGAGAATTTTTGATCGCGTAGGCGATAGGCTCGAAGGACGGGGTAAAGCCCTACTTTACGGTTTAGCCGGACTTGTGGTGCTGGCCGTGCTTGTCGGCGTTTACGTGAAATGGAGCAACCGGAAGTCGGATGAAGCTCGCCGGGCCCTCGGGAAAGCAATTGCGATCGTAACTGCTCCGGTTGCGACAGCATCGCCAATTCCAGGTGCCCCAGCTCCAGCCTATTTCAGCGAACAGGAACGCTCGCAAAGGGCTATTGAGGTGTTTCAACAAGTCGCTAACAAGTATGGTGATCCCTACAGGACAGAAGCCCGCTACTTCATCGCGACGATTTTGCTGTCCACCGATCGCAACAAAGGGATAAGCGAACTCACGGAAGTTAGCAAGAGCAGCGTAGTGGAGCCTGCCGCTCTCGCGAAATTTGCCCTCGCCCAGGCGCTGGAAGCAGATGGAAAGTATGATGAGGCGGCAAAACTCTACTCCGAACTGGCCGCTCAAAACAGCCAAATAGTTACCAGCGACTCTGCTAATTTTCGGCTGGCTGCCGTTTACGAGAAACAGGGGAAGAAAAAGGAAGCGGGGGACTTACTCTTCAATATTGTGGAAGCGTCACGCAAGGCAAAAGACTCTGACGGCACGCCTCTCCCGCCATCAACCGCAGCGCGCGATGCAAGTGAAAAACTGCAAAAGCTCGACGCGGATCGTTATGCCAAGCTAACGCCGGAAGCACCCAGCGGTGATTCGCCGTTCTGATCGGAATAGCATTCAAGTGATTGGCTGGGACCGCTGGCGTCCCGCCCGCAAACGCGCTGCAGGCGCGCAGTCTTTCAGTAGTAGTCTCTGAATTCATTTTCGCGCTTCGCGCTCATTTGCGGGCGGGACGCCCGCGGTCCCAGCCAGTCACTTGAATGCCACTCCTTGGCTCCACGCTAACTGAACACTAGTCGGTCGATGGACAATCTTACTCATTCACTAGTAGGACTGACAGCGGCCAAAGCCGGCCTGGAAAGGCTCTCACCCGGAGCGACCGCACTTTGTGTCCTTGCCGCAAATTCTCCTGATGTCGACATCGTCGTTCTCCTATTCCAGGGACGCTGGGGATATCTTCACCACCACCGTGGTATCACCCACTCACTCGTAGGCACGGCCGTGCTGGCGCTTGCACTTCCACTAGTTTTCTACCTTGGCGATCGAATAGTTGCTCAAATCAGAAAGTGCGAAAGGCAAGCAAGACTTTCGGGATTACTATTGGTTTCCATCCTGACGACCGCCACACACCCGCTACTCGACTGGTCGAACAACTACGGTATTCGTTTTCTTCTGCCGTGGAATGCGCGGTGGTCCTACGGTGATTTCACCTTCGTCGTCGATCCGTTCATCTGGATGGCTCTGGGCACAGTCGCGTTTCTGATGACTGCGAAAACAAAGGCGCGGCTGATTTATTGGCTGGTGATCGCTCTGGTTCCAAGTTTTCTCATCCTCAGTCGTTTGGCAAGTTCTGGCGGATCTTTAAATGGAGTGCTACTTCCGCTGCTCTGGATAGTCGTGCTGATTGTTTCTGTTACCCTTTACCGCCTGGGTTTTGGCGAGCGCGTCGGACCGAAGACTGCGATGGCGGCGTTGATGGCGGTTATGATTTACGGCGCCGGACTCTTCGTTGCACATGCCTTAGCGCTTCGGCAGGCAAACGCTCAAGCAGTTGCAATCGCGAATAGCCATTCCGAACGCATTATCAAACTGGCGGCAATGGCAACAGCGGCAAATCCCAATGGATGGGTTTGTGTGATGAAGACCGATCGAGCGACTTACAGGTTTGACCTGTCATTGCTGGGAGGGCACTCGGCTTCGTCCGCTTTCATTCGCTATGAAAACCTGGGGGGAGTAGAGGCTGAGACGGTCGGGGAAGCAGAGCGTGATTACCGGGCACAAGCCTTTCTTGGCTTCGCGAGATTCCCGGTGATGCGTGTGGTAGGCGAGGATTGCATAACTCAGACTCTCGTCCAGTTTGCCGACTTACGTTACACTGAACCAGGCAACGGACGAGGTACATTTTCTCTGGACGTCCCGGTCGATTGCCCGTTACTGGACAAGCGAGATAAATGAACGACGCGGATCAAATGGAGACTCTCAAGGCACTAAGCGAGGTCGCGCGGGAACGACAGCGGCCGCGCAAAGCACCGCGTCTGGCCAGAGTGCGCGTATCGCCCGGTTCCTATCTTGCCGCTGCCAGCGTGCTGACTTTTTGCTCGGCGCTCCTGCTGCGGTCGGATAGAGATGTTCTGGCATTGGGCGCAGTCGCGGTTGCCTGGTTGATTATTCCGGTTTTGGCGTTGACGGATCGAATTGAGTTTGATGGGCAATTCCTGATACAACGGGGCCCGATACCCTTTCTCCTGGGGCACATTACCGGGCGCAAGAAAGAACTCAGCGTTACAGATTTTGAAAAGGTTGATACTCAGGCGGTGCGAACCTTACGACGCAGCGGCCGGGTGCGCTACCGTTATAGAACTCAGATTGTTGGCAAGAACGTCGAGTTTGCCTTTGCCTCGGGCGGTCAGAGTTATCGCGGGATGGTTCGCCAGTTGTTCCCTCTAATCCACCCTGACAAGCTTGACCTCCGCACGATTGAATTGCGTGACTACCTTTGCGAGCCCAAGCCGCTTAACACTGAGGTGCATTCACTGCAACTCGCGTCGGCGGATGTCCTCGAAGGTGCAACTCTTGATTTCAAACTCGGAGGCAGGAAGCCGGCGATCAAAACTGACGAGTCGGCAAATACCGCCGCAACGGTCGATGGCGAGCGGGCACTGTTGTTAGGGCAAGTGGGAAACAAACTGAGAATTGCCGGGCGTTTGAATGAAGCGCGGGAAGCTTTTCGGCGGGCCTTAATCGTCATTCCAAAAGACGGGCGCTTGATTTTTCAATTTGCCCGCTTGCTGCGATCTCAGGCGAGCAGTTTAAGCGACGCTAAACTTTTGTCGAGAGCACGTGCAGCCTTGCGACTGTCCGCCATGCGGGCCGGAAGAGAACCTGAATTGTTAGCGCTCGTCGGCGAAAGTTTTCTCGAATGGGGCGAGACCATGCGAGCGCAGAATAGTTTTCACAGAGCGATCGAACTTCAACCGCAGAATTTCCGGGCGCATATCGGTCTGGCGAATCTTGCGTTGCGAGATGGAAAACTGGCTCACGTAATCCATCAATATCGCGACGCTGCCGGGGCGGCTTCAGACAAAGCGCTTTCGCGACATGCGGTGAGGGAGGCAGATTACTACGCCCTGCTAAACGACGACGACGACTACCTTGTCTCCGAGTTGCGCCGGATAAGCCTGCTGCAACACTCGCTAAAGGTGCGTCGCCTGGCGGCGCGTGTCACCAACGCCAGCATCCTGGTCGCATTGCTTGTTCCTTATGTCGACGAGGCGCTGGCGGGCCCTTGCTGGTATCTCGCCACGTCAGCGTTGATCGCCTGGGTCTCCAGCCTGCTTGCAATCAAACTCCTCGCCAAGAGACGAAAGCCGCGACTGGCTACTTAAACGGCTTTAGTCTTCGCCGCATAGCGGCGGTCTGAATTTAGCCCGGCCTGCAAGGCCGGGAAAATGCATGCCTCTCTTTTGTCGTCGCGTCAGCGACGGCTGATCGGGATTCAATCGTCGCTAACGCGACGGACGCAAATTTCGTATTCTCTTCCCGGCCTTGAAAGGCCGGGCTAGATTCATCCGTCGCTCTGCGACGAAGACAAAAAGGCAGAGAATTGGAAACTCTCTGCCCTAGTCTTTGCCGAAGCGAACTTTCAGCAATTTACGTGGTCTTCGAACGAGGCGAAGAACTCTTGCGCCCTGACGACTTGGGTCCACCGGTAGCCGGCGCATTGGGTTGAATCGTTCGTGACGCCTGTTCGGCCTGAGAAGCGACGGCGAAGGTTTTGCTCGGCGCGGGACTCAGTAGTGCGTCCCAACGGTAACGCGGCGCCTCACGCGTTTCATTGAGTCGCTTGAACACAAGATCCGTCACCACGTTACTTATCCAGGTGTGATAGAACTCCCCGACCGAAGCTAACTCCGCATCCGGCGCCGGGTTCATGAAATCTATCGCGTAAGGAATCCCGTCCTTGATCGCAAATTCCACCGTGTTGAGATCGTAGCCGAGCGCTGTGCACAAGGTGCGAACGTCTCGCCGGACGCGGTCCGCCAGCTCAGGCGTCAGGTAGTCAGGATTGTGAATGTACTGCTCGCCCGAAAGGTATGCCTTTCTGGGATCGTAGGCCATGATCATAACTTCTTCCTGCCCCACGCAGTAGCAGCGGACAAACTGATCGAAATCGATGCCTTCCTGCAGGGTCATGCAAAGCGTGCCCGTCTGATCGTATTCCTTCCACAATTCCTCTAGCGAATTAACCTTGGACACATTCTTCCAGCCGCCACCGTCGAAGGGTTTCAGAAACGACGGGAAACCGACGTAGTCGACAATGCCTTGCCAGTCGAGCGGGAACTCGAGATTACGCAAGCTCTCGCTGCTGATGCCGGAGATGTAATCCTTCTGCGGCAACAGGACGGTCTTCGGGACAGCAACACCGAGCTTCGGGGCAAGTGAATAGTTAAAGAACTTATCGTCGGCCGACCACCAGAACGGATTGTTAATGATTATCGTTCCCTCAAGGGCCATTCGCTTCAGCGTGGCGCGATAGAAGGGAACTTCATGAGATATGCGATCGATAACCAGGTCATACCGTGGCGGAGCGTCGTGCTTGATTCCGCCCAGCTTAATGTAATCCGCGGTCACTTCACCCTGACCGCGTTCATTGATGTTTCTAATCAGGGCCTCGGGAAAGGTTTTTTCCCGTCCGACTAAAATTCCTACCTTCTTCATAACTCACCTATCCTTCTCTTAATGATTTTCGTCTGCGCTATTCTCCCTCAGATATCATCGGGTCGGCTACAGACCAGAATGTCGCTACTTTGAAAACCAAGGAGACTACGATTTAACCGGAATGGATGTCAATTCGACCTAGCGGTACTGACCTCATTACCCGACAGGCATCTGAGCGCCCCCAAATACGCATCAATCAAGCTGTTGCACCCGGGCTTTCAGGGTCGCTGTGCTACAATCCGCACGCTCGGATAAGCTGGCTTTCCCCATTTCGCAATAATACTTATTCAATTGTTTCCACAGGAGAAATACTTCTTGCGCCGTTCATTGACTACCTCTACTGTTGTTTTCGCGTTCCTGATTGGCTGCGGGATTACGGTGTTTTCCCAGAAACCAGCGGCCACTCCCGCCACCACCGTTGACACTCCCCAAAAGACAGAAACGATAGACGCTAAAAGCGGGAAGGCAGTTACGGCTGAACAGGTAGCCGAATCGACCCTCTTCCTTTACGGCGGTCGCGAACTGCTGGCAAAGATACGCCGCAATGGAATCGAGCGCGGACGGATTTGTAAACCGACTTGCGAAGTTGGAAAGACCGAGGAAGCCTCCTATGAACGGCGCTTCGTCCGCGGCGACAGCATGGACAAAGACAAGATCCGGCTTGACCAGAAGATGCCTACGTTGGAGTACTCTCTGATCTATGGCAGCGGACAAATATGGGGAATCATCAACGGCTCTACATTCACTCCGAGACAAGACGCCGCCAACACCTTTCTTGCCCAACACCGGCACAGTCTCGATACCTTGTTGAGATATAAAGAAAACGGCTCAACGCTCAGCCTGGTCGGCAAGGACAAGCAGAAGGGGTTGGATCTCTACGTTCTGGACGTGATTGACAAAGATAAGCAGTCCACCCGCTATTACATCAGCTCCAGGACGCTTCATGTTCTCTGGCTCGAATACCAGGAACCCGCTCCCGGAGGTTCAACCCCCTTGAAGTATTCGCGGAAATTCCTGGATTACCGCTATGCCCAAGGAACGCTTGTTTTTTACCGCACGGTATTGCTGGAGGAAGGTAAGCAAGTACAGGAGACGCGGATTCTGAACGTTACTTACGGCGTCAAGCTCGACGATGCGCTCTTTAAGAGCCCTGAGGCGTAGGTTCGTAGGGGAAGTTCTCGCATTAACAGGCGATTGCAGCCCGGTGATCCTGAAAGCGCCAACGGCGCGAAATGTAATAGCCTGGGGCAACGCCCCAGGCGGCGTACCTAAGAACCCGTCGAGCGCTGAAGGCGCGAAATGAAACTAGAATGGTTTGCGCGACCTGAGGCCGCAACTTCATTACGCGCCTTCAGCGCTTCCAGTATCAATACCTTCGAATTTCTGGGGCGTTGCCCCAGGCTGTTACATTTCGCGCCGTTGGCGCTCTAAGGCACAAGCCTCGCCTTACCTACTCTTTCTTCGGAACCTCTCCCCAACTTGAGCGTGTATAAACTGCGGGCGGCCATGGTCAGGGGTATAATGAGGTTCAAGTGACCGCCTTTGTTGCTGAATTGATAAGTCGCCGAGCGGCGGAGTAAACAGTCAAAATAACGGACTCGTCAGCGGTGTGAGAGCCTACCTGCCCTGATGGACACACTAACTACGATCGACATTAATTTCTCCGCGGCGTTGCGGCATGAGGTGGTAGCGGACCCAACCTCTGACCACGCGCTACTCGAAGCCACGCGGACTGGCGACGAAGACGCGTTTGCGGAGTTGGTAGGACGTTATCGCAACCCGATTACGAACTATATTTATCGGATGACTAGTGATTACGACGGAGCGGTTGACCTGGCGCAGGAAACATTTGTGAGAGTCTACCGGGCAGCGGACCGTTACCAGACCACTTACGCGTTTTCGACTTATATCTATCGCATTGCGACCAATCTTGCGATCAGTGAACTTCGGAAGCGGAAGCGGCGCAAGCTCGTTTCACTGTCGGGGTTCTTCCAATCTCGAGACGGTGGCGAGCCCGAAGAGTTTAATCCGCCGGATCTGAAGCCGTTGCCTGACACGGAGTTGGTCGACGCCGAACGTCGCAACGCCGTTCAGCGAGCGATCATCACGCTACCGGAGAAGTACCGGGCACCGCTCATACTTCGAGATGTTGAAGGGAAGAGTTACGAGGATATTTCGCGCATCCTGGGAACGAGTGAAGGGACAATCAAGTCACGCATTAGCCGAGCGCGAGGGTTTTTGCGGGAGAAGATGACAGCTTATCTCTGAGGAATACCATGAGAAACATGAACTGCCAAAGCATTAGGCGCGAAATCGAGGAAGCAGGGTCGGCCGGCTTTCTGAGTGCAGCAGCACTCTCACACCTCAAAGCCTGCGCCGCATGTCAAACGCTTTTCCGACAGCAAACCAGTCTACAGGCGATTCTTTCCGGTCTTGGCACTGTGGAAGCGCCTGGAGATTTTGATTTTCGTTTGCGCGCCCGCCTGGCGGGGGAAAAGCGTATGGGCGCGCGCTCTCTGCCGTTTGGGAACTTATCGTTTGGACTTCGCTCTACCGCCATCGCCGCAATTCTGCTGCTGATTGGCTCTACCGTCCTGTTTGTAGCTTTAAAGTCCAGGCCGAACATTTCGGTGGCAGGAGGAGGAAATCAGGTCCCACCTCAGTCCGTCACACCAGAGTCAAACCGTGGAAATCCAAACCCGATTAACGGCGTTATTAAGTCCGGTGCGGATGCAGTGGCTAGAGGGTCAACCGAGCAAGACTACCTGCCGGCGGGGCGCGCGCCAAAAGTACCCGGGATAAGAAGAGAGATTGCGGGCGTCCGCAGTGGCAACCGTTTTGGCTCCCGTGATATGAGCCAAAAGGGGGCGCCGGTCGACCGGCTTGCCGGAACCTACCCAACCGCGGCTTTTCCAATCGACGCCTCGTATCAGTCCTTAAAGGTCTCGGTGGACGACTCGCGCGGCGCGTCACGAACCATCTCCCTGCCTTCGGTTAGTTTCGGGTCACAACGGACTCTATCGCAGACTGCGTCTCCCTTATTGGCTTCGGCAAGAGACACCTGGTAATTGGTTTCGCAGAGAGAAAGCGGCAAGGAAAACATAACAAGCAATGAGAACTACGCTGGTAAATAATTTACTGAAACTGATATTCCCGGTTGCAATCGTGGTCGGCATATTCTGCGTTACGGCTTCAGCGCAAACGGCTGCGCCTGCATCGGCGCCCTCACCAGAGCGGCACAGGACTCCGACAGCTACGACTGCTGCTCGCGTAATTGTGCAGAACAAGCCGCCGGCGCCCCAGGTGGTAACGATCCTGCATACGATAAATGGTATTAAAGCAATTCGTTTGGTGATCAATAACGAACAGGCTGAGGTCCTCGTTGGACTCGATGACGCGTTTAATCTCGAGGGTGAGGTTCATACGAATGTCATTGCCGGCCTTGCCCTTGACGACGGACAAACAATCGCCGCGTGGCTGCCGGAAGCGGAAGCTGAAACGCCGCCGCCTGCTTTCTATTGGCGGCGACCGCGCTTGCCTTCCAATCCTCCAGCGACTACTGCTCCACCGGCAAACGGACCGCAGCCCGTCGCACCAGTAGCTGCTACGCCGCGAGTGGCAACCATTAATATCCCGGGCGTGCCCCCCTTCAACTTCCAGGGGAACTTTTTCGAGCCGGCCGATCTCAAGATCATTACGCGTGACGGTAAGCGCATCGTGGGTCATTACATCGGATTGGATGGCCTTACGGGATTGTCGTTGATCAACTTAGGCAATGGATCCAATGGAAATTTGCCTGTGACCGACGATTCGAAAGAAGTGACAGTGAACGTAGGCCAAAGGTTCCGCGTGATTGGGCCGCAGCCCGTCCCGGGCACCGAAAGTGTCGGAAGAACTTCGATGTACATTCGCATCGGTGAAACTGACGCGATTGTCGTCAACGTGGTTCGCTCCCCATCCGGGGGAATCGCTCGCGTGAAGGCTAAGTCAGCGAAATTTACGCCGGCTAATATCGGCGGCATCGCCATCAATGACAATAATGAGACGCTCGGAATTGTGAGCGCAGTTGAAGATGGCGAAGCGACGATAGTGCCTTTGGGCTTGGTTCGAATGGCAGCCAAACGAGTAACTGCGCGAAAAGCCAGTGTGCCTCGTCCGTGGTTGGGTATTAAGGGCGAGCCTATCGGGGCTGCGTCGCTCGAACGAATTCTGCGCAATGGATGGCAGCTGGATCGGGCTCGTGCCCTTAGCGAGAAGCGCCAGGGAATTATGCTGACCTGGGTCGCTCCGGGAAGTCCTGCGGAGCGGGCGAAGCTTAAACGAGGCGATGTAATCCTGACTGTTAATAATGACTTTATTCGCAACGCACAGGAATTCACTTATCTTTTAGACGAAGCGAGCGCGGAGACGCCAGTTCACTTCACAGTCGCTCGTCCCGAAAGGGAAGAGTCCGAAGCGATGGAGATCAAGCTCAGCGAATCGCCGGATCCATTGTTGGGCCGGCGAAGGATCCGAACTGAAATTATGAACAGTTTCGGGCCGGGCTCACTACTGGGCGAGGGCATTGAGGCGATTGCTTTGAAGCCGGGGGTCGCAAGGCACCTGGGTGCAACCGGTGGTCTGCTGGTTCTTTCTGTTCGTCCGGCAACCGATGCTTTTAAGGCCGGCTTACGGCCCGGGGATGTGATCGAATCCATCGATGGACAAGCAGTTCACTTAGGTGCACCCGCGGGGATGTTTCCAGTGACACCTGGTGTCCGTTCAAATTGCATCGTCGTCCGGAATAAGGAAAGGATAAGTCTGACTTTCCAGTATTCGCCCGACGAAGACGACGATCCCGAAACGCCTGACAAGCCAGGCAAACCTGACAGGACTGAGAGGCCCTAATCTTTGCTAGTCCTTAGTATTTAGAGGGGTGGTAGCCCGGGCTGCCACCCCTCAAACTTTGCTCTCACATGGCCGCCTTTCGTAGTGCTGTGATACTCTAACTCACTCCTGTAGTACCGATTGTCCGGCAAGCTCCGGGTTTGTCGAACTCTCTTATCTCGACCAAAGAACCACTGCCCTACGCCTATGTTGCATGACGCAGTTTCGCGTTATCACGATTTGCTTCACGACGCTACGCTCGCGGATTCTTCCCGCGCCATGCTCGATGAAGGCCTCGAGAAATCAAAGTTAATATTTGGCGGCCGCAGACTTTCACCCTACCTGCGTCCACACTTCGTCAGCGAAATAGACTTCGCGCGCATCGTGAGCATTTGCGAAACTGTGTGGTCGGCAATACAGAAGGTCAAGGATGCGTCCCTTGTCGATCCTTCGATCGTCGCTGACCTGGGCGTGACGGAGCTCGAGCGTGAGCTAATCAGCATCGATCCTGGTTACCGGGCCGTCTCTCCTACCGCGCGGCTTGATTCATTCCTGACTGAAGCGGCTTACAGTTTTGTCGAACTCAACGGAGAGAGTCCGGCGGGCATCGCTTATGTGGATGCGGCTTACGAAATTTTTTCGCGACTGCCGGTGATGGAGAGATTTAACGAAAGTTACAGCGTGCGCCCTCTCTACGGCAGCGGCTATATGCTCGACGTGCTGCTTCACTCTTATGAAGAATATCTCGGCCGCAAGCCCGATACCGTTCCCCAGATCGCCATAGTCGACCTCGGTGAAAGACCAACGCAGAGCGAGTTTGAGTTATTCAAAGAGTTCTTTGAACGGCAAGGGTACCCGACAGTTATTTGCACACCGCAAGAGCTTCAGTTTAGTAACAACAGTCTCCGCGCCGGGGATTTTCAGATTGATATCGTTTACAAGCGCCTGCTGGTGAATGAATATCTGCCGATTATCCGCGAGTGTCCGGCGTTGCTGGATGCGTATCGGGCCGGCGCAGTCTGCATGGTAAACAGTTTTCAATCGAAACTGATTCACAAGAAAGCTTTGTTTGCAGTCCTGACTGATCAGCGACGGGCGGCGCTCTTTAGCAGCCAGGAGCTGGAAGCGATCCGCAAGCATGTGCCATGGACGCGGCTGGTGCGGCAAGAAAAGAGCGACTACTTCGGGAAGGAAGTCGATCTAATCGAGTACATCAAGTCAAACAGAAACAAGCTGGTGCTAAAGCCAAACGATGATTACGGCGGCCATGGAATCACGATCGGCTGGAACAGCGACGAAGCCGCCTGGAACTCTGCTTTGCAGGACGCGCTCGCCAACGGTGACTATCTGGCGCAAGAGCGCGTGCCAACGGCTCGCGAGGTCTTTCCAGCGCTGGCCGACGACGGGCAGGTCGAGTTTACGGAGCAGCTTGTCGACCTCGACCCGCTATTGTTCAATGGCAAAGTTCGTTCAGCTTTTACGCGGCTTTCTTCTACGGAACTCGCCAATGTCAGCTCGGGTGGCGGTATGGTTCCAACCTTCATCATCAGCGAAAAAGGATAGATTTACATTCGCGTGTACAATGCAGCAGCTAAACCGATTTCAGAGGTAGGACTACTTTCCTGGCAAGACCTTCCGGGCGAGGTACGGGAAGCGTTGGCCGGCAAACTGTCAGGACTCTGGGGTGCGGACAGTGACGCAGCTGCTTTTAACAATTTTCCCGTGGATAAGCAGCAGACGCTCTTGATTTTGGTTTCCCGGTTGGTGGCAAAAGGCCTTTGGCGGTTGATCAGTAGAATTGATAATGTTTATGGTGAGGGTGGTGTTGGAATTGGTTTCTCAGCTTGGCCCTTTATTGTATCGACTCTAAGGAGTCGAAAAGATTTCACTCGGTTAATGGCCAACCACAAGGGAACGACGGGTGGTTTTTACGAGCGGGGCCGATCCAGTGCAGTCCTGCATTTCATTTACGAGAACGGGCCGCCCCAAAAGTGGTACGTTCACTTCGACCTTTACAGCCCGGTGCATTCGCCGGCCAGCGCACTCAAGCACTTGCGCCACGAGTTTTTTGGAAAGCTGACGCCAGACTGGCGAATGATTCAGGAGCGTTTGCAAGCTGAGCGTTGATAATCGATGAATAGGAGCCTGATTGTATGTTCGACCAATTCACGTTAGGGATCGAGGAAGAATTTCAAATTGTTGACCCTAAGACTCGTGAGTTGCGGTCGCATGTGTCCGAGTTCCTC
>Ga0070697_100000861_pt1 | contig 22812 bp, 15 predicted proteins | sample KBSK1501metaG_FD_65475 | JGI IMG/M metagenome (GOLD analysis project Ga0070697, IMG submission 65475) | Corn, switchgrass and miscanthus rhizosphere microbial communities from Kellogg Biological Station, Michigan, USA - KBS K1-50-1 metaG | ecosystem: Host-associated > Plants > Roots >... | reverse complement strand
GACCGGACCTTCAATGCCAACGCCCCGTACACACCTGAGGGAGCTTGCCAGCCCGCAATTATGGCCTGCTTATATTTCTGCGGAATCGTAGGACCCGGCGCAGGACCCACAAACGTACTGCTGGTCGACTCACCACCGGCATCATAGAAGTTCGCGGTCGTTCCAGTGCTAGTGACTCCGGTTCCTTGACACGCCGTGGGCGTCAAGGTGCTGGTTTGCGTGGTGGGCCGTCTGACCTCCTGCGCTGCTGCGCTCGCCAACAAGAACACAAGCGTTGTGATTACCTTTGGAAGCAAGAACGTTTTAGTGCATTTCATGGCTGCACCGCCGTTCCTGGTTCGTCAACTTGAACTATTCGTCCAAGGGCGTCTGCTGTCGAGCGTCTCTGTTTGCCCTGCTGGTCGGTCACCACGACTGTGGGGTAGTTGGTGAAGTTCGTACTTACGTTGTTTGTGGTGGTAGTGCCATCGGGCGGAACAACTTTAGTCGTGCGGCCCAGCGCGTCATACTCGTATATGGTGACGCCAAATGTATTTTCGACAGTTCCCGATACAGTGCAAGCGGTCGGACTCACATCCAGATCGCAGCGGCTCGCATTCCAGACCTGCAGTTTCCGTCCCAGGTTGTCATACTGCACCCGCGTAGACACAGTGCCCTGAGGATCTGATAAAAGGCGAGTAACTCGCGATCTGCCAAGCCCATCCACCTCTGCTTCCGTCACGACGCTCGTAGTTCCAGCAACTGGTACCGTCACCTTCACTTTGGCCGGGATGGTATCGGTATAGAAGTAGTCGATTTGGGCCTCGTTCGGCGTTCCAACCGCCAACTTCTTCTGTGTAAGCCGTAGCGCTGTGTCGTACGAGACGAATTTCGTAATTACTCCATTCGGGTCGGTCGTGCTCTTGGGCAGGCCGGTGCTGAAGTCATAGTCACTTGAGGTTGTCTGATTCAGCGCGTTGGTACTCTGCGTCAGGTATCCACCCCAGAACGTGGGTGAGTAGTCGAAATTAGTAGTGTGCGTTTGCGGGTCCTGCACCGACTTGACCATGCCGGTATTGAAATACGTACTGGTTGTGGTCACGAAGCCTGCCGGAGTCCGCTTGCTTGACCAACGCGCAGCCGAAGTCCGGTTGCCGCGTGGACCGGGTGGACTGGTGTTGAGCGTGGAGAGTGTGCTTGGGAAAGCGGTGACCGTCCCCTCGTCGTAGCCGTACCTGGTTTGTGCTGTCGAGTTTGCAGGCGCGCCATCGCAACTATCGGTGGGGCCGCAGGTGTCCAGTTGGGAGATGAGATCCACCAGGTTGTTGTCTTTATAGGTGGTGCCGTTTGCTTCTAACGCACGGTAGGTCCTCTTCGTCTTGACGAGCAGCGCACCGAGTGTCGGCGGATTCAAGTCGACAACTCCGGGCGTGTTCTGACCGTAGTCAAACACGCGTTCTTCGATAACGTTACCGTAGGTAATGTTCGCGTTTACTCTTTGGGAAAAAACTCCGCTGTCATAGTCTCTCTGCACTTCACTGACTTTGCCGGTCGGCCAGATGGTCGTGATCTTGCGAGGAACGACATTCAGTCCACCACCGGATGTATCAGGATTGTCGCCACCGTCGTAAGCGGTATTCACGGTCTTGAGGACAACACCGCCAGCCATGCTGCCGGCATAGTCCTGAGTTCTGGTCTCGTAGTAGCTGTTACCGATCTTCTTGAACGTGTGCCCGTGTTCATTACGGGTGCCGCTCGCGTCGGCTGGATCCTTTACGACGTGCGTTACCGTGACGTCGCTCGGCGTTCCGCCCCAGGCATAATCCCATGTCCTGTTTCCAGTTCCGTCGTTTACGGTCCTTGACTGCACCCACCGGCTTACTTGAAACCCCGTGCCTCGTACCTGCCATGTATAAGAGATGGTGCCACCCGTTGGCAGCGTGATAGACGCAAGATCTCCCGAAACCGTGTAAGCAAACTGCCATTTAGTTTGGTTCGGCAAGAGGACCGCGATGAGCCTGTTACCGGTGGTAGTGCCATCGCCTGGACTGCTTTGGCCGAAGTTTGAGTTGAACGTCATGGCGGTGAAGCAAAAAATCATGTCCGCACTCCCGCCTTGAAAGCCGGGGAATGCTACGTTTTTGGCAAGAGTCGTCCCAGAGGGACACGATGATGTCGAAGCGGTGGTTTGTGTCCCTATAACGCGGCCTAGAGTGTCTGTGACTGCAAGGGAACTGTTTATGGTGACAGAGTTGCCGTTCGGATCCTCCATCTTTACGACGTTCGTGATGCTTGGCCCCTCCACGCCTGCTTGAAGTGTATGACGAACGCCATCGCGGTCCACGATGACCCCCCCATTCGAGACCCACTCAAAAAAATATTTGATGCCCGTGCCGTTGATACTCTCGTACTCTAAGGGCGGGTCACCCTGAACAGGTGCTTCTTTTGTAGGCTCGAATTCGTGCGATGCACCGTCGGGAGTGATTGCGTAATACCGAGTGATGATGATGGTGTCCGGATCCTGCCCTATGCGAAACTCTGACGCCAGCCGCTTAATTGGCTGGTCGAGCGTCAAGAACACTCCGTCCGGGGCGCCTTTAGGTGACGAGGTCCATGTCCAGAAGCCCCCTTGGTTGTTATTGGTAAATTTCGGGTACCAACTCTTCGCGTTGAATTGCAAAATGTAGTTCACCCGCAGCAGCCCGCCTCGTTGTGGATAGGAAATGAGTGGTATGCGCAGCACGAGATTGCCGCTGCTCAAACTTACCAAATCAATATCGCTGCCCTGGAACGATCCGAACGGCTTAAGTCCTGACTCAAGTTCAGAGGTTTGCTGCGCCGATAAAACCTGAGATACCGCGAACAGAAGGACAAGGGAGAGCACCACACCGCAACGTTGCATTCCGCAGCTCCTGGAAAAAATCGTTGGGGCCCAAAGAAACCGCAAACTATATTCAGAGTCTCTGGATTGTCAATGTCGTCCGACACATTTCACGAAATTGTTAAATAATTTGTGCAACATTCCCAAAATGGGACACAGATGTACGTTTTTTAGTCAGCACTACAAGGTTTTTGTGAATTCTTTGGGGTGTGCGAACAAAAAAAGCGGGGAGCCGAAGCTCCCCGCGGAGGTGTGATGGAAGTTACTAGAAGGTAACTTTGGCTCCGATTTCTAAGCGTCGCCTGCCGATACCGGAGAACACAGCGTTGGTTTGGCCTCCACCCGTAGGATTGAAGAAGGTGTTCCCAAACGAGGACGGCAGTGCTGGCGGTATGAAATCGCGGAAGTTCCCATCGTCGATCAAGGGATCAGGATTTCCACGATAGTCCCGGTTCATTATGTTGTAGGCCACGCCTCGAAGCTGTAAACCAATCTTCTCCGTCAGCTTGACCGTCTTAAGTAAAGAGAGGTTCACATTGTTAATGGTGTCGCCGCGTTGCGTGTTGCGACCGCTGTTGCCAAACGGAGTGCCGAAGAAGGCCTGCGAATTGGCATCGTTGACGATCCAATGCGCGGCCGCAGCGCTCATCGTGGCTCCTGTGCCGAAATTCACCAAACCGCAATCGGCAAGGGTGCCGTCAGTGCATTGTCCAACACTGTCAATCGGTGCGCCGGGGTTCGAGGTGAACGGACGGCACGCCGAGAAGAAGGTGCTGAACACGCCAGAAGGATCGCAGATGCCAGCACCAGGACCCGCACCGCGCGATTGGATTACGGTGTAAGACTGGCCACTGGTAAAGCGCCACACCGGATTGACCTGCCAGCCACCAAGGATTTTACCGGCAATGCCGCTTTGGTTGCGGTACCACGGCAAGTCATACAGCAAGTAGATGCTCGCCACGTGTGGGTAATCCAGACCGCTGTTTCCCCGCTCCGGCCGGTTTCCATCAAACGGATTCTGAGCAAAGGAGAGAGTGTTGCCACCTCCCACCGTGCTGAAAATTTCGCTGACGTTATCGATGGTGTGGCTATAGGTGTAGGTAACGCCCGCGGTTACCCCGTGCCAGTTTTTGAAATCCAGCCGCGTCTGCAACCCATTGTAGTTGGAAAAAGCGGTATTGGCCCGCTGCAACACCTTGCGGTGCGCGCAGTCGGCGTAGCCGGCATTACCGAGGGCACCTGGGGCCCCTGGCGTCGTGCAGGGCGTCTGTCCGGCCGGGATAACGCTTCCAAAGCCGGCATTGATCAGCGGAGTTAAGGAGACGTTGGGAGTGATGCTCTGAAACTGCCCGACGGAGTGGTTGCCAACGTAGCGGACTTCCGCAGCTATCCTCGAGCCCAGCTCACGCTGTATTCCGAAGTTCCACTGTTCCGTGTAAGGACTGTGGAAGTTTTGAGCCACGGTAGTTTGGTTGCGAAGACCAGGATTAACTCCCGGCGGTAACACTGCGGACAGGGCGGTTTGCACATCGCTTCCCAGACCGCTGGCCGGCAAGCAATTGGTGCAGGTCAGTCCGGTAATTGAATTGACCGAAGGCGAGCTCGTCGCAACGTTGGAAAATATGTTGTAGAACTCGGGCTCGTAAGAGATACGGAAGCCCCCACGAATCACCGTTTGGTTTTCGCCGAAGACGCGAGACCAAATCTTCGGTGACCAGGCGAAGCCCAAGACCGGAGATAAGTTATTTTTGTCTATTGGGACGGAAGGAACAGTGCGCAATGAGAGCGGTACCGTCTGGTCCCAGATTGCAGTAGCAGGATTCGACTCGCGGGTAGTCGTCAAGTCATGTAATACGTTGATAGCCTGGCTGGCGATTTCATACCGCAGGCCGAAAGTGAAGGTGAAGTTGTCGCGCACCTTCCAGTCATCTTGCGCGTAAAAGGCACCCTGGTTTTCTACAAAATCAATCTTTGGCGAGCCGATCGCAACCGACACGCCTCCGGTGGGGGTGCCATTGATGAAGTCGTCAAAGCTGTTGTATTGGTAAGTGCCATTCACATTGGGCAAGAACGTGTTTGGCTGCTTTTGACGTCCGTATTCGCCCCCGAACTTCAGGACGTGCGTCCCTTTTTGCCAGGAAGCGTTATCTTGCACCTGCGTATTAATGATGAGACGGCCTTGCGGCATGATGTTAGCCAGACCGAATGCAAGCGTCGGAGTTGGGTTGGTGGAGGCCGCATCATTAATCAGCACAGAAGTCGGGCAATTCGTGATTGCTGAACGGGTGCAGTCCCCGAAGGCTCCGCGCTCGAAGCCCACGTCGGCGTGCGAATACGAGTAGCGCGCCTGATTTACGAAACTGGACGACCAAGTGCGCGACCAATCCAAGCCTATCTGATGGGTGCGGGCGGGAATATCAACGAAGCTGCCTTCGGCGATGGACTGATTTGCATTCAATGCTCCATTTGCAACCGCTATTCCGCCGTTCAGCAAGTCCTGGATGACGTACCTGCCAAAAATTCTGTCCTTAGACGTGAGTTGGTAATCCACACGACCGGTGCCCTCCCAGTCATCGAACGGCGCAGGGACACTGCTTGCCAGTTGACCAAACTGAATAGGCACTCCATTTACCGTTACGTTTTGTGTAATTGGAAAGGTTGGGCTGCCAATCGATGTCGGGCCGATATTCCTAAGCGTGGCCACCGCGGGATTGCCTGGAAACGCAGCTTCCAATTGCGTCAGTCCAAGGGGTGTCGGCGTGAAGAACGGCGCAGACGAGGCTTGCGTGGCCGCGCCGCGCGTCGTCTGGTGATGGCCTGAGGCAAAGAACCAGAGCTTGTCTTTCAGAATTGGTCCGCCGAACGTTCCCCCGTATCGGTGATCAACCAAGTGGGAAAGCGCCGGCCGCTTGCAACCAGTTGTAGCAAACTGAGTCACCGTTCCTACCGGTTGCCCTGGTTCGCAAAAACCGTTCAGCGGCGTTTTTTCCTCGCTGGAAAACGAATCAGCGTAGTTGCCCTGGTAAAACTCATAGGCTGTGCCATGCCAGGCGTTAGTGCCTGACTTGGTGACGTAATTGACCACCGAACCGGCATTGCGGCCGTATTCAGCGCTGTAGTTGGTGAGTACCTGGACTTCAGCGATAGCGTCTTGGTTGCCGAAGAAGACGATTGGGCCGCCAATGGACGTGTCGTTGTTAGTTTGTCCGTCGATTTGGAAGTTGTTGGCCCGGCCGCGTTGACCATTGGCCGAGACGTCTGCGCCGTTGTTGTTGCTGAAGCCTTGATCTCCGGCAGGCGCTACGCCGGGAGTAAACAGTGCGACCAGGTCGAAGCCGTTGCCGATCGGAAGATCTGCCAGCTTCTTGGTTTCGAATGTTTGCCCGATCTGCATGGTGTCCGTCTGTACGAGCGGTGCTACACCACCCTCTACCACGACGGTTTCAGAACCTCCGAGCTTCAGGGTCTGTGCTCCAATGCTGGTCTGCGTTCCCGAGTTAACAGCAACGTCACCCAGCTTGATTTTTGTATACGATGGCGACTCAATTGTGACTTCGTAGGTTCCAACCGGCAACCCACGTAGTGTGAACGCGCCGGACGAGTTGGTGGTCGCCGAAAACTTCGCGTTCGTTCCGTTTTGTACCGCGGTAATGGAGGCTCCGGAAACGACTGCCTGCTGCGGGTCCTGAACCGTGCCCGTGATCGAGCCAGTAGTGATTCCCTGGCCGAACATAAACACGCTCGAGAACACCAGCAGCACGGCCGTCACCGCCGCCGCCAAATGCTTACTTCTCATATCGGTCTCCCCTCCTAACGAGGATCGGTCGCGCTCCGCATGGATGGCGGCCTGAGCGGAAGATAGCCGCGCGTTAAAAATGCGTAGAGTGGTTTGGGCTGAGAGGCCGGCTGACAGGGACGGGGCGCGAGTCGATTGGGACAAAGTTCGTTTTTGCCCGGGCGCAAAAAAATCGGGCCCACTCAGAGGAGTGAGCCCGTAGGAAGCACGAGGGAGCGCTAAAAGCTCAGTTTCAGCCCGAACTGCATCTGCCGCGGGTTCAAGGTTCCAGCCGCAACCCCGAACAGCGGGCTATTGGTGCGATTGTGGCCGGCAAAGTTTGCGCCCGGCAACAGGAAGTTCGCCCGGTTGAATACGTTGAATCCCTCTGCACGGAATTGCAGGTTTACCCTCTCGGTAAACTTGAAGTTCTTGAACAGAGACATATCCACCGCGAACAGATTCGGACCTACGAAGGAGTTGCGTCCCAAATTACCAACGCAACCCAGGCATGGGCTGCTGAATCCGGACGGGTCAATGCCGTTGGCCCACTCATCGTGGCTGAACGTCATTGGCCCGCTGTAATTCGGTCGGTCGTTACGTTCGCTGTCCAGGTTGAAGTCGCCTCCGGAGTTGATGCAAGTACCGCTGGAACAGTCAAGCCGCGGTGCGCTGGAGCGGTAGGCACTCCAGTGCAGTCCGGTCTGGTATGACCATATTCCATTGAGCTGCCAGCCTCCCAAGGCGTTGCGCAGCACACCATTGGTGGCGTTGTTGAACCATGGCAGCTCCCACACGTAGTTCGCAACTAGCCGGTGACGAACGTCGTAAACGGAGTTGCCCCGATCCACGTTAGGGATGGTGTAGTCGGTGGTGAAGCCATCTCCTGCCGCCGCGCCGTTGCCCGTGGTTGCCCCACTGTGCCAGGTGGATCCGGCATCGATGGAGTGACCCCAGGTGTAGTTCAGGTTGAAGCTGACGCGCTTCACAGATTGCACGCGCAGCGAGGCCTGCAAGGCGTTATAGCTGGAGTTAACGGCATTACGCCATGCGCGAAGCTGTCCATAATTGGCGTTTAGCGCGCCGTTGGGGTTGATAGGAACGCTCGTGCCAGGATAGACGTTGCTGTCTTGTTGCCCGCAGATGGTTCTGTTGAAGTTATCCACGGTGCAGGTTCCGACCGGTAGCAATCCGCCAGGAATGCGGTTGATGTTCTCGGCGCGAAACAGCTTGTGCCCTGAAGTACCTACGTAGTCCAGTTCCATTACCACCTTGGACACCAACTCGTGCTGGAATCCGAGGTAGTAGTTGTGAATATAAGGATCGCGAATGCCTTCGGGGAAGATCAGCCCGCTGCGAAACGCGAGGTTGGGATTATTGGAGTCCCATCCCACCAGGTTGCCGACGTTCTGCACACCGACGCCTTGCCCAGGATTCGTGCCCGGGCCTCCCTCGGCTGGCGCTACAGCATGGTTAGGCTGGCACGCCGGGTTGCAGATCGTGGGCCCGTAGACGATGTAGCTGATTCCGTTGTTCAGGAAGTTGTCAGCACGGTTGAAGGAATAGAACGGCGGATTCCAACGGGTGTTGGAAAGTGGGTTGTACAGCGTTCCTTCGTACGAGAGACCATAGCCACCGCGCAATGAGCTCTTGGCGTCGCCGAACATATCCCAGGCGAAGCCTACGCGCGGGCCAAAGTTATTGTGGTCTCCAGCTCCGAGCTCCTTGGTGGGCGCAAATCCGCCCGAACCGCAGGCGCCGGCGAGCTGAGCGGTTTTATTTACCGCGCCGCCCGGCAAGAACAAGCAGGGGGTGTTGGCATCGTGAACCTGGCCGGCGCCGGTGATGAAGCTATCGATGAAGTTATTTCCCGGACCCTTAATAAAGGTGGTTGCCAGGTTGTCGAGCTCCACGTGCCGCGTGTAGAGGTCATACCGCAGTCCCAGGTTCAAAGTGAGCCGGCGCGCAATTTTCCAATCGTCCTGGATGTATCCGCCGAACTCTATGTTGCGCCAGTGGCGCACGTTGGTTGCGAGCTCGGACGGAGCTCCACTCACGATGCCGGGATCAACACCTGCCGCCTGGCGGTAGGGCGCATCCACCGAGAAGAACAGCGGGTCAAAGAAGTAGTACGACGGACGGCCAACGTTGAACTCGCTGTTTTCCAAGTTGCGGCGCACATCCACTCCAGCTTTGAAGTTGTGGGAGCCGCGGCTCACCGAGATCATGTCGGAGTACGTGTAGACGTGATCTTTGAAGAACTGCGGATAGCCGTTGTAGGCGCCGAAACCGGCCGTGGCGCCATCGTCAAAAGCAATTTGCGGAACTCCCGCGCGCGCGGCGCCCGTGGTGGTCTTGTTCAGCGTGTAGCCAACACGAAATTCGTTCACCACGCGCGGACTGAAGGTTTGAATGTAGTTCAACTGGAAGTTTGGAAAATCACCTTTGGTAGGCGCAGTAAACCCACGGGCGGCACTCAAGCTGGCGTTGAATGGACCGAACCTGTCATCCGTTCTCTGCCAGTTGAATTGCGTAAATAACCGGGCATTCTGCGTCAGGTTGTAATCCAACCGTACGGAGGCCTCGTTGCCATTGAACAGGTTGTCCTTGGCCTGCGAGCCGGCGCGCAGCACGCTATTAAGCAGGAAAGGCGTATCGCGCCCGAGCAGACCTGCGGTGGCGCCGATGCCTTGTGAGCTTAGCGGCGTCGTGCAACCTGCGTCGTCCGCACCGCCCGGGGTGTAACCAAATAGAGCTGCAAATTTCCGTGGGATTTCTGATCCCGGCCCGCTGGCTGGGTAGTTGCCGGGACACAAATAATCAGCGAAATTGTCGCTGAAGCCAAAGGCTCCGTTCACGTAGTCGTTCGCGGTCATGGGAGCGCTTCCAGCGACGGCGGCCGGAAATTGATTCATCATGAAGTTCGCCACCGAATTCTGGAAATCGGGGCTGGACCCCGACAGCGTTCCCAGCGCCGCCTTCAGTTGCGGTGACTCCACTAACACTGGTTGTGAAGGCTGCGAAGTAACCAGGCGGTCGCCCTGATAGGCGCCAAAGAAAAAGAACTTATCCTTGATAATCGGTCCGCCAATGGTGCCCCCGAACTGATTGAATCGCAGCGGCAGCTTTTCCGCCCCGGCCTGGTTCAGGAAGAAGTCGTTGGCGTCGAGCTTGTCGTTGCGCAAAAATTCCCACAAACTGCCGTGCAGATTGTTGGTGCCGGTTTTGGTAACCAGATTGGTGACCGACCCCGCGCTGTTGCCGTATTGAGCGGAGTTGTTCAAGGTGAGCAGTTGGAATTCCTGCACCGTGTCTTGAATCGGCTGGTTGTTGGGCCCGCCGCTCAAGTCTTTGTTCGACACGCCATTAATAAGGAAGCCGTTGAAGTTCTGGCGTGCGCCGTTTACTACCGTCAGCGGCCCCGCCTCTGCCGAATTCTGCCCGCCGCCGCCGTAGTTCACTGCTCCAGGCGCAAGTTGGATGAGGTCATAGATGTTGCGGCCGTTCAGCGGAAGGTTGGCGACCTGTGTAGCGCTGACCGTGCTCGCCAGCTTGGAGTCTTCTGTATTGACGGCACTCGCGATGTCGGTCACTTCCACCGTCTCGCTCACCTGCCCAAGAGCCAACTTGAAATCGAGACGTTGAATCACGCCCGCATTCACGGTCTGATTTCTCGCCGTGGTGGCCTTAAACCCGGGTGCCTCCACCTTCACCGTGTATTCGCCGACCGGCAATTGCGACATGGAGTAGAAGCCGGTCTGTGAGGTCTGCGCGGTGAAAGTTCCGCCAGTCGCCTGGTTGGTGGCGGTCAGCGTGGCTTTGGGCACTGCAGCGCCAGATTGGTCCAAGACCGTACCTTGAAACTGGCCGTTCTGGACCTGCGCAAACATCGTGACCCGCAACAGGCTTATGAAAACCAGAAGCAGAATTCGGCCCAGCAGTTTTTCACTTCTTTCCGTCATAGCAAACCTCGCAATTTAGGATCTCTCGCGGCTGATGGAGCGGTTCCAGCCGCGCAGCAGAATCTGTCAAGGGAGGGTTAGCCGAAATGCTTTTGGGACAGGGGGCGTTTGCCTAGTGGCGGGGCTGGTAGAGAAAGTGATGGAAAAGTTTTGCGTCTGGACTGGAGCAAGAGGTCACAAGCGAAATATTCCCGAATGCCATTGCGGCCTTGCCGGGGAGCGTCGCGCTGCCGCGCGGGTTATCCGCCCAGCAGCTCTTGCAGCTTGCTACGATAGGTGCGGCTGAGCGTTAGCTGCTGTCCGTCGCGCAGCACCACTACGTACTCGCCGCCAAACCAGGGTTGCAGTTCCTTGATGCGTTCGAGATTTACTATGGTCGAACGATGGATTCGCATGAACTTGCGGCCATCGAGTTTTGATTCCATGTTGTTCATGGTTTCGCGCAGCAGGTGCGTTTCTTTGCCCACGTGCAGCGTGAGGTAATTGCCGGAAGCCTCAATGTAGTCGATCTCGTGGGTTTTTAGAAATAGCACGCGACCAGAAGACTTCACCACCAACCGGTCAGGTTCTTTTTGTTCCGATTTCACATCATTAAGCAATTCGCGCAAGTGCTCGCTGAACCCGTTGGGCTTCTGCACGTGTTCGCGCGCACGATCGAGCGCCCGGTGAAAGCGCTTTTCATCGAACGGCTTCAGCAGATAGTCGACGGCGTGCGCATCGAAAGCCTTGAGCGCGTACTTGTCGTAGGCGGTCACGAAAATGATGGCCGGTACCCGGCGCGGGCCCACGGTATCCAGCACGCCGAAACCATCGAGCTCGGGCATCTGCACGTCGAGAAACAACAAGTCAGGACGATGTTGGTCGATGGCGGCTACCGTCTTGGTGCCGCTAGAGCACTCGGCGACGACTTCGATGTCGCGTTGTTGCTTCAACAGTTCGCGAATTCGCTCGCGGGCCAGGGGTTCGTCATCGGCAATAATGGTGCGGATGCTCATAGGCACTCCTTGCTGACGCTCTGCACTGCGGCGCGGTACGGCAAAGTGATGTTGACTGCCAACCCGCCGCCGTTCACGTTTCGTAATTCCAGGCTCTGTTCGGTTCCATAAAGCTGCTGTAGCCGGGCACGGGTGTTGCCCAGTCCCAGTCCGTGCTTCTTTGACGTGCTACTCCCGTTTCCGTTTTTCCAATCGAATCCCGCTGGTAAACCCGGCCCGTTGTCCCGTACCAACAGGCGCAAGCGGTCGCCTTCTCTTCGGGAAAGCACTTCAATCGTTCCGGACCGATCACGGGTAGCAATTCCATGCCGCACTGCGTTTTCAACCAGGGGCTGCAACACCATGTTGGGCACCAGAGCGTCGAGCGTCTCCGGCTCAATGTGGAACTTCACGTTCAGCCGGTCGGCAAAGCGAACTTGCTCAATCTCCAGGTAGCGGCCGGTGAATTCCAGTTCCGACTTCAGCGCAACTTCCTGAACCGCGGCGTTATCGAGAGTGAGGCGCAGCAGATCGCTCAGGCCGGCCAGCATCTCCTCCGCTGCACGAATGTCACGATGCATGAGCGCTGAAATTGCATTCAGCGTATTGAAGAGAAAGTGGGGCTGAAGTTGGAGCTTCAGCATGTCGAGCTGCGTGCGCGCGAGCCGGGTCTCGAGCTGGGCTGTCCTTATTTCGCGCGCCTTGGCACGATCGTGGAAAAGCACCAGATGCGCGAGGCCCACGATTGGCAAGTAGGTCCCGATCCCGTCCTCATAGATGGCATAGACAAACATGCGCCAGAAAAGTTCCCAGCTTGGCGCGAGAAAGAGTCCGGTCACTGGGTTCTTCACCGGCGGCGGCAAGAAAATTCGTATCCCCATGTGCACCGCGGTAAAGACCAACCCTGCCACTACGTGCAGCGGTATACGCGTCAGCCAATTCTCTTTTTGAAGAGAAAAACGCTTTGCGAAGTAATAGAAAAGTGGGCTGGTAGTTGCGACAATCAGGAAATTGAGCAACGGCAGACGAAGAAGTTGCCAGAAGGTCTCGCGTTGGTCGCCGAAAGTGCGGCGGGAGGCGTACATCGAGACGCCCCAGAAAAAAGCAGACAGGATCCAGAATGTGAAGCTTACGAGGTAGGCTAGCGCCGGACGGTTGCGGCTGTCGTTGGGTTGTGAGAAGAGCCGTGTGACGCGAGCCTCCATATGGATAAGCGCTGCTGAAGAACTCGCATCAGTGTATCCCATGCTGCAGAACGCGCGAACGCGCCTCGTCACCGCCTACGCACGGCTCGTCCCATGCAAACAACAGCTCGGCCCCACGCCTCGGAAGCAAGGCGAAATCAGCTCGCTGGCTCGCCCAGGCCGGTTTCTAAATAACTCTTCAAACTGCGATTGGCGAAGCGCAACCAACGTGTGTCCCACGCCTTCAGGCAATCGCACATCGAACGCCATCCGCGATGTGTGAATGAAACTTCGGTCCCGCCTCGATCATTCCGCGCCAACAGGAAACGCATCCGGGTTCCCACGCAGGCATCCTGCTTGGCGGCTCCGGGCCGAGCCTCCACACATCTCCACTCCACCAGGCGGCCTGACTCCATGCGATCAATTACTAGCGTGCACTCGTGCGGCACAGCGCCGAGCTTCAACCTGCCGCCAACAAATGGTTCTACGTAAGAATCCGCCGACCACCATTTATGCATGTGATGGGGCTCGGTGAGAGCCAGGTACGCAACGGGTGGTTCCACATCGATGGAGATGCTGTGGGTAATCTCCGGCACGTTCGCTTTTGCCATGCCAACCAGAGTGCACGAAGGTTACCAATCCGAAAGCAGCATGTACCGCGCCCGCAATGACGGTGAACCGTTGGGACGAAACGCGCTTATTGCGCTGCCAACCACCAATGTTTGCAGCTAGTGCGTAAAAAGCTGAGGTTTTCGACGAGGACACATCCATAATTTTGTAGCGCTCGCGGGGCCTTGGAAATATGAAGTTCAATAGCTATAACCAGAGAGTTCATACGCATTTCGGGAGATGCCAGTCGCCGAACCGTTAGCGCGGAGCCGGCTGGCCGACGCCCGATTCCAAATAGTTTTTCAAGCTGCGTCCCACGTAACGCTCCCAGATTGCGGCCCAGTCTTCACGCGCTTGTGCAGATCCTAGTGCGCGATGCGAGAGCCGCAGGTCGGTACCGCGGTGGTGGTTGCGCGACACCTGAAAACTAACCACGGTGTTCACCCAGTCTCCGCGGGTAGAAACACCGGTGCGAGCATCCGCGCACTTCCATTCGATGAACTGATACGGCACGAATTCGGTAATTTCAAACAGACACGCGTGGGATTCGAAAAACAGGCGGACTCTGCCGCCCGGGCGAGGCTCAGCGGAACACTCAGAGCACCACCAACGAGCGAGATGAATATCCTGGCTGAGCGCCAGAAATGCCAGTTGCGGCTCTACCTTGTAGACAAAGAACTCCTCGACGTCAGCCAAGCTTCGGTCGTTCACCCGAGAATCATTGGCCATTTCGCCCTGCCGGAGCTGATCCTCCATACGAAGAAAGCCTCCTGCCGGTTCCCGACTCAGTGGCTGTTTTGACGAGTTGATTTTGGGATTAGTTAGCAGGTTCGGTGGACGAAAACCGATTTAGGTGGGACGAGTTTCGAGGAATGATCAAACAGGCTACAGGAACATGAACCTATGCCTCTGCAACAACTTTATAACCGCTGATCACTGCCCCGACGCCGGTTTGTCCCTCCGGCGCTGGCGCAGCACGAACTACTCGAGCGGTACAGAACATCCACATCTTTCCTTGTTGTGCCAAGGGCGGGGGGACCGGCAATAGCAGCTCGATGTCAGTGCCCATTGGAATTGGATCTGGGGTAACGAAGAACACGCCGCCCACACTGATGTCACGGGTTTCGCCTCCGGCTTCGATATTCATCGCCGGGCCGTACTTCACCCGCAATGGAAGCTGCACGGGAAAGCGGGGACTCGAGCGCACCCCTGACTGGGCAGCGACCGGTTGAACCTTTTCCGGTGGCCGCAGAAAACGCGCGAGCAGCTTGGCCAAAGGACCGGCGCGCAGAGCCGAGGCGGCTTTCATGGCGGGGAGTATAGCCGGACTTTGCTGGCCACGCTAAGTTACGGCAGAGCAAGTACCTTCAGCGTCGGTCCGGGGACGCATCAATTAGGACCCCTTACATCATGGTGTCGGTGTTCTCCACCGCAGCCAAGGCCCGTTCGCGCTCGCTCTGCGACTGAATGCTCCCAGCTACACGCAAGTAAGTGACGCGCAAAGGGCCGCTCAGCTTATAGCTTTGTGCGGCAGCAGCCAAGACCCTGCCCTTCTCGTGATCCGATTGGATCTCACTCGCGGCTTCAAGCAATTTCGCCAATGAGGTGTTGCTGATCCGCGTCCCCTCCATCAACGCGATCAGGGTACGTGCGCGTTCATAGTCGGACTTGATATCGCGGACGGCGCGAAGATAAACCTCCTGCATGGCGTCGGTATAGAGTTTCTGCGATGCCAGTGTCGTGAGTACCCGAGCCTTTTCGTAGTCAGACTGTATTTTGAGGGTTGACGCCAACGCCATTTCGACGACTTCGCGCGACAGCTTCGGCCGTTGTAATAACTGCATGAGCACCCGGGCGTGTTCGTAATCGGATTCAAGATGTGAGCTGGCGTTGAGGAAGGTCAGGCGTGCGGCTTCGTCATCCAGGCTATAGCGGGTAGCAACCTCGGTGAGCACACGTGCCGACTCGTAATCGGACTCTATTTGCTCTCCCGCCTGGCGCGTCACCGCACGAACAACGTCCGGGCTTAGTTGCGCAGACTCCAGCAGTGTTCGCAAGTAGATGCTCTTCACATAATCCGAAGAGATGTTTTGCACCTCCGAGAGCACTGCCTCAGGGCCGCCCTGCTTCATCAGTAGTGGCACACGCCGCGCGCCAACAGTACCGGACACTCGTTCGAGCGCAACCAGGAATGACGAAAACCACGCACGCGCGGCGGCATCGAACTCACGCGTTTGCCCATCCGCCGAGTACTGGTACCGGAGTTGACCCTGTTCCGGTGTTACTTTCACGTAGCGCGAATGCGCGCCCCCGCGTTCGGAAGCTTCCAAATATCCGCCGGCTGAAATGCTTTCAATTGAGCCCGCATCCGGGGCGAAGGCGATTGCGCCCTCCGCACGAAGGTCGACTGAGCAGCCGTCGCCCGACCATGTCGCTGTCCACAGTCGGCGCTGGCCATCCTCGTGAATGCTGTTCCGATGTTGCCGGTTCTTGCCTCCCGCAAAACAGCTATCAGCAAGGACTGCAGCAGGCGTCACCTTCTTCTGCGGCTGTTGCTGCTGTAGCTGAACAGGTGGTTGTTCTGCCGTTGGTGGCTGCTCTGCCGTTGGTGGCTGCTCAGCCGTTGGTGGCTGCTCAGCCGTTGGTGGCTGCTCTGCCGTTGGCGGCTGCGCGACAGCCGGGGCTACGGCCGGCGCGGGAGCAGACTGAGGCTCTTGCAACGGGACGGCAGAAAGATGGACGGCCGAAATCGTGCTCAGCATGGCGATGGTCACGACTGCCACTGCCGCCAGCAGACCTCGCGGGACCGAATCGCGGCGAACACTCGGATCGAGCAAGGCTGCTAACCGCACTCTGAGCTGTGAACGACGCGCCATGGGCAAAGCCAGAGCCAGGCCTAGTTGCCGGCCACTGGCGATCTCGAGCAACTGGCTCGCGTATTCTGAGGGCCGCGCACCATGGCGCAAAACAAAATCGTCGCAAGCGCGCTCACGCTCCATACGCATCCGCAAAGAATGCAGCCAAACCAGGGGATTGGGCCAGTAAAGTACCTCCGCCAGCAATGCCATCAGCTGCGTTAGCGAATCCAAGCGGAGGATGTGCGCGAGTTCATGGTGTAATACGGCTTGCCTTCGTGAATACTCCCATTCGCGCACGAATGCCGGTAACAGCAGCCGCGGATATATGAATCCATAAGTCATCGGCACTTCGATTTCGCTACTCTCAAGCAGAGTTATAGGCCGCCGAATTTTCAAACGTGCCGCGATCGCGGCTACCTCACTCAGCCATACGCCGTTGGCTAACGGCCGTGCGTCCCTCAGCAGGCGATGAATGCGAACCATCCCAACGAACAGGCGCGTGCCCAGCAAACCTGCGCCAGCCAGCCAGCCCAGCACTAAGAGGCCAGGCAAATTCAAAGCCCACTCGCGCCGCTGCTCGGCTGGAGAGGTGACTGCTATCGGCTTTGAATTTCCAGCACTCGTGGTCAGGGGCACGCTGTGTGAGGAGCGCCGGTATGACTGAGGCCGTTGATCGGGCGTCGATGTGCGAGCTTCCTCAGCCACCGCGGGCGACGACGCCAGCGTGGGAGGTTGCGCCACCGGCGACGCAGGCAGTATTCGCCACTCCCACGCCGGCAGAAGCAAGGCGGCTATTGGCAACAATAACGCTGCCAACATTGCGAAGGTCCGCATTGCGTGCCGCAGGGCGGCTGATCCGCGGACAAGTTCGACGGCTATGAGCGCAACCGCGAAGATGACGGTGCTCTTCGCCGCCACATCCACCAACGACCAAGAGAGACTTTCCGCAAACGGAGCTGACATTTATCTACCCTCCTTATTGGCCGCTTCGATCATTGCCACAATCTGCTGCCGCTCTTTTGAGCTCAGCCTGGTGTCGGAAAGATCCAGCAACGCCGCCACAGCCGAACTGGTGGAGCCATCGAAAAAAGTGCGTACCAAATGCTTGAGCGCTGAAGCCCGGGCCACGCGGCGGCTCACTACCGGACGATACACATAACGCACACCATCCTGTTGGTGGGCGACAAGCCCCTTTTCCTCCAGGAACCGCAGCATGCCGCGCACCGCCGAATAAGTAGGCGGTTGCGCAAGATCGCTGCGAACTTCCGCTACTGTTGCCTTCCCCCGGCGAAATAGAACATCCATGATTTGCCGTTCGCGTCGCCCTAACTCGCTCTGCAAAGTTCGCTCCTGCTAACCAATTTGCACATGCTAATGCGTTAGCATGATGTGTGTCAAGGGGTGCGAAACTCAAAATGATGCCTATGTTTGAGACTTGCTGGATGGCGCTCTTTGGCGCTCGTCGCAGGCATACCTATCGTGCGCCAGACATCAAACAGAGGAAAGTGCCACTCGACCCGCTGCTTCTCGACATATTTCTAATCTGGCCCGGATAGGAGAATCCTAATGACAAAAGTACACCCTCGGATCACGACCTTAGCGCTGCTCTTCTTCGGCTTTATCTTCGGTTGCTCACAGCAGAAGAGCGCGTCCAACGAAGGCGAGTCCTCCAAACAGCAGGGCTCAGCGCAACAGCAGAGCCAGCCAGCCCAAGGCACTTCAGGCAGCCAGATGAGCGGCGACCAGCAATTCATTACTGAAGCGGCACAAGACAACCAAGTGGAAATTCAGGTGGGCAAACTGGCTGCGCAGAAAGCTTCTGATCCTGCTGTAAAACGCTTCGCGCAGAAGTTGGCAGATGATCACACAAAAGCCAATCAGCAACTCCAATCGTTGCCTGGAGCTGACCAGGTGCTGCAATCAGTAAGCCTGCCCGAGGATAAGCGCCAGGCAATTGATCAGCTTTCCGGACTGTCCGGTAAGGAGTTCGATCGCGCCTTCATCGATCAAATGGTGCAGGACCACGAAAAAGCGGTCTCACGGTTTCAGGAAGTCGCTTCCAGCGCAACCGATCCGCAAGTAAAGCAGTTCGCCTCACAGCTGTTGCCGACACTACAGCGGCATCTTGAACAGGCGAAGGCCTTGCAAAGCCGTCTCTCTGGCAGCGGAGGGGGCAGCAACCGCACTCAGTAGCAAGAGGTCAGAGTCATTCATGCGCGGAGAGCAGAGTTTCTCATTTCGGTTTCCGAGAGACACGCATCTCCGCGCATTTAGCTTTTAAGAAAGAATTAGAGATAGGCACAATATCCCGCAGACCAAATCAGAACCACCGAAGGTTACGCCGGAACATCCAAGCCACGATCACAGCTCTTGTCCGCCCGAGCGGCGGGACAAAACGCTCGACAAGACTCTGGAGGATACGTTCCCGACCAGCGATCCACTCTCGACCATACCCGATCCCTGTGCAGACGATCCCGAAGCTGATCAGTAGGGAGAGCTGAAAAACGTCGGGCGTTGCGTCTTTGTACGCAGCTCGCTTTCAGCATTTGTAAAACCTCATCTTTACCTTACACTTCCCTTGCAGCCGCGACGTCGGTGGCGCTTTTTGCGCTTATCAGATCCTATGAAAAGACTGCTCACGATTATTGCCTGGTTTGTTGTCGTTGCTAGCACTGCGGCTCAAGTGCAGACCAGGCTTTCGGTGAAATGGGAGGAGCTGACTGCGCCCGACTTCGCTGAAGCCATCAAGCGCTCACAGGGTACTTGCCTGCTGCCCTTCGGCATTCTGGAGAAACACGGCCCGCAGCTTCCGCTGGGAACAGATCTGCTGAACGTGCGGCACGTAAGCCTGGCCGCAGCGAGCGAAGAGTATGCGGTTGTCTTTCCTGAGTACTACTTCGGGCAGATTTTTGAAGCCCGGCAACAGCCGGGGACTGTCGCCTACAGTCTGCCGCTCCAGCTTCAACTTCTCCAGGAGACGACGGACGAGATGGCGAGGAATGGCTGCAAGAAGATATTGATTGTGAATGGCCATGGCGGCAACGAACATCTGCTGCCTCTGTTTGCCCAATCGCAATTGGCCCAGCCTCACGATTACGTGGTTTACGTGTTGCGACCGTCTGCCGATGCGCCCGGCCGGCCCCAGCTCAAAGACAAGGTAAACATGCACGCCGGGGAATCTGAAACTTCAAGAACGATGGTGTCGCGACCCGATTTGGTGCACCTGGAAAGACTAAGCAAAGAATCGGGCGCCGATCTCGCCCGCCAGAAACTTCCCGCGGATGTATATACCGGCATCTGGTGGTACGCGCGTTTCCCCAATCACTATGCCGGCGATGCTTCCACTTCTAGTAAGGAATTGGGCGCCTTCGATACGAAGACCATCACAGCGAGAATTGTAGAGGCGCTTAGGGCCATCAAGCAGGACCAGGCAAGTTTGCAGCTGCAGAATGATTTCTACCGGGAGGCCGCCCGTCCGCTCGAGACCAAACCGCGCTAGACCTTAACGCAGTGAAACTAGGATCGCGTAAAGGCTTCGGTTTCGTCCCGGTCGACTGCCGCAATGCCCTCAGGTACACCGGAATACTCTTCACGCGTGCTGCTTTCGACCCCCATCGCATTGCGGAATCGCGTACGAAAGTTTTCGTAGCAGATCGCGGACGTGATCTCAATGATCTGATCATGAGTGAAATGGCGGCGGAGCTGCCGAAAAACCTGCAGATCAACGTCGATCGGGGTTCTAGTAATGTCGTCGGCGTAACGCAGCAGCAGGTTTTCCCGTTCGCTGAATCCTGGGTTGCTAGCTCCATTCAGTGCCGCCTTCACCAGTTCGGGCTGCCAGCCGTGAACAAAGCAAGCCTCTGACCGGGATTGTGCGGTAGCGTCGCAGCCCAGCCGGACGGCGGTTCGAAGCTGGACCAACGCATGCAGTTTGGGGTCGAGCGACCGCTGGATAAGAGACTCCATGAAATCGGAGCCGACAACAAACGGAGGCGGCGCCGGCAGAGGTGGCCGTCGGCTGACTTTCTTGCTGACACCGCGCAACCAAGCCTTGGCTTCATAGAAACGGGCCATTACCTGCGTGGTTCGGCGCTGTGCTTCGGCCATTAATCCCAGGCTTCTCGCACGAGTTTTGCCGGCTGCTTCGCCGGCAGCGCTGCTGGCGCGCGTGATGAAGCTCCGCGCCGTGCCAAGGCGTTCCTTGGCCTCTTCTACAACGTCGTGCATCAAGTCTCCGGTGCTCACGGTTTGCGGATATCGACGCTTCCCTTGAAGAAGGCGCCATCTTCAATGTTGATGCGGTGGGTTACCACGTTTCCGGCAAGCCAGCCCTCGTTGCGAATGTCGACGCGGTCCCCTGCCACGATGTTTCCATTGACTTTGCCCATGATCACGATCTCACGGGCGTTGAGATCGGCAGCAACCACGCCGGCTCGTCCAACCGTGACGCGTGTGGCGCTTCCCGACAAATTGATCGTGCCCTCCACGCGCCCCTCGATGTAAAGCGACTCGGCGCCCTGAACTTCGCCCTTGATGACCAGGGATTTCCCGATCGACGCCTGCTCCGGCGCGTTCAGTACGGCATTGCGGGGAGCAGCAATCGGGCTAGGTTCGAGAGTGGCGGTTGGGGTTGTGTGAGAGTGCGATTTGTCTACAGGTTTCGGCGATGCAGGAAGCGATGGAGCTTCTGCTAAAGATTGGTTCGCGGGATTCCACATGCGGTCGGATCCTCTCGGTTGAAAGTGATTGCTATCGCTTGTGGCATTTCGATGACCAACTACGGTATCCGGCAACTCTTCCGCGAAACCGCGCTATTAGCGGCAGCCAAGCAGTTGCCGAATTTTGTTAGTCACCCGGCAGACACAGCAACGATGTAAATATTCCCTCGTCACAGGGACTTCATACATCGGTAAAACGCCTTAAGTTAAGAAGAAATGAACAAGGCTTGGCGATTCGCGACCCTAGATGACGCAGGTTCGGGATCGCCAGGGCTGCATTGCCCTGCTGAACATTGCAGTTATGGCGCTTTGTTGCGGGAGTTGCAGATTCAGGACTGCATCAGCCTTGGTAAGCCGCAGCACATCGAGAACCTGACGCTTGGGCTGGGTGATAATCAGGTTTCGGCCGACGCCGGCAACGTGTTGGTGCAACGAAATCAGCGTTCCGACTCCAGCCGCATCAATGGCTTCCATACAAGCAAGGTCGAGCACCAACTGGCGCCCCTTGTGAGCAATTACTGCAGCCCTCAGCGCATTCGTCCCTTCATCAAAGACCAGCCGGCCAATACATCGCAAGGTAACGAAGTCTCCATTGTTCTGAACGTGTACAGCAAAAGACATTTTCGAACTCCGATCTGGAACTCAACACGTATCTTCTCGAATGGTTGTTGGTTGGATGTGAGGAGCTGTTAAAAGTTGAATGAAATTTTCTGGTCTTCTTGCAGGTAATCGTTGCGGCTACGCCGACGCGCCGGGAACTTTGATCCAAGAACCTTGCTTCGACGAAATTGTTACAGTTTCGAGAATTTGTTGCACTTTGAGGGCATCATCAAAATTCGGATGATAGGTCTGCCCGCCTTCAAGGGCAGAAAGAAAATCTCCCAGCGCGGCGATAAAGGTGTGCTCGTATCCGATGATGTGTCCCGGTGGCCAAAACTTGCTTACATAGGGATGCTCGGTCGCGGTGACCAGCAGGTTGCGCGGACCTTGGACCGCCGGTGGTTCAGCAGCATCGAAGAAGTGCAAACGGTTCAGGTCTTCGAGATTGAAACCCACCATACCTTTCGAGCCGTGAATTTCAAAGGCGTTGCGGTTACGACATCCGATGGCATAGCGCGTAGCCTCGAACGTGCCGATGCTGCCGTTACGAAATCTCGCAAGCAGTAGGACGGCATCGTCCACCTCGCGCCCAGGGGCGAAGGTGTGCGTCATTGCGGAGATTTCTGCGATGTCCCCATTTAGCCAGAGCGCCAGATCAATGGAGTGCGAGAGCAGGTCGCCCATGGCTCCGCTGCCGGCCTCGGATTGCTTGAAGCGCCAGACACCAACCCTCGCCGGATCAGGGCCCCAGCTCTGCAGATAGGCAGCGCGATAGTGGAACACCTGTCCTAGGTGGCCTTCATTGCTCAATCGCTTGGCCAGCGTGACTGCGGGCACACGGCGGTAATTGAACCACACCAGGTTAGGACGGCCGCGCATCGCGTCGGCCATGCGCCGCGCCTCCTCCACTGACATCGCGAGCGGCTTTTCGCAGAAGATTATCTTCCCCGCCTTCGCAGCCGCTAACGCAATGTCATGATGTAGCCGGTTCGGAGTGCCAATATCAACGATGTCCACGTCCTTGCGTTCAACTACGGCGCGCCAATCGGTAGCAATTTCTTCCCACCCCCAGCGCGCCGCCATCTGCTCCAGCGCCGCCTGATTGCGTCCGCAGATGACCTTTAGCCTCAGTGCATACCGGCTGTCAAAGAAATGGCCCACCTGGTGAAAGGCGTTGGAGTGCGCCCGGCCCATGAAGCCGTGGCCGATCATGGCCACATTCAAGGTTTGTTTCTTCATAGCCGTTTTGTTTTTGCAACGATTAGCGGTTTG
>Ga0070697_100000860_pt1 | contig 22823 bp, 24 predicted proteins | sample KBSK1501metaG_FD_65475 | JGI IMG/M metagenome (GOLD analysis project Ga0070697, IMG submission 65475) | Corn, switchgrass and miscanthus rhizosphere microbial communities from Kellogg Biological Station, Michigan, USA - KBS K1-50-1 metaG | ecosystem: Host-associated > Plants > Roots >... | reverse complement strand
GGCACGGCGACCCGGACGATCTGGCAGCCGGAGGCGGTCAGCTCGGCGATCTGCTGCAGCGTCGCGTTCACGTTGGCGGTGAGGGTCGTCGTCATCGACTGGACCGATACCGGCGCTCCCCCGCCGACAGGCACCGAACCCACCATGATCTGGCGCGACTGCCTGCGCTCAGCCAGCGGCGCCGGCGGCACAGGCGGCATACCCAGCTCGATACTCATGGCCCCCATCCGTTCCTGTAGGCAGACCCCGGATCTTCCACCCCGCCATTGAACCATCACCGGGTGACCGGCCGGGGCCTGACGCTGACGGGCGCGTCGGGTTCACCCCCATTGTTAACCTGCGATATTCACCGGGTTCACGATGTCGGCCAGGACCAGCGCGACGCCGAAGAACATCAGGACCACGAAGATGCTGAAGCTGACCGGCAGCAACTTCGCCATGTCGACCAGGCCGGGATCGGGCCGCCCGCGCAGCCGGGCGTACCAGGCCCGGAGCCGCTCCCAGATGATCGCCGCGACGTGGCCGCCGTCCAGCGGCAGCAGCGGGAGCATGTTGAAGGCGCCGACGAAGATGTTCAGCGAGGCGATCAGCAGCAGCACGAAGCTGACCTTGTACTGCCAGCCGACGTTGGCGGCCACCGCGGCGCCGGTGGCTTCGGCCGCGCCGACCACGCTGCTCACCTGCCCGGCGGCGGTGCTGCCCCGGTCCTTGCTGAACAGCTTGGGCAACGCGGCGGGCAGCGCGGTGACCGCCTTGGCCGAGCCGACCAGGACCTGCCCGAACGCCGACCCGGCGTACTGCACGGCGCGGACCGGGTTGGCCGTCTGGAACACGATGGCCGGCGCGATACCCAGGTAGGCGCCGCTGCGGCCGCTGACCGTGGCCAGCGTGGCGTGCAGGGTCAGCGTCTGGCCACCGCGCTTCACCGTGATGGCCGCGGCGGACCCGGCCGGGGCCTTGCGGATCGCGTTGCCGAGCTGGGTCCAGTTGCTCACCGGCGTGCCGTTGAACGCCGTCACCTGGTCGCCGACGCGCAGCCCGGCCAGTTTGGCCGGGGACGCCTGGTCCGACGCGGTGCAGGTGCCCTTGTTCAGCTGGGTGGTGCTCGCGGCCACGCACTTGCTGACCGTGCCCAGCTGGGTGGTGTTGTCGTTCTCTATGCCGATGCCGAGCGCCAGGCTGAAGATCAGCAGGAAGGCCAGCACGAAGTGCATGAACGAGCCGGCGCAGAGCACCGCGATGCGCTGCCAGGCCGGCTGGCGGCGGAACGATCTCGGCTCGTCGGCCGGGTCGTCCACGTCGTCGAGCGAGTGCATCCCGATGATCTTGACGAAGCCGCCGAACGGCAGCGCCTTGATCCCGTACTCGGTCTCGCCGCGCCGGATGGACCAGAGCGTCGGCCCGAAGCCGACGAAGTAGCGGGTGACCTTCATGCCGAACTTCTTGGCCAGCACGAAGTGGCCGGTCTCGTGCAGCATGACGGAGAAGAGCAGGGCGACGAGGAAGATGACCCAGCCGATCAGGTCCATCCGGCCGTCCTTTCTTCAGGCGTTAAGTTCGCGCGCCCGCTTCCGGGCCCAGTCGTCAACCGCGAGCACATCCGCCACGGTGGTGACGGCCGTGCGCGCGGCGTCATGTTCCGAGACTATCTGTGCCACGGTGTCAACAATCCGCGTGAAGCCGATCCTTCCCGCCAGGAAGTCCGCCACGCACGCCTCGTTCGCCGCGTTGTACACGGCGGGGGCGGTACCGCCGGCCGCGGCCGCCTCGCGGGCCAGCGCGACCGCGGGAAAGGCCGCGTCGTCGAGCGGCTCGAAGGTCCAGCTCGCCGCCGTCGACCAGTCCAGGCCCGGCGCGGCTCCGGCCACCCGGTCGGGCCAGGCCATGCCGAGCGAGATCGGCAGCCGCATGTCCGGGGGGGACGCCTGGATGATCGTCGCGCCGTCGGAGAACTCCACCATCGAGTGCACGATCGACTGCGGGTGCACCACCACGTCGATCCGGTCCAGCCCGAAACCGAACAGCAGGTGGGCCTCGATCACCTCGAGGCCCTTGTTCACCAGCGTGGCGGAGTTGATCGTGACCAGCGGGCCCATGTTCCAGGTGGGGTGCGCGAGGGCCTGCTCCGGCTTCACGTCCGCCAGCCGGTCGCGGTGCCAGCCGCGGAACGGGCCGCCGCTCGCGGTGAGCACCAGGCGGAGCACCTCGGACTCGCGTCCGGCGCGCAGGCACTGCGCGATCGTGGAGTGTTCGGAGTCGACCGGGACGATCTGCCCCGGCTTAGCCCGGCTGGTGACCAGCGGGCCGCCGATGATCAGCGACTCCTTGTTGGCCAGGGCCAGGGTCCGGCCCGCGTCCAGCGCGGACAGCGTGGCCCGTAGCCCGGCCGCGCCGGTCACCCCGTTGAGCACCACGTCGCACGGCCAGGCCGCCACCTCGCTGACCGCGTCCGGTCCGGAGAGCACCTGCGGCGGCGAGGCGAGAGCCGGGCCCGTTCGGGACATGCATGCCTGGACCTCGGCCGCGGCGGCCGCGTTGGCTACGGCCACCACCGCCGGCCCGAACTCGGCCGCCTGCCGGGCCAGGACCTCGGGCTGGCCGCCGCCCGCGGCCAGCGCCACCACCCGGAACCGGCCGGGGTTGCGCCGGACGATGTCGAGCGCCTGGGTGCCGATCGAGCCGGTCGAGCCGAGGATCACGACCTCGCGCTGGGCGGGCGCCGTGCCGATTACCGGGGATTCCACCGGACCATTGTCCGATACCCGCAAGCATGGCCGCGCCGCCGCCCTGACATCGCCGTCGGACGGCAGAGTGGACGGCGGCGCGGTCCCGTTAACCGCGGATCTGCTCAGAGGTGCTTGGCCAGCGCCCCCGCGGCGGAGATGATGCTCTTACAGACGACCGTCTGGCCGGCCGCACCGAAGATCGGCCGGCCGCCGAAGGCGGCCGCCTCGAGCTCGCCCTTGACCCGCAGCGCGAGCGAATCGCGGAGCTTGTCGAGCCCGGCCAGGGCGGCGTCGACCGTCCGGTACTCGCCGTCACCCGTGGTGCTCGACTCTATGGCGGCCGTCGAGGCCCGCAGGGTGAAGTTGCCGAACTGGCCGACGCTGGAGTTGAGCTGCTTGTAGCAGGCCCCCAGGCTGGCCACGCCCGGCGCGCCGAGCGCGTGATTCGGGCTGGACAGGACCTCGGTGATGACCCGGCCGTCGTGCTCGTAGTCGTCCTTCAGGCCGGTCAGGTACATCAGGGTCGGCCGGATGTCGGTCTCGTCGACCCAGGTGCCCGTGGTGCCGCTGTTGGCCACGACTACCTGGCCGCTGTTCGGCCCGGCGGAGTTCGGGCCGTTGGCCGCGGACGTGCCGTCGAGGCCGAGGTGCCTGACGCCGGGGCCGGCCAGGCCGAGGTAGTTGGTGTTGATCTCGGCCGCGTAGTCACCGTGGTTGTAGGCGAAGTTGGTGTTCTGGGTGACGCACGGGGAGCAGGTGGCCGAGCCGGGGGTGAGGAAATAGTCCGGCTTGGCGAACAGCGCGAACGTCGGGGTCCGGGCCGGGTCGGCGTTGACCATGTGCAGGATCCCCATCTCGGCCGGGTCCGCGAGGTAGTTGGTGATCTTCTGGGTGGTGCCCGTGTAGGGGTTGGCCGCGGTCAGCCCGGACACGTCGCGTTCCAGCGTGCGCACCGGCGGCGCGTTCGGGCCCGGGTTGCCGGTGACGTAGAACTCGGGGGCCGAGTCCGATTCCAGGGTGAACGGCGTGGTGTCGTTCTTCTGGGTGGCGAGCAGGCCGGTGACGTTGCCGGCCAGTTCACCGAACGACCCGGCCGGGTAGGTGCACGGGGTGTTCACGCCGTCGCAGTTGGCCGGGGTGGGCTGGATGGCCCGGCCGACGTTGGCGCCGGCCACGTGGTCGCCCTCATCCGAGCTGAGGACGAATTCCGTGTTGTCCGGGGTGATGCCGTCGGCCTTCAGCCGGTCGAAGAAGGCGCCGAACGCGGCGTCGTAGTACTTCGCCTGCGCGACGTAGCACGGGGTGCCGGGGCCGAGCGCCGCCGGGGCGCCGCTGCACTGGCCGACGCCCGTGATGTGCTCGTTGCCGTGGATGTCGGCGATGTAGCCGTTCACGACCGGGACGCCGGACTCCAGCATGTCGGCCATGTAGGCCAGGCTCTGCGACGCGTTGATGGGGCCGAACCCGGGGAAGCCCGGGTGGTTGGCCAGGAACGCGCCGTTGATCTGGTTGCCGTTCTCGTCGACCAGGTTCCCGGCCCCGTTGGTGATCTGGACGCCGTTGCGGGACAGGTTGGGCGTGCCCGCACCCAGCTGCGGCGCGACGTACCTGTGGCCGAACAGCCCCTGGAACCCGCTGTACCCGCCTGGCTCCTGCGGCAGCGTGTCGGCCACCGCGGTCGGCGACGGGGAGGTCTGCCCGAACTTCACCCCCTTGGCGGTGGCGCAGAAGGCGCTCCCCTGGGCGCAGTGCACGCCGACGCCAACGTAGTCCGCGACCTCGGCGTCCTTGAACGTGTCCTTGTCGGCGTTCAGCTGCTGGTCTTCAGGCGACCCGGCGCCGAAGACCTTGGGGATGTCGACCGCGGTGTTCTCCAGGACCGTGTTCGCGGAGGCAACCTGGCCCACGTCGCACCCGGCCCGGGTCAACGGCACCCAGGGCGCCGGGGTGACCGTGTTCGGCGCCACGGCGTGCCGCGCGGTGGCCGGCGGCACCGGCGCGTAGACCATGTTCGGGTTGGTGTCGTGCCCGGCGTTCGGCGTCTTCGCGGTGTCGAAGACGGGGTCGGTCCAGTACGCGAACGAGCCCGCGGGGTCGGTCGTGCCGTCGGCGTTGTAGGCCTGGTAGCTGTTCGAGATGGGCATGCCGTGCCGGTCGCCGTACAGGCCGGTGAACGTGGTCAGGATGTCGTCGGCGGTGTGCGCGATCAGCGGGGTGTGGTTGTTGGACAGGAACGTGCCGTTGCGCGTGAAGAACTTCAGCAGGTTCGGCATTTGCTGCAGGTCGGACGGGACGTTCGGGTTGTCCCGGAAGTAGTGCACGTTGTCGAACATGATCGTCACCACGTGCTTGACGCCGTTGCCCAGGTGGCACGACGACGTGCTGGCGGTGTCTGCGGTCTTCGCGGCGCTGGCCGCGCTGGCCGCGGCACCGGTCGCGGCCATCGAGGTCCCCGCCAGGCCCAGCGTGCCGAGCAGCGTCGCCGAGCTGGCGGCCGCGGTGAAGCGGAACCAGGCCGCCTGGCGTCCTGCGCGCCGACGCGCGTCCCGTCCTCTCCTCATGAGCTATTCCTCTCACGCGTGAAGCGCGGCCCGCCATGCCGACGCCGCGCGAGAGCCCACGATGCCACGCTTTCAGCCAGCTCAGAAGAGACTTGCAGGTGTCTTTTTGTGTAAATCTGGTGAAACTATGGTCACGTCTTGGTTTGAACATACAAAAGGGGCCGAACGGGTGCGGCTGACTGCCACGGCACCGGCACCGGAGCCGTGGCACGCACGGGAGCCGTGGCACGCGCCGGTGACGCGCGGAGTTCCCATGATCGCGAAGGGTTTTCAGTCTGGGCAGACTAAAAAGGATTCGTGATCATGAAGGGGCGCTACGTCAGGGCAGAGATCTGGCGGGCGAGGGCGAAGTCGTTGGCGGTGAGGCCGCCGGCCGAGTGGGTGCTAAGGGTGAGTGTCACCTTGTTCCAGTTGATGGTGATGTCGGGGTGGTGGTTGGCCGTCTCGGCCAGGTAGGCGACGGCGCCGAGGTAGAGAAGGGCGTCGCGGAAGTCGGCGCGTCCGGTGACGGTGGTGATCGAGGAGCCGTCGCGGGTCCACGCCGGGACGGTGGCGAGCTCGTCGCTGATCTGGGTCTCGGTGAGAAGGCTCATGGTTCCGGCTTACCATTCCCAGATGACATCATCAGCCGAACGGCCGAGGCAGACGCCGCTGCACGCGGTGCACGAGCGCCTCGGGGCGACCATGACCCCCTTTGCCGGCTGGCAGATGCCGCTGCGTTACGCCAGCGAGACCGCCGAGCACCAGGCGGTACGGCACGCGGCCGGGCTATTCGACCTCTCGCACATGGGTGAGATCGCCGTGGCCGGCCCGGAGGCGGGCGCGGCCCTGGACTACGCGCTGGTCGGCAACCTGTCCGCGCTGCGGCCCGGCCGGGCCAGGTACACGATGATCTGCGCGGAAGACGGCGGCGTGCTCGACGACCTGGTGGTGTACCGGCTGGACGAGGACGAGTTCCTGGTCATCGCCAACGCGTCGAACACCGCGGTGGTGTTCGACTCGGTCCGCGATCGGGTGGCCGGGCACAACGCCCGTGTCACCGACGCGACCGGTGACTACGCCCTGGTCGCCATCCAGGGCCCGGAGGCGGCCGGGATCCTCGCCCCGCTGGCGGGGGACCTGGACCTCGGCACGATCAGGTACTACGCGGGGGCGTTCGGCGCGGTGGCCGGGCGCCGGGCCTGGGTGGCACGTACCGGGTACACCGGCGAAGACGGCTTCGAGGTGTTTTGCCGACCGGAGGACGCCGTGCACATCTGGGACGCGCTGGCCGCGGGCGGCGCCGCGGCCGGCCTGGTCCCGGCCGGCCTGGCCGCCCGCGATACGCTCCGGCTTGAGGCCGGCATGCCGTTGTACGGCAACGAGCTCGGCCCGGACGTGACACCTTTCGAGGCGGGCCTAGGGCGGGTGGTGAAGTTCGACAAGCCGGGCGAGTTCGTCGGCCGTGAGGCCCTGGCCGCCCGTGCTTCCTCCGGCCCCATCCGGCGCCTGGTCGGCCTGACCGTCCAGTCCCGCCGGATCGCCAGGCACGGCTACCCTGTCCTCGCCGACGGAAAGCCCGGCGGGACCGTCACGAGCGGGGCCCCGTCCCCCACCCTCGGCGTGCCGATCGCGATGGCGTACCTGGAGCCGGGAGCCGACCGGGATAATCACGTGCTGGCCGTGGGTATCAGGGGTGCAGAGGTGCCCGTCCAGCTGACTGACCTGCCGTTTTACCGGAGGAGACACTAACGATGAGCGTTCCAGCCGATCTGCGCTACACCCCCGAGCACGAGTGGGTTTCCATCGAGGGGACCACGGCCTCCATCGGCATTACCGAATACGCGGCCCAGCAGCTCGGCGACGTGGTCTACATCTCGCTGCCGGCCGCGGGCGCGAGCGTCACCGCCGGCGAGCCCTGCGGCGAGGTGGAGTCGGTCAAGTCCGTGAGCGACCTGTACTCCCCGGTGGACGGCGAGGTCGTCGAGGTCAACGGCGAGCTCGAGGACGACCCGTCCCTGGTCAACGCCGAGCCCTACACGGCAGGCTGGATGTTCCGGGTCCGCGTCGCCCAGGACGGCAACGGGGACCCGGCGCTGCCGCCCGACCTGCTGTCCGCCGCGGAGTACGAGGAGCTGACCAAGAGCGCCGGCTAGGCCGGTCAGGAACTCTGCCCCACGAGCCCCAGCACGGTGTGGACCGCGTAGCTGGAGAGCCTGCCCGCGGCCACCTGCGTGGCGTTGGTCAGGCCGGTGACCTGAACCGGACCTGAGACCTGCGTCTGGCTGCCGTTGCCGAGCTGGCCGCGGAGGTTCAAGCCCCAGCCCAGCACGGTGCCGTCGGACCTCAGCGCGAGCATGTGACCGGCGCCGGCGGAGATCTGGGTGATGCCGCTGGTCTCGGTCGCCAGCGACGAGTCCCAGCCCGCCGAGATGCCGGTGACCTGGGACAAGCCCGCGATCTTGACCGGGGACGAGACCGGGCTATAGGACGTGGCGCCGTTACCCAGCTGGCCGAGCCGGTTGGCGCCCCAGGCGAACACGATGCCGTCCGAGCGCGGCGGCGCGGCGGCAGTACCGTGAAACTACGGTATTTGGGCTAGCGCTTGCGGCGGCGCACGAGGAAGATCACGCTGACGCCGACGAGGACGGCCGCGGCGGCGGCGCCCGCCATCAGCGGGTCGACCTGGCTGGCCCGCTGGCGGACCTGCTCCAGCGCCCGCTGCACGTTCTTCTTCGGGCTCACCCGGTCGGAGATCGCGTCGATGGTGCGCGCCAGCTCCGCACGGGTGCGGTCGATGTCCGCCACCAGCGCGTCCTGGTCCGCGGGCTTGGCGTCGGTCTCCGCGTCCGCCATCTGATGCTCCGTTCCTGTGCTGGGGCAGTCACCCCGCCCGTTCGGGATGAACGGTTCATTGTGTCAGGTCCACCACGACCTTTACATCATCTGGCTGCCTGGCGAGCCCTTCCTGCCAGCCGGACAGCGGGACGCGGCGGCTGATCAGGCCGCCGAGCCAGGCCGGGTCGGCGGCAGCCAGCGCCTCGACGGCCTGGTCGTAGTGGCGGCGGGCCGCACTGACCGTGCCGAAGATCAGCGAGTTTCCCAGCACCATCGAGGCGCCGACCCGGTTCATGTTCACCGGCAGGCGACGCTGGCCGGAGGAGATGCCGATCAGGCACATCACGCCCGCCTGGGCGAGCTTTCCGGCCAGGTCGACCACCAGTTCGCCGGCTCCGGTGCATTCGAGCACGACATCGGGGCACAGGTCCAGGGCGCCGACCGGGCCCTGGTGGTAGGTCGCGCCGAGCGCCGCGACCAGGGCCGGCTTGGGCCCGGCCGTGACCCGGTCGAAGACGTGCACCTGGTAGCCGCGCTGACGGCCAAGCAAGGCGGCGAGCATGCCGATCGGGCCTGCCCCGGCGACCAGCGCGACCCGGACCCTTGAACTGGGCCGGAGCCCACCGGGGTCCCGGAGGATCATCTCGTCGATCTGCTCCCAGGCCTTGGCTACGACGCTGCCCGGTTCGGTGAGCACTCCCAGGTCGCCGAGCCGGTCCGGGACCGGGACCGCGAACCGCGGGCTGACCCGCCAGCGGGTGGCGCCGAACCCGTCCAGGCCCTTGATCCCGCGCTCGGTGTAGCCGCCGTTCGCGCAGAAGTCCTGCCGGCCAGCCGCGCAGGCCGGGCAGGGTACCGGGTCCGGGCGGCGGACCACGCCGGCCACCAGGTCGCCGGGCCGGACCGGCGCGTCCGCGGGGGCCTCGAGGACCCGGCCGAGGGATTCGTGCCCGATGACCAGCCGCGGGCCGCCGGCGGGCGGCTGCCCGCCGCCGCGCAGGATCTCCGCGTCGGTCCCGCAGATGCCGGCCAGCAGCCCCTCGACCAGGACCGAGCCTTGCCCGGGCGGCGGGTCGGGCAGCTCGGCGATCAGCTCCGAGCCGGGACGGCCCGGGATCACGCTCATCGCCCTCATGCTGAGTGAATCTAGCCAGCCGGGCCCGTCGCTGTAGCGCGGGGTGGGCCGTCAGGACTCCAGGACGCGGGCGGCTATGGGCTACCTGCTACCCATTCGGTCGGGAGTGAGGACGGGCCGCCGGGGCGGGCTCGTGGCGCTCATCGGCTTCGGCGAATCCGCGCTCGCGGATAAGCTGACACCGTCAGTAACCGTAGGCGCACAGGGTCCGGGCGCTATCAAATCGTGCGGATCACCGGGAGCGGTGCTACGGGCGCCGGCGCCGTGCGGCCCGGACCATGACCGCGGCGGCCAGCAGGCCGGCGGCGGACAGGGCGGCCAGCCAGCAGGCCGTGCCGGACATGGCCGCGGCCGAGGCGGCCGCGCGGCCGGGACCGGAGCGCGCGCGGGAGAGGTAGACCGAGCCGATGGCGGCCACGCCCAGCAGCTGGCCGAGCTGCACGGTGGTGGTGAGCAGGCCAGACGCGTCCGCCGCCCGGGCCGGGGGCACGTGCGTCAGGGACTGGGTGAGCAGCGGGCTGACCGACAGCCCCAGGCCGAGACCCGCGGCGGCCAGGCCGGTCCAGATCAGCACGCCGGCGCCGGCCTGCAGGCCGGCGGCGAGGGCCAGGTAGGCAGCGGCGCTGACGACCAGCCCGGCCGGGACGAGGACCCGCCGGGCCGCGGCGGGCAGCCGCCGCCAGTTGTACCCGGACAGCCCGAACACCGCCGCCATGGGCAGGTACGACAGGCCGGCCCGCAGCGCGCTCTCGCCCAGGCCTGCCTGCAGGTGCAGCGTGTAGGCGAACAGCAGCCCGCCGTACCCGATCTGCGTCGCGGTGAGCGTGACCAGCCCGGACGGCAGGGCGGGGGCGCGCAGCACGGCCAAGTTCAGCATCGGGTCCCCGCCGCGGGCGGCCACCCGGTGCTCGATGAGGACGAACCCGGCGGCCAGCACGGCACCGACCGCGATGCAGCCGAAGCCCCAGGCCGGCCAGCCCTCCTCGGGCCCGAGCACCAGCGGCAGCACGATCAGCAGCACCGAGCAGGCCGCGGCGGCCAGGCCCGCTAGGTCGAGCTTCTTGGTCCGGCCGGCGGCCGGAGCGCCGGTGCTGGTTTCATCGGGGCTGGTTTCATCGGGGCTGGTTTCATCGGGGCTGGTTTCATCGGGGCTGGTTTCATCGGGCGAGACCAGGCGGGGCACGGCGGCGGCGAGCACGATCCCGATCGGCACGTTGATGGCGAATACCGGGCGCCAGCCGGTGCCGAACAGGTTCGCGGTCACGACCACGCCGCCCAGCACCAGCCCGGCCACCGCGCCGGCGGAGAGCACCGCCGCGTAGGCGGACAATGCCCGGGCGCGGGCCGGACCGGTGAAGTTCCGCTGGATGATGCTGAAGACCTGCGGCACTAGCGCCGCGGCGCCCGCACCCTGGACGAGCCGGAAGCCGATCAGCGCCTGGCTGTCGGGCGCCAGCGCGCAGGCCAGCGACGCGGTGGTGAAGATGAGCACGCCGGCCAGGTAGGTCCGGCGCCGCCCGTAGCGGTCGCCGAGCCGGGCGCCGGTGATCAGCAGCATCGCGTACGCGATCGTGTAGCCGCCCACGACCAGCTGCAGGGACGCGCCTGAGGCGTGCAGGCTGGCGGCGATCGACGGCATGGCCACGTTGACCACCAGGACGTCGATGATGCACATGAACTGCCCGAGCAGCAGCACGGCCAGCATGAGCCAGTTGCCTGGCGGTGCGGGCGCGGCGGTTTCCCGGCCGGGGAGGGGGACGGGCCTGGTGGGCCTGGTGGGCAGGGCCATAGGTTCCTCCTTGGGCGGGCCCGGGGGGAAGGGCCAAGTCACCGGCACGACGAGCGGGCGGCCTCGGAGGGGACAGCCGGCTGTGCTTAGATTTCCGCGATCCGGCGTTCGAGGAAGCGGCGCTCGGGGACGGAGCGGGCCAGCGCGAGCGCCTCGCGGTAGGCGGCCCTGGCTTCGGCGGTGCGGCCGAGACGGTGAAGGAGTTCGGCCCGGGTCGAGTGCCAGTACTGGTAGCCGGGCAGGTCCAGGCCGTCCACGATGGCCAGGGCGGCGGCTGGGCCGTCGGCTTCGGCGATCGCCACGGCCCGGTTCAGCCGGACCACGGCCGAACCGGTCCGGTCAGCGAGCTCGCCGTAGAGCGCGGCGATCTGCGGCCAGTCGATGGGGGTTTCCGCCTGAAGGGAGGCGACGGCGGCCTGCAGGGCGTACGGGCCGCGCGCGGCCGGGGCGTGCTGCAGGGCCGGGTCGAGAAGGGCGCGGTCGAGCAGGTCCCTGGCCTCGCCGATCCGCCGCCAGTCCCACCGCGACCGGTCCTGGTCGGGCAGCAGCACCAGGTCCTGGCCGTCGAATCGGGCCTCGCGGCGCGCGTCGTGCAGCAGCATCAGCGCCAGCAGCCCGAGCACCTCGGGCTCGGCCGGAAGCAGCGCGGCCAGCACCCGGCCGAGCCTGATCGCCTCGGCGGCCAGGCTCTCCGCGGGCTGGCCCTGCCCGCTGTAGCCCTCGTTGAAGATCAGGTAGACCACGGCGAGCACCGCGGCGAGCCGCTCCGGCAGCTGCGCCGCGGCCGGGACGCCGAACGGGATGCCGGCCACCTTGATCTTGGACTTGGCGCGGGTCAGCCGGCGCTTCATGGTCTCGGCCGGGACCAGGAAGGCCCGGGCGATCTCCTCGGTGGCCAGGCCGGCTACCGCGCGCAGCGTCAGTGCCACCTGCGCCTCGATGGCCAGCGCCGGGTGACAGCACATGAATACGAGCTCGAGCCGCTCGTCCGGGATGGGCGGGTCGGTCACGACGTCCTCCGCCGTATCTGGCTGCTGCGCGAGCAGGGGGAGCTTCGCGGCCAGCACGCGGTCGCGGCGCAGCCGGTCGATGGCCCGGTGCCGGGCCGTGGTCACCAGCCAGGCGCCGGGATTGTCCGGCATCCCGGTCCCTGGCCAGCGCTGCGCCGCGACCGCGAACGCCTCCGCGGCGGCCTCCTCGGCCAGGTCGAAATCGCCGAAGTAGCCGATCAGGCAGGCCAGCACCCGACCCCACTCGTCGCGGAAAACCTGCTCGATCAGGACGGACCCCTACTGGGCGGGCTCGGCTGCGACTGGCCTGATCTCCACCGAGCCGCCGATCCTGGCGGCCGGGATCCGCGCGGCGAGTTCGGTCGCCTGGTCCAGGTCATCGGCCTCGATCAGGTAGAAGCCGGCGAAGATCTCCTTGGTGTCCGCGAACGGGCCGTCGGTGACCAGCGTCTGCCCGTCCTGCACGCGGACGGTGGTGGCGGTCTCGACCGGATGCAGGGCAGCTCCGCCGACCACACCGGGCAGCGTCTTGATGTCCAGGTACTCCCGGTGGTTGGCTTCCCGCTCGTCCGCGCTGAGCGCCTCGGCGGCCCCCGGCTTGCTGTAGATCAGCAGGGCGTACTGCATCTGCAGCTCCTTCCTCCTGATGGCTATCTTGTCGTGTCCAGGACGAACGGGGCACGCCCGGGGGGACAGCGGGTGCCCGGTTATTTTTCCGGCTCTTGCGGCGGGCCGGCGGACGGGGAGACCAGGCCGGCCTGGTATGCGGCGATGACGAGCTGGACGCGGTCGCGGGCGCCGAGCTTGGCCAGCAGCCGGGCCACGTGCGCCTTGGCCGTGGCGGTGCTGATGACCAGGCGGCCGGCGATCTCGCCGTTGGACAGGCCGCGGCCGACAAGGGTGAGGACCTCGCGTTCGCGTACGGTGACGCCGGGGAGCTCGCGCGGCGCTCGCGCGAGCTGGGGCGCCGGCGGCTGGGGCACGGGCGGCTGGGGCGCTGGCTGTGGCCGGGCGAACTGCTCGATGAGGCGGCGGGTGACGCTCGGCGCGATCAGCGCGTCGCCCGCCGCGACCACGCGGATCGCGGCCAGGATGTCCTCCACCGCCATGTCCTTGACCAGGAAGCCGCTCGCGCCGGCCCGCAGCGCGGCGTACACGGAGTCGTCGTCGTCGAACGTGGTGAGCACGACCACCCGGGTCGTGCCAGCGCCCGCGGTGATCATCTGGGTGGCCTCGATGCCGTCCATGCCGGGCATCCGGATGTCCATCACCACCACGTCGGGCCGCGCCTGCCGGGCCAGCTGGACCGCCTGGGCACCGGTGCCGGCCTCGCCGACGACCTCGAGGTCCGGGCAGTCGGCGATGAGCACGCGCAGGCCGGCCCGCACCAGCGGCTGGTCGTCGGCCAGTACGACCCGAACGGTCACCTTTTCCGCCCCCGTGCCGTCAGCGAGCTCCGCGGGGTCAAAGGCCGGCGCGGGGTCAAAGGCCGGCGCGGGGTCAAAGGCCGACGCGGGGTCAAAGGCCGGCGCGGGGTCAAAGGCCGGCGCGGGGTCAAAGGCCGGCGCGGGGTCAATGGGCCGCCGCGGGGACCGGCAGCCGCGCCACCACCCGGAAGCCGCCATCGGCCCGCGGGCCCGCGGTGAGCTCCCCGCCCAGCAGGCGGGCCCGCTCGCGCATGCCGTCGATGCCGAACCCGCCGCCCTCGCCTGGTCCTTCGGCGGGCGACGCGCCGCCGCGCCCGTCGTCGGTGACCTCGATGCCGAGTTCGTCGTCGCGGCAGTCGACGATTACCCGGCAGTGCCCGGTCCCGGCGTGCCGGACCACGTTGGTCACCGCCTCCTGGATGATGCGGAAGGCAGACAGGTCGATGTCGGCGGGCAGCGGACGCCGCGGGCCGAGCCAGCGAAGCTCGACGCGGACGCCGGCGTCTCGCGTGGTGGCGGCGAGCCGGCCGAGGTCGGCCAGGCCGGGCGCTGACTCCGGCGGGCCGTGGCCAGGCCCGGGCTCGGCCCGGCGCAGGGCACCGAGCATCTGCCGCAGCCCGGCCAGGGTTTCCCGGCTGGTGGCCTCGATGGCGGTCAGGGCGTTGCGGGCCTCGTCGGGCTGGGTGTCGATGACCCGGCGGCCCACGCCGGCCTGGATCGCGATGATGCCGATGCTGTGCGCGACCATGTCGTGCAGCTCGCGGGCGATCCGCAGCCGCTCGTTCACGGCCGCGTGGGCCTGGGCCTGCGCGCGCCGCACCTCGGCCTGGACGGCGGCCTGCCGGACCGAGTGGCCGGCCAGCCAGGCGATGACCGTGGTCAGCAGGACGACCACGTCGAGCTGGACCGGCATCTCGAGCCCTTCGGCCACGAACACGGCCGGCACACCAAAGACCATCAGTGTGGCGGCCAGCGAGATCCGGCGCGACCTGGTGGCCGCGATGAAGCAGACCTCGACGCCGGCCGCGGCGTAGAACAGGACCAGCAGCCCCAGGCCCAGCCGCATGGCGTCCATCGTCGACGCCGCGACCGGGATCGCCACCAGCACCGCCAGCGCGAGCAGCGGCCAGCGGCGCAACAACCCGGCGGACACCACGACCACGCAGGCCACCACGGCCGACGCCCACATGCTGTCGATCGTAACCACATCGGCACGGCCGGGGTATTAGCCCGCTGGCGTACTCCTGCGGGCTAGTCGGGCGGCTCCAGGTGTGGCCCGCAGCCCGATGCGGACGGGTGCCAGGCTACGGCAGGCTGGGAGACGTGACACGGGGTTTCACGGGGGCGGTGGCGCCGGCCCAGGCGCGCCGCTGGGTCGACGGGATGCGGGTCAGGCCGGAGGCGCGCGGGATACGCGTCACGGCGCTGCTGGTAGGCCTGGTGGCGCTGGCGGTGTACGTGCTCCCCTGGCTGCCGGCTCCGGCGGCGCACTGGCCGCTGTGGGACGCGCGGGTCTACTGGTGGGGCGGTCGGCAAGCCGCCGCGGGTGGCGCGACGCTGTACGCTCCGGGCGCGCCGTTCAGCTTCACCTACCCGCCATTCGCCGCGTTGCTGTTCTCGGCCGGCGCGGGCGCCGCGGTCGGCGCTATGAAGATCGCCCTGACCGCGGGCAGCCTGGTCGCGCTGACGGTGCTGTCCGGCCAGGCACTGGCCGCGACCGGGGTCCGGCGGCGTCCGGAGATCGTCTTTGCGGTGTCCGCGCTGGCCCTGCAGACCTGGCCGGTCGCCTACACGTTTCACCTGGGCGAGGTCAACCTGATCCTGGCCGCGCTGATCGGCGCGGATCTGCTCCGTCCCCGGGACGGGGCCTGGTGGCAGGGCATCGGCACCGGGCTGGCCGCCGGGGTCAAGCTCACCCCGCTGATCTTCGTGGCCTACCTGGCCCTGACCGGCCGGGTGCGGGCGGCGGCGGTCGCGGCCGGGACCTTCGCGGTCACCGTCGCGGCGGGATTCACCTGGCTGCCCGCCTCGTCCCGGACGTTCTGGCTGGGCGGGGTGTTCGGCAACCAGAACCGGATCGGCGACCCGGCCAACCCGTCGGACCAGTCCCTGGCCGGCGCCATGGCCCGGCTGGCGGGCACCGTGGACCCGCCGCGGCTATGGTGGCTGGTCGCGGCACTCGCGGTCGGCCTGGCGGGCCTGGCCGTCGCGGTCTGGGCGCACCGGCGCGGGTCCCGGATGGCAGGTTTGGTGTGCTGCGCCGTCACCGGCCTGCTGGTCTCGCCGATCTCCTGGACGCACCACTGGGTCTGGGCTGTCCCGCTGCTGGTGTGGCTGACCGCGGCGGCCTGGCGGCGGCGCTCCGCGGCCTGGGCGCTGGCGGCGGTTACCGCCGCGGTGGTCTTCTCCGACTACACGCCGATCCCCTGGCCCGGGCATCCGGCCGACCCGGCGCGGATGGTGGCCAGCGACCTGTACGTGCTGTTCGGCCTGGCCATGCTGGCCGCGGTCGGCGTGGCGCTGGCCCGGGCGCGGCGGATCCGGCCGGGGCGGAATCCGGACGCTACCGGAGGGCTCTGACCCGTGCGATGAGCTTGAGCATGAGCGAGGACAGCGTGGGCTTGGGCGATTGGACGTTCAGCAGCTGGCTGTCGATCATGTAGACGTTCGTGCCGGCGATGGTCCACAGCGCCATGGTCACCAGGCGCGTACCTTTGATCTTCGTGTCCGTCAGGTACTCGGTGAGCAGCAGGGACGGGTGGCCGCCCACGCGCTCCGCCTTCCGGGCATGCACGGTCTCGCGGATCGTTCCGCCGTGACCATCGGAGAAGCTCACCGACTTGCATGACTTGTACTTGGCGCTGATCTGGCCATTGAGCACGGTGGCCGCGTGGTTACTCGCCGACTGGTAGACGGACTGCGAGAAGATCTCCAGGACGGGCGCCTTGCCCGACTTGCTGGTGGCCGACTCGGTAGCGAAGGCGGTCTCGCCGAAGCCCTTGACGGTGCCAATGAAATTCCAGAAGTTAACGCACTTCATAGACGGGATGTGGAACACGGCGCCGTGTTCGAGGCTGCCACCGGAGTTGCCGGCGAAAATCGTGCTGTAGCCGGGCTGGAAACGCGAGGGGGGCAGCAGCCCGCCCGTGAGCTTCTTCCCGGTGACCTGGACTCCAGAGTGGGACACCCCGGGCGATGCCACCGCCGCGGGCGCGAGCAGCGTACAGACGGCGGCGGAAACGGCAATGGCGCTGGCTTTGACGCGGAAGGGCACGCAGGCCTCATGGTTCGTCCCCGATTTTGAGGGCGCCAGCCTATCGGTGATTTCGGTGCGGGCGGGGGGATTCGAACCTCTAGGACCGGGGGGTCATGCGGGTACACGCACGGACAGGAATAGGCACTCTGAGCAGGTAAAACGGTATTCTGGACCAGTGTCGGAGAGCATCCGGGAACATCCGGATTCATCCGCACTAGTGTCACGGGAAGTGTCAGGGGGATGGTCCCAGTGAACCCCACCGACCAGCTCATCATGGACCTCACCGAGCAGGAGATGCGGGCCGTCGTGCTCATCCTGGCCAGCGGCGCCCGCGGCCGGGCCGTGCAGGACGCGACCGTGGCGGAGATCAGCGGCGCGCTCGCGCAGACCCGGCCGCGGGCAGTTAAGCAGGCTGCGGATGCGTCGGCGCGCCGACCGGCGAATTGCGCTGACTGTCTGTAAGCTGAGCGGCGGATCAGAGCGGTCTTGTTCCGTGGCCTCCACTGCCGCGGATGGATGTCCGAGCTCGACATCCAGGTGCTGCGGCATCGGGATGCCGAAAAGGCGCGAGACAACTTCGTCTCGCGCCCGGCTCCTCTGTAGTGGAGGCAACATGCAGGGCTTCTGGCCCAAGGTAGTGATGGCCATACTGGTCGCCGGAGTTACAACTACGGCGACCGGCACCGGGAACCACGCCAGCAACGTGGTGCCCGGCAGTCCGGCCGTGTGCGTCACGCTGAAGCTTCCCCAGCTTCCGCAGCCTGACGAACCTACTACCTAGCGAGTGACGAGGACGGGGGTTCGTAACCAGCCAGGTTGCCGGGCCCCCGGCCTCTTTAGTTTGTCTCGCTGATAGGGACAAACTTACTCCCGCGTTTGCGGTTGCGTGCACGCAACACGCCGTCCTTTGTAGAAATCCCTGGTCATGCCGCTGCCTGACCCTGCGGTCCCGGCTCTGCCATCTACAGAACATGTGACACGCCCGGCCTCACGTAGTTCCCGTGCCCGCACAGCGTGACCGCCAGGCCGCGCTCCCGCAGCATGTCAATGGCCTGCCGCAGCGTGTTGTATGCCACCCCGTACTCGGCTGCTAGGTCGCGCTCCGGCGGCAGCCGGGTGCCAGCTCGCCGATCTCGACCCGCGCGGCGAGGTGATCCGCGACCTGGAGCGCTACCGCCCGGCCGATCACGAGGGAGACGATCTAGCAGCAATCTAGATCACCCGTCCGAATCGTGACCTTCCGTGAGTGAACTCACGCGCGTGATCATGCGTCGCTTAACCATCAGAGGGGGAGAACCACGTGACCTACGACCAGCCTTCCGGCGGCCAGCCCTGGCCCAGCAGGATCAGCAATACAGTCCGTACCCGCCGCAGCCGCAGTATCCGCCGCCCGGATACCAAGGTGCAGTTCACGCTGGACTCCGGGATGGGGCCGCAGACCGGTCGTGGGACGTACGCGGCTGAGGGGAGCACGGCACCGGACGCCGGGTGGTACGTCAGGGCCGGATGCCAGCGGCCTTCTCAGGGCCGTTCCTCCGGCAGGGTGACGTAGATCCCGCGGCCCCGGACAGTCTTGACCAGGCCCTCGCCGCGCAGCATCGCGAGCGCCTTGTCCACCGTCCCGCCCGCTATGCCGTACTCCTGTGTCAGCATACGCTTGCTCGGCACCGGGCGGTCGTCGCTGATCTGGTAGGCGACCGAGACGACCTGAGGACTAGACGCCGCGCCTTTGACCACCTGCAGAGCCCGTTCATGGGAGGCCGGGCCTAGTCTTACGGGGTAGCTAGGCCCGCCTTGCATAAAACCAGCGTACGACCCTAGCTACCTGTGTGCAGGCAGACGACATGGAGGACGAATGAGTATGAGTTCACTGGATCGGGATTGAACATTTCAACTTCCCACCGGCCGTCTGCCTTCGGGAAGCTTCCTTCCATGTACATCGGAGTATTGGCACCACCGTTACTGTCAGGACCACCGCTTATGGCCCTGTCGGTGCCCATGCAGCCCTGCGCGGCGTCGGACCCGCCGTTAGGCGGAACGACGAATGGACCGGCATCCTCAATATAGGTCGTGGCGCCAGGCCCGGCTGGTCCCTGCGGTCCCGCCGGGCCTGCTGGTCCTGTGGGTCCCTGAGGTCCTGTCTGATTCCAGCTCAGCGCCGTCTGACCCTTCGGGCACGTCCCGCCCGGAAGCGTGGTATCAACGACCCCTAGCGGAGACACGCTGCCGTTGTTGGTGGGCTTAAAGCACCCATGGATGACCCCCGCCGAGTCGGGGGATGCTGGCCGACGCCGCATAGGCCGCGCCGCCTCCTGCCGCTAGGACCAGCGCGGTAGCCCCGGCGATGATGACCATGCGGTTCTTGATCATGTTCCCTCCCTGACGACGAGAGATGGGACAAACGTCACGCCAAGCGAGAAGATCACCAGGCCTGAGGGTTTTGTCCCGCTCCCTTACCTTTCCTAGTACGGCAGTAACCATTTGTTAGCTGACCTGGGCGATTGTGAGATTTCGGGAGAGCCGGGTGCGCTGGTGGTACCAGGCTGAGAGGGCCTGGTGGCGGCGCCGCCAGGCCAGCCAGTTCTCAGCGGCACCGGGCGGCGGCGGGTGAGCGAGCAGGCGTGCGGTCTCAGGGACGGTGAGCGGGATCATGCCGGGGTCGGCAGGCGGGGATTGCTCTGGCCGGACCGGCGCCGCCGCCCGGGTATCGCTGCGGCGGCGCAGCAAGGCAGCAGTGACGGCGCAGATGGCCAGGGCCGCCATGACCAGCACGGTGTGCCGGGCGATCGCGGTGTAGAGCCGGACCTGGGACTCATCGAGCCCGAAGCAGCCCTTGCCCGACCGGAAATCCTCTTCCACCGGCCAGCGGCACCCGGCGGCCCTGACCAGCCGGGCCAGTGACGCCGGCTGGCTGGCGGGCACGTAGCAGTAGTGAAAGGCCAGTTCGCCGGTGACCAGGTGGCGGCGGATGAGCAGGTAGTGCCGGGGCGCGGCGGTGGCCAGCCACGCCCAGGCGTACCAGCGCTGGCCCTTGGCGCCGTTCCCGGCCGAGCGGATCTCCCAGCGCAGGTCGCCGCCCAGCCGCCGGGTGGCGTCTTTGCAGGTGAGCTTCACTCCGCGGGCCACGGTGAGGTAGAAGTTCGACGGGACGCGCAGCACGTAAGCCTGGCCGCGTTCCTCCAGGAACTGGCGCAGCTGGGTGCAGCTGCCGTAGACCTCATCCCCGCACGCGAAGTCCAGCTGGATGCCGTCGGCGAGCACCTCGCTGATCAGGTCGATGGCTAGCTGCCCCTTGGTGCGGAAGGCCAGGCCCGGCGGCAGCCGCATTATTTTCGCCCGGGCCGGGTCCTCGACGTGCTCGCGCGGGATCCACTGCCGGGCCGCGATCAGCGCGTGCCCGGTGTGCTCGCGGGCGTAGGCCAGGTGGACCGTGGTGATCCCGTTGGCCACCTTCCCGGCGCAGCCGAGGTAGTGGCGCTTGACCCCGGCCGTGCACACGCCCTGCTTGACCTGGCTGGTCTCATCGATCGCCCCGACCGCCAGCCCGCGGCGGCCGTTCCTGCGGGCGGCCTGGTCCAGCCCGGCGACCGCGAACCGGCGCACCGCCCGCATTGCCGCGGCGGCGTCCCAGGCCGCCCGGCTGAGCAGCCGCTGCATCCGGTCCGGGGCCCGGTCCCCGGCCTGCTCGGCGAGCGTCCAGCCGTTCCGCCGGGGGATCTGGCTCATCAGCGCGGCGGCGTATTTGCCCGCCTGCAGCCACGGCTCCACCCGCGTGAAACACGGGCGCAGCAGTTCCAGCAGCTCAGCTCGCTTCCGCCGGCCCAGCTCGGCGCCTATCCTGGCGGCAGCAGCCGCCTCCGGTTTTGTTGTCTTCACACACGCATAATCGCCAGGCGGCTGCGCCATGCGAAGACCTGCAGCGCACCCAGCAGCAGGTCAGACCCCGAATGGCTGCTGCCGTATTAGGGGACGCGACCAGGACGAAAGCGGTTGCCCTGCGTGCTCTAACCGTTACCCAGTTGTGCAGGTGCGGCACTCGAGGTCGCTATGACCGGGCGCGCCTAGCAGGAGGAGGGCGTCACGGCGACCGCAGTAAGCGAGGGCGCTGCCCCCGAGGCGCCACCCAGCCCGCGCTCGTGCGGGTCGCGCCGCTCTCATGATCCGAACAGGCGCGCCTTCTGCGCGGCGAACTCCTCATCCGTGAGCGCCCCGGCGTCGCGGAGCTGCACCAGCTTGGCCAGCTCGTCAGCCACCAACGCCGGAGCCGGCGCGGCAGGCGCTGCGGCCGGCGCAGGAGGCGGGGGCGCGCCGACCCCGCCGAGCACCAGCCGGGTCAGGATGGCCTTGATCTGCCCGGCCTGCGCCTTGGATACGCGCATCTCTACGACGTCGGCACTGGTCGCCACCTTGACGACGGTATAGAGCATTCCCGCGCGGTGGGTGGTGACGCCCTGTATCTGCCGTACGGGAACCATGTTCGTGTCCCGCCGCGTGCCGGTCATCGTAAGTCGCTGCCGCCCCCACTCGATCCGGTCATCGTAGATGGCGACCTTGGCATTGCGGCCCTCAATGTGCGACATGAACTCCATTAGCGGCTCGCTCATAACCTCATGTGCTCCCCTACGGTCAGGACCTTAATCACCACGCATCGTAGCGTGATGAAGGCAGATAAGCCGGTGAACTGAACATGGATTGCGTACCGCCGCGGGCCATCAGCGAGGTGCTGGCGCAGACCAGGGTCGGCCGGGAAATTTAGAAACGCGCGTCGGCGCGCCAGACGGGCGATCGAGGCCACGCTTCGGTAACGTTTGCTTCCAGGATCAGCCGGTCCTGCCCGGGCTTTCTTTCTGCTCGCCTCGGTGCATGCTGCAGCGGCACCAGGGCGGGTGCCGTGCACGGGGCTAGTCAGCCCCGCGGACAGCCCAGGAAGAAGTTCATGAGCAGGAAACCCGACAGGGTGTCCGGTCTGGTCCAGGTGGTCGTGAGCCTGGCCATCGCCATTACGGCGACGGCCGGGACTGGACACACTGTGACCAGTCCGCGACCGCCGACCGTGTGCGCGCAACTACGGGTCTTATGACGGGAACCTAGGCGCGACACAGGGCGGGGGTTCGGAACCGGCAAGTTCCGGCCCTCGCCCCTAAGTTTGTCTCTATCAGCGAGACACTATTGATTATTACAGGGCGGTGGGTGGTCCTACCACCGACACGCCGGTACGCGGAGATATCGGGAGACATCCGGAGACGGTAAGTGGAGACATCGGGAGACGGCTCCCGGCCACTCCTGGCCAGTGAGGCGATCGCGCAGACCTGCGGGCTCAGGAGCGCTCCTCCGGCGCGGTGACGTAGATCCCGCGCCCGGTCACCGTCTTGACCAGGCCCTCGGCGCGCAGCAGGTCCATGGCCTTGTCCACCGTCCCGCCCGCGATGCCGTACTGCTGCGTGAGCTGGCGCTTGGACGGGACCGGGCGGCGCGGAGCCAGTTCCCCGCGCTCGATCTGCCCGCGCAGGATGGCCGCCAGCTGCCGGTACACCGGCACGTCGGCCTCATGATCAATGCCAGTCACAAGATGATCATGCCTGACCTGGGGTAACACCGGCTATTACGGGTTATTCATACATATGCATAGACACCCATGCTTGTGCAGTATTACGGTCGGGTCATGGGCAGTGACTGGGACGAGCCGCTGGATGATCTCCGGTGGCACTGGGGTGATGCCTACCTGATCCACCACCTCGGCCCGGATACCTGGGTGGCGCAGCGCCGGGACTCCAGGCAGACGCTCGGCGCGGAGGACCCGGAGACCCTGCGCGAGCGGATCAAGGCCGACTACGCTGCCCACCCTGTCGGCAGGCGGGTAGCCGGGGCGGGCCGCCCGCAGGAGCCGGGCCGCCGGTTCCTGCCCGAGGGCTGAAGCCGCCAGGGCCAGCACAGCGGCTAGCTAGACGGGGCAGAGCCAGTCTTCCTGCGGGCACGCGACAAGGTGGCGTCCGGATTCCGGTGTAAAAGGGACGGGCGCGGTTCCGGTTGATGGTGATGTTAGGCGATGGCGCTGACATTCTCGGCGTCGGCGTCGGCTTGGCTGTTGGTGACGGTGCGTGG
>Ga0070697_100000858_pt1 | contig 22856 bp, 20 predicted proteins | sample KBSK1501metaG_FD_65475 | JGI IMG/M metagenome (GOLD analysis project Ga0070697, IMG submission 65475) | Corn, switchgrass and miscanthus rhizosphere microbial communities from Kellogg Biological Station, Michigan, USA - KBS K1-50-1 metaG | ecosystem: Host-associated > Plants > Roots >... | reverse complement strand
GTGGTGAACTTCGCCGCGCAGACTCATGTTGACAGAAGCATCGCAAACCCCGAACCATTCTTCGAGAGCAACGCCAGGGGTGCCTTCAATCTGTTTCAAGCAGCAAAAGAGACGAAGATCGACATGCTAGTGCACATTTCAACGGACGAAATCTACGGATCGACTGACACCGGCTCGTACGATGAAAAGAGACCTCTGAACCCCTCAAGCCCCTACTCCGCTACAAAGGCCGCCGCCGATCTAATGGCCCAAGCCTGGAATCTCACGTACAAACTGCCCGTGACTATCCTCCGATGCACCAACAACTTCGGACCTAGACAACACCCGGAAAAATTCATCCCCAAAGCAATCATCAGGGCACTTGATGGAAGAGAGATTGCCCTGTACGGCGGAGGAAGACAAGTCCGCGATTGGATCTACGTAAAGGATTTCTGCAATGCCATAGAACACGCCATCGATCACGCCGTCCCCGGAGAAGCATACAATATCTCGGCCGGCAACGAGTTGTCCAACAGAGAAGTCGCAGAACGCCTAATCACGCTACTGGGTATTCCGAGTGTTAGGTCAGTAGATGTTGAGGATAGACCTGCCCACGACTTCAGATACAGCCTAAACTCTGAGAAGGCTCGCCAAAGCCTTGACTGGAAACCCGCCTACGCATTTGACGAAGCGTTGGCGCTCACAATCAAATGGTACAGAGAGAATATCTCTTGGTGGAAGCCACTGGCTACCCAGAAGGTTCTCTCTGACACTCCTTGGAAACAGCGATGGTAAGGGTGCCGGAAAGACTCTACTTGTCGCCTTCCGTCACAGGGAAGCTTCTGACGCCCATTCGCCTTGGTGTCCCAACCGACTGACCCTCGAGTAGGGACTCTGCCTTGTCAAGAATTGCGTGCATGTCCTCTCTCTCTTGGACACTCATAGTCTTCTCTGCGTCGAGCACCTTTGAGAGACCACGGACCGTTGCGACCCACAGTGGCAAGAATACTTCCTGTTCTTTTCCCGGAATGATCTTGTAGATGTAGGGGTTGGATTCTGTTGAGATGGAAGCATCAGCAGCGAAGGCTCCAGTCTTTTTCATGTGATACATTCCGATTGAGATGCACATGGGAATCAAGATGGCAAGCGTGATAATCGCGAATAGCGTCAGACTGTGAAACAGTGGTTCCGTGATGCTGTTCTGTACAATACCCAGCTTGTAGATGACAAGTATGTTGCTAGTGAATCCTATGAAGAACGCGAGGTATGTGTTGTATCCTGTCCTGAAGTAGGACCAGCTACGGAACAATAGTTTCCAGAAATTCACCGATTTATCCTCTGACGGGGACGTAGTCCGCCAAATCCTTATATCAATATGTGGCTGAAAATCACGATTGTTACTCGATGCAGAAGCGAATCTTGATGCTCCCCCTGATCTGGGGAGTCTTCGGCATCGGTGAAGTTCTCGGGCTTACCTACATCTTCGGGCCCATAGTCAACATTATTCCGTTTCCTCCCAACGACAAGCCAATAGGTGGTTCCTACCTTCCAGCATTGTTCTTCAACGTCGCAGCGATGCTGGCTTTGCTTGGGCTCAGCCTTTATGCTGTGGGAATCTGGAACATCGACCTTTCGAATCGGAAGACGAGAACGGATCTCGTAGCCCTCGGAGCCATGTTCGTGAGTGGATTCCTCGTCTTCTACTATGCAATCTTCCTGTTTCCGCTAGTCGTGGCTTTGGTCTACTTTCTGGCCACAAACATCGATTAGGCGTTTCTTAGCTCCTCCACAGAGATAATTCCAAGGGTGACTACCAACTGCACTCCGGACCATCCATCTCTGCTCTGACGAAGTGTCTGTCGCTCGAAGTTATCAACAGTATTACAATGTGGTGAGACAGTCTTGGGAAAAAGAACACAGTACTCCCACCTCTTGCTTGTCGCGTGGGCCCCATTTTCCCCTACGCTCGTCGAGGTCGGCTCCTTGGTCGGGGGGCGAGTCATCTTCCTCAACGTTCTCTTTGGGAAGAAACTAGCTGCACCATTGCGCTACGCATTTCTCGCTCTTAGAACCCTCTCGCTCTTGAGAAGGGAACGACCAAGAGTTGTTCTCGCTCAGAATCCGCCTATCTTCCTACCACTCCTCCTCGTCCTGGTGAGACGTCTCAATCGGTTCAAACTAGTAGTTGACCATCATGCGGTATGGAGCATGAAGACCATCCGAGCCCCCTTCCTCTCTCAAGGAATTGCAGCCCTGGAAAGGTTCGTCGCCAAAGAGGCTGACGCGAACATGTCACCGAACAATAGCTGGACCAGAGAGCTCCAAGTAAGAGGCGCCACTGATGCGTTCACATATCACGACTACATTCCAAAATCAACAACAACGAGGTGGGAAGACGAAGAGTGGGCCCCCTATCGCTTGCCACCCCACCGATTCTTAGTCATCGCGGCTCATGGCGGGCATCCGCAAGAACTCTTGGAGGAGGAGGTCAAAGCTATCGAAGGGCTCGACGACTATCTCCTTGTGATCACAGGTAAACGCGAAAAATTGGGACGTAGAATAGCTAGGTTGAACCCGCCGAGGAACGTCATTTATCCCGGCTATCTTGACGATGCGCACTACGAAGCTCTCAAGAGAAACGCCGACGCTGCGCTTTCCTTGAGCACGGAGCTGAACACCGTTCCCCACGCCATACACGAGTTCCTGGCGCTTGGAATCCCGACGATCGTACTGAAGGATCCCCTTCTCCGATCCTTGTTCCAGGGAGCCATTGTTGAGATAGACAATGCCTACCCAGCGACCGTAAGAGACGCGCTGAAAAGAGTGACGGAAGATTCAGGCTTTCGTAGGAAATTACGTGAGAACCTGGATCTGAACTACGAGAGGCGTTTCAAAATGTACCAGGACGAAGTCTCGAAGCTGCGACAGGTTCTAACCGCATAGAAAGCTTCCTGTCTCAACCAAAGCGGAAAAATTCCGTATCAGAGCTTCACGAAAGTGCTCTCGCCCACTACAAAGGTTCTCTTTCTGGGCGAAGCAGTATCCGCCGAAACGATCCTGGAATCCTTTCCGATGATGCTGTCCACTATCCTCTCCTCGCAATCAACCGAGGCACCATCTAGGATGATGCTGTCTTCTATTTCCGCACGCATGATTCTTACACGGCTCCCCACCGACGCGTTGGGTCCGACCTTGGCGCCTCCTCCAATCTCGGAATTATCGCCTATGATTACGGGTCCTCGCAATGCCGTCCCTTTCCGCACAACAGAGCCGTTGCCGATATCGACGTTGCCAGAGACGGCGACGCCTTTTTCGATCCTGCCCCGTATAGCAGGCTTTAGGTCCCTTAGAACTAGTTGATTTGCTTCAAGAATATCCTCTGGACGACCTGTGTCCTTCCACCAGCCTGAGACCACGTGGTATGTTATCTTGCCACCCGTGTCCAACAGAGCCTGGATCGCGTCAGTAATCTCCAACTCGTTTCTCCAGCTCGGCTTCAATTTCTCAATAGCTGAAAAAATTGTGGAGCGGAAGAAGTAGACTCCAGCTAAAGCTAAGTCACTGATGTATTGCTTGGGCTTCTCAACCAGCTTGACTAGCTTCCCATTTCTTAGCTCCACAACTCCGAACCTTTCGGGGTCTTTGACTCGCGTGAGAATAACACTGGCGTCGGCATCGGAAGTCTGGAATTCCGAAGCCAATTTTGGGATATTGTCCTTAAGCAGATTATCCCCCAAGTGTACGATGAAGGGCGAGTCTCTCAGGAACTTTCGAGAGATCAGAACGGCGTGTGCGATTCCTTTAGGATCTGGTTGTTCGATATAGGTAATTTTCACTGCGAACTTTGAACCGTCGCCAAGTGCATCGACGATTCCCTCCTGCAAGGGTCCTAGGATGACACCTATCTCTTTGATGCCGGACGCTCTTAGCTGGTCGAACCCGTACATTAGCATCGGCTTGTTGGCGATGGGAAGCATGTGCTTGTTCCCAGTGTACGTCAACGGACGGAGTCTGGTCCCATGCCCCCCGGCCAAGAGTAGACCCTTCAAAGAAACTGCAAGCCCTTGTCCCAAAACGGCTGCGGTGTTCGTAATAAATGGGTTAATTCTCGACTAATAGTTGTGACATTCCCGCCCCGCTAATCCACCGAAGGATTGGCGGCTAGACAGGACTGAAGCTTTCGAGGCTTGTGTAATAGACGCCCGGGGAATTCGACTCTAGAAATACAGTGAAGGTAACCTGCGGAGGCGTCGCCCAGCCTTGAGCGTTCCAGATCAGTTGTGGACGGAGAGCGATCGTGTTCCACTGTAACTTTTGTGTCGGAATGACGACCGTTGTGTTGGTGGCATACGTCGTAATGGTCTGCTGGGTTGCGCGGTCTGAGAAGACGTAGTACAAGGTATGGGTGCCATCAACCACGCTAGCGGCGAAGATGAGGTTCGCTGCAACATTCGTCGTGAGAGACTGGTTGAAGTGAATATTCACGTTGGTGCCATTTAGCAAGACTCTCTGCGACAGCGCCAATTTCCCGATCCCCGCGAGGGGTGAGGTGTAATTGAGCATCATCTGCACACCGCCTGTCCCGTTGACTCCTAACGGGCTGATGCCAGACCATTCGGGGTTCGTGCTGGAGAGTGAGAGTTTCCAGTTGAAAGGAACCTTAGACCCAACGCTTGGGTCGAGAACCCACCATTTCAACCCGGGATTCTCCAAGGACGGAGCAGGAATGTCTGACCTCCATGAGGTTGATTCGCCCAGCAGCTGTCCAGTCAATTTGTCATATATCACGATGTGGAATGGGTTTCCGCGGGGGACAGCACTCAACGCATCTGGAGCACTAATCACGTAAGAGGATGCGGAACCGCTGTTAAGTAGCGAAGTCGAATTGTTCGCCCAGAAATAAGTGAGGGGACTATACTTGACAAAGAATATGGGTAAGACTGGTGTCGGGAGCAGGTTCGTTACAGTCACGTTGATCATCGTTGCTGACCCGATGGTGTCAGGGTCCATTACTCCGTTGATCTGTATCGTAGTCCGGGGACTCGAAGCCTGAGTTATGTACGCTCCAGAAACACTTGCAAAAATCACGGTCAGCGTCATTAATACCATAACAGAGGGTGTCAGTCGCTGACGCAAGATCCTTACGAAGGTTCCTGTAGGAGGCCGCCAAGCGATGGTGGGCAGTCTCGTTGTAAACGCAAGTCTGAGGTTTGGACCGCCAAGTCGACATAGTTCGAGGACGAGTGGGAATAGCCAGTAGGCCATGTAATTGGGGAAAGATCGATAGTAGAAGAAGAAGATAAGGATCGGAAAGGCAAAGACCAGACTGTTCAAGCCGCGGTAATGCTTGGAGTAGAGGTACAACAGAATGCCAGAGACGCCCCCCATGAGGACTAGGAAAAAGGAGGATGGGAGTGCGATTCCAAGGTCGAGGAGAAAGCCTGACAAACCAATTCCTCCAGGAACCTGTGCCGGAGCGCTTGGCAGGAATGGTGCTACGACATCAGCCCACCAAGTGCTCGGACCGTTCACGATGAATGGTAGGTTGGGCAAGAAGAAGGCAAAGAGCATCAGACCAATACTTCGAGTCAGACTCCGCAACCCATGATACGGAGTCTCCTTCCAGAGGCGGATTAGGAGGAAGGGCGCAATCACTACAGCAATCTGTTTGACTGCGACAGCAAGGCCGAGGGAGACCCAGCTCGCCTTGGGATTTCGGTACCAGAGAACTGCGGTCAGAACGAGGAAGAAGGCCCATATGCTATCCGTCCAACTTCCCGCAATTACGATAGAGAACAGAGTAAACGGTAGAACGCTGATACTCTTCAGCCTCGCAGGTGCAAGGGCGAATATTGTGAGGATTGACATGATGTGGAAGATGAAAACAGTGTCTCTGACATCATGCAAGCCGAGCAAGTAGAATGGGACGATAGAGAGGAAACTTAGCGAGGGATAGGCAAGATGAAAATCGAAGGAGCCGTCAACACCAGGGGTGTAGAACGATGGGGAGAAGCCAAATCTGTCCAATAGGGGTTTGATGGAGAAACCGTACGGACTCTGTAGTTGCAAGACCCTCAGGATTCCCATGTAGGTACCCACCACCGTATCGGTCGTGTAGCTGACGAAGAGGAGCCTTGACGCGACGACGTAGAGCCATATGAACAAAACAAGATTGCCGACTAGGGAGAGCTGGTTGGCGCGAGAAAGAGTCAGATTTTTTCTGAACGCAAATGTCACATTGAACAATCCAAACCCAGCAAGGCCAATAGCGAGAAACAGCATCGCGACGGTGTCCGGCCCAAATACGACAAGCCACAACCCGGCCACAATTGAGAATAGTCCGGTCAGACCAAGGCCGACCCGTGACAACCTTGTAGGCTTGGTCTGAGTCTCTCTCAGCCCAATGTATTCCTTGACCCTATCTATCGCTTGGTGAAGTTGGGTGAGAAACTTGGAAAGGACCATACGGATGACCACGTCTACAGGCTTTCAGCTCGTGCGAGGATCAAGAGTCTCCAATTTTCCCACTTAAGGGTTATGTGGAAAGCGAAGCTATGGGTTTGCATCTTAGAGGGAGGTTCAGACTAAAATTCGGGGGATTATCACGCACGGGACCTATCTCCAAGTGTCTCATCTATCAGTTCGCAGACGATGTGACCTATCATGATATGACATTCCTGTATCCGCTGAGTATCGTCCGAGGGTACAATCACCCTGTGATCGCAGAGTGATCCGAGCAGTCCTCCTCCAGTGCCAGTGAGGGCTATCGTCTTCGCTCCGATTCTCCGGGCCTCCTCAACGCCCTTGATGACGTTCGCTGAACGACCGCTGGTGCTGATACCTACCGCAACATCCTCCGGCTCCAGCGTTGCTTGGACTTGACGGGAGAAGATTTCGTCGAAACCGATGTCGTTACCTATGGCCGTCAGAATGGACGTGTTCGTTGTCAGTGCGGATGCTCTGAGGGGAGGTCGCACCCTCTTGAATTTTCCGACAAGCTCCGCCGAAATATGCTGAGCATCGGCAGCGCTACCACCGTTACCGAAGAAGACAACCTTCCTACCTTTTCTTAGTGCAATAGTAATCATGTGGGCCATCTGAATGATATCGTCGAGACACTCCTCAACGAGTCGTTGTTTTGTTTCGATGCTATTTCGTATCGCGTCTCGCGTCACGGACACTTCGTGATCATCTCCGACCGCTCGCCTGCGAGCTCTTGGAGGCTTTTGCATGGCTCGTTGAACCCTATCTTGGGCTTCGCCAGGTCTGCAAGCCTTCAAGATCGAATCTGACCGGGAAGGCTTTACCCCCTAGGCTCTCGACCGCTTTTTCCACGTGCACCTGTTTCCCAGGCTCACAGTATAGGAACAAGAATCCTCCTCCTCCAGCGCCGAGAAGTTTGCCACCGATAGCCCCGCTCTCACGGGCGGCATGGAGGAGTTTATCGACCTCATTGGTTGAGATCGCAGAATCAAGGGCCTTCTTCGTGATCCATTCCGAGTTTAGGAGCCGAGCGAACTCGGTAAGGTTGCCGGTGAGGAGTGAGTCTTTCATCTCAAGCGTTAGCGCTTTCATACGTTCGAGAGCTTCCATTACTTTCGAGTCTTTATGTTCGTACGACTCGATCTGCCTCTGAAGAATACCACCTGATCTTCGGGTGGTTCCGGTAAAGCAGAGGAGGCTATTGTACTCGAGCTCGTTTAAGGTTTCGCGCTTAATGCGGAGAGGATTGACAATGTTCGAGTCTTTCTTGAACTCGATAAGATTGAAACCACCGAAAGTTGACGCGTACTGATCCTGTAAGCCGCCAGGAATTCCCACATCCTTCCGCTCCACATCGTACGCAAGATTCGCTATCTCGTAGTCTGTCATCGACGTGCCCTTCCATTCCCGGAAAGCGCCTATGAGAGCGACGCAGAGTGCCGATGAAGATCCCAACCCCGTGCCAGGTAGAGCGTCGTACCTGAGGCCTGCATCAAAACCCTGCTCCACTGCAAATCGCTTGGCGACCGCACGGACAAACTCCAGCTCTCCGCTCCCCTTTAGATCGCCAAGTCTCTCGGGTCCTACGGAAACATCTTGGTCTTCCCTAGAGACGGTAACCATCCCGTCGGATCGCGGGGTGATGGAGCAGTAGGCGTAATTCTGAATTGTGGAGGAGAGAACAACTCCACCCTTCAAACCAGGATAAGGCGGGACGTCGGTTCCCCCTCCTGCATAGCTGACTCGGAGAGGAGCTCTGGCACGAATCTTGCTCATGCCGTCTCGCCACTTTCAGTCTTCTCTTCCTTACGGATTATGGTTGAGACCGCCTGGTGCAAGTCCCCTAGGTTCGTCTCGACCCGAACACCACGACACCCAGCTCTCTTAGCGGCCTCAAGATCAATCTCTTTGTCCCCGATCATCCAAGAGTCATCAAGGTCGATCCCTAAGTCCTTTGCAGCCTTTAGAAGTAGGCCGGGCTGAGGTTTTCGACAGCTGCATCTTTCCTCGGGCACGTGTGGGCAGTAGTAAATGGCGTCGACATAACATCCCATTCGTTTCAGCTCTGATTGGAGCTTCTCGTGAATCCGGCCTAGATCCTCGTGAGTTGCTAGTCCTCTTCCAACAACAGACTGGTTGGTTACGATGACGAGTCGGAAGCCTCGCTCTCGGAGGGCACGCAAGGGCGGCCCGATCCTCGGCAGAATCTCAAGTTCGTTCGGCGTCTTGACGTAGTCCGGTCTTTCTCGTGTCAGAACACCGTCCCGATCTAGGAAGACGGCCTTCACGGTCACGTGTCGGGCACAAGGCGTCCTTCGCGGAGCGAATTAATAGTGTTTTCCAGAGCCATTGAGTCCGGAAGAGAAGATAGGTTAGGCTCGAACAGTTTCAGGAATCTTAACAAGCATCAAAAGGTTGTCAGAGTCATTATGAGACTTGCATCAGCTACAGCATACGCGTGACGGTCAAGTTGGACTCGTGGATATTCATCTCGGGAATTTCGCTTGCGTTCAGTATGCCTGGGCTCTTGTTCTCATACTACAGCGTGATTCTCTTTCTGAGTACGTTCCGCTATCCGAAGTCCCTCGGGGACGACCCCCTCCTTCAAGAGACACCGTTGGTCTCAATCCTGATAGCCACATTCAACGAGAAGTTTGTTGTAGCCAACACCCTCGACGCTCTCAAGAATCTCGACTATCCCAAGGACAAACTCCAGGTTGTCGTAGCCGATGACTCATCTGACGAGACCGTTGATATCATCGACGGGAAACTTCTGGAACTAAACAACCTAGGGATTCATGGTGTCGTGTCGAGGAGGAAGGGCCGGGCAGGCTTCAAGAGCGGCGCGCTGAATCAAGCAGCCCCACTCCTGAAAGGCGACTTCGTCCTCCTGTTAGACGCAGACTCGACAGTCAAATCCGACGTTCTGAAGAGAGGGCTAAATGCCGCCAGTCATGATTCCAAGATCGGTTTCGTTTCATTTCGAGTTGGCCACTACAATCGAGAGCAGAACTTGACGACCCGACTATTTGCGCTCCAGCAAGACCAGGGAGATACCCTTGCAAAGATGGGCGCCTATTCCATCGACGCTCCATACTCGTTCCAAGGAGGGTTTGTCCTCGTCTCAATGGCCGTGCTGAGAGAGGTGGGTTTTTGGCCGAACGACTCGATCGTCGAAGACGCCGATCTATCCCTCAGAATATATTGTGCCGGCTATAGGGGAGTCTACCTAAGCGATGTTAGAATATTCAGCGAGGACCCGTCAAGCTTAGAGGTCTGGAAGAAACAGGCGGCGCGCGTAGCTCAGGGATGGGCGAATTGTGCCATTGCCAACGGACGGAAGATCTTGAGCTGCAAGAAACTCTCGGTCTGGAGGAGAATCGTGCTCTTTTCCACTCTGGTCGGACCCTTTCAGGGACTCAGCTGGATAGTGGTAACCTTCGTGTCGGCCTTGGGACTAATCTTCGGTCTGACCGCTCCCTCAAACTCGATATTCTCCAGCCCGATCTACATCATAGTTGTCACTTTGCCTGTTGTCACTTTCTTCGGTTCTGGCATCTATGCGCTTCATATCCAAAAAATAATGACTCCCCGAAACCTAATCCTACTTCCTCTGCTCTCTTACACGAGTTCCTGCATGACGACTGCAATCATGATCGGATTCCTGAACGGAATGAGAGGTAGGACCGGCTTCTTCTTCAGAACACCAAAACATGGCTTAGCAGCGGAATTGAACAAGCAATATCATCGCGAGGTGCGTCTTGACAGAATTGCCATCGCGGAAGGGATCCTCTCAATAATGGCACTCGCTCTTAGCATAATCGTACTCCTATACGGAGTCTGGGCGCTGGCTCTGACCCTTGCCGGATTCGGTGCCCTGACACTTAAGTCGATGAATCTCTCCCGACTTGCCCCTGTCAAATCCACGAGAAATTCCTAAGGTAGTCTCGATTAAACGACTAGGCCGAATATGCAGGCATTGAATATAGGGATGGACGTCAATCAGAGCTATCAATGATGAAGCCGAGAACTGTGAGATTCCCAGGATCGCTCCTATACTACCTCTTCTTCGGCTATTACCTATCGGTCCTCGGGTTGCTGCAACACACGACCTCTCGGAATCATCGATCCCTCGTGATTGAAACGCTCCGTTGGACCGACCTCTCTGCATATCTCTCGTGGGTTCTCCGACACGTGGGCCTTCCTCGCGCTTCCCTCATAGTGCTGGAAGGGAGGCTTCTCGGCACCGTAGGAATAATCGAGCCTAGAATGAGCGACTACCTGAAAGGGAAACGTGGACGGTTATTCGTGGACGTTGGTGCCTATCACGGGCACTATTCGCTCTTGTTGAGCGGGAACTTTGAGCAGGTCATCGCGATAGAACCCGTTTCGGCGAATGCCGATTTTCTCAGGGGAGCCATAACCTATAGGAAAGCAGGCAACATCAGAATGATCCGAACGGCGGTAGCTGCCGAGGAAGGCACAAGACAATTCGGCATAATGCCCCAACTAAGTGAAAGCAAGTTACTTTCCCGCAACAGCACTAAGGCTGGTTTGACGAGCGTTCAAGCAACTACGCTAGACTCACTGCTTCGCCCTTACCAAGAGATCGATCTAGTGAAACTAGACGTAGAAGGCGCGGAGTTTGATGTTCTCGAAGGAGCGACAGATTCCATGAGCAAGATTCGCTCATGGATGATCGAGTTGCACGACCAAGCAGGGAAGTCGAAGCTTCAGAGTTACATGACGACAAATGGCTACAATCTGCTTTGGCTCGACCAAGGGCATCTCTTTGCCTTTCGCCAGCCTGAGCTCTCGCAGGTCGAGCAGAGTAAAGATGGGGCGCATGATCTTAAGGCTAGGTGTGGAACCAAGTTTGGACACAGAATCTCAATTTGACCTTGGTTGACTGTGCAAGTGTGCACAATGCTCATGAGCGTCCGGTCAAGAGAGTCTCAGAGTGAGCAGCAGCCGCCTGTTGACAGAGATCTCGCGAGGAATTATCACTGAGTAGAGCAACTTCCATCATTCGAACCATCAGATCCACTCGTATGAAATGGCTGTTGCTGTCCCTCGTAGCAATCGCCCTCTGCTTGGAGATTGCTGGAGTGGCAGAAGGGTTTTCCAGTTCACTCGGCCATCCTATTACTGGAACATACACTAGCATTCCAAGCCAATTCGTCGCCGTAACTTCATTGGCCTTCCCAATTCTACCGTACCTTTCAATCGCGATGATTGCTGGAGCCTTACTATTTGGAGTGCTAGGCCCAACCCGAACCACCCCCGTCGAAAAAATTGGAGATCTGTCGATCCAGCGCAAGTTCGGCAGAAATTTTCGTGAACACCTAATTCTCATCTTGGCAGTTGCTGTCGCCGGTTTCCTAGTTTGGATCCCTAGGTCCCTACAGAGTCTTCCGATCGGAGGCGATACTCTATTCTACATTAGCGTCGTTGATACTATGAACAGAGAAGGACCCATATGGGCCATAATATACACGGATAAGCCAGTATTTTACCTAGTACTCTATGGGCTGCAACACATCTCTGGATTGTCAACAGCGGACTTCTTCAAAGTCCTGCCAGTCATCTTCGCTGTTGGTACGACCGCCAGCGTCTGGTTCTTCGTATACTCGTTCTACAAAGAAGCGGCAGGTTACGCTTCTCTACTAACTGCAACTTCAACATCGTTAATGCGCACATCAATCGATCTGTATGCGTCTTTCTTTGCCACTATCCTTCTCTTCCTCACCCTTGGAATCTATCTGAGATATCGCGAAGAAATGCAAGTTCGCCAGAGGTCTCTCCTTCAGGTCCTATTTGCTCTGACCTTGATGTCCTACTGGTTTGTCTGGGGATTGCTTCTTGTGATGGTCGGCCTCGCTGAAGCCATGTCCAAGGAACGGGCAAGACGACTCAAGCCGCTCTTAGTCGTGAGTCTCCCCTCGATAATTGTCCTGGGATTGTTCATTGGAGTTGCGCTACTCAGACCTCCCCCAGTGTACTGGGGCCTCGGCTCATCATTCGGACTCTACTTGGGGAACACAGTAACTCCAGTTGGAACTGTGACTTACACCAGCGCCTCTCTTGACCTCTCTGACTTGGGCCTCCTTCAATACAACCCCGTCGTGCCAATACTCGCAGTAGTTGGACTATTTTTCTATAGGCCTCGAAACTTCCCAGGCAGGACGATTTACATCTGGTCATTCATTATGCTTGCATTTTCCCTGATTTCCACGACCGGCCTTCACGCCGCTTTGCTCATACCCTTGCCAGTCCTAGCGGGCATAGGATTGAGGAGAATGGTCGAAACACTTTGACATCCCTCAATCTTAGTGCCGGCCGAATGCTAGTGCTGGGAATCGCGATAATGGTCATCATTGTCTCTGCCGAATTTTCGGCGGAGTTTCAAGTGAACTTTGCAGTCCCGCGAGCTCCGCCGTCTCAGACCGGGTTATCTGAGCTTTTGTGGATTAGAGATCATTTCGGGTATGACAATCTCAGCATAATAATAGTAGTCCGAGACCCGTCAGCCTATCTGTGGGCCTTGGCCTACAACGGAGGTTTCATCTATTTCGGGGATCTCTTCTACTTGCTCACGAACCAAACGGACTACGGTTTCCTGAACAACAAGGATCCCCAAATCAGAAGTGACTATATCGGCTCTGTTCAGAAACTTTGGATCTACGGTGTTCTTGGACAGATAAAGTCGGGGAAGTATCTGATTCTGGTACCTCCCGATCTGTACCGACCAGACGTGTTGGAAATACAAGCCCTGACCCAGTTTGGTGGCGGAGTTTACTCCGCGAGGCAGATCACCCATGAAAGTCTGCAACAATTGTTTGCCGCTTGGACCCTGGCAAGATCAACAAATGATATCCTAGCCGGAGCAACACCGTATATCACGATTGATCCGGTTGCCAATTGCTCAAGTTATTCCAACTGGACTTCAACATCTTCGACAACAAGGGTACAAACCGCTCAGAACTTCACAAAGTTATCCTCCTGCAGTATACAAGTAACCACCATAGCAGCAAAAGATTCCGCCCAGTACGTGAAACTATATGGGACATGGAATCTCATGAACGAGACTTACATCGGCTTCTACTTCAAAGGGACCACAAATTCATCCGGAAGCTATTGGCTCACAGTTCTGATAAACAGTGCACCTGACTACTCTTCATACTTTTATTACAGCATGATGGATCGGAGTCTATGGGACGGCACCGTCCGCAGCGTGGTCCTCGAACTATCACAATTCCAGATTCGAGGTTCACCAAACCTATCATCGGTTTCGTCAATCCAGCTCGGGATCTATTCTGTCGAAGGAGCGACCTTTGCTTACAATCTCCAGTACCTAGTCTCGGCTCACAACAAGTAGGCTCTGGGAAAACAAGGCCGGAGAACCATCATATTGGCGCTGAAAAAAATTGATAAACTAGTCAGAAGAGGAACGAGATCGAACGCATTCAGCCGATAACGCAACCATCGAAATTCATCTAGACTGTACCTACCTCGCCACACCCCGATACGCAATCAAGATAAGCCTGCTCGGTCAAGTCTGCGGTGCGGACGATACTATACTCTAAAGCCTTCTTCCTCGCATTCTCACCTAACGTTCTTGCGCTATCCTTGTGTTGCAACAGGTAATTCACTCGACTGGCTAAGGCATCGTCGTCTTCAGACCCTACAAGATATCCGTTGTACCCTTCTTGAATGAGGTCACTCATCCCGCCAACCCTAGTTGAAACAACAGGCTTGCCGCATGCCATTGCTTCGAGAGTGCTCATGCCAAAGATTTCGAACAAAGAAGGCGTGACGACAACGTCCAGTGCCCGGTAGATATCTGGAAGTCGGTCATGTGACACGGGGCCCAGAAAAGTGACGCCGCTCAGCTTCCTCCTATCTACTACCGACATCAAAGTCCTTTTCATTCCGAAGTCTGGACCTATGAGTGTTAGTTTGCATCCGGGTGTTTTCAGGGAGATCGTTTCAAAAGCCTTCAACAGAGTTAGGAGTCCTTTGATCGGGTCGAGTCTCCCAACATACCCTATGGAACCCGACGCGGAGGCAAACTCTGAGGTCAGATCACTTTTGGAAGCCCCGGGGGAGAACCTGTCAAGGTCTATTCCGTTCGGAACGATTCTGATCCTTTCGCTTGGAACCCCGAACTCCTCATAGTGGTTCGCTTCGGCGTGACTAACGGCGAGGGCTATCGTTGTTTTTCTGATTGGGCTAGAGGCGAAAGTGTCGTGTAGTTGGTAGAGTAGTCTTTTCGTCCACGGAAACGACGGCACATACCTGTAGGCATAGATACAACCATTTGCTGAGACGACCGTTGGAATGGACCTTCTGCGAGCCCAGAGCGAGACAATGTCTGATGGGAAGTTCCTGTAGTTATTCACGTGAACAAGGTCGGGCCTCGGCTGTTCGAGCAGAGATCGTAACAGATACTGGGACAGGAAGGCTCCTTCAAAGTAGCCCTTTAGATAGTGGACTTTGATCCCGTCAACCTCGCGAGTGACCATTGGTGGAATGGCCGTATCTCCTACGACAGTCGTGAGGACCGTGATGTTGTGTCCCCGGCGCGATAGTTCCTTGAGCACATTATAGGCGGCCGTGGCTGATCCTCCATATCGAAGGTCAGGGTAGAAGAATGGAGTGGCGAATAGGATCCTCAAGTTGGGCCCTGTCTGTTGGCCGCCTCGGATAGCACGTTCTCAAACCTCTTCGAGACTGACTCTATCGAAAAGATGGTTTCGGAATACTCTCGACACTTTGATCCTAGCCTTCTTCTTAGGTCGTCATCTTTCAAAACAGTGTTTAGCGAGTCGACGAGGTGTTCGATGGGCACGAGGACTGCTCCAGACTCCAACCCCAAGATGGATTCCGTTCCTGGGAGATCGGTGGCAACGACTGATTTTCCAGCTGCCATATACTCGGCTATTTTTGAGGGAAACGCGAAGGTGCTTCGGACATCTTCCAAATATGGATTTATGCATACGTCGGCTGCTGCGACGATTGACGGCATTTGTTCAAATGGTCTCCTCCCGAGAATGTTTACGTACTTCTCGACTCCTTGGTTTTGTCGCATCTGGATCAATTTGCTCTGTAGGGGGCCTTCTCCACAGATTACCAATCTGAGGTTTGGAACGTCTTCCAGCAAATCTTTGACTGATTGAAGGACAAGGTCCACTCCAGAGAACTCGTATAGAAACCCTGAGAACAGGACCACCTTCTCGTCATTTCGAATGCCTAGCTGTTTTCTGACAGTCGACCCATCGACCGAAGGGTTGAACTTTTTCGTATCCACGGCGGGAGGTAGAAGGGTTATGTTCTCGTCCTTTACGCCTATCTTCCTCATGTACTTCCCGAGGGATGCTGAGATGACAATCATCCTGTTCACCCTCTGATACACAAAACGTTCTAACGTCCATGTCGGGGGACGAAGAAGACCATAGCCTGTCATTCTGTGTAAGACGTCAAATGCGTGGAATACCACAGGTTTTGAGAGCAACTTCGATGAGAGTATCGTCTGGACTCCGTTGGTTGGCACTGAGTATAGGACTACGACGTCGCACCATCGCGCCATCTGTTCAAAAATGACCCTAAACTGGCTTCCGAGTGAACTTAGCCTTCCAATTCCGGGTACTCTCAGCATGCCGGGTCTGAGGAGGCTGATCGATGATTCGGGATCGGTTCGGTGTGCGTTCGGGATCGTCTTAGACTTGGCCGACTGTATTATGTCCCCATGCTGCCATCTCGCTTCATAATCCACTACTCTCACTGTGTGGCCTTTCTTGGAGAGAAACTCCATTATGTGATGGGTCTGGAGGGGGAGATTCTGAATCCAGTCCGTCTCTTGTACAACTAGGATCTTCAGATTCGGTTTCACTTGTCCAGCGCGAACTGGCTCTGTGGGAGGCTTCCGATATCTTCCTTGTACATTTCTCCTTCTCGGCTTGATCGAAACGGCTTCAGTGCTTTGTATAGCAAGGGCGTTATCGGTGAACTCATGATTGCTCTGTTGACTATTCTGCTCTTGAATGTGAGAACTGCGAGATAGTCCATCGTCGCTCTCTTGGGTCTGAGTCTGACCGTAGCGCTCATAGGGCTCGGCATTTCCACGGCATCCTTCTGGGTCGAGCCAAGCTTTTCTCGGGCGGCTAGCTTCAGATGCACTATTCTCGTTGGGTCCATTTGAAAGAATCGGCAGATGATCCCGTCAGCGGCGACGACATTGTTTGCCGCCATGATAGCGTTCGTTGAGACAGGCTGACCCATGATCGGTCCTCGACCAGCGAGGGAGTAGAGTCCGTCGATGACTATCAAGTCAGAAGGGACAATTTTGTTCACTGCAACTATTGCCCTGTTGATCTCATGGCGATGCTTGTTGCCCCTAAACGGGTCCGGTATTAGGCCGTAGAAGTTTTTCATGGCTCCGCTCATTCCAGTCACTACATGGCATTTCGGAACCGCGGCGTTTACAACAACGTCCACATCATCAACTATCAGCTTGGGCATTCGGATCCTAATCTTTCTCCTATGCACGTCAGTCTCGATGATCCTGGAGGCGCCTCGGGACAGTTCGACCATTTCGGCGCCGCTCTTTTCGCAAATCTTGTCGATTCCTAAGCCGTGAAACGCTTTTGACGTTCGGAAGATCGGAAGGTCGGATTCGCCGATGAGTACTCTTGCGGCTCGGTCTTTGAGCAGAGGTAGAAGCTCAGAGAGGAACTCGGGCGAGGTAACCACCCCGGGCCTGAATACTGGCCATGTGAAGTTCGGTTTGACGAAAACGGTTGAGTCCGGCCTCACCTTAGCGGTCCAGCCGATCCACTCCAGCGCCGTGTAGATTGTCTGTTTCAGTGAATCTTGAGGGACCTGGCTGAAGAACCCCCGGTGCATTAGATGTCGAAGCTTTGACAGTTCACGGGATTAATATGGAGTAGGTCAGAATTGCGCATCGTCCTTTATTCGGTTCCAGTTTTCCTTGATCCATTTGACTGTGAGGCCTACTCCTCTCTCCATGTCGGCGGACGGATGATAGTTGAGCAGTTTTTCTGCTTTGTCTACTGATGCTCGGCGTCTGGTTGACTTGTCCCAGTCTCGTTTTTCTTGAAACACGACTCCCTCTGTGTTCTCCGTGAGTCTGTTGACTAGACGCGCCAAGTCCAAGATCTTGGTTTCTCGGCCAGATGCTAGGTTGAAGGACTCGCCTACGACCGAGTCTAGATACCCGGATCTCAGTAGTCCCGTCACGATGTCGCCAACGAATGTGAAATCTCTCGTTTCATCGCCTGTGCCAGTTATGGGTAGCGCTTTTTTCGAGAGAGCCCAGTAAATGAAATTGGGAATTACGTTTCTGTATCTTCCGGGTACTTCGCCGGGGCCGTATACGTTGAAGAAGCGTGGAATGGCTACTTGTAATCCGTAAAAGTTGTAGAAGAAGTTACAATAGAGCTCTCCCAGTAGCTTTGTGATCTGGTAGGGGGTGTCCAGGTTCAACGATACGTAGTCTTCTCTTAGCGGAAGGGGAGCGTGGCTACCGTACACTGAACAGCCTGATGATGCAAAAACGAACCTTCGGACCTTGCCAGTGTGGGCGAGCTTGAGCATGTTGAGAGTTCCTTGCCCGTTGACCATCAGGTCTTTGTCCGGGTTATCGATGCTGTTTTGGTTGGCGAAATGAGCAGCCAGATGAAACACTAGTTCCGGCCGATATCCGAAAGCGCTTGCCAGCTTCTCGTCCTGGAGCAGGCTGCCCTGGATGAACTTGACTCTATTGTCTTGAGGGAGATTCCATTCGCAAGCGGAGGAAAGGTCGTCTAGAACGACGACTTTGTCTGTCTTGAGTTCGAGGAGCCGCCGAACTAGATTGCTCCCGATGAAGCCGGCTCCGCCTGTGACGAGGACGCGCTTCTTCTCATATGCCTCGGCGAGTTTTTCGGGCGCTGACTCGGCTACTGGGTCCTTTGCCGACTGAGGGCTCACAGAACCATGTTCCTGCTATTTGGTTTCAGGGGCTATCGCGACTAGTCTCCTCAAAGGTGTACTGTCGGTCGTGTATGCCTTCTTGCACCATTCTATGGTCTTCCTCAGGCCTTCTTCTACTGACGTCTTCGGGTTGTGACCCAATTGTAAAACGGCTTTTGAGCAGTCAATCTTCTTCACCTTTGTAGTGTGTGGCTCCCAGGTCTCGTATTTGACGAGAGAATCGTCTTTTCCGAGGTAGGAGAGAATCAGGTCAGACACGTACTTGATGTCATGTTCTTCGCGTCCGGCGATATTGTAAACCTCTCCGGGCCTGAATTTTTCGGCGATGTTCGCGATGGTTACGCATGTATCCTCGACATAGTCGAAGATTCTGCGATGTTTCGCGTATACCGTATAGGGGAGGTCGTTCAAGGCGTGGTGGATAAAGATCGGTATTACTCCTCTGTACGGTGAGTAGTATTCATGTGGCCCGTAAGCGTTCACGGGTCTGACTCTGACAGTTTCTGTGCCGAACATGGCTGCAGAGTTGAGGGCTTGCATTTCATTGACCCACTTCGTCATGGCATAATCGTTCATCTGTTTGATAGCGACCGTGTCCATGACGTCTTCTCTCATCTCACCCTCGTAGTCGCCGTATACCTCGGCGCTGCTGAAGAGCACTGATCGGAATCTGTTTGCTTCTTGCAGCTTCAACAGGTTCTTGGTCCCTACCACGTTGGTCTGCCAGAGGTTCTCGTAGTAGTCCTCCCCGTTCCAGCGGCCGTATTCGGCCGCAAGATGGTAGACCAAGTCGAACTTGTTCTTCTGAAAGGTCTTCTCGAGTTGCCTGAACTTTGAGACGTCGCATCGAACATAGTTCTCGTTGCCTGACTGGTGTATGTCACAGACCCAGACCTCGTGTCCCCTGCTCCTGAGTTCCGGCACCAGGTTGGAGCCGATGAAGCCCTCTCCGCCTGTTACTAGAATCTTCATTGGACACCGCTCCACCCATTCTGTACTATTGCGTCGAGGATCCTAGCTCCTGCCTTCCCGTCTCCGAAGGGATTCTGCCAGTGACGTCGAGCGTTTGTCATTAGCTCAGTCGCATTGACGATCTCTCCTGGATCGTTACCTGATAGGTAGTTTGCTCCTACCTTGACCGTTTCCGGTCTCTCAGTGCTAGTTCTCAACGTCACACAAGGTACTCCTAGGATGCACGCCTCTTCTTGGACACCGCCCGAGTCGGTCAGAATGAGATCAGCGTCTTTCTCCAATCGGAGGAAGTCCAGGTATCCATTTGGTTGGGTCAGGTGAACAGAGTCGGGCATTGGAATGTCGTATTGCTTGATTCTCTTGACGGTTCTTGGATGAGCCGGGAAGACCACTTCCTTGCCAAGTTTTGTGGAGGCAAGGGATACGCCTCTCAGTATCCGCCTCAGTCGTGGCTCGCTGTCGACGTTCTCTTCCCTGTGGAGAGTCATCAGGAGGAAGTCATCAACGTCCGTCACGGCTTTTGTAAGCGCGTCTTTCGACTTTGCTTCCAAGATGTGGAGGCCGAGGTTTACAGAGTCCACGATTGTGTTTCCTGTAACGAAGGTCCTTGCGTCAGGAATCCCTTCACGAGCCAAGTTCTCGGCCGACACTCGCGTAGGTGCGAATAGAATGTCCGAGATGTGGTCGATCAGAATACGGTTCTTCTCCTCGGGCATCTCCCTATCGAAGCTACGCAATCCTGCCTCGATATGCCCAACCGGGATATGCAGCTTTGAAGCTGCGAGAGCTCCGGCAAGAGCTGAATTTGTGTCACCCTGAACAAGGACTAGTCGAGGGCTGTGCTCCCGGAAGAATGCCTCGAGTCCGACTAGTGCCTTCGCAGTCTCTTCTGCGTGGGAACCTGAGCCGATTTTCAGGTTGTAATCGGGAATCGGAAGAGAAAGATCTTCAAAGATGAGTGAGTCCAGTTCGTACGAGTAGTGCTGTCCGGTATGGACAATTCTGTTGGTTACATGATTGTCGATGCAGGCTCTGACCACCGGGGCAACTTTGATTATTTCAGGCCTGGTCCCGACAACGGTGAATATGTCGCCGCGTTGGAATTCGCTCATTCTATTCCTGCACCACCAGGTTCTCTTTGCCGTTCTTGAGTCTCTTGAACAGGTTTGAGACTGAGAACAGTATTATCGCTACCAGGAGCGTGAACACTCCGAGGAGTGAGGCGCCGACGGCGAGGAGTGCATAGGCAAAGATGAAGTCCCGCGTGTTGACATAGATACTCATCAAGAGGGCCCCGTACACGAGCCCAATTGTGAGCGCTGCGAGTCCGGGAATGCCGAGTAGAAGTAATGGTCTTTCCTCGGCCGCGTACTTTACCAGGGATTGAACCACGTCGCCTAGGTGTCTGATCGGATGGTGGGTCGAAGTATCCTTTCCGTAGGTCACGGAGATCATCGACTCTGAAATCTTCAGGTTGCTCTTCCTTGCATCAAGAAGTATCTGAGAATCGGCCCCCATGCCATCTTCTTTTACTTCGATATCCTCGATAGCCCTTCGAGAGTATGCTCGAAATCCACTCTGCGTATCCATAAGCTTCTCTCCGTTGCCAATATTCGTAAGATAGTTCAGCAACTTGTTCCCGATTATCCGGTGTGTGGGAATCTCGTTCTTCCCATGGAATCGAGCGCCTATCGAAATGTCAGCCGTCCCTTCCATTACCGGCCGGATGACCACAGGAATCTCAGCGGGGTCATGCTGGCCATCGCCGTCAAGGGTCACTACTACCTTCGCGCCTGCATCGAGAGAGGTCCGAAAGAGAGTTCGCAGGGTCGCACCTTTGCCCATGTTATTCGGATGCTGAACAACTATTGCCCCCAGAGACTGGGCAATCTGGGCGGTCATGTCCTGCGATCCATCATCACAAACAATGACCTTGTCCACGTATTTTTGCGTACTAAGAACGACTCGGGCAATGGTCCTTTCCTCGTTGTAGGCAGGAATGCATGCTACGATCACTTCACGTCCGCCCTACCTAAGCTAGAAATGGGTCGTCGACACGCCGGGCTTTTGAACTTTATTAAAAGAAGCAAAATGGATTACGGTCACAATCATGCTATATGATCCGGAGAAACCGTGGAGACGCATTCCCCAGTCCCATGACGTAACCTTCCACCTTTTGCCGGAGACTTGCTCGGACGACGAGCACGAACCTGGGGGAGGAGATTTTCGGGAAAGGGCTGTAATCGCTGAAATGTTGAAACTTACTGATCTATCAATATCGCGAGACTAGGATCCTTCTCTCCAATAACCCGTCGGTGGATCATACTGCGAAACAGATGCGAGAGCGGAGTCACGATTTTTCACTAGGGCTGGTGAGCAGGTTTCCACTAGAAACGTGCGGATCTGAGATACCTCGTGAGCAAGCGAATCCGACGTGAGTCTTCGCAGACTTTCAGCGCTTTCAGACCGAAACTTCCCTTGCCTAGCGATGGTCCATATCAGGTTCGAGATCTGAAATCTTTGCGCGTAAATTGATATAACTGGAGGTCAGAAGTGCAAGTCTGCCGACCAGTTGGGAGGGCCGATGTTAGTGAAGCTCAGCGTTGTAATCATGTTGTACAATGAGGAGGAGGTCATCGACGAGTTCTCTGAGAGACTACTGAAATCGCTACGCCAGCTTCCCATGGATTACGAGGTCAACTTCGTCGTCGAAGGCACTGATAGGACCCTCGAGAAGGTAAAGAGTCTCGCCAAAACAGACCCGAGCATCAAAGTCGACTACAACGAAAAGAGGTTAGGACTCGGAAAGGCTACAAAAAAGGGGCTGGGGCAAGTTGATCCCAAGTCAAACCTCGTCTTGACAATGGATTCGGATTTGAACCATGATCCTGAAGAGATCATCAACCTGCTTGAAGCTTCCACGCGGGCGGACGTAGTCGTCGGCTGCAGGTCAAGAAGCCGCGGACTAGTCAAGGAACTTCCATGGATCAAGAGAATTATCAGTGCCTCGACGAACTGGATCTTGAGGAACGCATTCAGGATGAGCTCCAGCGACATCACGTCGGGTTTCAGGATCTACTCCACAAAAACAATAGAGAGCATCAGAGAAGATCTCGTCTCGAAGAATTTTGAGGTCACAGCGGAGCTACTTATCAGGGCTAAGAAGAAGGGATTCTCCATAACGGAAGTTCCCATCACTTTCACTCGTCGTCCTAGGGGAACCAGTAAGCTAAGCTTCGTCAGAAGCGGCGTAGGATATGTCATCCTATTGTTCCGTCTAGGAATCTAGAATCAACAGTCTAGACTATGCCGGCATACGGTTTCTGAGGGAGAAGACATCGTCTGAGCTAGCGTTCTTCTCGTTTCAGAACAGGTACCGTTGAGGACGCGCCGCTTGTCTCCGTCGGGGTCGCCTTTCTTATCATCTC
>Ga0070697_100000857_pt1 | contig 22871 bp, 17 predicted proteins | sample KBSK1501metaG_FD_65475 | JGI IMG/M metagenome (GOLD analysis project Ga0070697, IMG submission 65475) | Corn, switchgrass and miscanthus rhizosphere microbial communities from Kellogg Biological Station, Michigan, USA - KBS K1-50-1 metaG | ecosystem: Host-associated > Plants > Roots >... | reverse complement strand
GGGGATTCATACGAGCTTTCGCTTCGCCCGATTCGCCACCCTCCTCTCCGGCTCAGACATCCTCCGAATCTGAGAGGAATCGAGATGTGGCGCCGCTTTCGACAGTCGCCGTCACGTGCGACGCCTTATCGTTGAGGCAAAAAGGAGTCGCCGCGCTGTTAACAACGTACATAGCGGTACAACTGATCCTTCCGATAAGACATTACGCTTATCCAGGGAATGTAAGTTGGACTGAGGAGGGTCACAATTTTTCCTGGCACATGAAACTGCGCGCCAAGAAAGCGGAGGCGTTGTTTACCGTGACGCATGCGGCCAGTGGACAGACCTGGACTGTCGATCCAAAAGCCCATTTAGAGTCGCGCCAACTCGCGAAGATGGCGACGCACCCAGACATGATCCTGCAATTCGGCCACTATCTCGCGGAACTGAAGCGACGCGAAGGTTACGATAACGTCGAGGTGAGGGCACAGGTGATGGCTTCACTAAACGGCCGCAAGCCGCAGTTGTTAATTGACCCGAAAGCAGATCTCGCCAGGGAAGAACTGAGTCTGCTGCCTGCGCGATGGATACTGCCGCTGACTGAGCCGCTCCCTGCGAGAGGTTCGGCGACGGAGGCGACGGACGATCCTGATAATTAGCAAACAGCAGACAGCAAACAGCAGACAGCAGACAGCCAAATCAAACCGTAAATATCCTAACAAAACAGCAAATAGCAGACAGCAAACAGCCAAATCAAACCGTAAATATCCTAAGCGGGAAATCGCGATGCTGTTTGCTGTTTGCTGGCTTCTGTTTGCTGGCTTCTTAAGATGAAGGTTTAGCAGGTGTCGAGACCGCGCCGCCTTCCTGTTTATCAAAGACAAATTTCTGATCGGCCTCGCCCATGGTACTGATGAAATGGGCGCTGACGGTAAAAGTCTTGCCATCCGGCGAAAGGGACCAGGTCACTTCGCTGGTGACCTCCGCGTCGTTGTAAAGAAATTTGGAACTGATCACGAGATTACTTCCCGCCCATTTCAGAGTGGACTTAATCTCGCGGGGGCCTATTTTGTTGACCGCCTCCTTGCCGTCAGTCGTATAGCTGAGCACGTACTCTAGTTTTCCCTGAGCAGTATCGGCCGTCACGCTATCCGAGATTGACGGTTCTTTGTGCGTGATTACATCCGTGCGACTGGTGGGACCAGGCAGCGGGCCGAAATCGCTCTTGGCAACATTGAGTTTCCACGTGCCGGTAAAGTCGGGTTTCTGTTGAGCGAAAGCGCTCACCAGAGGCAAAGCAATCAGAAACGTAATAGCGAGTAGTTTTCGAATCATGATGTTTCTCCGTTGGGGTAAAAGTAGTTGCTGAGAACGCGATAGAACTGCAATTAATCTCAAAATCGGCAGCCGAATCCCGGGATCTTGCCTGAACAGGATTAATGTTGCCAACTACTACGGAGATCGGGCGGCTGGAGTTTCAGGTGATCACTCCACGGAGCGCAGGCATCCTTGTCTGCATACGTTCGCTAAGCGGCTCTATTCCTTGTACCAGGTACTGTCCAGAGTAGAGCAGGCACTTATGCCTGCGCTCCAAACATAAATACCCTTGCCGCAATACGAACGTTCGTGCTATATACACGACCACATGAAGCCACGTCCGTCAGCCCTCAAGCAATTATCAAAAACGGCACCCAGCCGCGGCCGCAAGGCGCAGGGCGAAGGAACGCGCAAGGCTATTCTGGAAACTGCGGTACACATTGCTTCGGCTGAGGGATTGGAAGGCCTCACCATTGGCCGCCTCGCTACTGATCTGTCCATGAGCAAGAGCGGGCTGTTTGCTCATTTCGGCTCCAAGGAGGATTTGCAGGTAGCCACCGTCGAAGCTGCCCGCTCGATCTTCATTCGCGAAGTGATTTATCCAGCCTTCGAAGGCGAGCGAGGCCTGCTCGGTCTCTGGCGTCTGTGCGACACCTGGCTGAGCTACGTCGAAAGCGGAGTATTTCGGGGCGGCTGCTTTTTCGCCGCTGTCGCAGCCGAGTTTGATGGCCGCCCCGGGCCGGTGCGCAATCGCATTGCTGAAATCATGAAGGAGTGGCTGGCCACTCTGCGGCGTTCGGTTGCTGAAGCCCAAGCTGCCGGCGAACTGGCCAGCGAAGTCGATCCCACGCAAATGGCCTTTGAGTTTAACGCGCTCGAATTGGGCGCCAACTGGGCCTTTCAACTTTACGGCGACAAGCAGGCCTTCGCGCGCGCCCGGGAAGCGATACTTAAGAATTTGCACCGTCATGCGACGCCGAAAGGTTCGTTATTACTGCCGGTCATAAAAAAGAAACGGAGCCAGGCGCGCTGATGGAAGGGGCATCCAGATGAATCAAAAATCAGACACGAATGGAAACTCAACCGCCACGTTCAAACGCAAAGCCACCTGGGAAGGGATCCGACTGGAACACTATCGACTGCCCGCCGGTGAACTGCCTGAGCATTGTCATAGTGAACACGTGGTCATGATTGCGCTGAATGATGGCTGTCGAGGTGAGATAAAAACCGCCACCGGCTTGCGAATTACCGGCACGCAGAACAGCGGGAACGTCTGTGTGCTGCCCTCGGGATTGGCTCACACGGCCAGACTCGAAGACCCTTGCGAGCAGCTGGCGCTGTATCTCGATCCATCGGTGGTGCGCCGGGCGGCGGCTGAGTCAGTAAAGTCCGCCAACTTTGAGGTCGCCGAAAGATGTGAGCGAAGTGACGGCGTAATCAGCAGTATCGGCATGGCGCTACTGGGTGAGCTTGACTCGGAAGGCTTGAGCGGGCGGCTCTATGCTGAATCGCTCGCCAATGTTCTGGCGGTTCACTTACTCAGACACTACACCACCGGAATCGGCGAGGTGAAACGTTTCAGCGGCGGATTATCAGCACAAAAGTTAAGGCAAGTGACAGCTTTCGTTGCTGAGAATTACGGCAACGATATTCGATTGTCTCAATTGGCGCACGCAGCCGGGATGAGCAGCTTTCATTTCGCCCGTGAGTTCAAGCGAACGACTGGAACGACTCCGCACCAATACCTGATCAAGTTTCGCGTGGAGCGGGCCAAAGCGCTCCTGGCCCAGGGCGAGATGCCACTCACCGAGGTGGGTCTTCAGACGGGGTTCAGTCACCAAAGTCACTTCACCAGGCTCTTTCGCAGGCTGACCGGCACAACGCCGTTGTCATATCGTCTGATGCTGCAGACCTAACTGTGATCAAATAGCAAGAACAGTCAACGTTAGCAATAACGGGAAAGACGCTTAACACCTCCTGAGTTTAATCTCAGCTTCATACGACGACTGAAACATCAGGAGGTGTGAAGTGAGTCAAAAGAAATTCTTGCCGGCGATACTGTTATTGGTCCTGTTCGGTAGCATCGCGGCGGCGCAAAGTATTCCATCCGAAGTCCGGTCTGAAATCCCATCTGAAACCCCATCGGAAACAGTGCCCGCGATCAGACGTGGCAATCGTAGCTTTGCGAAAGCGGACTACGAGGCAGCGCTCCGGGAATATCGTAGCGTGCCCAGGAGCGCGGGTGACGGTTACTCGCTAGCTCTTTACAACATCGGTGTCTGTTATTACGAACTGTGGCGTGACGCAGAGGCCATCGACTTTTACCGCCAGGCGCTGGAGCAGCGTCGCGGTCATTACCCCCGCGCTTCATTTGCCCTCGGAGTCGCGCTTGAAGGTCAGGGGCGACTCGCCGAAGCTAAAGAGGCGTACAAACAATCAATAAGCGCGTCCCATGGAGAGTTGGCCGTGGCCCATTTTCAACTGGGGTTACTACTCGCCGCTGAAGGCGATTACGAAGCCGCGGCGAGTTGCTATAAAAACGCCATCGCCCGCGCCGGTGTGCATGTTCCTGCCAGCCACAATAATCTCGGCGTACTGCTCGCGCGCCAGGGTCGCTTAACAGAAGCCGGACGCGAGTTTGAGATTGCCTTACGACAGGCCGGCGGATCGTTTGACGATGCCGCTAATAATCTAAAGCTGTGCCGCTCGTTATTGACTGCGCAGGCGAAGGATCAAATCGCGGCAATGAAAACTGCGGGCGTGATTGAATGGAACCAGGCTGGAGGAGAATACTCATGGACACCAAAACACAGGATGCGCTTGTAATTCTGAAACTCTATGAAATCAGGAGCGAGCCGGTAATGCGCGCCGCCCGGGCCTGGTTCTTTTCCGAGTTCAAGCCGCATAGCGGTAAGGGCATCGTGGCTCTCTTACAGAGCGGAGAACAACAGAGCGCCTACTATCGCATGGTTTCATCGCATTGGGAGGTGGCTGCCGCGCTGGTTAACAACGGCGGCATTGACGAGAAATTGTTTCTCGAGGCGAACTCAGAACATCTGGTCGTCTTCGCCAAGCTGCAACCATTCGTCGCCGAGATCAGAGAGACGATCGGCGAGCCTGACTACCTGGGAAACCTAGAGCAACTAGTAATGCGCGCGCCTAATGTCGAGAAGAAGCTAGAGAACCGCCGCCGCTTGCTGGAACGCTGGGGAAAGCAGGAGCAGGAGGCAGAAAGCAGTAGGCAGTAGGCAGTAGGCGGTAGGCAGGAGGCAGTGGGGATATAGGTCCTATAGGACATATTGGTCCTATATTCTTTTCTTCCTCCTGCCTCCTGCCTCCTGCCTCCTGGTTCTAAGATCCTTTGAGTTCAGCAGTCAACTTCTTAACAATTTCCTGAGCGTTCGCGGCATTTCCAAACTTGGGGTTCTTCTCCAGCGCCATCTTGTAAGCCTCCAAAGCTTTGGCCTTTTCACCCTTCTTTAGTTGAAACTCTCCCAGGCTATCGTAGAGGTTTGCATCCTGCGGATAGAGCTCGATTGCCGCGCTGACAATCGCGACGGCATCGTCCAACACACCAACGCCGGCAATCTGGTAGGCGATATTGTTCAGTCCGCCCGGGCTGGCCATCGCATTGGGCGCCGGATTAAGAGCCGCTGACTTCTTGAGTGCCGCCACGCCGCGGGCTGCATCGCGATTGAGAACCAGTGTGATGCCCTGGAGGAAGTTTGCGATCGGAGATTCCGGATAAAGCTCCACGGCCAACTGACCAGTCTTAAGGGCCTGCGCACGATTGCCTTTCAACACATGTTGTCGCGTGACGTTAAAGAAGTCATCGACCAAAGCCGGATAGGCGCTGGTTCCGGCAAAGCTTTGCCGCAGTGCTTTCGCTACCGCATCCAGATCGGCGTCAGGCATCAGCCAAAACTGCCGAACATATTCCGTGTTCGACTTATTCCAATCGCGAGCCATCTCCGTGACCAGCATCGCGAATGGCTGTTTAAACCGGTAAGCAGGTGCAATGTCTTTATCGTTAGCCGTGAGCCTGATGTAGTCCTGGAAAAATGCCAGTCCGCCTGAACCGGCGTAGGACTGCAGACTCGCGGCGCCATTCTTTTCCTGAAGGTTCTGGGCCATATAGGATCCAACCTTCGTGAAGGCCTCGCGAGCAACCGGGTGCGCGCCTTCGCGAATCTTCTTCATCGCTTCCTGAGGATTAGCCTTGAGCGCTTCGGCGTTGACGCTGTCATTGAAATAGGCAAAAGCTTCGCTCAGTTCGCTCTCCGAAGTTGTCAATGGCTTTTGATGATGTTCAAAACTCGAGAGGCCATAGTCGAAGGTGGCCTTGATTGCATCTGCCGCCGCTGCCTTTAGTTTGTCAGGGGAATATACATCGAGGAAGAGCGGTGCTCCCGTTAGCAGTTGAAAGAGACGATCCACATAGACACCCGGGTTGGAGCCTTCAAAGTTAACACCAACGGCAATAGCCATGTGCCGCGACGGCAGGATGTAAAGCAGCGTGCGTGTTTCCTGTTGACCGCCGGAATGGACCAGCATGTAGCGGCCGCTATAAGGAGTCGTTTCCCAGCCCATGCCGTAGTTAGTCAAACGGCCGGCGCGGGTGCTCATCGATGTGCTCAACATGTTAGTGGTATCGCTGGAAACAAGTTTTCCATCAATGATGCCTTTGGCAAATTTCAGCAGATCGGGCACGGTGGAACGCGTGCCGCCGGCGGCGAAGCGGCTGCTTACGTCGATAAATTCCGAGTTTTTCAGTTTACCGCCCACCAGCTGATAACCACGAACTCGATTCGGAATGACGTCCAGCGGATCGTCCATTCGGGTGTCGTTCATTCCCAGTGGCTGCCAGACGTTTTGACGCATGTATTCGCCATAACTCATACCTGAAGCTGCTTCCAGCACGGCGCCAAGCAGGTTGTATCCGTAACTCGAATAGCTGTAGCGCGTGCCTGGTTCGGCAATCAAATCAAAGTTCTCAAAAACGGCCACCGCCTCGCGAGTTGATTTGTGGTCCTTGAAGTGCCCTTCCTGCTCGTAGTTTTTGTAATGACTAATTCCACCCAGGTGTCCCAGGAGTTGGCGCACGGTCACCGGCCATTGCTTCCTGGGAAAGTAAGGCACGTAAGTCTGCACTTCCGCGTCGAGATTGATCTTTCCCTCCTCAGCTAATTGCAGGATGGCGACGGCTGTCATGGGCTTGGTTACGGAAGCCAAGCGGTAGGCTGATTCCGCTTTCGCCGGCGAGCGGTTTTCCAAATCCGCGTAGCCATAACCTTTTGCCCAGACGAAATCATCTTTCATGAACCCGATCGACATGCCGGGAGTCTGATCAAGTGTCATCTGCCTTCGGACGAACTCTTCGAAAAGCCTGATTGGTTCAGCATAGGCCGCGGGTACGGCAGCGCTTTTCGTTGAAATCCTGGCGACCTTGGCAGTCGTTTTTACGTTGCGCGTCTGCGCATTCAAGATCAAGTTTGCGGGGACAAAGCTCTGCAGAGTTACTGCGAGCGCAAGGATCTGGGCAAATCTTTTCATAGTGGTTCCTTCCTGGAGGCTACAGAGTTGCTGAGGTTTTTAGCTGGTCGCTCAGAGTTCATCAGCCTTTACGCTGCTCATCGCCACCACGCAAGCTAAAGCTTGAACTCTAAACTACTTGAGTGTCCGAATGGCGAAATCGTGTCCTGGTTATATATCCGGACTCTTGTTGGCAGCGTGGTAAAAACGATCCACGAAGTAACACGAAATTTCACGAAAAACGTTCGTGTTGCTTAGTGTGATTTAGTGGATCGTTCCGCCTATCTTCTAAATTAGGACCTTCCGAATTTCACGCGGTGTCGATTGATAACGGCTTTGCTTGCTATGGTACGCTCAATTTCTCAGGGCCGTTCAATATCTTTTCTTTAGGTTCGTTCCACCGAGCACTTTTAGGCCGGCAGTACTCTTAGGCGTCCAAAGCTATTACTTTTTAGTCCTGGTAAACACAGCTCACCGTTGTCTTAACACTAAGACGGATTCGGAACCATCGATGTTAACCTAACAACAATAATTTCGCGCCTCGTTGGCGAAATCGATCAGTTGGTGATAGCTTCAGCTCTCTGGGAGCTGACCTGTAAGTTCATTCGTTGCAATGACCCATCCAATGCCCGCCATCTTCTTCGGACACGGCAATCCGATGAATGCCTTGCTCCGGAATGCGTACACGGAGGGCTGGGCCGCCGTCGGCAATTCCATTTCTCGACCCAAGGCGGTGCTGTGCGTATCTGCGCATTGGTATCTTCCCGGGACGGCGGTGACTGCGATGCCGTCGCCGCCAACGATTCATGACTTCGGAGGATTTCCGCGTGAGCTTTACCAGGTTGAGTACCCTGCTCCCGGAAGCCAGAACCTGGCCGCGCGCGTTCGGGAATTACTGGCGCCGGTTCCGGTAGCAATGGATCAAGATTGGGGACTCGATCACGGGACCTGGTCTGTGCTGCGTCACGTTTTTCCGCACGCGGATGTTCCGGTTGTGCAACTGAGCATCGACGAAACACGCCCGCCGGAGTTTCACTATGAAATAGGAAGAATGCTGACGCCGTTACGCGATGAGGGCGTTCTGATCATCGGCAGCGGCAACATCATTCATAACCTGCACGCCTATGCCTGGGGAAAGCACGAGGTTAAGCCCTTTGACTGGGCCGTAAGGTTTGAGAAACTTGCGCGCGAATTGCTGATTAAAGGTGATCATGCTCCGCTGGTCGGATATGAACATTTAGGAAGCGACGCGCTATTGTCAGCACCGACACCGGATCATTATCTGCCGTTGCTCTATGTGCTGGGTCTGCGCCGGGAAGGTGAACGGGTAAGCTTTCCAGTCGAAGGATTCGACGGTGGCTCGATCTCGATGCTTACGGTGCAGGTGGGCTGAGGCACACGAGTCCCTTTCATTAATGGAGAGTTGCTATGAAAAAGTTAAGCCTTCTTGTTTATGGTCTCTACGGAATCGTGGGGATCTTCATTGGACTGGCGGCGATTCTCTTCCCCACTGCGCTGGAACCAGACGGGTCCTCTCGATTTATTCATATCCTTCGAGAGGGCGGGGCCGCTTCGGTTTTCGTTGGGCTCATGTCTTTCTGGTTGATCTTCCACTACGACCAGAGGAAGACCGTGCATCTCTTTCTGACAGTGTTTGCCTTTCTGATCGCCGCAATTCATTGGTTTGATTACTTCGCCGGCCGAAAACCGTTAGCGAGCGCTTTGCTCAACTCGGTGGGGTTCGTCGTGCTGACAGCTATCGCCCTCCTCAGTCCGCGTCCGCAAAAGGTCGTCAGAGGCGTATCCTGCTGACTCATGAACTGGGAATCTTTACCGACCATAGACGCCAATCGTGTCTCACTCCGATGGATGTCGGAAGCGGATATCGATGCACTATTCACCATATTCTCAAACGCGGAAGTGATGCGTTATTGGAGCACGCCCGCAATTGCCGACCGAAAAGCCGCGGCCGTTATTCTCAAAGAGGTTCACGACGGATTTCAAAAACGCGCCATGTTGAAGTGGGGTGTTGCGCGACGTTCGGACAATGCTCTGATTGGAACGGTGACGCTCTACAATTTCAGCTTCGACCATGGCAGGGCCGAGATGGGATATGCGCTCGATCGCGCCCACTGGGGTCGCGGCTACATGCACGAAGCGCTGCACTCGCTGCTCGACTTTGCGTTCGGTGTGCTTGACCTGCGTCGAATAGAAGCCGACGTGGACCCACGGAATGCTGCTTCGATTCGCACCCTGGAGCGGCTTGGCTTCATGCGGGAGGGATATCTCCGGGAGCGTTGGCAGGTTAACGGAGAGATTCAGGACGCTCTCTTTTATGGTCTGCTTCGAACTGACTGGGAGGCCCTCGTTTAGCGGAGATAGGCGAGACGCTCCACAAAATCACACGAAGGAACACGAAAAGATTTAGTGGCATTTCGTGGATCGTTCTCTTTAAAACTATAAATACGACACGCCGATGATTCATTTCGGGTAGTGTCTACCAGGGATTTCTTTGCGCGTCCTTTGCGGCTCTTCGCGTACTTTGCGGTTAAAAAGCCTTTAAAACAATTAACCGCAAAGAGCGCCAAGAACGCAAAGATCACGCAGAGACTTGAACTTAGGACAACTCTTCATTTCGAGCGTCATCCTAAGAGCTGTTGTATAATTCTCGCGCCCCGACAAGTATTAAATCCCCCACTCATTAGTTCTCCCCGTGCTTGTTTCTGATCAGCTGAACCTCTCCTTGCCCTGGTGAATGAACAGCGTGTTCGCTGCTCGTCGCCGCAGAACCCGACGTTGTCAACTAGTTTATTCCGTGGCTCTGGTGCAGATTCCCGTGTCTCAGCCATGCAAAGGGAGTTTCTATGGCAAGCAGTTCCTTTTCTGATCGCTTAGTCATTTCTTTTGTGGTCTGTCTTTGGATACTAGCGGCAGGTTGTGAGATCAATGCCGCTACCCTGCCTGCGGGCTTTACGGAGACGCAGGTAGCGACCGGTCTATCCAATCCAACGGCAATGGAGTTTGCGCCTGATGGCAGGTTGTTTGTTTGCCAGCAAGGCGGGCAACTGCGCGTGATCAAAAATGGCGTCTTGCTATCAACACCATTTGTGTCCCTGTTAGTGGATTCTTCCGGCGAGCGCGGCCTACTGGGGATAGCATTCGATCCCAATTTCGCCACCAATAACTTCGTCTACGTCTACTACACGCCGGTGGCGTCGTCACCCAGGCACAATCGTGTAAGTCGCTTCACTGCCAGTGGCGATGTCGCGGTTGCAAACAGCGAAGTTGTGATCATGACACTCGATAATCTTAGTACCGCCACAAATCATAATGGTGGCGCCATACATTTTGGACCTGATGGCAAACTGTACGTGGCCGTCGGCGAAAATGCGAACGGTTCGAATTCCCAAACGCTTACTAACCGTTTGGGTAAAATGCTTCGCATCAATTCAGACGGTTCGATCCCGACGGATAATCCCTTCTACAATACGGCCCTCGGACTTAACCGGGCGATCTGGTCCCTGGGACTACGAAACCCGTATACATTTGCGTTTCAGCAAAACACCGGGCGAATGTTTATCAACGACGTCGGTCAGAGCACCTGGGAAGAGATTAACGACGGCATCGCCGGCTCCAATTATGGTTGGCCCACCACTGAAGGACCGACGACCAACCCCAACTTCCGAACGCCACTCTTCTTTTACGGACGCAGCCCCAGCGATACCGGCGGGTGCGCAATTACCGGAGGGAGTTTCTATAACCCGGCGACCATTCAGTTTCCAGCCGGCTATGTTGGCAAGTATTTCTTTGCGGATTTTTGTAGCGGTTGGATTCGTTTATTGGATCCGGCGAGTGCCACGGCGACCGGGTTTGCCACAGGCATCGCGAGTCCGGTGGATCTTCGCGTTACCGCGGATGGCAGCCTCTACTACCTTGCTCGTGGAGCGGGGGCTGTATTTCGGATTCAATATCCGGCCAACGCTACTCCCCCTCCAGTTCTGGAGACTGAAGCAGGTAACGACCGGGCGATAGCTTTCGACTCGGTAACGATGATGCGCGATCCGTTTCCACTCAACACACCTTTCAATTTCAGCTCGGATCACCAAACCAGGATTATTCTCCTGGCCAGGAATGCCGATCTATTGCCGGGTGAAACCAGCTCAGCCATCACCGCTCAAGCGGAAGATTCGCTACTCATGGTCTATCCACTAACAGTTGAATTTTCGGGCAAAGTTCCCGGCTTCGACTCGTGGACCCAGGTTGTCGTCAGGTTACCAGACAGCGTGTCAGGTAACGGAGACCTGCTGGCTACAATTACCATCCACGGAAAAATCAGCAACAAAGCGCGTATCAGAATTCAATAGTCACTCTAAAAACTAATATCCTGGAACAAACTGCCCGCAGAAGCGTCCAATTCCTGTAGATAGCGACTGCATTCAACACGAACACTGGGACCGCGGGCGCCCTCGCCCGCTACGCGCCGCTACACTCAACATTCATTGTCAAAGACTTGATTGCGTCCAGCGCGTTGTTCGCGCTTCGCGCTCATTTGCGGGCGGGACGCTCGCGGTCCCAGTGAAGAGCTTGAGTAGTTCCCGCGAATCCAGTCGGCGCGGAGGGGAGCGACGCAAGTTTTTCCCGTCGAGGTCGTTCATGTTTGCGAGACGCGAAGAATTTGACGTCCAACTAATAAAGTGAGGTCAAAGCAACCCATGAAAACCATTCTCCTTGTCGCCATTACCTTTTTAGTCGGAATTGCAACGCTGCCAGGATGTGTCGAAGTCCCCGGCAACGGCGTGCCACCGGTCTCTGCTCACGGCTGGATCCCACCCGTGAAGAAAACCATGCGCGCATTCCGCTCAGATCAGGAACTCAAAACCTATCTCAAGGAACTCGCAGAAAAGCAGAGGCTTGTTGCCCGGCGCGCTGAGATGCAATCAGAGGCGGCGTCTACCGTCAACAGTCCTCAGCCAGCCACCGGTCTGGCGAAATCGAGCGCGGACAAGGATGACTCCGTCACAAATACGCAGCATGCCGGAGTTGATGAGGGTGGAATCGTTAAGCTGCATGGCGATCATTTGGTGGTGCTTCGGCGGGGACGTCTGTTCACTATTAAAGTCGGGGATGGCTCCCTGAAACCCATTTCCGCTGTCGACGCGTTTGGTCCAGATATCGATCCCGGCTCCACCTGGTATGACGAGATGCTGGTATCAGACGATACGATTGCGGTGATTGGCTACAGCTACCAACGCGGCGGCACCGAAGTCGGATTATTCAATATCGATCGGACAGGTCAAATCGCGTATCGCTCAACCCATCACTTGCGCTCAAACGACTACTATTCATCGCGCAACTACGCGAGTCGACTAATCGGCAGCAAACTAATCTACTACACCCCTCTTTACCTGAATCCGGGTGCGGAAGATCCGTTCCAGAGTTTTCCCGCCGTACGCAGATGGCACAAAGGAGCGACCCCCGAGGAATTCCGCCGGATAGTTTCAGCCACTAACGTTTACCGCCCGGAACATGAAATCCAGGCAAATTATGGTGTGGCACTGCACACCGTCACCGTTTGCGATCTTGCTAATGGCGGCTTCGACTGCAAGGCCACGGCGGTAATTGGCCCGCCGGGACGCGTGTTCTATGTTTCGCCGGAATCAGTTTATGTGTGGGTAAACAGTTGGGTGCCGCGCGGCAGGCAGACTGGTACGGAGTCGATGCTTTACCGGATGCCGCTCGATGGCTCTGGCCCAAGCGCGCTCGGCGTCTCGGGCAGTCCCATCGATCAGTTTTCATTTTTGGAGAGCGAGGACAGTCATCTTAACGTCCTGGTCCGATCAAATTCGCCGGGTGATGGAATGTGGGGAGCAGAAGTGGCCGCGGGAGATGTGGCGCTGATGCGCGTGCCGCTTCTGAGTTTTTCAGATGGGAGCGAGACGGCGCCGGCATCCAGTTATCGGCCGCTGCCGAAGCCCGAGGGGTACACTTTTCAAAATCGGTTCGTTGGTGATTATCTGCTCTATGGCACAGGCAGCGGCTGGGGAGCGCCGCAGAAGGCAGACGGAGCGAACCTGTATGCCGTGCGTTGGGCTGGCGGTTTGCTTCGCGAGCTTTCACTCGTTCATGGTGTGGATCGCATCGAGCAGATGGGATCGGACGCGGTCGTGGTAGGAACAGACGGAAAGGATCTGCACTTCACCTCGATTCGTTTGGGGCGATCTCCAGAGGTTGCGGATCGTTACACGCGCCAGGGCGCTTCGCAGGGCGAATTACGGAGTCACGGGTTTTTCTACAAGCCGGACGGTCCAAATTCGGGCACACTCGGCTTGCCCATAAGTACGCCAGGTCGCCCCGGTTACCGCCATCTCTTTGAATCGTCGGCAGCCATCCTGTTCCTGCGCAATGATTCGTTGCATTTCGAGGAAGTTGGTGAACTTGCGGCCAGACCCGAGAAAGCCATTGACGATGCCTGTCGAGCTTCGTGCGTTGACTGGTATGGCAATGCGCGCCCGCTGTTTGTTCGCGGCCGCGTGCTGGCATTGCTCGGCTATGAGATTGTCGAAGGCTTTCTCGACGATGGCCGCGTGCATGAGATGAGGAGGATCAACTACGCGCCGGGACGGCTTCAAATAACGAGCCGTTAAGTCGTCATTTGAACTAACCGCCAAGACGCCAAGAGCGCCAAGGCAATAAACACTCGGGTCCCAAAGTGTGGCATCGTAAAACGCGAGACTTTGGGGCCGAGCCCTTTGCTACAACACATTCAAGAAGTTCAGAGTTCAGCCTTTAGGCTGCGTGGTTGCTAGTGAAGAGCGCAAGCTAAAGCTTGAACTCTGAACTACCGGCCTCAAATTTCACCAGTACCACCGGCGACATCGTTTGACTCTCAACATCGAAACCGTATCCTACCTTCTCAAATGCCCGAACAGTCTCAAGGTTTATCCTACGACGCAGTCTTGCTGGTTTCCTTCGGCGGGCCCGAAGGAATGGACGACGTGATGCCGTTCCTCGAAAACGTTTTGAGAGGCCGGAATGTGCCTCGCGAGCGTCTGCTCAAAGTGGCGAAGCACTACGAATTGTTCGGCGGCGTGAGTCCGATAAACGAACAAAACCGCCGGTTAATCTTATCGCTAAAGGAAGAATTTCAAACCAGTGGGCCTCACTTGCCTATCTATTTCGGGAATCGCAACTGGCACCCGATGCTCGCCGACACGATACGGGAAATGCGCGACGCGGGAGTGAAAAACGCGCTGGCTTTTGTAACCTCGGCCTACAGCTCCTACTCCAGTTGCCGGCAGTATTTGGAAGATATCGAACGCGCGCGAGAGTCGGTTGGACCGGGTGTTCCGCGCATAGAAAAGCTCCGCGCTTTTTACAATCACCCGGGATTTATTGATGCCAACGTCGCGAATGTGAGGGCGGCGCTGGAGCAAATTTCCGAGGAGAGACGAGCGGACACTGAGGTTGTCTTCACTGCGCACAGCATCCCTGAAACAATGTCGCGGAGTTGTGACTACGAGACACAGCTTCAGGAAACTTCGCGACTGGTCTTCGAAGGTCTGGTGGATCAGCCTGGGCCGGCTGCCCATGGCACATGCGAACCTGCAATAGCGCGCGCGCATGGACCCCGCGCATATAAACTGGTGTTCCAAAGTCGCAGCGGATCTCCCTCGCAACCCTGGTTAGGTCCTGATGTTTGCGATCACATTCGGGAGTTGAAGTCGGGCGGCGCCAGGGATGTAGTCGTGGCGCCGATAGGATTTGTCTCTGACCACATGGAGATTGTCTACGATCTTGATACCGAAGCGGCTGCGCTCTGCCGCGAGCTTGGCATAAACATGGTGCGCGCTGCCACAGCCGGCACACATCCGGCATTCGTTAGAATGATCCGCGAGCTAATACTCGAACGCCTTGAACCTGGTCGAGAAAAAAGATTTCTCGGCACGCTTGGCCCGCCAAAGGATGTTTGTAACCCGGATTGCTGCACGATGAGACACCCGTAAAATAGTCAATAAGATTCATCGGAACCGACACCAGAATGAAGCACATCGTAATTATCGGCGGCGGCATTACCGGACTGGCGGCGGCGCACAGACTTTTGGAGCGTAGCCCATGGTTGGAGGAGCCAGTCCGGGTGACTCTTTTCGAAGCCAGCTCTCGACTTGGCGGGATTGTCGAAACTCGCGAGCGCGATGGTTTTCTTCTCGAACGTGGGCCGGATTCATTCATCTCAGAAAAACCCCAGGCCCTCGAACTCGCTCGGCGGCTCGGCCTGACATCACGATTGATAGAAACCAGTCAGAACCACAGACGCAGTTTCATCGTTCGAAAAGGGCGTCTCCTTCCAGTGCCGGAAGGATTTCATTTGCTTGCCCCCGGGCGTCTGTGGCCTTTCATTACTAGCGGAATCTTTAGTTGGCCCGGCAAAGCCCGGATCGCAATGGACCTTTTGCTGCCGCGGCGAAGCCTGAACGGAAACGCCGACGCCGGCGAAGACGAAAGCCTGGGACATTTTGTTCGGAGACGCCTGGGCCGCGAAGCGCTGGAGCGGATGGCCCAGCCGATGGTCGGCGGGATCTATACTGCCGATCCGGAGACGCTCAGCTTGCAGGCCACGGTGCCGCGCTTCCTGCAGATGGAACGAGAACACCGGAGCTTAATCTGTGCACTTCGGAAGCAAGGCGAAAACACAAACACGGAGGACATCACGATTGAACCTGGCGCAGAGAAGAGAGCGTCTTCGCGTCGCAGCACTCCAAAGTCAGGAGCAAGCGGCGCTCGCTATAGCATCTTCCTTTCTTTCGATCGTGGAATGCAGGTCTTGACTAACGAACTGGCTAAGAAAATTCTGGACTTCGCATTTCGAATTCAGGACGAGCACTCGCCGGCAATTGCCATCCGGGTAAACACCCGGGTGGAATCGATCTTACTAGAGCGCGAGGCCGCGGCGTCCGGCGAAGTAGCAAAATGGAAATTGAGAACTAACGGTGATGAAACAGTCGTCGCTGATGCCGTTTGTCTCGCGTTGCCGGGCCCGGTCAGCGCCCGGTTATTACGCGAGGTCGACGGTCAACTGGCCTCGGAGTTGGACAGTATTTCATACGCGTCAAGCGCGACGATTAACCTTGCCTATAAACGGGAAGATATTCCCCACCCGCTCGATGGGTTTGGCTTTGTGGTGCCATTCATTGAAAAGCGATCGCTGATTGCCTGCACTTTTAGCAGCGTCAAATTTGCCGGAAGAGCGCCTGAAGGCTGCGCATTGCTGCGCGCATTTGTTGGTGGCGCTTTGCAACCTGATATGCTGAAACTGCCGGACGTGGATTTGATTTCGCGAGTGCGAGACGATCTGCGTGAGTTGCTCGGTATCACGAATGCTCCACTTTTCAGCGAGGTAACCAGGTGGGAACAGTCAATGCCGCAGTATCATGTGGGTCATCTCGAAAAGGTGAGGCGCATCCGGGAGCGCGTCGACCTTCTACCGCACATGACGCTGGCGGGTAATGCTTACTCAGGTCTTGGCATTCCGGATTGTATTCGTAGCGGTGAGACTGCCGCTGATAATCTGATTGCGATATTGTAGGGGCGTCCCTACCTCCATGGGCGCCCCTTGTCTTCACCGCGAACTATTACCGGAACAAAAGGGGCGCCCACGGAGGGACGTCCCTACAGCCTTACCCATTGACTAAGATCTCTGTTTGGAATAGAACCATTCCCTGGTCTAACCACAGCAAGGAGTCATCACCATGCCGGATGAACCGTCCACTGCACCGGGCTCAAGAATCCAGACCGAACAGTTATTGAGAGAAATGAATGACGACTGGGTCAAGGCCCTTGTTAGAGGCGACGCGGAATCGCTGGGTCGCATCATGGCGGACGACTTCTTATTTGCCTACCCCTTTGAAGGTGATGACAAAGATCAGTTCATTAGCGACGTCTCCTCGGGCGACGTTCGGGTAGAATTCATCACTCGCGAAAATACGGCAGTCCGCATATGGGGGAGCACCGCCGTCCTCACGGGCAAGGACTCAGCCAAATGGTATTACAAGGGTCGGGACTTTAGTGGTCACTATAAAATCATCCACATCTATGCACACCGTAACCAGGAGTGGAAGTTGGTTTCAGTTCAAGCCTGCCCGATAGGTTAACCGCCAAGACGCCAAGATCGCCAAGACAAATTCAAGTGTAGATGAATCGAATAAGCACTGATCTGGAAATATAACAGAGTGAAAGAAGCTCAGGTGCTTTCGACGCGTAGCGTCGCGATGAATTTAGCTCGGCCTTTCAAGGCCGGGGACCGGCTGAAGGCCGTCGTCGCGTAGCGACGATTGAATAGAGCGCTAATTTCAAGCGTCGCTACGCGACGTGAATACTTCGTTGACCGTCCCGGCCTTGAAAGGCCGGGCTAAATTCATACCGACGCTACGCGTCGAAGACCTTGGCGATCTTGGCGTCTTGGCGGTTCACTTCCCCGAGAGCCTGTCAATCCACGCCGCATTCGTGTCCATCAGCGGCCGGAAGGACTCGCGCGGAACAGTTGTTTCAATATGCATATTGTCATCCGTATTGATCACAGCTCCTGCCACTGCCGGCGCTAATCGGTTTTCATCACACACATACCAGGATCGAACGTCAGCTTCGCTCTTGATGTTGACCCGCGCGAGTTCAGCCGCTATCCGTGGGTCGCCGCTTCGTTCGTTCACTCGACTCATCACCTGGTCTACCGGCAACGCAGATTTGCTCCCAACCAGCAGCAGGTCTTTGCCCTTGGTTGCACCCTGCACCCTGAAGACCAGTACGTGTGGGAACACTTTATGAAAAGTGGCCAACACGGATCGCAAGCTGTCGTTGGATAGCTGGTATATTTGTAACCATTGAACGAAGACGCCTTCTGTAGTCAGGCGGTCCCGGCCGAGCTGGAAGAATTCGCTGGTGAATAGATTTGCAACGCCCGGCACCCATGGATGGCTCGGCTCGCTCACGATCATGTCGTATTGCATCGGCGTAACACGCAAATAAGTTCTCGCGTCATCGATTATCAAACGGAGTCGCGGGTCTTTGAGGGGTTGATTATTTACGTGCTCAAAAAAGCGAGAACCATTTACGGTCGCAGGCTCCAGCTCCACACATTCCAGCAATTCGATTGGTGACTGCAGCATGGCGCCAACGGTGACACCGGAAGCAAAACCAACCACCAGTCCGTTTTTGATACCGGGCGCCACCAACAGTGGCAACTGGCCGAGCATCACCTGCGTAGGCATGTCTTCACGGTCCGATGCGTTGGTGCGACCGTTAATTGCCAGCGAGGTCACGCCCCAGTCTTTACGCACCGAGACCGTTGAAGTAGCACCCTCTTCATACATCAACAAGGTGTGCATCTCCGGACCATTCTGTTGACTGGCATTGTCCGCCACGCTGCCTCGCGTCTTGGCGATTACGCGCACCAGGCTGTCGTAGGCCCCAACCGAAAGATTGGCGAGATTCATGCGGGGAGCAAAAACAAATAGCAAGACAATTAGTGCCGCTGTAGCTCCGGCCGCGAGACCCCGGCGTAGATCACGATCGCGAGCGTCAACTCCCGGCTGATAGGCCATTCCCGCGACAATTATGCAAAGCACTGCCGCGAACAGGATTGTGAACCGCGTACTGACTCTGGGAATCAAAACAAAGCCCGCGCCAAATGCACCTGCGATGGCCCCAATCGTGTTCACCGCGTAGCTGCGCCCAACGAGTTTGACTGAAGCATTATCGGAATTCGCGCCGGCCCAGACGAGCACGAGCGGCATTACGGTTCCCATCAGGAATGCGGGAAGGAGAATTAATAAAGCGACGGACACTACCTGCAGGGCAAGCAGACCAGCCCAACTGCTGATATTGAAACTTAAACCGGCTGTGATCAGAAAGGCAGGAATTCTGTTCACCATGAACAGGCTGAACACCAGACTCAGCGCGGTAAGTAGCTCGACTTTGAGTAGCGTCGCTCGCAGTTTTCCTGACAGGTCCTTGCGCGCAATGACGTACGCGCCGGTTGATAGCCCCAGGAGAAAGAGCGCCACTGCGATGCTGAAAGCGTAGGTGCTCGAACCGACAATCATTGTCAGCATTCGCGTCCAGGCCACCTGTGTGCTGATGGTTACAAATCCGGAAACGAAGGCGCAGAACAACCAGAACCTCGCCCCGCCAATCCTTGATTCGGGAAATTCGGTTGTAGCCTGGAGTGCGTGAGGACCGGTTGAAGGTTGTTCCTTTTCATCATCGAGCGGATCCGTAACATCGCTGCCTGCGACCTGGGCTCTCCGGTCAGCCAGAATGGCTGCCAGGCCGATGATTATGTTGATTAGAGACGCAGTGTAGATCGTGGTGCGAATGCCAAGAGCCGGTAACAGAAAAAAACCGGCGGCAATGCTGCCACAGATAGCTCCTACAAGGTTGCGCGTGTAAAGCTTCGTCACCGAAGTTGACGCCGGGCCCCGGCGCCGCAATAAAGCCGCAGCCAGGAGCGGTAACGTTGCGCCCATGAGCGTCGTGGGCAGGAGCAACATCAAACAGGAAAGCAGGAAGCGCAACGAACTAAAAACAAAGAAGCTCGGGTGAAACTGTTGCCAGAGAATGACGTACAAGTGGTCAATCAAGGCAAACAGAAGAGGCACCGCCAGCGCGTAAAGAGCGACGCCAATTTCCAGCAACCCATAGGCGCGCACCGGCCGCACAACCTTCCCACCCATGCGTCCTGCGAGCGCGCTGCCGAGGGCGAGACCTCCCATGAAAGCGGCCAGCACTGTACTCACCGCCAGCGTGGTTGCTCCAAACACGAGTCCCAGCATGCGGACCCAGAGTACTTCGTAAATTAGTCCCGTGGCGCCGGACAATACGAAGCACCAGGCAACCAGCCTGAGAATGTTGTCTGAGTAGCGCAGAAATAATGTGGACTGGTCGTTTGAAGCGACTCTGGTCGTCAAATAGTTTTCCTCAAAACAGTTTCTTAAGAGTTCGTCCCTGAAAGCAAAAGGCAGACTGGCAATATAGCATCTATTTCATGCCCAGATGAGTTAGGCTCTTGATAAGTAGTGCCCTAATGCCCTAATTGAAAATTCTCTGCGCTTCCTCGGTAATACAGAGGTCCAACTTCTTGTTTCTTCTTAGCAAGATTTTCTAAGCACTTTCCTCGTCCCGTAGGGACGAAATGTTTATAGAATTCGCGACTCCAAAAGGATTCTCCTCGCTCCAGAGGAGCGAAACTTTCGCCTTGTGCAATCATGTCGGAAACATTGCGCTCCGCTGGAGCGCGGGTCGTTACGGTTAATAGCGGTGCTATAAACATTTGGCTCCTCTGGAGCCAGGATTGCGGCCTAAGCCGCGCTGTGGACTCTGGGTCTTCTTAAAAGTTTAGAAAGCAGACTTGTCTGCCCCGTGCGGGGCACAAGTGCCCTCTCTAAACGGTCGAGAAATGAAAAGTTCGGTCGAGAAATGAAATCTCGAAGTAACTCGATGAAAAAGCTTATTTTTCGCGCTTTGATGAGTTTGAGAACACGGAGTCCACACAGAGAGGACTGATTGCAGGTTACCTCATGGTAGACGATGCAAAGAATTTTGTATCTCAATTCTAAACAAGAAGCGCATTGACTTCCTCGGCCCCCGGGCTTACGGTGACATAGCCTAGGAAAGTCCAATCCACCGCCCCAACGTTGAGTTGTGATGGTCGCCGTTTGCTCACGCCTCGCGGCGGTCCCCCCGTTGGTTATGATGGGCGATTGCTCGTCCACACTCGCTGGAGGTTGTTATGAGACAGATTGGGGGTCCTTTCATCCTTACGTTTTTCCTGCTCACGTGCATAGTGGCGCAATCCCCTGTTTCTCCAGTTAAGCCGCCACAAACAACAGGTGAGGATGACGTCGTTCGAATCACGGCAAATCTGGTCCAGTTGGACGTAACCGTGACTGATCATGACGGCCGACAAGTCACAGACCTTAAGCCTGATGACTTCGAAATTCGTGAAGAAGGCCGCGCTCAAGTGATAACCAACTTTTCTTACATTGAGATCTCTGCCAAGCGTCCGCTACCCGTGCCAAATGAAAAGTTGTCTGACGGATCACCCCGCCTACCGCAACCTCCTTCGCCCAGCCGTATGCGTGCCGATCAGGTGCGACGCACGATGAGTATCCTGGTGGACGATGGAGGAATGTCTTTCGGGAGTGTCAGCGCCGTCCGCGACTCGTTGCGAAAATTCGTCGCAGAGCAAATCGAGCCAGGTGATCTCGTGGGTATCTTCCGCACCGCGACCGGAAACCGGATGTTGCAGCAGTTCACAATAGACCAAAACCAGCTTGCGCTGGCGGTCCGCCGGCTGGTTTGGTTTCCGACTTCGGAAAACTGGGTGGACCCGTTTGAGATTACCCGCCGCGACTTTTACAACACTGCCGTGCGGACGGACTTAGCCGGACAGTCGCCAGTAGCAAATCTGAGGAGTCCCGGAAGCGCGCGCGCAGAATATTTCGATAGCCAGCCGCTTGATCCAGTTGTTATACCCGCACTGCGATTCCTGATAAGCGATATGCGGAAACTCCCCGGTCGCAAGTCAATCGTTGTCTTTTCCGATGGGCTGCCCATTTATTCAATGAAAGGCAATCCGCTACGCATTGCCATGCTGCTGCGGCTACTTACTGACTACGCTAATCGTTCCGGCGTTGTCATCTACGTCGTGGATACGCGCGGCCTGGTCAACACCGAGTACGTCGGTCCAACCGAGGAGAGGCCACCAGACGACGTATCCCGCAGGCTGACAAACTCTGGTTTTTTTGAATCGCAGAACGGATTGAATTATCTTGCCGAGAAAACGGGCGGCACCTTCGCGCACAATAATAATGACCTCGGCAAGGGAATACGGAGCGCACTTGAAGAGCAGCGAGGCCACTATCTGATTGGCTACCGCCCGTCAGAAGACACCTTCAAAGACGGAGTGCGAGGTTTCCGTAAGATCGCAGTAAAACTCAAACGTCCCGGGCTGCGCGTGCGTACCCGCGAAGGTTTCGTGGGTATCACGGATGATGCCTTAGAAGTGCCGAAGCGTCCGCTTACGGCGGATAGCCCACTCTACCAGGTGCTCGCTTCTCCCCTCGCCGCGTCAGACATACCGGTGCGACTCACGCCGGTTTTCGGTCAGGACGCAAAGGGCAATTCCTTCTTGCGCACCTTACTTCACATCGACACTCAAGCCATTAAGTTTGTCGACGAAGCAAACGGCTGGAAACGGCTGAAACTTGATGTCGCCGCCGTCACATTCGGGCACGACGGTCGCGTTGTGGACGAATTCACGCGCACGCATACTATCCACATTCCCCCGGAAGCTCTGGCGCTTGTCCGACAGAACGGTCTTGTCTATTCCGCCGACACTCCGGTGAAGGTTCCGGGCGCATATCAGTTCCGGATTGTGGTGCGCGATGCGGACTCGAATAAGTTTGGCTCGGCGAGTCAATTCATTGAAATCGCAGATTTAAAAAAGCGCTTGAGCTTGTCCAGCATTGTTTTGGCCGAGGCGGATCCTAATGTTCCCCACGGACTGCCGCCCGCCGTGCCCGCCGAAGCTGCGCTATCCCTCGTACAGTCTTCTTCCAACTCGGCCGTACGCCGTTTCCATCCGGGTATGGTGTTGTCTTATGCATATCTAATTCATAACGCACAGACTGCCTCTGCGAAGCGTAAACCACAAATGACTACTCAGGTTCGGCTATTCCACCAGGGTCGAGAAGTTTTCGCCGGCCCGGAATCGCCTTTCGACCCCGGTCAGCAAACTGAAATGGACCGGCTTGGCAGCGACGGCTTGCTGCGCCTTAACCCTGAGTGGACGACAGGCGATTACGTTTTACAAATCATTCTCAAAGATCAAGCTGCCGGCAAGAAAGCACGAGTCGCAACACAGTGGATTGATTTTGAAATCGTAGAGTAGCTTCTTCCCAGCTACCTCAGAGATGGATGATGTGGGAGGCACGCCAGATTTTCGCCGGAATCGAGCCCGGTGCGGCGGTGGTCAATACGATCGCGTAGTC
>Ga0070697_100000855_pt1 | contig 22910 bp, 22 predicted proteins | sample KBSK1501metaG_FD_65475 | JGI IMG/M metagenome (GOLD analysis project Ga0070697, IMG submission 65475) | Corn, switchgrass and miscanthus rhizosphere microbial communities from Kellogg Biological Station, Michigan, USA - KBS K1-50-1 metaG | ecosystem: Host-associated > Plants > Roots >... | reverse complement strand
GGACCGACTGAAGATGTGCAGGCAAACGCGCGCAGGCGATTGTTCATTTTGGCGAAAGCCGTGGCCGTATGGACCATCGCCTGCTCGTTTCGTGCCAGGTAGTAACGGAAGTCGGGCGTTTGCTGCAACGCCTGGCCCACGCCGGCCACATTGCCGTGTCCGAAGATCCCCCACACGCCGGCAAAGAACGGGAACTCTTTTCCATCGCGCTCGACGTATTGATTTTTTAGAAACGTAATTAGCGCCTGGGCTGTCGTTAATTTAATCGTTTCCATGATTGCTTATTTGCCGACGGTTCCAACAGATGCTTTCTACGGTCAGTGCCTGGCGCGGGCTACGGCAGTTCTCAGCACTTTCGTACCGGTAATCACGCGGGGCATTCTCATTCTCACCGGGCTGAAGCCACGATGTGAATGAGATCGCTTCGCGTCGCGCGATCGGATTTTTTGTGCGTAGCCGTTCACCCGATGCTCGTCTTACTCAGTCCAGGTTCGGTTGCTAATTCGAGGCGTTCAGTCCGCGGGGAATGTTTGTGGTTTAGAGCTTGTTCGATGGACCACCCTTGATGAATTATTCCACCGGCCGCGGTACCAATGGCGAATGGATCTGCAGCACCCGGATAAAGTACGTTTCGTCCAACCAACGCCCCGCGCACATTTGAACCCGACGCGAGACCTGCCGCGATCTCTTTCAGAAGTGGCGTCGCATCGCCAACCGCTTCGCCGCCAAGCAGGAGGATCGGCAGGGTAGTAGCTGATGCCACGACCTCGTAGTTTTCACAGAAAGGCAATTTCAGCCAGAGATACCGGCTGCTGTCTCCGAGCGCCGACGCTACCCCCGCGGCCTTGGCTAAAGTTTCGCCCTCTTTGATTACTTTGTATCCCTTCTCAGTTTTTGCCACCGGCAAAGGCTCCAGAAACGTTGGCAGCTTGAGCGCATTCATTTCCGTAATCGCGTCTGCGCATTCCAGCATTGTCTTGAGTGAATCGGGTTCGTCGTCGCAAATACGCAACAAAAGTTTGGCGCCATCCAATCCCCAGGTTGAGCACGTTTCCGAGGACGGGCCAGTCAGCGGATCATCCATCTCCCAAATCGTGCCGGCGAGGCCTCCCCGATTGAGGCTGACGATCAGGACCTTTTCATCCAGCAGCGATGGGCCACCACCCGGTGACAGGAGATCGTCAAGTGTGAACAAATCTTCGAGGATATCCATTGTGGCCATTACGCCATCAACGAACTCACTCAGCAGCACACGCACAATGCGACTTAGGTAATCCTGGCGGTCAGCCATTCCGAGCGGATTACCACCGACGTTTGTTACCCGACGAGCCGGATGATCCGCGGCAAGTATGTTGAGCCTGCCGTCCGTGGTGATCTGCGGGCGCCGTTTTCTCTTTTTGGCAGCGCGAAAAGGACGATCGGGGTCGTTTACACGAATCTCAGTGATCTGCTTCATCAAAGAAGCCGAAAGGAACTCGTGAGCCTTGAAATTCTCCAACTAGAATCCTCCCCGGCTTTCTATAAAGTCCAAAGCCTCTCGCTCGTAGGGCATGAAGTTAGCGCAGCCGTGTCGGGTCACCACGATTGCTCCGCAGGCGTTGCCCATTCGGGCCGCGCGGTACCAATCCCAACCTCGCAAATAGCCATAAAGAAACCCGCTTGCGAAAGCATCCCCCGCGCCGAGTATGTTGTGAACCTCGACTGGAAATGGAGGCGCTTCAATCTGCTCACCGTTTTTAAGGTAGACGACAGTTTTCTCCGCACCGCTTTTCAAAACGAAGGCTATGGGACCGGATTGCAGCACAGATTCGACCGCCTGGTTCGTGTCGCCGACCACGTGCGCGTCCGATACTTGCGAGTGTTCCACGGAGATGGCAGACGCGTCCGTAAGCGCGGCTGCCTTTGTTTCATCCGCCGTGCCGATAACGATGTCAACCAGGCGCAAAGCTGAGCGAATGGTAACGCCATACGATCGCGCGTCGTGCCACTGATCAGGGCGAAAATCCAGGTCAAGTACGACGGTCGTTCCAGACGCTCGGGCCTGTTCTGCGGCGAAGAGCGTGGCGCTGCGACTTGGCTCGCGACTCAGGCCGGTGCCACTAATCAGCAGAGAGCGGCTGTCAGCAATCGGCGCACTTAGCACGTCGTCAATCGTCAACTCAATGTCTGCGCAGTTGTCACGGTAGTAGACGAGCGGAAATTTGTCGGGTGGCTCGATGCCTAAGATAACCGCACTGGTCCGGCGGCCCGGCTTATATTTGATGAAGGTCGTCGTTACGCCCTCTTCTTTGAGAAAGTGCAGCAGGAAATCTGCGACCGGGTCCTGTCCCACACCCGTGAGTACAGCTGAGCGCAGACCTAAACGCCGCGTACCCACCGCAATATTGGTAGGGCAACCGCCCACATAGGCGGCGAAGCTCTTGATCTCATGGAAGGGCGCGCCAATATCGTTAGCGTAGAGATCAATTGAGCTGCGCCCCATTGTCAAAATATCGTAGCTGCGCGTGTTGCCTGGATCACCCATCGGTTCTATTCCCTCACAACCTGACCAGCGGCACTCGTGGATCTTTCTCTTTCCACGTCTCTCTCACCCACGCATACGCGGGATCGTCCGTCGCTGCCATTGAGCGCGCACTGCCTGCCAGGGCATTCAGGTAATATACGTTGTATCCGTGCGCGGCCACCACCGGGTGATAACCTTCAGGTATCAGCACCATCTGGCCATCACGAACGGTCAACGTCTGATCGATGCGACCGTCCGGTGTATACACTCGTTGAATGGCATAGCCTTCGGGGCGATCAATCTTGTAGTAATAAAGCTCTTCGAGGTCCACTTCCTCAGGCGGGCTGTGCACATCATGTTTGTGTGGCGGATAGCTGGACCAATTCCCGCTGGGGGTGTAGACCTCAACGAGCAATAGTCGTTGGGCGGGGAATTCGGGCGTCAGGATGTGATTGATTTGACGCGTAGCATTAGCACCTCCCCGGACCTCTACCTCAACTTCCTCCGGCCTAATGAGTCGCGCGGGGAATGTTTCTTCAGCGCGCGAGAAACAGAGTGCAATTTCACAATCCGTTTCAGCAATAACAGTGAAATTGGTATTGATCGGCAAGTAGAGCGCGGTCGGCAATCCCTCGAAGACGTGTGCCCGACAGCCCAGGTTAAGCCACGAGCCAACGTTCGACTCCACCGAACAGCGTCCGCCTAAAACCACTATTCCCAGTTCACACGCGTCCGTTTCACTCGAAAAGTTTTCTCCGCGTAATAGCTTCCGAATGCGCATTGTCAAATATTCAAAGCCGGTAGACTCCGGTGTGACGACCATCATCTCGCCCGATGAATCGAACGGGGGAATTGGTTTGATCAGTAAATCCTTTGAATAGGGCGGCATCGATAGCTCCTCAGCGATCTCTCTCCGGTTTGGCAGGGCAGTTTACTTATCATAACCGCGTTTTGCCAATCTCGACCTGCAATGAGGTTGTAAGTAGCTGCTGTGTACTAACTCATCGAGTGCAGTAGTTTGATCGCGTCGCACTAGTGCTTATGGTCCAGAGCATGCTCGCGTTGCCAAGCCCGCTGCACGCAATACATGTCATTTGGGTCGCACCCTTCGACCTCAACCTGGATCGTTGTATGGGCAATACCAAACTCCTGCTCCAGCTGCTCGGTCACTGTCCGCAGCACGTTTTCCCCGCTGCGCACACTCTGTTCATGTACCATGATGTGACAACTGCAACAGACCATGTTTGAGCCAACGGTCCACACGTGCAGATCGTGAACAGCCAACACGCCATGCACGCCATTGATGGTTTGTTCTACCTTATTCATATCCATTCCTTTCGGAATCCCTTCCAGCAACACGTTGAGGGACTCCTTTAGAATGCCCCACGAACTCCATAGAATCAGAATGCCAATCAAGATAGAAACCAGCGGGTCTACAATCGAGATTTCGGTAAACGCTATAACCAATCCGGCGAGAACGACGCCCGCAGCAGAAATCGCATCGCCGACCATATGCATGTAAGCACTGCGCACATTTAGATCGTCTTTTGCTGCGCGTCGAAGCCAGAGACTAATCACTGTATTAATAAGAATCGCTACCAGCGCCACAACGATCATCGGTGTGCTCTGCACCGGTTCCGGTTGGCGTAAGCGGGACGCGGCTTCCCAGAAAATCAGCAACGCAATCACCACCAGAGATACCGCATTAACCAGAGCAACCAGAATCCCAACTCTGTGATAACCGTAGGTGCGCTGTGCAGTTGATGGTCTGCGGGCAATCCAAAGACCGTACCAGGACAAAATGAGTGCAAGCGCGTCAGCGAAGTTGTGCCCTGCATCTGACACCAGCGCCAGGGAGTGCGCGAAGTAACCGGTGATCGCCTCGCCAATCACGAAAGTGATGGTGACGCAAATTGAGAGCATTATCCTTCTTCCGGTCAATGCTGAGCTATGGCTGTGGCCGTGTCCCATCCCTGCCTCCTGTCAAAATTGTCGGCGCTCACGCAGCATGAGGAGGATATGAAAAAGCAGCATAGCCAGGGACGCCGCCATCACCGTCACTAGTCCGGTACGCACATCTCCTGTCGCGCCTCCGGCGGCGTTGGAGAGATAGCCTACCGCTGGCGGAATTACCAGGAGTCCAGCGAAGCCAATACCCATTACTAAACTCATCGCGGTACCAGCAATCCTGGGCATCATCACTGAGGCGAGCCCCACCGAAGTAGGGAATATCGGTCCCATGCCAAAGCCGGCGGCAATCAACCCAAGGCGAACCGTCCCTGCAGTGCTGGCAGTGAAGGCAACAAGCAGAGAGATGGTTGTCACTAGCGAGCCTGCGCCGATTAAAAGAAAACTGTTCAGGCGCAAAATACCGAGCACGAAACTCGATACCAGGCGTCCGAGAAGCAGTGCCATCGCAAACAGCGTAAGTGTTGTTAGAGCATAACCAGCGACTGCAATACCGGCGGGATCATTTTCAAAGAACCGGCTGAGCAGCTCCGGTGATGCGTGCGCCAGTGCCTGTAACTGGTTGGCATCGAGTCCCTGGCTGGCGAGGATGCGTGCGTCGCGCTCCATAAAAGTCACCAGCCACTTGCCGACTGACACCTCCGTGCCGACGTACATGAACAGCGCGGCTGCCAGAAGCAAAAACGAAGGGTTACGAAAAAGGCCTTTGGCCTCCCCTATCGGAGACGATTCTAAAAGCATCGCTGTAGGAAAGCGGGAAGCCAGCACCAGCACGAGCAGGCAGAAAGCAGCTCCCCCGAGCGACCAGAAAATGATTCCCAGTCCCCCGCGCTGTTGTAGCTTTTGGACGACCAGCGGCAGCGACGCGAGCCCGAGTCCGAAGCAGATGTCGAGCAAATTGAGAGCGGCATTGCGCCAGGCCGCGGCCACCTCAACCACCAACGCATGCCCGGCTGCGACGATGGCGTTTGCCCCCAGACCAAGCACCAATGAACAACTGAAGATCAGCCACAGCGCCGCCGCAGCCTGCACATTTGTTACAGTGAGAGCAAAACCGGCCATTGACGCGATGACCAGTGCCGTGCCAAAGAAGAGCGCAAACTTCTTACCGAAGCGGTCGATGACGGGACCGCTCACCAGATACGCCAACACAGCGCCGACCGCGTTGATCAGCAGAAAGGTAGCGACCGCGCTATCGTTTGGTAAATATTGATTGCGCTCGAGAGTGGGGAGCACTGAGCCGGGCAATGCCGCCAACAATCCATAAACAAAGATGCCGAAGAAGGCAATGATCATGAGCAACAAGTCATGCCCGGAAAATGATCCTGTTTGTTTTGATCTCAAAAGGTTTCCTCACTTTACATTAGCGTTTAGATTCTTAAGCGGACTCATGTAAAGCAAACTGTTAGTTTGCGATCGGTCCGTTGCCACTCAAGTTGAGCCCCGACCACCGACGCAAACTAACAGTTTGCTTTACATCTGTACTCATCAGCCTTTCCATAAGCCCTGCGCTACCAGCGGAATAAAGTTATCGAGACCTTCGGGCTTGAACTTGATGGTGCGCTCCTGCTCGGCGCTCATGTAAGCAGTCATCAATAGCTCTGTTACTTCGAGGCCATCGTAGAAACTCTCGTCAGGCTGCTTGCCTGCTAGAAAGCACTGAACGAAATAGCGGTCCTGAGATTCGTAACCATACTCGGCTGCTTCGTTGCCAAGGACAGGCATCAGGCCCTGCTCAGCATTTTGCTTTTCTACCATGTCCTCGCCCGTCTCTCCTTTGACTTTCCGGCTCAGGAACAGCTTCAGTCCACTGTCAAGCGAGTTCATGGAAAGCGAGTACTCGGGTCCGAGTACCTCCAGACTCAAACGCAAGCCCGCACCGACATAACTCCAGGATGTGGTCACTTCGACTATCAGCGGATTGTTGTCTTCGTCCAGGTAGTTGAAGGTGGCTCTGGCAAAGTCCTCCGCAGGTTTGTTTATGTAGTCGACCTCGTTTCCCATTTTCTCTAGAAGTTCTTTCGCATACTCCGGGCGGGACCATTTCAGACTGGCAATCTGTGCCGACACTTTCACGGGACGGATGCTCGCGCGCGGCGCGCCGGGCTTCGTCAGCATGAATCGCGCGACCTCAATGCTGTGGCACATCATGTCATTGAGCACACCTCCGCCTTGCAACTCGCCTTGCCAGAACCAGGGCGAATGCGGCCCGCTGTGTTCCTCGGCTGCACGCGCAAGGTAAGGACGGCCGGTGAGCGCGGCCGCCCGTTCCCAGAGGATCTGCTTTCCACGCGTTACACTTGGCGCAAACATTTGGTCTTCGAGATAACCGTGTAGCAAGCCGGATCGCTCGACCATCTCAACCATGCGACGCGCCTCTGCCACATTGCGCGCCAGTGGTTTCTCGCAGGCCACTCCGATCAGTTTTCCTTTTCCAGCCTGCAGAGCGTCACAGATGCTCTGCATATTCTGCAGGCGCAAATGATTTGGTCCACAAAGCCACAAACAATCGATTTCCGGCGCGGCGATCATTTCTTCAATCGAGTTGAAGGCTCGCGCATTACCCACGCGGAGCTCACGAGCCAGGCCGGCTGTACCTGCAGCATGCTCGGGGTTTGGGCTGTACACACCGAGCACATCAGCATCGCGAACTCCCAGCCATGCCTGAAGATGAAACCGAGTGACGAATCCACTCCCGATGAATCCTATTCCGAGTCTGTGAGCAGCCATCGATTGGCACTCCTCCTGTTGTTTAGTAATGTCTTCGCACGAAACCAGAGACAATCAGAGTAACTTAGGTCTTTGCCATACAAGTCCGTAGTTCTTGTTTTTTGAAAACTTTTTGAGCAGTCCAGCGGCTCCTGAGCCTTGACACGCGGAGCGATCTCATTCACACCATGGCTTTAGCCCGGTGATCCAGGCTCAGAGAAAAAGCTCCTGAACCGTTTCAACGGTTTCTCCTGATCCATAGCTACCGAAAAACCGTTGAAACGGTTGGACTTCATAGTAGGGCCATAGACACCGGGCTAAAGCCACGGTGTGAATGAGATCGTTCCGCGTGATGGCGGATGTTGTTGGATTCTATATTTGGTTGCGGCCCTGCGGGACCGCGTTCCACAATGTTGCGCGGCACATTCTGACATCTCTGCCTGCGACTCTGTCATTTTGTTTTAACGAGAATGGAACACGGCGGCCGGACGAGAACCGGCTGAACCCCAAAAAAAACCATTGAGGTTCTATCCATGAAAAATAGAAATCGAATCTTCGTCCTGGCGAGTGTTGTTTTATATTTTTCTTTAACGAGCCTCCTGGCTTTCTCGCAGCAACATTCCGTGGGCGCGTTCGCAGGCCAAATAGATGTCGGTGGCCCGAGCAAGCTCGGCTCCGCTACTTATGATTCCGAAAAACAGGAATACACCGTGGCTGGTTCCGGCACTAACATGTGGCTGGGCCGCGATGAGTTTCATTTCGTATGGCAGCGACTGAAGGGAAACTTCATCCTGACGTCCCGGGCTGAGTTTATCGGCAAGGGAATGGAGGCGCACAGAAAAATTGGCTGGACTGTGCGGTCCAGTCTGGACGCAGACGCCCCTCATGCCACCGCCGTCGTGCACGGCGACGGTCTCACAGCGCTCCAGTTTCGACGAACCAGGGCAGCTAACACTGAGGAAGTAAGATCGGCAGTCCAGGCAGCTGATGTCCTCCAACTCGAAAGGAAAGGCGACACGTTCATCATGTCCGTCGCTCGTTTCGGTGAGCCGTTTGCGAGTGAACAAGTCTCCGTAGCTCTGGGCGACGAGGTGTACGTCGGTCTATTCGTCTGTTCCCACAACAAGGATGTGGTCGAGAAAGCCGTGTTTCGTGATGTGCGAATTACCGTGCCTGCCAGCGACAACGTTATTCCCTATCGTGATTACATCGGCAGTAATCTCGAAGTGATGGAAGTTGCCACCGGTAGTCGAAAAATTCTCTATCAAGCGCCGGATTCTCTTCAGGCTCCAAATTGGACCAGGGATGGCCGGGCGTTGATCTACAACAGCAGTGGCCGTCTGTATCGTTTCGATCTTGCAAAGAAAACCCCGGTGGCGATCAACACTGGATTTGCCAACAACAACAACAACGACCACGTGCTTTCTTTCGATGGCCGTGTCCTGGCCATCAGCCATCACAGCAAGGAAGACGCGAATGCCTCCATCGTCTATACCCTTCCAGTTAAGGGAGGCATCCCCCGCAGAATTACTGCTAAAGGACCTTCCTATCTGCATGGTTGGTCACCCGATGGCAAGTATCTGGTTTACACCGGTGGCCGAGACGGTGAATTCGACATCTACAAAATTTCCTCCAACGGAGGGAAAGAAACCCAGCTCACCAGTGCCAAAGCATTGGACGATGGACCCGAATACACTCCCGACGGCAAAAGGATCTACTTCAACTCAACACGATCCGGGATGATGCAAATCTGGCGAATGAATCCGGACGGAAGTGACCAGGAGCAGATCACGGACGACGAATACAATAATTGGTTCCCCCATATTTCTCCCGACGGTAAATGGATAGTTTTGTTGTCCTTCTTGAAATCTGAAGTCGCCCCGGCGGATCATCCCTTCTACAAGCACGTGTATATCCGGTTGATGCCCGCCGCGGGAGGTAATCCGAAAGTCATTGCGTACGTTTACGGTGGTCAGGGTACGATCAACGTGCCATCCTGGTCACCGGACAGTAAACGAATAGCTTTTGTCAGCAATACCGACATGAAATGATGAACACCTTCTCGAGATAGCTCAGACTTTGCGGGATTTGGGCGACGGAAGTTGGTGACTCATCTTCGATGAAATACCATTTGACGCCGGCTTTTTTTGCAGCGCGAAAAACAGCGGCCCAATTCACGACGCCGGTGCCGAGAGGCACGTTGTTGGTGACATCCGACTTTCCGGTGAATCCGCTGGGCGTACCCTGCTTCATATCTTTGACATGCATTAGCTCAAAGCGGCTACCGTATTTCTCAAGCAGCTTCACCGGATCCTGGCCGGGATTGACAACCCAGTAGACGTCCATTTCGTAACTAACAAACTGAGGTTTCGTCCGAGCCATCATTAGATCGAAGAAGGTGCCCTGGCCGTAAGGCAAGAACTCATAACCGTGGGTGTGGTAGAAAAACTTCAATCCATGTTTGGCAAGCGCTTCACCGGCGCGATTGAAGACGCGAATTGCTTCGCGGCAGGTTTTCTCGTCAAACGGATCCTGGTGCGGAATCCAGGGGCAGCCGACGTACTGCAAGCCGAGCGTTTTGGCGTCCCGCGCAATGCCTTCGATATCATCGCGAAACCGTTCATAGCCGAAGTGCCCGCTGATCGCTTTAAGTCCCCTGGAGTCGAGTTCCGCTCTGAATCTTTCCGGAGTGAGGCCATAAGTCGCGTGTGTTTCGACGTAGCTAATACCAAAGCTGCGGACCTGATCCAGCGTCTTCGGGACATCTTTATCGAACTGCTCACGCAGGCTGTAGAGTTGCAGACCGATCGGTTCTTTGGAGCTCGGCCCAACTCCCGTTGAATATTGGTCCACCGTACCGGCGCTCTTTGTCGAGTAGCTCAAAGCAAGTAGACACGCCATTAGCCCGAACAGAACTCGTGGCAGGTTTTGTGACCGTTTCATGCGGAGTCTATAACATGGTGTGTCGCAAGAGGGAAGTCTGGCTTTACGACCTATGTGGCACGTTCCAGGTGTACCCAAAATAGAGGCAGACCTTGCGCGGTCCGCATTCACATGGATGTAACATAGATTTGATATATCGAGGCGAAAGTTGATCGGTCGGGGGGAACTGCTATGACACCCTGCAGACTTAATGTCCCGAATCTTCTTCCTGATCCTTCTCGCATCTATTATCCAGATCGCGCTTTCTTTCCGTGACAGCGCCGCAAGAGAACACATCATTCAGTTGCCATGAAGGTAATTCTTTTTGGGGCTACAGGGATGGTGGGACAAGGTGTCCTTCGCGAGTGCCTGCGCGACGAGGGCGTTGAAGCAGTGCTGACGATCGGACGCAACCCCACCGGCCAAACGCATCCGAAGTTGCGCGAATTGCTCCGCGAGGATTTGTTCGACATCAGCGCGGTACGCTCGGATTTGCAAGGATACGATGCCTGCTTCTTTTGCCTCGGGGTTTCAGCAGCTGGCATGAGCGAGCCAGACTACACGCGAATGACTTTCGATCTGACCCTTAGGTGGGCGCGGCTGCTTTCCGTCAATCCAGCGATGACCTTCATCTACGTTTCCGGCGCGGGCACCGGTGGAAATGCGATGTGGGCGCAGGTCAAAAAGCGCACCGAGGACGCACTGCTCGATCTATTTCCTTCTGCTTACATGTTTCGTTTGGGTGCGTTGCGCGCAATGCACGGTGAAGTCTCGAAGACGAGTTGGACGCGAATTGCCTACTCCGTATTTCGACCGCTCTGGCCATTGGTCCGTGTGATCGCGCCGGGGGTGATGATCACCACTGAAGAGTTGGGCCGCGCAATGATCCGGGCCGCGCGAGACGGCGCACCAAAGCGAGTGTTGGAGAACCGCGACCTGCTCGCACTCGGGTCGCGATGACTGGGCAACTTGATCAGTATCAGTAGAAACGTTAACGTCGTCTAAGATGGAAATATCATTCACATCAGCAGGCGTCTCAGCTTTGCTCGGCCTGGGACTCGTCTTTGGCCTCAAGCACGCGACCGAGGTCGATCATGTGGTCGCCGTTTCGGCGATCGTTAGCGAACACCGCAGCGTGTTTCGATCGGCGCTGGTTGGCGGCTTATGGGGTGTGGGGCATACCGCTGCGCTGGTGGTGGTGGGGGTAGTTGTGCTGGTGTTTCGAGCGGCCATCCCGGCTCCGATCGCTAACTGGCTGGAGTTTGGCGTGGCGCTGATGATTATCGGACTTGGCGTGGTAGCGATGATGCGCGTCTTGCGGCGCCGCTCCGATGTTCACCTGCATCAGCACAGCCATGATGGACAGTCGCACGTGCACATCCATTTTCACGAGGCGACGACGCGGCATGGGCATGGCCAGTCGTCAGCCCACACTCATGCTGTGTCGGCCATTGGTGTCAAACCATTGCTGGTCGGAACGATGCACGGCCTCGCCGGATCGGGAGCCGTCACACTTCTCGTGTTGACTCAAATCAAGTCGGTTTGGTTAGGCCTGCTTTATCTTGCAATCTTCGGGATTGGGTCAATCGCCGGTATGCTGCTGATGTCAGGTTTAATCGGATTGCCTTTTGCCTTGACTTCGCGAAACCTGTCTGGACTTCATCACCGTCTACAAGCTGCTGCGGCAGGACTGAGCATCGCTTTCGGATTGTGGTATGCGTATCAGACTGGTGTGGCTTCAGGGCTCCTCTAGTCGCCTCATCTCCGGTGGCCACTATCATCTCGGGCTGCGCTGCAATCTCACTACAAGGCAACGGCTGCGAGTTGAGGCTCAATTTCATGCCGGTATGACATGGCAGGCTTGAGCGGCCTGGTTACCAAAACCGGACAAGGCGCCTGGCGCAAAACTCGATCGACGTTCGAGCCGAATAACGTTCGCATCCCGAAACCGGCCCCATGCGCTCCCAGGCAAATAAGATCAATTTTATTCTTTTCAGCGTAGTTGAGTATTTCGCGATAAGGCTGGCCCTCGCTGACAGCGTGCTTAATGTCGCACCACAGATGAGCGTCTCGAGGAACGGCCCTTTGCAAGCGGGTTGCTGCCTTGTGATAAGTTCCTTCTCTTCCGAGTGGATACCAGGAAATTTCCGATTCATTCAGGCTGAAGGGCGGCAGTACATGAAGTAAATGCAACTCCGACTGATACTCTTGTGCAAACGACAAAGCGTAGTTCAGTGCCAACTCAGAGTAGTCTGAGAAATCGTAAGCCACGAGAACCCGCGTGAGTTCGATCTTCGTGTCGATGCCCGTCACCCAGTCGCGTTCATCGGTATGCATCACTAAGACCGGACAAGGAGCAGTACGCGAAACCGATTCGGCGGTCGACCCTAACAACGCCGCCCGATGTGGCCGGCGGCGCGAGCGCATGACGATCAAATCAACGCCATATCTGGCGGCCTCGCGCGCGATTGTCTCACCGGCGTCGTCACAGTTGACGACCAGGCTTTTCCAATCGAGTCCACCGAGACCATTCACACCCGAGTGCGCCTCAAGCGCATCTTTGATCGCCTGAGCAGCCTGGTCGTGGTTATCCGTCAACTCATCGCCAAGGGCGCAATGCAAAAGTATGAGCTCTGCGCCATATGCCCGCGAGAGCGCTATCGCATATCGCAAAGCCTCATCAGAATCCGGCGAGAGATCGGTCGGACAAAGAATGCATTCGATTTTCATAAACTTAGTCAGGTCCGGGCCCTGCCTCCTGCCACTGGGTTGTGCAACGACCGTGCCGATCGAATACCTGGGTTTCTGCTGAGTTACTTTAGACCTCTCGTGAGATTTGCGGGGTTTTACGCAGAGCTGTGAGCAACCTTGCTCACGGCATTTGAACCGCCAGGGCGCCAGGAACGCATGGGCTCTAATGTTCCGTCTGCATCCGAGCCCAGCAGCTAACACAGAACGCTATCGCGGGATCAAAATCGAGTTTGGTGTCTTCAATCCACCTACCACATTTGCTGCAGCTCCCATATGAACCGGACATTAATCGATCAAGCGCGTCATCGACCTTGCGTAGCCGCGCCTGAAGCAGATCAAGGTGCCAGGAGGCAGGGCCTGGCGACTTTTCATTCGATATCCGGTCTGATATCGAAGCTTGACGACCAGGTGCAGGGTCCTTGAGCAATGCTTCGCAGATGTTCTCTCGTTCGGAGTGGAGTCGGTTCCAGACAGAAGAGTAATTTGTGGCGACAGAATTATCGACTGGGCGAATATTAGAGTTGGCGTTCATTATTTCCTCCAAAGTTATTTCGATCATCGTAGCGAAATCTGCCATCAGGCCCAGATTCACAATGCAACGAAGATGCCGAGCAGTTGTTGGAGGAAATATGATTTGATTAATGCCGTAAGCTACCTTCGGCTGTGGAAAGTTTCGCTTTGGTGCGAAAAAGCACCCAAGCTGATTAGCTTGTAGGGGTAGCACTCCGTGGCTACCCCGCTTTTTCCGCAAGTCGTCCGCTTGAAAGATCCGAGGGGGTGGGCACGGAGTGCGACCCCGACAAAGGGCTATGGAATACCAACCAGGTTGAGTACGAACGGCCCTGTTGCGCTTACCAGAACGCAACCCAGAAGCATCAGAACCAGCCCGGGTACCGCTAAGTCGGAGAAAGTGATCCCGCCCTCGCCGTAGATCATCGCATTTGGAGGCGTGCTGATGACGAAGGGAATTCCGAGTGAGGCAGCGACCGCGATTAAGATTGCGGTCGAAGGCGCAGGATCAATACCCGCGGCCAATGGAATCAGCATTGTGACGGCTGCCGTGTTACTCATCAGCGCCGAAAGTAAAGCAGCAGTGAAACAAAGCATAAACAGGCGCGCGACCTGAGGGATCTCCTGCCAGGGCACTGCAGCTCCGGCAAACTTCGGTAGTCCTGCCTGGTCCAGTAGCGTTCCCAGCCCGATCCCGCCGGCAATCAATCCAAGTGTAGACCAGTCAATGCGCTCGATGTCTTTGCGGCGCAGGAGTCCGCAGCCGAACAGAACCGCAGTGGCGATTAGAGCGACAATTGCCGATGAAGTTCCGTGGATTGGTTCTGTCAACCAGGCTGCGACAGTCACAAAGAAGACAATCATCAGGAGCCGGCCGGCACGGTCGGGTGCTTTGACGGCGATGGGTGGCAACTCGGTCCGACCGCGGAGATGAAAGCGCGCCTTCAGAAGCAGGCCGCCCGCAATCATCAGACCGAGAGCCAGCGGTAGGGAAAACACCATCCAGCGGAGAAAGGTAACTCGCACGCTATTGGATGCGGCGGCGATCGCGATTGCATTTGGGCCAGTACCGATTGGCGTAGCAATGCCACCGAAGTTTGCGCCAATCGCAATTCCTAAGAGTGTTGCGCGACGAAAGCGATTGTCCCTGGCGGTTCCGATAAATAGTGGATGAAGAGCCGCCAGCATCATTGCCGCTGCTGCTATGTTGGACATCCACATTGAAAGCGTCGCCGTCGCCGCGATAACAAGGGCCACCAGACCCAGCCGGTACCCACCGGACAAGCGAACGGCAAAACGTGCGATGAGATTATCTATTCCATGACGGCTCGCCGCCACGCTAAGTGCGAACCCACCAAGGAAGAGTGCCAGAACCGGATTTGCTGACCAGCCCAGGACACGGGCCAGTTGAAACTGCTCTCCGTATCCGCTCAGCAGCAGAGGTGTCATGGCCCAGAGCAAGAGAGTAGGCACATATGGTGGAACGACTTCAGTAAGCCAGAGAACAAGACAGATGCCTGCGATGGCGAGCGCTCTCGCAAACACTGGATCCTCAATCCACAACCACGACGATATAACGAGCGCCGTGACAAGAGTGCCCGCCACAATCCATCTGGCAGTCAGGTTGCTGAGGTTTGAGTTAGTTAAAACAGCCTTGGTCGACCGCTCGCCTGCCAGGGCGTTTGCGTTCGTTTCGACTTTTCGCAGCTTGATAACGTTCACTACGAATGCGAAGCCTCCCAGTACTTCTGTTGCACTCCTTTTGCCCAACCCCAGAAGCGGCCCTGTCTTACACTGGCAGGCTCATCCGTCCATATATCTTTGTGAACATACATACTCTCGCTGCCGCCCTCATCAATGATCAGCCTGATCTCATGAACATAGTGTGAGAAGAGGTGGTGGCCCTCAACCTCGGCTGCCAGGTTTGTCGCCGCAACCTCAGCTTGGCGAACGGCCATATGCCCCATCTTCGGACCGCTAAAGTTTACGCAGTCGCCGATTGCGTACATTCGATCAACGCTGACGACGCGCATGGTCGAGTCGACGCTGATGTATGACTCGTCGTTGGTAATTCCCAGATATGACACCGCTGGCGATCCCTGGAACGGCGGCAGCAGCATCAGGAGGTTGAAGTTGATTCCTTGTCCGTTGCTCGTGGTGACTGCGCCGGCTGTAACCTGTTCGATTGGGAAATCGGGTCGGAACTCAATGTCGTGAGCAGAGAGCGACCTGCTTAGCGCGAGGATGACATTGTAATCGTCCGGGTGTAAGCCCGGTGGGTCGGGGCTGACAATCGTTATTCTGGCGCGCTTGCGCTCGCCGCGCTCCTCGAGCAACCGTGACAACGCGAACGCAGTTTCGTAGACAGGAACGGGCAATCGCGCTCCGGGACACTGGCCAATGATCACTCGTCCTTCACGAAACTCCCCGATAGCTTTACCAAACCTTAGCGCTGCTTCCACGCTCAGTAGATGATGGGCGTGTTCATAAAAGCCGGTAATCCGTTCAGTGGCCAGGCGCCGACCGAGCGCGAAGATTAGATAGTCGTAGAGAAGGTGGCCCTCGACTTCGCCATGCGCGATGGTCACCCTACGCTCGTGGGGATCGATGCGCGCGACTTCAGCTTCAATAAAGTTAACTCGCCGGCTCAGCATGGTATGGCGCAGGTTGAACGAAACGTCTTCCCGCTGACACTTGCCAAAGGCTAATCTGACCAGGGCGGGATAAAACACAAACCAGCGGCTGCGGGACACCAGGGTGATCTGATGCTCTTCACCCAACTCTTTAGCAAGACGTTCCGCGGCTACTACACCGGCGAAGCCGCCACCCAAAATCAAAACTTTGGCCATGGCTATTGTTCCTGTTCTTTCGCGGGGTTTCGCTTTTGTGAGGCGGCTCCGTTGGCATTCGCACAACGCACTACTTCGACAGAGCACTTCGCATGCGAGACTATGGATTGCGAAACCGATCCCAGTAGGAACCGTTCCCAGGCGCGATAGCCATGCGAGCCAACCACGATCAGGTCAGCGTTCCAGCTCTCCGCTTCATCGAGAATAACCACCCGAGGTGGACCCGTTACAAACTCACCCTTGATGTTCACTGCGGAACCCATCGCCGATCTGAGCTTTGTCACTGCTTGTTCGACGATCGACCGAGCCTGGTCCGCTGCGGCTCGGTCCACCTCCTCAAAATAGGCGTTGGGAATGGCCCAGGCTTCCGGGGTTGGCGGTAGCGGAATTTCATACGATGTCAACACCTTGATTTCCGAGCCCTGCGGCCATGGCCGGCGGGCAAGTTCTTCAACTGCTTTATCGCTGCACGGCGAACCATCAATGGCTAGTAAGATCTTCATAAGTGCTCCTTTGCCTCTAGTGCTGCGTTAGCTGATTCAGTAGCAGCCCAACCGCATATGCCAGGCTGGCCGCTATCGCGCCAACGGCGAGCGTTGAAAGGCCGGAGCGCCACCAGGCGGTCGTGGACCAATGACTCTTAGCAGATCCAATCGCAAAGAAAACAGCGCCGGTCATCACTATTGAAAGAATGAGAGGATCCTTCAACCCAAATAAGTACGGAAGCAAAGGCACAAGTCCACAAAGAAGAAAGGCGCTGAACGTCGTGATTGATGCCAGCCAGGGTGAGCGCACTTCCTGCGGCAATCCGTATTCTTCAACCAGCATTGTTCTGACCCATCGCGTCGGATCCGAAGTAATCAAATCAACCAGCCGGGTAAGGTCGTCGCCGGCGAATCCCTTTCGCCGAAATATTTGTCGCACTTCTTCACGCTCGCCCTCGGGAGCTTGATTGACGTGGCGATACTCGATCGCTTCCAGGCGCTTGAGATCTTCGTGCTCGGCCATGGTCCCGAGAAAATTGCCGGCTGCCATGGAAAATCCATCAGCGAGGAGGTTGGCAAAGCCCATCACCAGGATTATCCAGGGCGAAAGGCCTGCGCCTACCACACCACTAACGACTGCAAAGGTGGTTACTGAGCCGTCGATACCCCCGTAAATCCAATCACGCAGGTAGTTCTGGCGTGGCCCCGCCTCAAGCCGAGCGGCGATCGCCTCGATCGAATGTTCGTGTTCCATTGGCGAACGGGAGATTCCCACAAGATGGCGACTTTTTCATCTGGGGGATCGGCGCATTTCCTGGCCGGCATCTCCTCTTAAGTTGTCGGCTGAAAGAAACACTATGCCGATGGCCACCCAGAACGCTGCTTTGAGCCAATTTCGCGTTTGAAAAGCCTCCAGCGTTGCAATGCCAAAGAAAAGCACGAAGATTGTAAAGTTGGTACTGAGCCTGATTCTTTTCATAGTGTCTCCGTCAATTTTTCTTGTTGGCCCCCTCTCGTTACAGACCTCCGAGCATGTTTGTCTATTCATACCTCAATCTGAGATAGCCTCTGGCGTGTTGGCGGAGGCTAGATGCTCAACGTTGAGCGATTGCACCGGAGAGGTAAGCAAATAATTGCCGCCACTACACATCTCAATCCGTAGTCCGACGGCAAGCCATCCAATCTCAAACGTAGAACGATCAAAGGTCGAACCTATTACGTCCCACTCCACTGGTTTGATAAATCGAGTGCCGCTCTCAACTAACGCGCGTCCAGTTTCGGGATCGAGCAAGAAGATTCGATAGTCGCTGTTGCGAGTTCGCACGCTAATCGTATCGAAGGGAGCGAGCGCTCGCAGATTGATGCCCTGGGGCACAGGGTTAAGACTGGTTAGAGAGCTCTCTGAACAGGGTTGCGAGGCGCTCGCCGCTCTTTCCTTCACCTGTAACGGATTTCCTGTGGGACCGCTGTTCAAACTTGTAGTATTGACCATTTCCATGATGTATACCTGACTTTGATATCTCGGACAGCAGGTTTCTTAGCCCGTATCTGCGCATCAACCCGGTCTCAGCCTTCAGCCGTCCCTGTAATACGATCGATGCGAATGCGAAAGACAACACTATTGGGCGGGCTGGCGTCCTGGGCCATCACCGACTCAACGGGAGTAAGCAGCGGAAACCGGGCAAGTAGTTTGCTAAGCACGACCCCGCGGTCACTCGGGACGCGAACCTCCTCAAAGTCGCCGTAGGCAATGACGCTCCGCCATTCAAAGTCATCCTGGATTTCGTCGACCTGCAGGCAGGCGCGCGGGTGTGCGCGCAACAACTCGATCTTTTTGCCAGGCAGGGAATGGCTGTAGATTGACTCGTCGTCAAAAACGTAGTTAATCGGCACCACGTAAGGCTCACCATTACCGATGCAGCCGAGACGCCCGATTCTGCCTGCGCTCAGCACCTCTCGTGCTTCATCCTCCCGGAGTACTTTCATAACAGAGATCCTCCCCTACCATTGAGTCAAACGAGCAACGATTGTGCCAACAAATTGAAGTCGAATTGCTACTCTGAATGGCCCAATGTCAGCGGGCGTGCGAGCTTTCTCGCACTCGGCTGAGAAAGTTTGCGCAGTGCTTCTTGAGAATCTACGGAATGTCTACTTTGACGGATTTATCGGAAGGTGAAGGGTGAAGGTCGAGCCTGTGCCCCGGGATGAGGTTACTTCGACGCGGCCACCATGCGCACGAGCGATACGTCGCACAGCGGGCAAGCCAAGGCCGGTTCCTCCGGGTCTGGTGGTAAAAAACGGATTGAAAATGCGGTTGAGATCCTCCTCGCTGATGCCGCGGCCGTTGTCTGATACTTCGACTATAGCTTCCTCTTCAAACTCTGCGGCTTGATCATTTTGAGACCGAGCGACGCGAATCGTTACCTCTCCGTCGCGATCAGCAGCTTCGATTGCGTTAATGATCAAATTCAGCACGGCATCTTCGATTTGCGCAGGATCGATGGGAATTGTTATCGGGTCTGAGGGCAGCTCGAATTCTATGTTGACGCCGTGGCCCTCCGTGGTCCCATTCGTCAATTGTGCGCGCGCCAAATTGACGGCGCGCGCCACGACGTCCGCGAGTGAGCTCAGTCTTACCGAGACCAGTCGCGGGCGGGCCTTATCCAGCAGTGCGCGCACCGTGCTATCGATCCGCTGGACCTCGTGGCGCATGCCTTCGAGAGCTTCGCGCTCGGGATCGTTTTTATCGCGACGGCGGATCAGGATGTCGACCCCACCCTGAATGCCCGCCAGCGGATTCTTAATCTCATGCGCCAACCCGGCGGCCAGTTCACCGACGAAGGAAAGCTGTGCTGCACGTTGCAGTTCTGTCGCCTGCCGGAGAATCTGCTCTTCGGCTAGTTTGAGTTGGGTGATGTCGTGTCTGATGGCCACGTATTGATAGGGCTTGTCGTCAGAATTAAGAAACGGGACGATCGTCGTGTCCACCCAATAAATGCTGCCGTCTTTAGCGAGATTCCGCAGCTCGCCTTTCCATACCTGGCCGGCGGCGATCGTAGTCCACAAACTGCGTATGAACTCTTTGGGGTGATAACCGGAGTTAATAATACGGTGGTCCTGGCCAATCAATTCCCCTCGCGAGAATCTCGAGATCCGACAAAACTCGTCGTTGACGTAATTAATAATTCCGCGCTGATCGGTTATGGCGACAATAGTCGACTGGTCCAGCGCGAACTTGATATCCGCCAGCTCCTTAAGCGAACGCTCAAGCGCGTCGCCGTTAGTTAAGTCGCCTTGTTTGACTTCTTGCACTCTTGATTTACCAGGTCTTTTTCGTAAAGGTGATGGTTCTCGAATCAGGTTGCGGCTTCATTGGCGGCGGCGAGACCCAACTCTTCGAGTTTCTTCATACGGTAACGAAGCTGATCGCGAGAAATGTGCAGGAGTTCCGCTGCTTTAGTTTGATTTCCGCCGCTCTGCTCCAACGCTTGTCGCACCAGGGACAGTTCAACATCTTCAAGGGATAAGCCTTCTGCCGGTAGGCGAACATGGTCCGGAGCGATTGAGGAAGTTGCGCCCGCGCGCGATTCAACCGCCAGTCCGCGTGGCAGGTATTTAGCCGTGATCTCGTCGCCGTCTTCAAGAATCGTCGCGCGCTCGATTACGTTGCGCAACTCCCGGACATTTCCCGGCCACTGGTATCTCCGAAAAGTTGCCAACGCATCAGGAGCGATACTGTCAATGTTCTTTCGCAGCCGGCTTTTGAATTTAATCAGGTAGTGCTCAGCCAGCACCCGGATGTCATCACCCCGTTCGCGCAAAGGTGGAATATCGATTTGTATCACCGACAAACGATAGTAGAGATCCGAACGAAAGCGTCCAGCTTCGCCTTCGGTTTTGAGATCGCGATTCGAAGCCGCTATGACGCGGACGTCCAGTGGCAGGTCCTTAAGTCCGCCGACGCGGCGAAACGAACCCTCTTCGAGTACGCGCAACAGCTTGGCTTGCAGACTAAGCTCCAACTCACCAATCTCATCGAGAAAGAGCGTTCCGCCTTCCGCCTGCTCGAACAACCCTTCCTTCCGTGCCTTAGCGTCAGTGAACGCGCCCTTTTCATACCCGAACAGTTCGCTTTCGATCAGGGTGCCGGGCAGTGCGGCACAGTTAATCGCCACGAATGGATTCTCGCCACGGGCAGAATGATAATGGATCGCTTTCGCGACCAGGTCTTTTCCGGTACCCGATTCGCCTTGCAACAGCACCGACGAAACCTCGCTCTCGGCAACCTTGTGTGCTAGCGTCAACATCTCGCGCATCGCCGGTGACTCGCCAATAATTTGATCGAAGCTGAACTCCTGCGCCCGTTCCCGTCGGAACAGGTTTACTTCCTTGCGCAAGCGGCCCGCTTCAATGCCGTTGCGAATCGCTACTTGCAACTCTTCGAGGTTTATGGGCTTGCCAATAAAATCGTAGGCGCCGCCGCGCAAAGCGGCGATCGTTTCGTCAACCAGGACATTGGCGGTAATCATGATCACCACCGCATCCTGCTGGCGCTGGCGAATCTTGCGCAACACATCCAAGCCGGATCCGTCGGGCAGATTGATATCGAGCAACACAGCCGCAGGCGGTTCAGCTTCAAACTCAGCCAGCGCCGCGCTGACAGTCTCCGCCTCAACCGGTTCGAAGCCCCAGCCGCGCAAGGCTTCGCCCAGTGACCACCGAATCATCTTCTCGTCATCGACCACGAGGATTTTCTGTTTTTGGTTCTTCAAGAGCTTCGCCTAAGTTTACGCTAATCTGTAACGTTAGAAAATTATCGGAATGTGTCGGGAAAATCAAAATCTGACGTTCTTTGTGCATCCTCAGTGTGCTCTGTGTCTCTGTGGTGAGTGTTTCTCTGGGCAAATTCACCACAGAGGCACAGAGAACACTGAGGATGCACAGAGACTTTAGGTTCTTGCGACAGACTCCGATGCTGACGACAGCAGAAATTATGGCAACCACTCTCGCGCGGTCCGCGGGCTACCGTGAGGCTGACGCTGCGTACGACTTAGACTCACTATCGGAAGGATTCGTCGAAGCTGCCAGGTGCAGCTTAAACAAAGTCGCGGTTGCGGTCAGAAAATCGTAGGACGTTACGATGCCCACAAGCTGATTGTCATCGACCACCGGGAGACACCCGATCCGGGATTGGCGCATGATTTCAATAGCCTCAAGGGTGGGCGTGGTTGATGACACGCTGGTGGGATTTTTCTTCATAATCTCGCGCACGGCCATCGACTTCCCATCAGCTGCGGTTGAGCCGCGGCTCAGTAGACGCAAAAGCCCACGGTGAGTTACCAGTCCCACCAAATGTCCGTCTTCGTCTTCGACCGGAACATGCCTGATATGGCGCCAGTCCATCAAGCTGGCGGCGAGATCGACGAGATCATCCGGGCGCAATGTAAAGAGATCGGTAGCCATGAACTGGCCCACTGTTTGGTAGCTCTGGCTCCAATCTGTCAATTCACCCGCTTCCGCGAATTTCCACTCGTGCACCGGTTTGTCCTCCTTTTGCCGCGCGAGAATTGTAGAGGTTAAAGTTCGCGCGCGCATTTCAAAGGGCTCGTGCCCCTTATGGCGCTTGAGTGATGCCAAAGAGTTCAGCATCCATTGCGCACCTGTTTGGCCGCTGCGAACACGTTCTTCAAGCACGCCAAGATATTTATCGATGTGGGTTGAATTTATGTTCGATTGCTTCAGGCCTGCGCGCGCCAATGGCAAAAGTTCCTTCAGAATCAGGGAAGAAACGCTTAAGCTCTTGCCGTTAAGCCACCTCAACTGCGCATTCAATCCGTGGCGTGCAGCCGCGAAAAAGTTCTCCTTCGCATCGTCGAAGCTCAGTCGCCGCGCAATCTCCCCGTACTCTTGTGGCAATGCGACCATCAGTCCGACAAAGAACGCGGCATTGGCGATCTCATCAAGTACGGTTGGTCCTGATGGTAACGCCCGATTCTCGATTCGCAGGTGGGCAATTCCATCCGCAACGCCATAGCAGGCACGATTCCATCGCCAAACTGTGCCGTTGTGCATTCGCAGAGCAGAGAGTAGCGGAGTCTCGCCTCGCGCCAGTACTTGAAATGGATCTTCATCCGGTTGCGTGATCATTATTGGACGGAAGCGACAAATCTGATCATGAAAAAGTTCGACTACCGAATGCTTGAGCCACTGATC
>Ga0070697_100000854_pt1 | contig 22910 bp, 21 predicted proteins | sample KBSK1501metaG_FD_65475 | JGI IMG/M metagenome (GOLD analysis project Ga0070697, IMG submission 65475) | Corn, switchgrass and miscanthus rhizosphere microbial communities from Kellogg Biological Station, Michigan, USA - KBS K1-50-1 metaG | ecosystem: Host-associated > Plants > Roots >... | reverse complement strand
CAGGCTGCAGCGTAATGTCCACTGCGATGAAAACGTTGGCTTCCGTCTCTCCCTGCTTGTTCGTGCAGGCCGGGAAAGCCAGCGCCGCCGCGACCGCGAAGGGGATCCAAAGCTTTTTCTTCATGGCTCTCACCTTTTACGACCGAATAATCCGAGGCGTGATGAAGATCAACAACTCGTCGTGCTTCTCGGTCCGGGTCTTGTTGCGGAAGAGATTCCCGAGGATGGGAATCTTCCAGACTCCGGGGATCATGTTGTTCTGGTCCTGGTCATTGATCTGGAAGATTCCGCCGATGACCGCGGTCCCTCCATCGCGGACCAGGATGCTTCCCCGATACTGACGCACGGTCAGCGGAACGTTGTTGCCGAGCGCGAGGTTCAAGGCGACCGCCGGCTCGCGCTTCTGAACGTTGACGTCCAACAGGATCGTGCCCTCGTTGGTGATCTGGGGCGTGACGGTCAGCTGGAGCGTCGCGTCGACGTAGATGACTGTCGTCGTGTTGTTGACGTTTGTCTGCACCGGAATCTGGACGCCCGACTGGATCGTGGCCGACGTGTTGGTCAACGCCGTCACCTTGGGGGAGGAGATGATCTTGAGCAGTCCCTGGTTCTCCGCCGCGGTGATCGCCAAATCCAGGCTCAACGAGTTGAGGATGTTGGCGAACGTCGCGCCGATCACGGGCGGGCCGGCGTCAAGTCCCACGCGGAATCCGTTGCGCGGACCGCCGCGGAAGTCGATCGTGTTCGGGAAGATCAGTCCCGTCGTGTTCCCGTGGGCGACGTCGGCGACTCCGTTGACTCCCCAGTTGATGCCGAGGCTTCGGCCGAGCGATTTGGTCGTTTCCACGATCCGCGCTTCGATCATGACCTGAGGAGTCGCGGTATCCAGATTCTCGATCAGTTGCAGGACCGCCGGCAGGAATGTCGGGATCTCACGAATGATCAGCGTGTTGGTGCGAACGTCCACCACGATGTCGCCGCGCCGCGACATGACGCTCTTGATGACGGGGGTGATTTCGCCCGCCTTGGCGTACGACAGCTTCTTGATCACCGTGCGCGTGGGCTCGGCCGCTTGCCGCGCGTCCGCCAGGCGTGCCCGGTCCGACTGCTCGGCCTGGAGTTTGGCGCTCGTGGCGATCCGCATGATGTTGTTCTCGAGGACATAGCCCAGGCTGTTCTGCTTGAGGATCAGGTCGAGGGCCTGGTCCCATGGGACATCCTCCAGATCGACGGTCACCGTGCCCCGCACTTCCGGATCCACGACGATGTTCAATTGGGTCAGCTCGGAGATCGTCCGGAAGACGTCCTTGATGTCCGCGTCCTTCAAGTGGAGCGAGATCGGCTCGCCGGTAAACTGCGACTGACCCTCGGTGAGCGTGCGCGGCTGGAACTTGCCCGCCGGCTCCTGCGCCGGTCGCGCGGCCTCTTCCTGAGCGAGCATCGCGGCCGCCGCTTCGAAAAGCGCCTCCTCGCGGGGCGAGTTGCGCGTGTCCGCCGCGCGCGCACGCGAAGGCGAGGCGGCCGGCGGCTTGCGAGCCGGGCGCAGCGCGGCCGCCGACGGGGGAACCGGGGATTCCACCGACGCTGCCACGGGTAGCGGCGGGGACGTCACCGGCGCCGCGTTCACGACCGTCGTCGAGACCGGCGAAGCGGTCGAAGGGGCCGAAGGGGCCGAGTCCACAGCGATCGGTTTGCCTTCCGAGGCGGAGGAAGCGGCTCGCGGGGGCCTCTTTTCGGAACTCGCCTCCGCAGCAGAGGTTCGTGTTTCCGAAGAGGTTCTTTCGGTTGTGGCGATGGATTCCACGGCGGGCGTCGCCGGGAACTTCGTTTCCGGGACTGCGGCCTTCTCCTCGACAATCGTGCGTGAAGGCGTCGCGCTTCCCGCGACCGGGACCGCAGCGCCCCCGACCAGAATAGCCAGGCGCTCTCCGTCGGGCTGGAGCGAATGCGCTGTCGGCCTCGTCAGGTCCACGACGACCCGAGCGACCAGCTCGGGAGAAGTCTGAAACTGCGAGATCCGGACCCGAGAGACCAGACCTCCCGGGACCGGCACCGCACGGCGTTTGACCTCGTTGCGAACTCCGGGAAGGTCGATGACGATGCGCGGGGGGTTGTCCAGAACGAAGTCTCGCGGCGCGAAGCTTCCATCCCCCAGCAGGGACACTGTGACCAGACCCTTGACGGAGGTAACGCGGATCTCCTCCAGGGCGTGGGCCGGCTCGCGGCGAGAGAGGACGGGTGACGTCTCCGGCGCCGACGCCACGACGGAAGGCGACGGCGCGGGAAGCGCGGCAGGCGCAGACGTTTCCGCGGCGGACGCGACGGCCGCGTCACTGCCGGTGTCGAAGCTCACGGCCAGGCCCTGTCCGACGGTGCGGACGTCGTACCGAGCCCCTTCCTTATGGGCGATCGTCAAACGGGTCCATTGCTTGCCCATTTCCGAGATGGGTTCGATCTTGAGGGAAGACACCAGCGTTCCGGAGACCGTCGGCTGTGCGAAGCGGTCCGAAAGCGAGCTTCCGGGCAGGTCCACCACCAGCAGGTCCGGCCGCGGCTCGTAGGCCGTATAGAGAAGAGGCCCGTCGGACGTCAGAACCAGGCGCGCACCGTCAGGATCTTCGGCGAAGGCAGCCTCCTGAACCTTCGTCCCGGCTTTCGACGAGGCGGCGGGCGAGTCGGCTGCCCCCGTGGCAGTCGCCTCGACGGCCGAATGGGTGCTGCGCCCTTTCGTGGAAGAGGCGCAGCCGAACACCGCCGCCATCATCACGGCCATGATGGCGATCGCGCTCTTTCCGCATGCCATTCGCATCGCTCCTCCCGTCCCGCTGGAAGCTCTCATCGCTGATATGCCTTCATTACCGGATCGTCGCATTGAGCTGCTTGGTCACATCTCGAAAAGGCTTCACGCTCTGGGGATCGCTCAAGTTCTGCCGAAAAGTCACTTCATTGGTGCCGACCCGCGTGACTTCCCCGTCGTAGAGGAGGTCGCCTGGGCGAAGCAGGTAGCTCTTGTTGTCGGAGCCTCGGATTTGGGCGACAAATCCCGAGCGGGTCTTCCAGATTCCCTGGACGATCACCTCGTCAATCGCAATGCCGGCGATGCCCGCGGGGCGTTGCCCGCCGGGCCGGTTGGGTTGCCGAATCAGCAGCGACCGGAAGGGGTCACGCCGACCCGCGGGATCGTATGTGTAGGCGCGGCCGGCGTTGGCCAGTTCGTCCTGGTCGATCAAGGCTTGCCCGAGTGTCTCCGGCGGTTTTGCCGCCGGGGCAGCGGCCGTCGGCGCCGGGGAGGGCGCTTGAGCCGCCGCGGCGAAGGCAGCCAGCCAGAGCACCGCGCCGAGATGCTTCACGTTCTTCATCACTCGACCTCTTTTCCTTCCGCCCGGCTCTTCAGTTTCTTGGCGGCGCCCGCGGCCCCGGGTTTGGGCGCTCCCGGCTTGCCGGTGGTCTCGACGGATCCTTCTTCGCCCGTATAGATGAAAGTCTTCGCGACGAACTGGGCCGAAATCGATTTGCCCGGGCTGCTTTCCAGATTAGCGATCTTCAGGTCCTCGACGTTGATGATGCGGGAGAAGCGACTCATCCTGTCGAAAAGGAGCGCGAGGTTGTGGTAGGTGCCGTCCAAAGAAATGTCGATCGGATACTCCGCGTAGAACTCCTTGTTCACGGGCTCGCCGGGAGTGAACCGCTTCAATGTGAAATCGCCCTGGCGGGTCAGGGTCTCGATTCTCTTGATCAGCTCCTCGGTGTTGCGCGAAGAGGGAAGAATCTGAAGAAGCTTGGAAAGCTCCAGCTCCAGGCGCTTGACCTCTTCGCGGAACTGGGAAAGCTTGCGCTCAGCTGCCCTCCCCTTGGCGATCTCTTCCTGAAGGCCCTTGAGCTCGGCTTGCTTCTTGACGATGTCTTCGTTGATCTTCCGGATCCACGCGTAGTGAACACCTCCCGCCAACAAGACACCGATGAAGAGACCGATGGCGAGCGCGACCTGCCACTTCTTTTCCTCGAGCTTGAGGTCCAGGGCCACGGCGCTACTTCTTCCTCGGAGCTGGAGCGGGAGTCGGCTCCGGGCTCGTGGTCCCGCCGGCGGTGTTTGCCAGCGCCGCCGATGGCTTGAAGGTCAGGTTCATTTCCCAGCTGTACACGCCCGATCCGCCCGGCCCGGCCGAGTCCAGGCCCAGGGTCCGGAAGACAGGCTCGGCAAAGAAGGGGCTGCGTTTCAAATTCTCGACGTAGGTCGCGACGGCCGGAATCGCCAGGGTCTTGCCGCGCATCGTGATCTGGTTGCCCGCGACCTCGATGTTGGAGAGCCAGACCAGGTCGGGCATGGCCTTGGAGACCTCGTCCATCAGCCGGACCGGCCCCTTCTGATTGGTCTTGAGCTGGTTGATGAGGTTGATCTTCTCTTCCAGGTTCTTTTTCTTGTCTTCGTATCCTTTGACTTCCTCGATGATCGACTTCAGCCGGTCGGCCTCGAGTCTTGCCTTGGTGATCTCCTCGTCGAGCTGCCGGCGGGTGCTCCATCGGGCATATCCCATGATCGCGAGGTAGAGCACGCCCAAGGCGATCCCCGCGATGAACAGCATGTTGTTGAGCTTCGCTCCCGTCGGGAGAAGGGGGGTCTTCTTCCGGGCCGCAGCGGCCTTCGCCTCGGTGAGGAGATTGATCCGGATCAAGCCGCTTCGTCTCCGATGTGCCGAGCGGCCAGTCCCACCGCGATCGCCAGGCTGGGAGCGTTATCTGTGAGCCATTCCGGCGAGACGGAGCTGCCGGCGATGTCGATCTGCCGAAAAGGATTCATGATCTCGACCGGGATCCCGAAGCGCTCCTTCAACTGGGTGTCCAGGTTGACAACCCGGGAGGATCCTCCGGCGATGAAGATCTGATCGATTTTCTCGGTGGAGGTCGTCGCGATGAAGAAATCGAAGGTCTTCTGGAGCTCTTGAGCCAGATCTTCGGATACCGACCGCAGAATCGGCAGGATGTCCTGCATCGAGTAGTCGGCCGACGCCTCCCCCTTCTTGAGCGCCTCGGCCTGCTCGAAACCGAGCGAAAGCTGCTTCTGGATCGCGTCGGTGTACTGATTGCCGCCGAAGGAGATGTCTCGCCAGAAGATCGTGTTGGAGCCCGAAAGGACGTTGACATTGGTGACCGAGGCGCCGATGTTGACCAGGGCGACGACTCGGCCCGGCTCGACGGGATAGTTGATCTCGTAGGCGTTCTGGAGAGCGAACGCGTCCACGTCGACGAGGGCCGGCGTCTTGCCGACCTGAGTGATGACGCTCGTGTAATCGCCGATCTTGTCCTTCTTGACCGCGACCAGAAGCACATCCATCGTCTCGCCGCCGGAAGCGTCGAGCACGACGTAGTCGAGGTTCACGTCGTTGATATCGAAAGGAACGTATTGCTCCGCCTCCCACCGGATCGACTCGGCCAGTTCCTCCGCCGACATCGTGGGAAGAGAGATCTTCTTGATGATGACGGAGTGCCCCGAAAGGGAGGTCCCGAAGTCGTTGTTGCGCACCGCCAGGGTCGAGACCACTCGATTCACCGTGTCGACGACGAGTGAGGCGTCCATGATCGCGCCATCGACGATCGCTTCGGGGGAGAGCGTCTCGAGACCCGATTTCACGAGCCGGTAGCCTCCCCCCTTGGAGTCTCGCAACTCCACGAGTTTGATGGCCGAGGAACCAATGTCCAGGCCAACCAGGTTCTTTGACTTCCTGAACAGCACTTATTCGCCCACCGAAAAAAAATAAACGGTTAGGGGCTTTGACTGAGACTTATTTCGGCTGAGCGCCAAAGTAACAGAAGGTTTTTGCGCAGTCAAGGGGTTGGACCGTGAAACCTTCCGCCGCCACAAGGACTTAGGCCGTTCCCGGCGGCCAAACGGGAGCCTGGAAACGGGAAATGAATGAACAAAACCCAACGTATCGACGAGAAGAGTTTGGATCGCAGTGAAGGCAATTCCTCTTGTTTGCCGATTTTCCTTTTCGGCTCCCGGCTTGCTCCAATGCTTGGAGAAGGATAGGATTCGGCCCCTTTTTAAGACCCGAGGGGTCCAGCGAGGAGCCATGGCCCAACACTGTCAATTCTGCGGCAAAACGCCGATGACCGGTCACCGAGTCAGCCACGCCCACAACGTGACCAACCGCAAGTGGCACTTGAACTTGAAGACCGTTCACGCCGTTGTGGACGGCGTGAGCCGCCGGGTCCGGGCCTGTACCCGATGCATCCGGTCGGGCAAGCTGGTCAAGCCGACCGTTCGCCGGGTCGCGGCCGCTAAATAGCTTTCAGCTCACAGCTCACAGCTCTCAGCCGGGCCCCGGGGTTCGGGCTTGGCTCGATTCTGGCTGAAAGCTGAAAACTGAGAGCTGAAAGCCCTAGTCCCTCTCCCCCGCCTTGGGCACGTTGTACTTTCGGATCACTTCGCGGACACCCGGGACGGCCTTGAGCTTCGCGACGATCTTCTCGAGGTGCTTGAGATCCGAGGTTTCGAGGGAGACCGACACGAAACCCTTCTGGCTCTCCTCCGACCGCGCGTCGATGCGCCGGATATTCGATCCTTCGCCGGCGATGGCGTGGGTGAGATCGGCCAAAAGGCCGGGCCGGTCGTCGGAAACGACGTCGAGCTCGATCGCGTAGGCCGTGCGCTTCGCCCCGGCCCAGGCGACGTCGATCCGCCGCTCGGGATCGTAGAGGAGGTTGGCAACGTTGGGACAGATCTCGGAGTGGACCGACACCCCCCGTCCTCTCGTGATGTAGCCCAGGATGCGCTCGCCCGGAACGGGCGAGCAACATTTGGCCAGGGAAGCGAGAAGGTCGTTGTGCCCGACGACCACGATATCCGGAGAACCGAAGGGCAGGATCTTGCGAACGACCCGCGAGACGGCGCTCTCCGGCCTGGCGGGCTCGACGCGAGCCAGGTCCTCCGCGGGGACGAATCTCTCCAGGGCCGAGCGGGCGGCGAGCTTGCCGTACCCGACTGCCGCGTAGAGATCTTCGGCTTTCGAGAATCCCCAACTCGCCAGCTCATTGGCGACGATTCCCTGAGACTCGAGCTTCTTCAACGTTTTCTTGTATTTCTTCAGCTCTCTCTCGAGCAGCCGCTTGCCCAGCTCGACGGCCTGCAGCTTTTCCTGGGTGTGAATGAACTGCCGGATCTTGTGGCGAGCCCGGCTGGTCACCACGAAAGAGAGCCAGTCGCGCGACGGAGATTGATTGGGCGCCGTCAGGATCTCGACAATGTCGCCGCTCGCCACCGGTGTCTTCAGCGGCACTAGGCGCCCGTTCACGCGAGCCCCGACACAACGGTGGCCGACATCGGTATGGACCCGGTAGGCGAAATCCACGGTCGTGGCCCCTCTCGGGAACGCGAAGACCTCCCCCTTGGGAGTGAAGGTATAGACCTCGTCCGGATAGAGATCGACCTTGAGCGAAGAAAGGAATTGCCGCGGATCGGAGACGTCGCTCTGCAAGTCCACCAGCTGGCGCAGCCACTGGAGCGGCGATTCGTCGGCGCGGGGAACGAGCTTGCCTTCCTTGTATTTCCAATGGGCCGCGATGCCGCGCTCCGCGATCAAGTCCATCTCGCGGGTGCGGATCTGGACCTCGAAGGGCTGCGTCGCGTCGCTCATGACGGTCGTGTGCAGGGACTGGTAGAAGTTCGGCTTGGGCATCGCGATGTAGTCCTTGATGCGACCCGGCACCGGCCGCCACCGCTGGTGCACGAGCCCCAGGACCGCATAGCAGTCGCGGGTTTCGCCCACGACCACTCGGAAAGCCAGGACATCATAGAGCTGAGCGAGGTCCACGCCGCGGCGCCGCATTTTCGACCAGATCGAGTGGTAGTGCTTGCGCCGGCCGGTGACCTCCCCGGAGATCCCGGCCTCCTTCAGCCGGCTCTCGAGGTCGGCCCGCAAGTGCTCGATAGTCTTCTCGGATCCCTTCAGATTGCGATCGACTTCCCGGGACACGAGCGCGTACTCGCGCGGCTCCAGGTACAGGAAGGCCAGATCCTCCAGCTCCGATTTCAACGCGCCCATACCGAGACGGTTGGCGATCGGAGCGTAAATGTCCATCGTCTCCCGAGCGATCTCGAGCTGCTTGCCCTCCGGCAGCCACTGAAGAGTTCGCATGTTGTGGAGACGATCGGCCAGCTTGACCAGGACGACCCGAAGATCCGAGACCATTGCCAGGATCATCTTGCGGAAGGTCTCCGCCTGCTCTTCCACGCGGGAGACGTACGAGAACTTGGAGATCTTGGTCAACCCATCGACTAACTCCCCGACCTCGGTGCCAAACTGCTGGTCGATCGCCTGCTTGGTCGTCAGCGTGTCCTCGAGCACGTCGTGAAGAAGGCCGACGACGATCGAGACGTCATCGGCTTTCAGATCCGCGAGAATCGAGGCGACGTTCAATGGGTGAATGAGGTACGGCTCACCCGAGCGGCGAACCTGGCCCTTGTGCTCACGCGCGGAGAAAACGTAGGCCCGCCGCAGCAGGTCCTCGTCGGTCTGCGGGTTGTAGGTCTGGACCTTATCCAGGATCTCTTCGAAGCGGATCACCCTCTAAGAGTACGGCGGATAGAGCCGAAGGTGGTAGGGGCGCTAGGCGCTAGGCGAGAGGCGCTAGGCGAATACCGAAGCTCCAGCTCGGCAGTCCAGCGCCCACCAGCGCCCAGCGCCCAGCGCCCAGCGCCCAGCGCCCAGCGCCTGAGGGTTACCGCCTTCCGGACTTCTTCTTCGGTGCGGGAGGGATCGCCGGCGCGGCTGGCTTGGGACCGGCCGGGGGCGCCGCGGCGGCCTTTCCGGCGGCCAAGGGAACGACGGCGGGTTTGCGCCTGTCGACGAACTGCTTCCAGATCACCACGATCGGCGAGGCCACGTAGATCGATGAGTAGGTTCCGATGATGATTCCGATCATCAGCGTCAAGGCGAAGGTGTTCAAGACCTCGCCGCCGAGTATGTAAAGAGCCAGGACGACGAGCATCGTCGCGCCGGAGGTCAGGATCGTTCGGGAAAGCGTCTGGTTGATAGAGCGATTGATCACGGTCTCCAACGGCTCCTTCTTCGGGGTGCGCTGGTTTTCGCGGATCCGGTCGTAGACGACGACGGTGTCGTTGACGGAGTAGCCGACGAGAGTCAGCAGCGCGGCAATGACGACGAGGTTGAATTCACGGCCGAAGAGCGCGAGCAGGCCGATGGTGATCATCACATCGTGAAAGGTCGCGACGATCGCTCCCACCCCGAACGGCAAAGACCGGAAACGGAGCCAGATGTAGATCAGCATCCCCGCCATCGAGGTGGCAACCGCCCACACGGCCTTCCGCCGAAGGTCCGATCCGACCTGCGGCCCCACGTTCTCTGCCGAGAGGAGCACGAAGGGGCCCGTCGTCGTGTTGGACTGAAGCCACTGCTTGACCGCCGTGGAAATACCCGGGGTCGAGTTGGCGTCCGCCGGAGATCGAAAGATGCCGACTTCCGATCGCCGCCGGATGACCCGTTCGGCAATCTGGGCGTAGTACTCGGCCACAACGATATTGGGCTTGCCTGCCACCTGGTCGGGGTCGGAGGCGGCCAGGCGTGCCGCCAGGCTGTCTCGTCCCTGCACGTTCAAATCGATCTTCGACGCGTCGATCGGGCCTCCCAACCCCTGGCGCACGAGGCTCAACACATCCTGTGTCACGTCGCGTCCCTCTTTTCTCTGCTGCTGGACGCGAATCAAGACTTCGTTCTTCTCCGGCTCCTCGTATCGCTGGATTCCGAAGCTTCCGAAGCCTCCCTGATCGAGGACCTTGCGCAGCTGGTCGATGTCGGGCCGCTGCGCGAAACGGAGCGCGATCTGCGTTCCGCCCGCGAAGTCGATGCCGAACTTCAGCCCTTTCTGGACGAAGATCGCGCCCATCCCCACGAGGATGAGCGCCCAGGAGGCCCCGATGGCCCACCACTTCCAGCGGAGGAAGTCGATGTTGGTTTGACGAAAAAGTTCCATGCGCGCCTTCTCAGATCGAAAGGGCGTCGATGTGCTCGCGCCGCCCGTATTCCAGCTCGAAAATCGTGTGCGAGACGAAGACCGCCGTAAAGACAGAGATCAGCAGGCCCACGATCAGCGTCACGGCGAACCCCTTGACGGGCCCTGTCCCGAACTGAAAGAGGAAGATCGCCGAGATGATGACCGTAATGTGCGTGTCGATGATCGTGGCGAAAGCCTTGGAAAAACCGTTCTCGATGGCCGTCTTGGGGGCCCGGCCGGCGCGCAGCTCCTCCCGGATGCGCTCGAAGATCAGCACGTTGGAGTCCACTGCCATGCCGATGGTCAGAATGAATCCCGCGATGCCCGGCAGGGTCAAGGTCGCGTCGAACAGCGCCAGCGCTCCCATCAGCAGAACAGCGTTCAGGATGAGGGCGAGCACGGCGTTCCAGCCGGCGCGGCGGTAATAGGCGACGACGGCAAAGAAGACGAGCACCGCTCCAACGACCGAGGCGGTAATCCCTTTCCGGATCGAATCGAGCCCGAGCGAGGGTCCCACCGTCCGCTCCTCCAAATAGGTCAGCCCCGCCGGGAGCGCTCCGGCGCGAAGAACGAGGGCCAGATCGTTGGCTTCCTCCGCGCTGAAGGAGCCCGTGATTTGCCCCGTGTCGGAGATCCGCTCGTGAATCGTGGGGGCGGACTGGACGCGGTGGTCCAGGATGATCGCCAGACGGCGGTTGACGTTCTTGGCCGTCACGTCCGCGAACTTCTCCGCGCCCGAGGGGGTCAGGAAAAAGGTAACGGCGTTCTGACCGAACTGTTGCTGCGTGGGGCGCGCATTCTTCAAATCGCGCCCGGTAATCACCGCGGCCTTCTGGACGAGGTACCAGTTCACTTGAGTCTGTCCGGGCTGCGCCTTGTCCTGCACGAGCTCGAGGTTGGGAGGCACCTGGCCTCCGTAGGGCTGCAGCAGCTGGTTGCGGTCGCTCGACGGGCCCGCTTCGACCAACTTCAGCTCGAGAAAGGCCGTGCTCTTGATGAGGTCCTTGACGCGTTTCGGATCGTCGATTCCCGGGAGCTGGATGAGAATCCGGTCCGTCCCCTCGCGCGCAATGAGCGGTTCCGCCACCCCGAACTCGTCGATGCGGTTGCGAATTGTCTCAATCGCCTGAGTCACCGCGCTGTCTTCGATGTTGCGCCGCGACACATCCTTGAGGGTGAAGAACCACTTGCCCGACGTCGGGTTGACGTTCCAATCGGGCAGCCATCGCTTGACGAGGTCGTCGAGCTTGGTCGTGTCCGTCTGCGGGCTCACCGCAACGGCGAAGGAGATGTCCGATGGGTACTCGATCGCGCCGAGCGCCACGCCCTGATCGCGGGCCTGATTCTGAAGCTGGATCACGTCGTTGTCCCGTTGCGCCTTGAGCGCGTCGGCCGTATTCACCTGGAGGACGAGATGGATGCCGCCGCGCAAGTCGAGACCGAGCTTGATCCCCTTTTTCAGGGCGTCGGACAGAGGAGGCGACCCCGGGCCGACCCATTCCTTCTTCGCGCGCGAGTATCCGGTCACGATGTATCCCGCAACCATCCCCGCAACGACGGCGAAGATCAGCAGGAGGCGCCAACGAAGCTTTTTGGTCAACTTTCAACCTCCAAGGAATGCCTCGAGAAACGGTGGAGTCTAGCAGAGCTATTGACCGTCAGCTATCGGCCCTGCGAATGATGAGTCTTCAGTTTTCAGTTCTCAGTTTTCAGTTTTCAGTTCCAAACCTACTGCTGGCTTCAGAACTGATAACTGAGAACTGACAACTGATCACTCTTACGTGGCGGCGGGTTTGGCGGCCTCCGGCTCGTTGGCAAGACCGACGATCGCGCTGCGTAAGACCTTGACCTTGACGTTGTCGGCGATCTGGAGAACGACGAAGCCGCGCTCATCATCAATCGCCGCGATTCGCCCGAAGATGCCGGCTCCGGTCACGACCTCGTCCCCCTTTTTCAATTTCGCCAGCATCTCCTGACTCTTCTTCTGCTTGCGCCGCATCGGGGCGATGAGCAGGAAATAGAAGATCACGAAGATGAAGATCATCGGCGCGAACTGGAGCAGCGGGTTCGGCGCCGCGCCGGGGGCGGGTGCGTTCTGGAGCAAAGAAATCAGCATGGCGGGGGGATCATATAAGACGGGACTCGGGAGTCGGAACTGGGGACTCGAAAAGCGCAACGACCAACATGGCCGAGTCCCGTGTCCCGAGTCCCGAGTCCCGGTCCCCTACGGCTTGGAGAACGGTATCGGCTCCGTCCTCGGCAGCATCGTCCGCCGCGCGGTCTCGGCCCGCTCCCAGAACTGCAAGAAGTTCTCGCCGAGAATTCCGCGGACCTCCTCCTCGGAGTGTCCGCGGCGCAGCAGTTCCTCCGTGACGATCGCGAGCCGCGAGACGTCTTCCAGCCCGGTCGGCGGATCGTCGATGCCGTCGTAGTCCGTGCCGAGGCCCGCCGCTTGCGGCCCCCCGACGGCCATCACCCGCTCGATGTGATCCACGACCTTCGCCCAGGGGGCGTGCAGCCGGACGATTCCGTCGAAGACTTTGGTGATTTCGATGTCTCGCTTCTTCGTGTCGTCCTTGTATCGCTCGGCGAGCTTCGCGACTCTGGGTTCGACCGCTTTCTTCTTGGCCTTGTAATCGTCGATGACTCTCTGGTCGATGAAGGTGGAGCTGAAGTTGACCATCACGACGCCGCCTTTTGCGGCGATCGCCCGGATTTGGTCGTCGGTCAGGTTGCGCGGCATGTCGGCCAGGGCACGGCAGGAGGAGTGAGAGGCGAAAGCCGGCGCCTGGGATACCGCGAGAACGTCCTGGAGAGTCTTGTCCGAGACGTGAGAGACGTCGATCAGCATCCCGAGGCGGTTCATCTCGAGGACGACCTCTCGCCCGAAGCCCGTGAGGCCGTTGTGGATCGCGTACTTTTTCGGATCGAAGCCGTAGGTGAAGAAGGAGCCGGAGGAATCGGCCCAATCGTTCGTGTTGGTGTGAGTCAGCGTCATGTAGCGCGCGCCCAGCCGGAAGAAAGCGGAGAGGGAGCCAAGTGAGTTCTCGATCGCGTGACCTCCTTCGATCCCGATCAGAGCCGCGATCTTCCCGGACCGTTTGGCGTCCCGGATGCCAGCGACCGAGTCGGCGAGAACGAAGTCGTTCGGATGCGATTCCACCAAGCGATGGATCAGATCGATCAGCTCGAGCGTCTTCCGGGCCGCTCCGCCCGAAGTCGCGAAGGCGGCCGGAACGTAGGCAGCAAAGAAGGGAGCCGTCACTCCCCCCTCCTTCAGGCGCGGAATGTCGACGTGGCCCGTTTTGCCGCGCACGCCGATGTCCACCCACTCTTTCCCAAGCCGCTCCGGAACGTCTTCATGAGAGTCGACGATGATCGCGCTCTTGTGGAGCCGGATCGCGCGGTCGTGGAGGTCTTCGGCGGTGGCTCTCGATGCCGCTTCGAGAACGAGCAGAGCGACGACAAAACCTCTTCTGGTCATGGGGCGGAGGCTACACCAGGCGCCACGCGAGAAGTCCGACGGATTGTCGTCGCTTCTGCTGGTCAAAGGTCGAAGGTCAAAAGTTGAAAGTGGATCCCGACCTTGAACTTTCGACCTTCGACGTTCGACCAACTATTGCGGCGCCTCGTCGGAAATTTTCCGCTCAGGGGGCGCCTGAAGAGTCGACAACCTCCCCTCCGTAATCGCCTCTCGAATCTGCCGCATCCAATCGAGATAGAAGAAGACGTTGTGAAGGGAGAGCAGCATCGCGGCGGAAAAATCCTTCACGACGAAGAGGTGTCGGATGTAGGCGCGCGTGTGGCGCCTGCAGACCGGACATCCGCAGGCCGCATCGAGCGGCGAGAGGTCCTCTTTGAACCGCTCGTGTTTGATCGTCACCTCGCCTTCCCGCGTGTAGGCGTGGCCCATGCGGCCGTTGCGAGTCGGAAGAACGCAGTCGAACAGGTCGACTCCCGCCCTCACGGATTCGAGCAGGTCTGCCGGTGTGCCCACGCCCATGAGATACCTCGCCTTTTCTTGCGGCAGAAGCAGGGCCGCGTACCTCGTGATCGAGCGAATCGCCTCCTTGGGCTCCCCCACCGCGACGCCGCCAATCGCGTACCCGGCGAAATCGAGGTCGACGAGAGCCTGGGCCGACTCCCGCCGAAGATCCTCGTGGATTCCTCCCTGGACGATCCCGAACAGAATCCCCGGGCCGGAGTAGGCCCGGCGAGAGCGGCGCGCCCAGTCGAGTGACAGGCGGCAGGCCGACTCCACCTCCGCGCGCTCGGCCGGATAGGGAGGACAGACATCGAGAACCATGGCGATGTCCACACCGAAGACGCATTGAAGCTCCACGGCGAGCTCGGGAGACAGAAAGTGCCGGCTCCCGTCCTCCGGAGAGCGAAACTCCACCCCTTCTTCGCTGATCTTGCGCCGCGTCGCCAGACTCATCACCTGGAAACCGCCGGAGTCCGTCAGGATTGCCCGCGCCCATCCGAGGAACGCGTGGAGACCTCCGGCGCGCCGGATCACCTCCAAACCCGGCCGCGCCATCAAGTGGTAGGTGTTGGCGAGAATCGCTCGGCAGTCCCACTCCTCGAGCCGATCGAACTCGATCCCTTTGACGGCGCCCCGGGTGCCGACGGGAAGGAAGCAGGGGGTCTCGATCTGGGCGTGGGGAGTTACGAGAATGCCTCGGCGGGCCAGGGAGGAGGGATCTTTCGCGGCGATCTGGAAGGCGGACAAGTAACGAGTCCTTAGTCCTAGTCCATAGTCCTTAGTCCTTGGTCGTCGGCGATTGCCGGTGCTCCGACTAAGGACCAAGTACCAAGGATCACGGACTCATAGTTTGATCCTCAGGTCGAGCGCGGCCCCGACGTCCCGTCGATTGGTCGAGGAGAGCGAGAGCCCCCCTTCCGAAGAGAACACGACAGAGGCGTTCAACGAAACCAGGTTGAGGCCCAGGCCAAAGCCGGCCGAATATGCCCAGTGGGGGTCGGGAGCGCTCGAATCCCGGAACGCGCCGGCACGGATCGCGAAGAGGGGAAGCTTCAGCTCCGCCCCGAGGGACAGTTGCCGGCTCTTGCCCCCCTTCAGAAGAGTATCGGTCGTGCGCAGATCCTGGTCCGCCGCGATGGTCAGCGCCCCGATCGGCTGCACCGCAAGCCCGGCTCGCAGCGTCCGAGGCAGGCGAATCGATCTGGGCGCGCCGAGCAGCGTCGGGTTGGTCGAATCGTTGCGCACCGCGAACTCCGGCTCGTTGATGGCGGTCGAGACGAGACCGACGCGGGCCTTTCCGAGAATGTTCACCATGGCGCCGACGTCGAAGGCGAACTTGCTCGTATTTTCCGCGTTGTGCTTGAGCGCTTCGCGCGCGAGCGCTACCGGGTCGGAATCGCCGACCTGGAAGACCCCTTCCCGTACGAAATAGGTTCGGCCGGCGATGTAGCGGGCCGTCCCCCCCACCAGGAGGACTTTGGCGAAAAAGGACCGAGCATAAGAGACGCGCACTTCCCGCGCCTCGAGTCCCGCGAAGGAGATCCCCGTCTGATTGAACGCGAGGCCCGTGTTGGGGTCGTTGCCCGGCAGAATTCGCAGCAGATCGACCGTCGGGTAGACGCCCGCGTAGGCCAGATCACCGATTGCCACCGCGAGACCGCTCTTGCCGAACACGGCGCCGGCGGCTCCGGACCCGACGACCCCCGTGCCCGACTGCGCCAACAGATTCAGGTCCCGCAGGCCCCGGTTGATCGTGGCCGGGTCCCCGGCTCGAACCGCCTGTAAGTCGAGTGAGGAGAGGCGATCGATGATCGACGTGAACCCGTTGCGGTTCGTGGCGACACCGCTTCCGAAAATCTCCAGATCCATGCGATCCGCCCGGGCGAGCCCCGCCGGGTTCGTCCAAACGGCCGTGCCGTCGTCCGCCACCGCCGTCGCCGCCCCGGCCATCCCCGCGGATCTCGGACCGATGAATGGCGCTTGAGCGAAGAGAGGGGGCGAAATCGCGAGAGCCGTGAGCAGGGAGGCGCAGAGGAGGGAGCGTTGCTTCAACCAAAGCGATCGTAGCAGGAGTTGTCAGTTTTCAGTTGTCAGTTTTCAGTCCTGAACTGAGAACGGATCACTGATAACTGATCACTCGTCTTCAGGCCATTTCGCGCCCGGCGATGCGCTCGAGGACGGCGATCGGCGATACCTCGGGAAACAAAAGGGACTCGCGCGCGATCAAGAACGTCTGCTCGAGGGCGTACTGTCCCGACAAGACCGAGTGCGTCACGGCGTCGGTGAAGACCATCCACGTCGAACCGGGAGGGAATTGGACCTGCTCCGCGCGAGCGGACTTCTGATAGGCCTCGTTGTCTTTGAGAAAGTTGTGAAAGCGGTGCATGAACTCGTCGTAGGGGGGGCGCACGGGAACCGGGAAGCCCGCCGAACGGGCCGCGGAGAGAAATCGGCGTGCCACGCTCGGACGCATTACGCCGGAAAGAATTCCCGACGAAACGGCGTACCGTTCGGCCAGCTCGGGAAAAGTCTCCCCCGTCCGCCAGACGCGCGGAGCCGCCGGATTGACGTTCGTGAAGAAGCGAAAGATGCGATCGCCATGTGTCGGGCGCGTGGGAAAGGAGTCGACGTGGAGCAGATCGTTGCGCGCATGGGTGGAGAGCCGCCGCCCGGCCTCTTCCTGGGGTCGGAAGCTCGCGTAGTCGACTCGCCACTTTGCTCCATAACGCGGCAGGAGACTAGCCGCGAACCGGACCGCCCGGCCCGAGTACGCTCGCAAGAGCTCTTTCAAGCGGCGCTCGTCCTCCTGGTTCTGACGGGCGACTCCCGTGACGCGGTCGGCGGCGGGCCGGTACGCGATGTTCTTGTGGTATCCCCCTTCCATCTGGCGGCGCCGGAGCAGAAACTGCCGCTCGGGCTCCGTCAGCTCGAAGGGGGTTTCGGGGAAAAGAAGAATGTGGCCGCCCTCGAGCGCTCGGCAGGCTTCGCGCTCGCGGTCGACGCCCTCTCGCGGGAGCGTGGAGGCGTCGACAACGGCCATCGATCAAGTGTAGCGGATCGGTCGTGAGGGCCGCGCTGGCACGGTTATTGACCCCCGAAAACTCGCATGCTAGGGTTGGCCGCCTCTCGGGGGTGCGATGCCGGATCTCGGAAAAAAGTACGAGTGTTTTCGCTGCGGAACGAAATTCTACAACCTCGGCAAGCCCGAGGCGATCTGCCCGAAGTGCAGCGCGAATCAGAAGGACGCCAAGCTGGAAGAGTCTCCCGCTCCCGCGCCTCGGCCGCCGCGGCGCTCGATCCTCATGGAGCCGATTCCCGACGAAAACCCGGAGTTCGAAGAAGGAGCCGGAGGCCCCGGACCAGAAGATCGTGAGCCCGTCGACGACGAAGACGAGTTGGACGACGAAGAAGCCGTCGAAAAAGAGGAAGAGGAAGAGTTCTAGCTCGCCTTCCGCCCGGCGGGTCCTTCTGGGATTGGGTTCCAACGTCGGCGACCGCGGTGTCTACCTCGCGGCGGCCCTCGACGCCCTCGAGCAACTCTCTCCCGGGATTCGAGCGTCTTCGATTTACGAGTCGGAACCGGTCGGTTACGCGGACCAGCCCTTGTTCTGGAACATGGCCGCGGCGATCCGGTGGAGCGGCGAACCGAAGGCTCTGCTGGAAACCCTTCAGCGGATCGAGCGACGCCTCGGGCGACGGAAACGATTTCGCAACGGACCTCGGGAAATCGACATCGATATTCTGGACTTCGCCGGCCTGGTGCGCGCCTCTCCCCATCCGGTGCTGCCCCACCCGGAGCTGTCCTCTCGGCGCTTCGCTCTGGCCCCTCTCGCCGAGATCGCGCCGCGTTGGCGGCATCCGGTGACGGGATTGACCGCCAGAGACATGATGAAGACCTTGCCGGCGCATCCAGGAGTGCGGCGACTCAGGGTCCGACTGAGGGGGGGAGGGGGGGAGGGGGCGAGTGGGTGATCACAAGATCTCCCCCTCTCCCACTCTCCCCCTCGCTCCTACCGCTTCCACTGGGTCAAGTTCCTCTTCGCCTCTTCCTGAATATGAATCTCCTCGACGAGGTGAACCGGCGATGGCGCGGCGGCCACGGCCTGCTCTTCGATCTGGATCGCTTCCGCACGCTCGGCTGCCGAGCCATGGGCCAACGCCTCGGCGAGAAAGTGCCGGTTGACGATATTCTGGGGAGCGATTTCCAGAGCGCGGTGCAGGTTCGCCAAAGCTTCCTTTCGAGAAACCCACCATGTCAAGACCGGGATCTTCGGCGCCTGATCGTGGAGGCGCCCCAGAATTCGGTTGCCTCCTCCCTCCTCGAACGTCGGATCGAGCGCGATGACGACATTCGCGGCGTCCCGGATCCGCGACGCCGCGCCCATGCGCGCCGCCGCCATCTTGCCCACGTAGAGCGACCATTCGCCCCACGAGACGGCCGCCCAGAAGAACGTCGGCAACGCGTCGGGGTCATTCCGCAGCGCGTCCGCGGTCTTCGCCGGAGGCTGTTCCTCCAGCTTGGCCGCCCCACCAGCGCGTCGTCCGAGGATCCCGATCGCTTCCTCGGAAACGCGCCGTGCCATCTCGAACACCGCCCGCCGGCGTTCCACCGCGAGCCCGGTGTACTCACCTCGGAAGTAGAGAGCCCGCGCCAGTTTCCAGCGGGCCTCGGCGTTATCCGGCGCGTCGGCCGCGGTTTCGAACGCCGCGATGGCCGCCAGGATTTCGCGGCTGTCGGCGCGATCGCCCGCGTGCCCGTCTTGCCGCCGCGCGTAATGCGCGTCCCCTTCGGAGACCAGTGGATTGATGGCCGGCGGGGTCAGCGTCGGATTGGGCGGCTCGATGCGCTGCGTTCCTTGCGACACCCCCCCAACCAGCATCCAGACCGCGGCAATCAAAAGAGAAGTCGACAGTCGACAGTCCACAGTCGACAGTCTACCGACTGCCGACTGCCGACTGCTGACTTCCGCTGTTGACTGTCGACTGTCGACTGTAGACTTCTTCCCGGAGGCCCGCATGAGCCAGGACAAGCCCGTGTCTTTCCAGGTCACGATCGACGACTCGACCGCGCAGGGGCATTACGTCAATTTCGCCAACATCCTGCACAACCCGACGGAGTTCGTGCTGGATTTCGGTCGGGTCGTGCCTGGCCGCACGGACGTCAAAGTGATGTGCCGCATTCTGACGACTCCTTTCCACGCCAAGCAGCTGCTCCGGGCTCTCCAACAAAACGTCGAGATCTACGAGAGAAACTTCGGAGAGATCCGATCGGAGTTTCCGGGACCGCCGGCGGAGGGGACGGATACGACGAACTAGTCGATAGTCGGTAGTCGGTAGTCGGTAGGCTCGGACCCGTTCTGCCCTGTCGACGGTCGACTGTCGACTGTCGACTTTTTCAGGACCCCGCCCCCCAGCACTACGTCCCCGTCGTAGAACACGCACGACTGGCCCGGCGCCACCGCCCGCACGGGCAAATCGAAGCGCACTGACGCGGATCCGTCGTCGCGGGCCGTCACGGTCGCCGGGACTTCCGCCGCCCGATGACGGATGCGCACCGCCGCGCGGAAGGGTCCGGCCGGCGGTGGACCGGAAGGGAACCGAAGAAATGCCACCTCGGCCTCCCGCGTTTCGAGCTCTGCGCCCCCCCCGACCACGACGCGGTTGGATTGCGCGTCGATCTCGATGACGTAGAGACGCTCCGAGGCGGCGACGTTTAACCCGCGCCGCTGACCAATCGTGAATCGGTAGTGACCTTGGTGGCGGCCGAGCTTGCGGCCGGAGGCGTCTTGGATCTCGCCCGACTCCGCCGGCTGCCCCAGCCCCAGACGCTCCGCGTGCTCGGCGACAAAGTCTCCGGTTCGCACACCGCGCGGCACGAAGCAGATTTCCTGGCTCTCCTCTTTCTCGGCATTGGGCAATCCGGCCCGACGCGCCCTCTCGCGAACCTCGGCCTTGGTCATCTCACCGACTGGGAAGCGCGCCGCGGCGAGCTGATCCGGCGTCAAGTCGTAGAGAAAATAGGACTGGTCCTTGTCCGAGTCGCGGCCTTTCTTCAATAACCAGCGCCCGGTCGACGGGTCCTGCGCGCGGCGAACGTAATGGCCGGTCGCCACGGCTTCGCATCCGAGCGCGCGCGCTCGCTGCCAGAGCGTGGAAAACTTCACCTTCGCGTTGCAGGCGGCACACGGGATCGGAGTTTCCCCGGAAAGGTAAGACGCCACGAAAGGATCCACGACTCTCTCCCGAAACTCCTCCTCCAGGTTCAGAACGTAATGGGGCACGCCGAGCGCCCACCCGACCCGCCGGGCATCGGAGAGATCGTCGAGAGTGCAGCAGCGCCCCGTCCGGCGCGGCTCCCCCGAGTGATCCCAGAGCTGCATCGAGAGACCGAGGACCTCGTGACCCTGCTCCTTCAGAAGGAGCGCGGCAACGGAAGAATCGACTCCGCCCGACATGGCGACGGCGATGCGCATGGGAAGAAGTTATCAGTTATCCGTGATCAGTTGTCAGTTGGATCCAGAACTCAGAACTGAAAACTGAAAACTCGTCGTCAGCCCCGCGGCGTCACGATCAGCATGATCGTGGAACCGCCGATCGTGAACTCGCCCTGGTTCTCGATCGGAACCTCCGTGACGGGCTCGTCCCCCATGAAGGTGCCGTTGGTGGAGCCCAGATCGACGAGAGTGATCCTGTCGTTGGAGATCTCGAGCGCGGCATGTTGCCGGGAGACTTCGGGATCGTCCACGTTGATGTCGGCGTCGTGCCGGCCGATGACGACTCGAGGCCGCTCGATCAGAAAGATCTTCCCCGACTCGGGCCCCGCGATGACGGCCAGCGATAGTTTCGCCGAAGTCGGGAGCTTCAGCTCGCCCGCCGCGCGCCGCGGCGATGCCATGGCCACGCTCTTGCGCGTCGTCTCGGACGGTTTCCTCGCTCCATCTTCCGCCAGACGAAAGACGGTGTCTTGAGGAGTATCCATCCCGACAGGCGGGGCCGCTTCCTCGGCGTGCGTGTTGTAGATCTCAAAAACCGAAAGACACTTCGTGCAGCGGACCTTCTTCGACGGTTTCCCCTCGAACCGTGTCTCGTCGTATTTGTAACGCGCGTAGCAGCGGTCGCATTCGATGATCATCGGCGCGCCAACTCCTCCACCGTCTCGATCGCTCCGTCCGAACCGACCTGGCGGGCTTGCGCGACGATCCGCGGGACGACCTCGAGGACACGCGTCAGCTCCGAGTCGGTCGTCGAACGTGAAAGAGAGAAGCGGACGACGCTGCCCGCCTGCTCGAGGGAAAGCCCCAGGGAACGGATGGCCGGCGAGGGCAGGAGCGTTCCGCTCGAGCAGGCGCTCCCGGTGGAGACCGCGATTCCTTCGAGGTCGAGCCGGATGATCAACGTCTCTCCTCGCACCCCTTCAAAGAGAACGGCCGACGTGTTGGGAAGCCGCGAGCCGCCCGCGCCGATCACGCGCACGCCCGGGATCCGTTCGCAAAGTCCCCGCTCGAGCCGATCCCGCCGCGCGGCGATCGACGCCGCCTCGCCATTCAAACGTTCCCTGGCCAGGCGCGCCGCGCATCCGAAGCCCACGATTCCGGCGGTGTTCTCGGTGCCGGCCCGAAGTTTTTTCTCCTGGCCGCCGCCAGGGGTGTGGGCCTGCAACGGCAGTCCCCGGCGGACATAGAGGGCGCCGACTCCCTTGGGCCCGTGCATCTTGTGGGCCGAGAAGGAAGCGAGATCCACCTGCCAGGCGCGGACGTCCACAGGAATGCGCCCGGCGGCCTGAACCGCGTCGGTGTGGAAGAGCGCGCCGCGCGCGTGAGCTGCCGGAGCCAGATCCGCGACGGGATAGAGCGCCCCGTATTCGTTGTTGGCCGCCATGACTGAAACCAGCCGCGTATCGGCCGCGATCGCCGCGAGGAGCTCGTCCGGATCGAGGACGCCCGAAGGGCGCGGCGCGACGACCACGGACTCGAAGCCTCCTCTTGTGGCAAGACGGTCCATGGCCTGCGCCACCGAGGGATGCTCGGCAGCCGTGCGGACAAGACGACCTGGCACTTGTGTCTGTCCCGCCGCGCCAAAAAGAGCGAGCGCGTTCGACTCCGTTCCTCCGGAGGTGAAGAAGATCTCCTCCGAGCTCGCGCCGACGAGTCGGGCGACCTCATCTCGAGCCTCCTCGATCCGGCGGCGCGCCATCCGGCCCTCCGCGTGGACCGAGGAAGGGTTGCCGAAGAGGTCGGCAGCCTCCGCCATCGCTACGGCGACCTCGGCATCCAATTTCGTGGATGCGTTGTTGTCGAGGTAGATCATCCCGTCGAGCCTGATTTCATGGCCTTTTTCTTGCTCCCGAAAGCGATCCGATTATCCTCCGGATCGCCCGCCACGTAAAACTTCGGTAAAGGAATATGCCTTCGAAGAGGGGGGGTTAAGATCGATATCTGATGAAGGCGCCATCCCGTGCCGGCCTCCTTCTCGCGGTCCTTCTCCTTGCCGCTGGGACGGGCCTGGGCCAGTCGGCGTCCCCGGCTCCGAGCGCGTCGGATCCGGCCCTCGTCCAAAGCACACAGTCAGCCCCCTCCCCTCCGCCGCCGGCGCCTGCCAAGCCCGTCAAACCGCTCTCCGAATCGGAAAAGATCAAGGGGCTGCCCGACGACGAGCGCAAGTGGCTGACGGAGTTCGTAGCGCCGATCATTCTCCCCGAAGAGCAAAAGGTCTTCCTGGAGCTCTCCGAGCCCTATCAGTGGGAGCAGTTCAAGCAGGCCTTCTGGGAACGGCGCGAGCAGTCCAGTCTTCCCGCTCCTCTCGGTCCGGGCTATCGCTACCGCTATCAGGAGCTGCGCCAGCTCGCCGACGAGAAATACGACGGCTGGCGCAACGATGCCGGAAAGATGGTCTTGCGGTGGGGAGAGCCCGCCGA